>PDWI01000388.1_pt1 | contig 71214 bp, 51 predicted proteins | sample 1430891 | NCBI WGS metagenome assembly PDWI01 (sample SAMN01162508, study PRJNA174530) | Oral metagenome, whole genome shotgun sequencing project. | biome: Marine environment; feature: Marine mammal; material: Swab sample of the gingival sulcus; isolation source: swab sample of gingival sulcus...
ACTGTACGGCGTACTGTACGGTTGCCTGTCCAAAAAATTAGTTTTAATTTTGCATTACTGAATTTTTGACGTTTTAATTACGTTGTAATTAAGTGTATAATAAATTTTTATATGATAGGAGGGTGAAAAGATGAGTTATGATTTTGTGTTTGCATAGGTAGCATTGTAAGCAGGCTGAGCGACAGTCGAAGTCGGAAGCAAAACGAAAAAGCTACCGCCCCTTCGACTCCGCTCAGGGAGCTTGGTTGGTCGCTCAGGAGACTGGCTAATGATTGATATTTTTAAACTATACATAGGAGGTAAAAAGATGAGTTATGATTTTGTGTTTGCATAGGGCAAAAGTTCCAAAATTTTTAGGCTTCGACTTCGCTCAGCCATCTTCCAAGCAAGCTCCCTGAGCGAAGCCCACCCTTGTGGGGAAGGGGCGGCCACAGTTGTGGAATTTATATTTATATATTTTTAAACTATACATAGGAGGTAAAAAGATGAGTTATGCTTTTGTGTTTGCATAGGGCAAAGTTCTACCTACATAGATATTCGCAAATCTCTGGTAGAACTTGTTAGGGAATGAAATTTTTAAAATTAATTAAGGAGGTAAAAAATGAAGAATGTTAGAAAAATAGGTAAGGAATTCGAGTTCACATAAATCAGTCCCCATTGCGGTCGATGCGAGGACGGCAACGGGATTAAAAAATCAGAATTAATAATAAAAAAATAAGGTTCAGAAGAAATTCAGGACCCACTATTGTGGGCACGCCATTACGTGAATTATAGATTGATACTCCGCACTGCGTGCGAAAATCAATCATTAAAATTACTGCAATAGATTAGAGCTGAATTATTTGTATTCAGTGCGTTCTTTGAAAATTAGTGTGACGGTCACTTGAAGATTAAAATAATTCAAGTATAAATGACCGTGTGAAAGAAAATAAGAGACGTATCGCCGCCCCTTCCCCACAACGGTGGGCGGTACGTCTGTGAAAAATTATGCTTGGGTACGTCAGTAAAAAAATCGTATTTTAATAAGTATATTATAAGTACGATTTTTATCTACAAATTATTGATAAATATGGAGATGTATTTTATCTAAATTTATCATTTGCTATTTTTATTATATTGCTCTGTAAACATAGCCTTCAAGTGTTTTGCCAAAGAAATTTTCTGCCTCTTTAGTAACTTCGATAATTTTGTCGAGGTCGCAGTCGATTAATTTATTTTCACGATTTAGAGAATAGATTAAGTCTTCAGTGCAAACATTGCCTGCCGCAACTTTTGTGAACGGACAGCCTCCTAACCCTCCAAAAGCAGTTTCTAAATATTCTGCACCGGATTCGATAGCGTAGTAGCAGTTCGCTAATCCGAGACCGTATGTATTGTGAAAATGAACTGTAATTGCGATATTTTCATTATATCCTTTTATTTCTGATATTAGGCGTTTTACCTGTTCAGGATAGGCATGACCCGCTGTATCGGCTAAACTTATATTTGTAATCCCATTATCGAAATATCGTTTTGCAATATTGATAACTCTAGTTTCGTCGATTTTTCCTTCAAAACCGCAACCAAAAGCAGATTGGATTGAGCATTGGATTTTTTTTCCGTCAGACATTGCCAATTTAGCGGAATTAATGATTGTATTTAGTGCGTCATCAGTAGTTTTTCCAGTATTTTTCATGCTGTGAGTCTCACTTGCTGAAACCCCGAAACAAATCATCTCGCATCCGCATGCCAAGGCTCTTTCGTATCCTTTTGCATTCAGAACCAAACCTGATAGAATTGTTTCTCCCGATTTTCCTTCGTAATGTTTGAAAAGTTTGTCTGTATCTGCCATTTGTGGCATTCTTTTCGGGTGTACAAATGATCCGATTTGTAGAATATCAACTTTTGCTTCTAATAATTTATCGAACCAGTCGATTTTTTTCTCAGTTGGTACTACTTGTGATTCATTTTGAAGTCCATCTCTCATTCCGACTTCATGGATTTTAATCTTCTTCATTTTCGATTTCTTCGTTTAATTGGACAATTTCGTTTTTAGAATTTCTTTCCGCTGCTTTTGCTATAAAGATACTTAAAATGTATAGCAAAAATAGGGGGGTTGCAAAAATCAACTGACTAATCGGATCCGGCGTTGGAGTAATTACTGCCGCTAATATCAGAATAACCACAACTGCATGTCGCCAATATTTTGTTAATATTTTTGATGATAATAATCCTGCTCTCGACAGAAGATATGTAGCTACGGGCATTTCAAAAAGTACTCCCATCGAAACAACTATCAAAATAAGAAAACTAAGATAATTATTGATATCAATATTATTTGATATATCCTGTGTTCCAAAAGTGCTGACAAAAAGAAGCATACCCGGAATAATTATGATATAAGCAAAAGCCACTCCACCGAAAAAACAAAATGATGAGCTAAATGTTATCCAACGCATTGACTTAACTTCTTTGTCGTAGAGGGCGGGTCGGACAAAACGCCACATTTGGTATAGCAGAACAGGAATAGCAAGTATAAGTCCGGAAGTAAGTATGATTTTGAAATAGAAAATCGGCTGCCCGAAGACCTTGAGATTGATTAGTTCAAGTCCAATAGCTTCCGCAGGACCAAGTATTAGATCATCAATGATAAACTTATGAAAAGCAGCTGCCAATCCTGAAGAAACAACAACCGCAATCATAGAGTATATGATACGGTTACGTAATTCTTTGAGGTGTCCGAGTAAAGGCATAGAGCCTTTTTCTTCTTCTTCAGATTTCTCAGATTGTAGTTTTTCCTCAGACATTTATCATACCTTTAGTAGAAACTATTTTTCAACTACGATTGGTTTGCATTCACATTCACGTTGCACGATTTTCTTAGCTTTTTCCGCTCTGTCTTTCGACGTATAATCGCCAATTATTACAGCATGCATTATTTCGCCGTTGATTTCTCTCGGCATAATAGATGTTCTGATTCTTTTTTCTATGTATTTGTCTCTTTCGGTTTCAGCACGAACTATATCACGATATACACCTACCTGCAAACCAAATAACTTCTCGCCTTTGGAAGTATATGTCCTTTGCGGAATTTCCACAGGAGTTTCCGGTTCTGAAATTTCTTCCTTTTTTGAAATTTCATCTTCCGTATTCTCATCAGCAATTCCTCCTGTTGGAGTAGGAGTTCCATAGATATTTTTCAGAGGAGTACTGTCCCTTCTTTGTTCCGGCGTAACTTTAGCTACCATTTTTTCCTCCCTAAGAGGAGCAATTCTTTCAGCAGAACGAACTACATCGGTTGCTGCCCCTAAGAATGCAGAAGCTGGATATCTCTTTCTGAAATTATCTAATTCAAACTTGGCTTTATCAATATTACCGATAATCGCATGATACTGAATCACTCTCCAATAAGCGTCATCTGCCCATTGAGACTGTGGAAAATCTCTGATAATTGACACATAGATGTCCAATGCTTTTGACGCATCTTCAATTACTACTGCGTGTAGCAGTTTCACGCCTGGATCATTCGGGTATTCTGCTAACATATCGGGTAGTTTCAGTTTTACCTCTGAGACCCTGCCATGGGCAACGTACTTAAGATATTCGTTTACCATATCATCGGAAATTTCCTGCCCAAATGAAATGCTAAACGAAGTTACCACTAACACCAAGAAAATCAAATACTTTTTCATAAATATCCTCTTTACCTATACAATTACACATAAATCAGATACTACAACAATTATTATACCAAAATATTAACTTTTATTAATAAATATTATTTATTAAATAAGTGTACATCCATCTGTGGAAACGGGATATTAATATTATTTTCGTTGAAACGAGTATAAACATTAGTATTCATACGGAAGAATACATCCCAATAATCTTCTGTTTTTACCCAAACACGTACTGCGAAATTAACTGAACTATCAGCTAATTCAATAACTTCTACGAAAGGTTCAGCGGGAGCATTTAGGATTGCTTTATCTTCAGAAATTATTTGCAATAATAAACTTTTCGCTTTTTTTATATCATCACCATATCCTATGCCGTAAGTGAAATCGACACGGCGTAATGGTTCAGTCGTATAGTTTACCATAGAACCGGTAGATAAACCACCGTTCGGGATTATAATAGTTTTGTTATCTGGAGATTTTAATATAGTGTTAAATATTGAAATCTCTTTTACAACCCCTAAAAAACCTTGGGCTTCAATTAAGTCGCCAACTTTAAAAGGCTTGAAAAGAAGCAACATCACACCACCCGCAAAATTTGAAAGTGTTCCCGATAAAGCCATACCAATTGCCAAACCGGCAGCACCAAGAAGAGCGATAAATGAAGTTACAGCAACACCAGCCATAGATAGAACGCTAATGAAAAGAAGTACTTTAAGAATAATATTGAAGAGTTTGCCAAGGAACGGCACTAGCGTTTCATCAACTTTGCTGCGACTCAGCAATTTATTAAACCCATGACTGAGAAGTCTAATAGAAAATAAACCAAGTACCAGTACTACTACAGCACCAATAAATTTATAGCCGTAAGTTGATAGAATAGTTTGAAACTGTTGAAATAAAATATCTAAATCAAAGTTCATCTTTCCTCCTAAAAATATAAAAATTAGAACTTACCTACTCTGTTGCGTTTCATATAATTAATTATTTCCTCAACCCTATGAGTTTCATTTCTTTTACAGACCAAAAGTCCGTCATCATGATTAATCACAACCACATCTTCAAGTCCTATAACTCCGATTTGGTCATCATCAGAAATAACCATAGTATTTTTATTATCAATAGAAATTACATTTCCCTGGATTAGATTACCATCTGCGTCTTTTTTGGTAATACGGTAGTATTCATCCCAGTCGTTCAAGTCAGTCCAATCAAATGAACCTTGAATTACATAGACATTTCCAGCTTTTTCCAAAATACCATTATCGAATGAGAGTTGCTGAAGTTTTTTATACACCTGTTCAGATTTTTCTTTATATGCTTCGGCATCTGTAAGTTTTACTAATTCTGAAAAATTCTTATTATAATTTGGCAAAAATTCATCCATACTATTCAAGAATGTACTGATTTTCATGGCATAAATACCAGTATTCCAAAGAAAATCACCTGCTTGGATAAATCTTTCCGCAGTACCTTCATCTGGTTTTTCAGCAAACGCAACGCATTGACGTAATCCTTTATCATAGAATTCACCCAAATTCTTATTGTATTCATCGTCGATTTGGATATATCCATAACCTGTTTCAGGCCTATCAGGTTTTAGACCAAGCGTAATAATACCGTCGATGAAATGTGCCGCCTCCATAGCAGTATCAATTGAATTTCCGAATTCGGAAAGGTTATAAATAATATGGTCAGCAGGAAAAGTGGTAATGACCGAATTATCACTCATTTTATTACGAAGATGGTGAACTGCAAGAGAAATACATGGAGCTGTCCCACGTTGGTAGGGTTCTACCAAAATATTTTCAGGGGGCAACTTAGGAAGAAGTTTACACGTTTGTTCATATAAACTATCAGTCGTAACAACATAGATTTCTTCATCGTTAAAGAAGAATTTACTTAGTCTTTTAACTGTATCTTGTAAAAGTGTCGAATCCCCTGTGATATAACTGTAAGGCTTAGGTGTCTTACTGTGGCTCCTTGGCCAAAATTTCCCTTCTATTCCACCCGCTAGAACTATGGCAGCTCTCATAATTACTCTCTTATTTTAAATCGCTATGATTTACTAAACACAATTGCCGTTTGGAGTCGAAGTAGCATTTTAAAGCCGTTGCCTTCGGCTCAACTTAGGCACCTTAATATCAATTTAAACTTATTACATATCTTAGACGATTATTGTTTCGTCTCTATCCGGCCCGACTGAGATAACTCCCACTCTAACCTTTGTAAACTCTTCGATAAATGAGATATAATCTCTTACTTCTTGAGGTAGTTCGCTTGTTAATCTTGCTTTGGTAATATCTTGTTTCCAACCTTTGAATGTCTTATAGATACATTCAACTTTTTCTTGATTTTCGATGCTTGACGGATATGAAACTAAGTCTTTCCCATTACATTTGTAACCAACGCAGACTTTAATTTCGTCGAAATCGCTTAGAACATCAAGTTTGGTCAAAGCAATTTCATTTATACCATTAATCATGATAGAATACTTTAACGCTACCAAATCCAACCAACCGCATCTTCTTGGTCTGCCAGTAGTTGCACCGAATTCATGCCCTGCTTTTCTCAAATCTTCACCAGTTTGGTCAAAAAGCTCTGTTGGGAATGGTCCATTTCCTACTCTTGTGCAATAGGCTTTAGCCAAACCAACAATACGAATAATACGGGTCGGAGCAATACCTAATCCTGTGCAAGCTCCACCTGAAGTAGGATTTGAACTTGTCACAAACGGATAAGAACCATGATCTATATCTAATAGAGCACCCTGAGCACCCTCAACAAGAATATTACGACCCTCGTTCATCATGCTATTGAGCATGAACGATGTATCAGCAATATATTTTTTCATTTCATCGGCATAGTGCAAATACTGCTCAATTATTGCTTCCTCATCAAGTTTTTCGGCTTCATAAAAGCGTTCGAATAATGCTTGGTCTTCCTTGAAATTATTTCTCAATTTTTCTTCAAGTAGTGACTTATTGAGAAAATCTCCTACTCGGATACCGTTACGACGAACTTTATCCTGATAGCAAGGGCCGATCCCTCTACCAGTCGTACCAATAGCATCTTTCCGTCCTTCTTCGCGAAGTTTATCCTTGTATTTATGACTTGGAGTTATTATGTGAGCACGGTCACTAATAAATATTTTGCCAATTGTGAATATGCCAATTTTGTGCAGCATTTCCACTTCTTTTATAAACTCCTCAGGATCGAGAACCACACCGTTACCGATGATACATATGCACTTTTCATTAAAAATTCCTGATGGAATTAAATGAAGAACATGAGTCTGCCCATTGAACACAATGGTATGTCCTGCATTTGCTCCACCTTGATATCGAGCAGTAACATCCATATTTTGACTTAATATATCAACTATTTTTCCTTTACCTTCATCTCCCCACTGGGAGCCGAGTACCAACGTAACGCTCATATTAAACTCTATACTATCAGTTAATTAAAATCAAAATTACAATTTTTTAACGATACTACCAAAAAGAAAATGAACTTTTTTTCATTTTCATATTTAACTATATCGCTAAATACTTTTTCATATTATCAAACTTTTTTTGCCCAATACCCTTGATATTCATTATATCATATATAGATTCAAAGGTGTTAACTTTTCTATATTTGATAATTTTTTCTGCTGTTTTTTCACCAACACCGGGAAGTCTGATTAGGTCATCAATATTCGCAGTATTGATATTTATCAACTCCCCTTCATTGGGTAAACCTTTCTTTTTTTGCTGAGAATATAGTGATTTTTCAATTATCACCGTATCCGCTTTTTCCAATTCTTCGATTTCTGTACCTTCAGAATCAGTCGAAGTATAGCTTGTTTTCTGTACTTCCGCAATAGAATCAAGCATAGCATACAACTCTATATACTCGACAGTTTCTATTTTTTCTGATGTTTTGAATTCTTTATAAATCAATCCAATAATCAAACCGGAAAGCATAATAAGAATTAAGAACAATTCCGATCTCGTAACCCCTAATTTTTTGTATAAAGAATCCCACAAAGTCATGCTAAATCTCCGAAATCATTAACAGTAATGCCTATTTCTATTTCCGATTTATAGTATAAGCATTTGCCTGATCATTCGGCATGATTAGCATATATTGCATATTGACATGTTGCGGAAGATTAGCCGCATAGAAAGCACTATCAGCAATATCTTCAGCATATAAAGGAGTTAGGCCTTTATACACATTATCAGCTTTTTCTTTATCACCGTGGAAGCGAACAACGGAAAATTCAGTTTCAACCATACCTGGAGCAATATTTGTAACACGGACCCCTGTACCGTTCAAATCAATATTCATTCCATCACTAAGCATTTTCACGAAACTTTTTGTACCACAATAAACATTACCGTTCGGGTAGGCTGTTTCTCCGGCAACAGAACCAATATTGATGACCGTACCTTGTTTTCTATCAACCATGATAGGAAGAATAGCACGAGAAACGTATAGCAAACCTTTCAAGTTTGTATCAATCATTCGTTCCCAATCTTCGATATCGCCTGTCTGTACCGTTCCCAAGCCACTCGCAAGACCAGCGTTATTTACGAGAATATCAATATCTCTCCATTCACCTTCCAAAGAGTTTACGATTTCTTCAACTTCTGTACGATTTCTGACATCGCATTGGAAAGTCTTAATTGCCGTATTATATTTTCCGTGAATTGCTTCGGCTACTGCATCTAATTTTTCGGCACGTCTTGCTAATAAAATAAGGTCCGCTCCTTCAGAAGCAAATTTTCTTGCACAGGCTTCGCCAATTCCTGACGATGCACCTGTGATAAATACTTTTTTATTTTTCATATTAAATTATTATCCCATAAAAAGTTCGGAGAATGAAGTTCCAACTACAAATAAAATAACCGCTGAAACTATAATAACCACAAGCATAAGCACAGTAATTATACCAATCATCAAAAATGCGTTTTTCAGATTTTTCTGCCCTGTTTCGATTGCCACAATATCATTATTTTTCAAACCGGATATCGTATTCTTAGCATATTTTGATAAAAATAAGCACGGTAAAAAATATCCCGCAATAAAGGGAATCATCACAGCAAAAAGCGATACAAAAGAATTATTATCTCCACCTGAAAGACCGATTATTCCGGTAAGCAATGACGCAAACATGATACCTGCACCAATAAAGCCTACCATTGCAAAAAAACTTGCCCATCGAGCAGATGCTTTCATGTGTTTACGAGCGTGCATACTGAGCAAAGTCTGTACTTCTGTTTCGGCAGGTTTGACTTCTTCATTGGATTTCGCACCCAAAACATCAAGAGTATCGTCCATACAACTACCCATTTGAATAAAATGGTATCAACGATTTGTTAAGTTAAAAATTTTTAATATGATTAAGTTTTTTAGGGGGGTACCCAATCCTTCTAATAAAAATAAAATTTTAGCGATAGATTTTTTACCCAAAATTGGAACCTGAAAAACGTGCTATCATTTGGTAATCAGTTTTTCTTCTTCCAATAAAAAAAAGTCCGCTTTTGCGGACTTTTTTTGTTATTTTTTCTCAACTATCTTGCGTCCTTGATAATCAAATGCGACAAGATAAGTATCCGTTGAACATTCTAATTTTTCTCTACCATTCCCGTCATCACGATATAAGTAGTTTTTCCAGTCATAAGTGCGTTTGTATATTTTTAACTCTTTATTTCTTTCGCATCTGACCAAAGCTAATAATTTAAACTTATCAATGCTTCCCTCTTTTCTTAATTTTTCAACTTGATCCATAGGTTTTAAATAACATTTCTTACAAAAACCTATATTTTGAAAAATAATAACAAGCTCTTCATTTTCTTTTAATTTGACTGATTTTTTTATTTCATCAAAATAATCATAATCAAAAGCAAAAACAGAAAAATAAGTAATAAAGAATAGTGCTGTATAAAGCAGTAGTTTTTTCATATCATACTCCGGTAAATGTGTATTTTTCAATTCGCCAATCATCTTCTGTATATCTAAGCATTAACAGCTGATTATCTGAATTATTGAAATATAATTTTGATAATTTACCATTTTTATTTTCTCCATCTAAAATAATATGCTTTAATAAATCACCACTTGTTGAATACTCCTGATATATATGCTCATAAACGATATTACCATTTTCAAATTTACCTGTATCCCACTTGCAATATACTCCAATATTATCATTAACCGCAAAAATATCAGAAAGATAGAACTTAAAATAATTATTAGTAATATCTAAAATTGATTCAGACATTGGGTAATTTTCAGAAATATATTCAAATGCAGATTCATTTGTTACCGGAATATCTTTCAATCTAAAAGATAATTCTCCATTATTAGAAACATCATAAATCCCATCTATATAATTATATGCTGAATAGACTTTTCCTCTAACTTCAGCCATATTAGGAAGGCAAGGAATTTCATAATAACACTTCATATCAATAAATTCTTGCGGTAATTTAGATGCTACTCCCAAAAATTTACCGTCTAAACTAAACTTTCCAATTGAGTTCAAATTATCCATATCTTGAATATTATCAGCATATTCATTTCTGATATGACAATATAAGGCATCATCTGTAATCAAAGCTGAATACGGAAATATTGACCTATTTAATTTTTCCTTAAACCCCTTACAATCCATAGATACATACCCTGTATCTAATACAGATAAGGATTTTATTCCGAAGTTCATATCCGTCTTGACTAAGGCAAAAATATTTGCATGAAACTCTGTTCTATCTATCTTTTTCCAATCTTTATCATACACTTCATTTGTTGTAAAGATTTTAACAAGACTGTAAATATTTTCGGAATTAGCACTTAAACTACTGAACATTATTGACGGTTTAAATTTTGATAATATACTCAAACTATCTTGCTTATTTTTAGCAAAACTCAGATTATATGCAAGACTTTCTAACTTTAAGAACCAAACACTATTAGAATCTTCAGTATCTCTACACCATACTTGATATTTGGAAGACTTTGTCATTAGAGAATCACTTAGCCATGCACTTGGACTAAAATTTGAAATTAATTGGCCATCAACTATTGAATATAATACTGACTGATAAGAATCCATATCTGATATAAGCATTTTTTCCCCCTTAATATCAATATATGATATTCTATTCCAAATTATGTTATCATTTTCCTCAATAGTAATCGCATCAATATACTCTAATTCTTTAATGTCTTGAACTTTACCGTCCACACTACAAGAATTAACAACTATTGTTAAAATAGTTATTAATAAAATTTTATTAAATTTCATAATTGCCTCAATGTAATATAAAAAATACCCATTAACCTCAAAAATGCAAACTTAAAAAAAGTTTTTGAAAAAGTCAAGTATATTAATAAAAAATAATTTCACCAAATAATTATAGATATTTTTGCAAAAAAAAGATGGACTTCACTTGGTGAAATCCATCTGAATAAATCGTAATTTATTTCTTCGCTAATTAGCAACCACCGTTACAATCACAAACATTCCAGTTTACTTTCAAGTTACGAGCTGCAAGAGCATCATTAACACGTTTAATAGGAGTCGTCTGAGGAGAAGACTTAACTAATTCTGGATTATTTTCAGCTTCTTTTGCGATTGCGTTCATTGCCTCAGCAAATGCTTTTAGATTTTCAGGGGTCTCGGTTTCAGTAGGCTCAATAAGCATACATTCATGAACTATAAGCGGGAAGTAAACCGTTGGAGCATGATAACCGTAATCCAAAAGTCTTTTCGCAATATCCATCGCTGAAACGCCGTACTCTTTCTTTTGTTTGTCTGCACTAATAGTAAATTCGTGCATACCTCTTTCTTCAAAAGGAACGATATAATTATCTTTGATTAAGCTAAGTAGGTAGTTTGCATTTACAACTGCATTTTCACTTATATCTCTTAAACCGTTGCCACCGCACATCAAGATATATGTATAAGCTCTCACAAATACACCAAAGTTTCCGAATAATGAGTGCATCTTACCTATAGTATTTGGCACATCATAATCCATTGAGAAATTATCGCCATCTTTTGCTATATGAGGAACAGGCAAGAAAGGACGTAGTTTTTCAACACAGCAGATAGGCCCTGCTCCCGGTCCACCGCCACCATGTGGAGTTGAAAAAGTTTTATGCAAGTTAAAGTGCATACAATCGAAACCTAATTCGGCAGGTTTCACAATACCCATAATCGCATTAAGGTTCGCACCGTCCATATACATTAGGCCACCGCAACCATGAATTAATTTTTCGATTTCAGCAAGGTTGGCTTCGAACATACCAACAGTATTCGGGTTTGTAAGCATGAATCCAGCAACAGTATCATCGCAATGAGCTGCCAAATCTTCAATATCAACCATACCATTTGGTTTTGATTTAATGTCCACTATTTGATAACCTGCCATTGCAGCAGATGCAGGGTTAGTACCATGAGCAGCATCAGGAATAAGAATTTTTGTTCTCTTAGTATTACCTTGTGCTTCGTGGAAAGCTCTGAATACCAAAATGGCAGTTAATTCCCCCTGTGAACCAGCTGACGGTTGCAAGCAGCAAGCATCAAACCCTGTTACTTGTTTTAATTGTTCCTGCAAGTTATACATCAATTCCAAAGCACCTTGAGCATACTTATCTTTCATAAGAGGATGGGCATTTGCAAATCCCCCCATAGCCGCAGTAACTTCATTTACTTTTGGATTATATTTCATAGTACATGAACCGAGTGGATATAATCCTTCTTCGATGTTGTAGTTTAAATGTGATAATCTCACAAAGTGGCGTGCGATTTCACTTTCACTAACTTCTGGTAAGTTTAGAGAATCCTGGCGAAGCAACTCAACAGGAATATTGGGAGAAGTCTTTTCGACATCTAATTTAGGTAGAGTATAGCCCTTTCTTCCTGGAACACTCTTTTCAAAAATCAACTTTTCCATTTGTCTATCCATTAATCATTTATTAACTAAATATCTATTTCCTATTTCGTGTCCGTAGCAGACATACAAAATTAATCATTTTTTTGATTCTAACTATATTTTGTGTAATTCTCTAAGGCATTTTTTGCTGCTTCTTTTTCTGCTTCCTTTTTATTGGAACCTTTTCCTCTTCCATATTCCTTATCATCTATCATCGCAGCAAATGTAAATTCTTTATTATGAGACTGCCCTATTTCCTCTAATAGTTTGTAATATGGAGTAGATAGACCATCTGCCTGAACTATTTCCATAAATGTACCTTTGTAATTGTCATTTTGCAACAAATCTTTTTCAAAAATTATAGGGAGTAGTTTACCGAGTATAAAATCTTGAACAACTTCCATGTCATTATCCAAATAAATAGCTCCGATTATTGCCTCCATCATATCGGAAATCATCACATTTCCCTTACCGGATTCCAAAGTACTTTGTGCACTGAAAGAAGCCTTTAAAAATTTATGCAGTCCCAATTCAAATCCACAAATTGCCATAGATTTTCGACTTACGATATTTGAACGCATTTTGGTAAGTTCACCTTCAAATTCATTAGTATATAAGTGAAATAAATACTCAGTTACAACGAACTCTAAGATAGCATCACCAAAAAATTCGAGTCGTTCATTCGATAGAGATTCCACCCCCATTTTTTTTGATAGAACGTGGGTATATGATCGATGAGTACAGGCTTCTTCATAGTAAGCAGGATTATTAATCTTCAGTCCAAGATGTTTTTCAAGACTTTCTTTCTCTTTCGCATTAAGTATTCCTTTATGTGTTGGAATATCATTCCGTATTCCAGATTCTAACTTTGCGAATTTTCCGTCTTTGATGTTATTATATACGTGTCTAAGAAACTGTTTCATATTTTATTGCTTAATTTTTCTCCCGAATATAGATGCATGTTGCCAATCCACATCTAATAAGTTTTTTTGGAATTGCTGAGCTTATCGAGTGGTGTTAATTGCGAAATATTCCTTCGATAAGCTCAAGAACCATTTTGTACAAAAAAAGGAATCTTCATACAAAGTATCAAGACCCCCCTTAAACTCAAAAATTATGCTTTCTTATTTATATTTTTTGAAGCATAAAGTAGCATTATGACCACCGAAACCAAATGTATTGCTAATAGCAGCATTGATTTCTCTTTCAACCATACCATTGGTAGTGTATTCCAAATCACATTCAGGATCAGGAGTAGTATAGTTGATAGTTGGAGGAACAATACCTTCTTCGATAGCTTTGCAACAAGCAATAGCTTCGATTGCACCTGCAGCACCGAGTAAGTGTCCAGTCATTGATTTCGTTGAACTGATATTCAACTTAGTCGCATGATCGCCAAATACTGTTTTGATAGCAGCAGTTTCATTTTTATCATTGGCAGGCGTTGAAGTACCGTGAGCATTGATATAATCAATATCTTCCGGTTTCAGACCTGCATCTCTGATGGCTTCTCTCATTGAGCGAACAGCACCTTCACCGCCTTCAGCCGGGCCTGTAATATGGTGTGCATCATCTGTTAAACCAATACCTGCGACTTCAGCGTAAATTTTTGCTCCACGTGCTTTTGCGTGCTCTTCTGTTTCCAAAATAAGAACGCCCGCACCTTCGCCAATTACGAAACCATCACGGTCTTTATCGAACGGACGAGAAGCCGTTGCCGGGTCATCATTGCGTGTAGAAAGAGCTTGCATAGAGTTAAATCCACCTACGCCCATTTCCCAAATGGCAGCTTCAGCACCACCTGCAATCATCATATCTGCACTTCCACGCTGCAATAACATGAGAGCATCGGCAATTGAATGAGATGAAGTTGCACAAGCTGATACGGTTCCATAGTTTGGTCCTTTCGCACCCCATTTGATAGCAATTTGGCCGGAGGCAATATCACTAATCATCATTGGGATAAAGAATGGAGAGATTCGTTTTGGTTTTTTACCACCAGTCATGAATTTCTCTTGTTGGGACTGCAAAGAACCCATACCACCAATACCTGAACCCACGATAACACCTGTTCTATCGCTGTCAATAGTTTCAACAGTTAATCCCGCATCATCCATAGCTTGTTGGGTCGCAGCCATAGCAAAATGCGTGAAAGTGTCCATTCTTTGAAGTGCTTTTCTATCGAGATATTCAGACGCATCAAAACCTTTTACTTCGCACGCAAATTTGGTTTTAAAATTCTCTGTATCAAATCGAGTAATTGGACCAGCACCGCTTTTGCCTTCTTTCAGACCGTTCCAATACTCTTCTAATGTATTTCCAATTGGAGTAACGGCACCCATACCTGTTACAACAATTTTAGGATAATTATATTTCGGCATACTAATTTTCTATTCATGAATAAAATTAATAAGAATCTACTTTTGAAATAACGAGGGGACATAAAAACAGTCCCCTAATTTTCAATTTCGTTTTGTACGTCGATTACTTATCTTCCGGTTTACCGGATATAAAAATTACGCTAATTTTTCGTTTAATAAGTCAATAACGTCTTGAACTGTTTTAATGCGTTCTTGGTCAGCTTCTTCGAAATCTACATCGAACTCTGCTTCGAAATCCATTACCATTTCAACGCTATCTAATGAATCTGCACCTAAATCTTTAGTGAAAGATGCTTCAGGAGTTACTTGTGATTCTTCAACGCCAAGTTTATTGACGATAATTTCTGTGATTTTTGCTTGTAAGTCAGCCATGTTTTTTCCTCAAAATAATAATATTTAACAAATTAATTTAACAAAATTCAAAATTAATGCTTTTCTTTAGAATAGCAATACTCTGTGTAAAAAAATTAACAGTTTTTTTTACAAAAAATTTATTTTTTACGATGCAAGTCCGCCATCTACATGTAGCACTTGCCCTGTTACATATCCAGATAAATCTGACGCAAAATATACTGCTGTATCAGCTATTTCTTTTGGTTGAGCACCTCGTTTCAAAGGAATATTTTCTTCCCATGCTGCTTTTTGCTCATCTGTCAATTTATCAGTCATATCAGTAATAACAAATCCGGGAGCAATCAAATTAACCAATATATTTCGGCTTCCTAATTCTTTCGCCATTGATTTTGTCATACCAATCATGCCAGCTTTAGATGAAGAGTAGTTTACTTGCCCTGCATTACCTGTTGAACCTACGATTGAGCCCATATTGATAATACGTCCGTTGCGTTGTTTCATCATCTGACGAAGAACGGCTTTAGAACATATAAAAGCACCTTTCAAATTAATGTCCAATACTTTTTCCCAGTCTTCAATTTTCATTCTCATCATCAATGTATCACGTGTAATACCTGCATTGTTTACTAAAATATCTAAGCTGCCTGCCTCTTCAATTACAGTTTTTACAGCTTCATCAACATTTTCAGGATTAGTTACATCTACTTTGATGAATTTATATGAGTCATTAGTTTCAACTTCAGGTTCTATTACGTCGAAAGCATAAACTTTCGCACCTTGAGCGATAAATCCATCTGCAACGGCTTTACCTATACCTCTTGAACCACCAGTAATAATTGCAACTTTATTCTCTAATAACATATCTATACCTATGCGTATTTATTTCAAAATTTCTTCGATTTGCTCTGCTGTGTCAATACCTGAAAAAGGTTTTCCGCGAAGAGTTCTTTTCACCAAACCTTGGAGAACCGCAGAAGGACCAATTTCAATATAATTTTCAATTCCAGCAGCATCCATTTCTTTCAATGATTGTGTCCATTTCACAGGAGAAGTCAGTTGAGCAATTAATGCTTCTTTGATTTCGTCTGCTTTTACCAAAGGTTTCGCTGAAACGTTTGAATACACAGGAACTTTTGCATCATTGAAAGTAGTTTCGCTGATTGCTTTTTCTAATTCTTCTTTTGCAGGCTGCATTAGAGGAGAATGAAAAGCACCACTTACTACTAACTCTTTGGTCATTTTCGCACCGTTCGCTTTGAACTCTCCGATATTTTCACGGAGATATTCGGCTGAACCAGAGATAACAACCTGTCCTGTTGAGTTATAGTTTGCAGGTACACAAACCTTACCGTTGGCTTCATCATTTAATTTTTCGCATACTTCTGCGACTTTATCATCAGCCATACCAATGACAGCGAACATCGTTCCTGGTACGTCTTCTCCAGTTTTGAACATCAATTCGCCACGGCGAGCAACTAATTTCAATGCAGCTTCGAACTCTAAAACTCCTGCTGCATAAAGAGCAGCAAACTCCCCTACTGAGTGTCCTGCTACGGCTTCAAAATCTAATTTATCTTTCGTTAAATCAAAATTTACCGCAGAATGAAGGAAAAGAGCAGGTTGAGTATTTACTGTTTTTTTCAAATCATCTACAGGACCTTCAAAACAAATATCGCTGATTTTATATCCTAATATTTCGTCTGCTTTATTGATTTTTTCTTTTGCTTCAGGGTATTTTTCGGCTACGTCTTTAAGCATACCAACGTATTGCGAGCCTTGCCCTGAAAATAATAATGCTGTTTTCATGCTTTATTGCCTTAATTATTCATATTCCATTTCAAATATACCGCACCCCAAGTAAATCCTCCGCCAAAGCTGGCAAGAATTAGGTTATCACCTTTTTTCAAAGTTCCGTCGTTATGCCATTCTGAAAGACATAGAGGAATAGTGGCCGATGTAGTATTTGCATATTTATCAATATTAATCATTACTTTTGCAGGATCTAACTTCATTCTGCGAGCTACAGCTTGTATAATTCTCATATTAGCTTGATGAGGTACTAACCAATTCACATCATCATGAGTCATTCCATTTCGTTTCATTACATTCAAGGCAACGTCAGCCATTGATTTAACAGCAGCTTTGAAAACATTTTGACCATCTTGTACGATTACGTGTTCGTTATTTTTAACTGTTTCTTCTGAAGTTGGTTTATAGCTACCACCTGCAACCATGTGAAGATATTTTCCACCCGCACCGTCGATATGAAGCTCATGATCTAAGATACCAAAAGCATCATCATCTGATTTTTCGATTAGAGTACATGCTGCACCATCTCCGAAAAGAACACATTGACGGCGGTCATTCATGTCCATGATTGTTGACATTTTTTCACCGGCACAGAGAAGAACATTCTTCACAGCACCTGAATTCACCAATGCAGCTGCATTAGAAATCGCAAATACATAGCCGGAGCAGGCAGCAGAGATGTCAAATCCCCAAGCATTTTTAGCTCCAATTTTATTTTGAACTACGCAGGCAGTTGATGGGAAAAAGTGATCAGGTGTTACCGTTGGAACAATAATACAGTCCACTTCTTCAGGTTTCATGCCTCTTTTTTCCAAGCATTCCAAAGCAGCAGGAACAATCAAATCTGAAGTAGCCTGATTGTCTTTTGCGAAGTGTCTTGTTTTGATACCTGTTCTTTCAGTAATCCAATCGTCGTTGGTATCTAAATATTTCGAAAAATGATCATTACCATAAATATCTTCCGGTAGATAATGTGCAACCGATGTTATTGTTGCGGACATATTAACCTCATTTCTATAAAATTTAATTTAATAATTCCTTTATTGAAGTCAGAAATCCTGACTTGTGTAAATTGTAAGCATTTATTATTGCGTTTTCATAAGCCAATGGAGATGATTTTCCGTGACATACTATAGCAATACCATTACAGCCAAGCACAGGAACACCGCCATGAGCTTCATAATCCAATCCTCTTAACGAATCTTTCAGTACACCTTTTGACATTCCGGCTTTGAGTTTATTGCCCAATGATTTATCCGCATAGCCCCGCATCAGGTGTTTAAGCAACTTAGGAAAACCCTCGGCAAATTTCAAAAGTATATTTCCCGTATAACCGTCGCAGACAATTACATCTGTCGTTCCAGCCAAAATATCACCACCTTCCACATTTCCGTAGAAATTCAATGAACTTTCTTTCAGCATATTGAAAGATTCTTTTATTGTCTCAGGCCCTTTATTATCTTCCGAGCCTACGTTTAGAAGACCTACAGTCGGATTTTCAACCCCAGCCGTAAGTTTCACAAACGTCGAACCCATAACTGCATATTCATATAAGAAACGAGCATTCATATCAACAGTTGCCCCAACGTCAAGCGTAAAAGAACGCCCTCTTTCGTTAGAAGCTGGTAACCATGTTCCGATTGCCGGACGTTTTACACCTTTGATTCTGCCCAAAACAAGAACAGCACCGGTGAGCATTGCTCCGGTATTTCCACCTGACACAAAACCATGCACCTCTCCCGCTTTAACGAGAGCGAAACCTTTTGGCATTGACGCATCTTTTTTTGTTTTATAGGCTTCGGTAGGGTTATCGGTAAATTCGATAACCTTGTCCGAATGTTCGATATAATATCTGTCTTTCGGCAAATTCGCCTCTTCAGCGAACTTAGAAATCTTATCTTTCTCACCGACAAAGACAATATCCAGATCTGAAAAATTGGGATTATCAAAAATATTTTTCATACCCCAAACTTCATTTTTGGGTGCAAAATCACCACCCATGGCATCTACCGCTATTTTGACTCTTTGCATCACTAACTCAAAACTAAAACAAAATTAGCCTATCATTTGCAATCACTTATAAATAAAATATACAAAGGTCTTCATCTAAAAATATCACGATTTAGATGAGGACCCGAAAATTCGACTATACTATTTTATAAAAATTACTCAATAGACTGCGTGCAGCTTATACTGCATACCTGAGCTTATAATTATATAATTGCTTTACCGTCGCTTTCTCTACCATTGTATGAGAAGGTTTTTTCATTACCTTCTTTCACGATTGTAGCTCTGTGAGGCATCTTTACTTCGCCTGTCATTGGGCAGATAGTAAGAGTAGGAGCAGTAGCTTTGTAGTGCGTTCTACGTTTGTCTCTACGAGTTTTCGATATTTTTCGTTTAGGATGTGCCATTTACTTTCCTTCAAATTACTATTATCAATACTTACTTTACAATTTTAAAATTAATTCAGCATACTGCTAATTAAAGTTCAATCCTTTCAGAGCTGAAAATGGAGATTCTTTATCATCTGACTTCCCATTTTCTTCTTTTTTGACTAACTCAGGATAGAGGTCAGTAATTTCCTTACCTTCGTATCCCGGGGCTATTCTCTTTAAAGGCAACGATACCGAAAGAGCTTCGCCAATATCATAAGTCAAATCCAAATAGATTTCATCATTATAGATGTAATATTCACCAAGATTTGTTTCGCCGTTTGACTCTTCAATTTCCAAAGCCATTTCGCTGTCTTGGATAAACGACATCTCAATTTCAGCTTCTATTTCTTCGATAAATTCTTCGTTTGATAAATCACAAATTAACTTTGCATCACAATAAGCCATACCTTTTATAGTGTATTTATCTCTGATTTTTCTGACAATCCCCTCAAATTCGACCTGCCCGAAGAATTCCTCAAATATGTTTTCAATTTCGCTTGCAGCACATTCAAGATTGACATCATTTGTCCCATCTTTCAGGCTGCTTATTTTCACTTTCAACATTTTCTCATTTCGCAACAATATGAGCTTTCAAAATTACGACTTTTTTGTAACATAGCAAAATAATATAATGATTTTTGTGTATTTAGATAATCTTTTTTATGGTTGCTCTTGCAATAACCAATATTATTTTTACTTTATTTTTTTTCGCCTGAGCATTTTTGTGATTTGCTTAATTTCAGCAGGAGTGAAAAACTTGAACACATACAGCAACAAACCAAATAATACTAACGCACCTAAACGAATCAGGAACATAGACAAAGCCCCCATACCGCTCGTTACTTCAATCGTAGAAAAGTAAATACCTAATAAAATCAAGGTCATAATACCTATTCTTCCCCACTCATATCTGATTGTATAAATCCGTTTAGATAAAAAGTAAGCGGTTACAGCACCCATAAAATACGCTGCAAATGTTGCCCAAGCTGCTCCCCAAATACCAATTATAGGCATAAGCAAAACATTCAAACCAATATTAAATGCAGCAGCCAACCACATTGTGATTGTAATAAATTTTGTTTTTTTTGTGATATGGAATGCAGCAGCGAAGTTTGTTATCGCACCGTTAAAATAATAACCTCCTAAAATTATAGGAATTATCCCCATACCCCCCCAGTATTTCTGTGGGATCAGTTCTCTCCCTCCCGGTAGAGGAATTTGTACAAGATAAGGCATAAAGAAAGTAAATGTCAAAAATGCAAACGCCGAGAATAACGTAAAGTATGTAAATACACGTCCGAACATCTGATTAGAATCATCATCTTTGTAGTGAGATAAGAAAAATGGTTTCCAAGCATAGTCAAACATTGTTACAATTATCATCATCGGAATACCGAGTTTATAGTTCGTCGAATATGTATTAAATTCGTATGTAGTCAAGAAATCCGGCATAATCACTTTATCAAGCACTTGTAAAATCATCGCAGGCATATTGGAAAGCATTACGGGAATACCGAATATATACATACTCCGAATCAATACCCTATCGATTTTAAAAACGAGATGGTTAAAGACTTCCTTCCTCAGAAGAAATACCCCAAGAGCCGAGCCAATAACATTCGAACCAAGAACGCCCAACACTCCATAACCTAAATGAGCCAAACTCAAATACATTAGACAAAACGTAACTATGGTTTGAGTAAGCTGAACGAGCGAGAATTTTTTCGCCTTCCGAACCATACGCAAATAATCATAAGGTATCCAAGTAAACGCATCAATCATTGGAATAAATGCTGCCAAGCGAACCAACATCAACATTTTTTCATACGTAATATTGACATCTGATTTAGGGTCATAGAGATAATTACAAACCCAATCTGCTATCCCCCCCGCAAAAAGTTGAATAACTATGGTAATAGATAAAGAAATAACAGTAACACTTAAATATGCGTTGCTGAATGCTAATTTCCCTTCTTCTTTATTTTCAAGATTATAGAAACGGAAAAAAGCCGTCTCCATACCCAAGGTATAAACAACATTGATTATAGCTATTACAGGAAAAATAAAATTGATAAATGCAAAATCATGTCCAAGCAAATAGTTCGCATAAAGCGGAGTCAGTAAGAAACTAAGTAGCTTGGTCAGCATCCTAAATGCACCATAAATAGCGGTATCCTGTGCCAATGATTTAATTTTATTTAGCATATAACTCTTAACTGCATCTAAGAAAGAAGCAAAATTACGCAACAATTAACAATTAGCAATGGATCATTCACAATTAATCAGTCAAGATAATCATCAGACACAAGTACATACTAAATTATTTTGCAAAGATATAAGTATAAGTTTCAAAAGAAAGTATAGAGAGTTAATTAACTCTCTATACATGAAAAAGAATATAGAACAAATTTTATGGAGTACCTTCTAAAACATGAAGAATTAAATCATCAGTATTACTAAACATATTTGCATCAGCACCACCACCGAACTGATGATATATTTTAAGCACAGTATATCGCCCTGCAACTTCATCTGTATCAAGCAAGATACCATCATTTGTAACCCACTGCGGCCCACAGAAAAGACTACCAAATACATCAATATTATAGCCATTAGAAATCAATTTTGCATCATCATCATCGCCTTCTGAATCTGCAGAAATCATTAGATTTTTGTAAACAGTTAGGTCGTGGAGTAAAGTAAGCTGTCCCCCTGCCGTATTGGCGGCATTATTATACAAATGCAGATTTTTGACAGTCCAAATATCATCAGAAGCATCAACAGTAATCCCTCCCCTGAAAACAGCAGTTGTTTCTTTGTCAAAAATCAATTCACCTTCATCGGCAGAACAACCTGCACCAAAATCAATCAATGAAGTAGAAGCATCTAAACGAGACTGTGGGGTATCATCATAGGAAGTCGCCATAAGCAAGTCTTTACCATTCACGGTGTAAGAAACAGTACCTGTATGTCCGGCAATATTATCTCCGAGGGTCAGAGTACCCTCTAAATCCAAATCACCGCTTTGCACAATTACATAACGGTTTCCCTTTCCGTCATCATCAGTATAGAATGTTAAATTTCGAGCTTCTAAAATCTCCTCATGCAAGTATTGAGTTTGGTTAGATGTAGCAATTTTTGTTTCGTAGGTAATATCAATAGCTTCATCGCTGTACCATGTTCCTGTAAAATCAATTTTTCCGCTATGCTCTGCTGCGACATCTCCGAAAGTCAACTCAACCAAACCTCCATATCCAGCAGCATGGAATCCACCCGAACCTGTCATCTGTGCCCCCGGATTGGTACAAAGTGCGACCGTCATTGGGTGTCCATTAGTTTCATTTTGGTCAGCCAATCTCAAGAAACCACCGTCATTAATGAAAACATCGCCTTCGACTTCATAATCTAAAGCAGCATCACCACCGTCATCAAAAAAGTGAACATGACCAGCATCAATAGTCAAAGAAGCAATTACAGGGTCAGCCATTTTCAGAGTCGGAAGGGCTCTATCCATTACGATATGACGAATAAATCTATTACTCTTAGGACTATTAAAATCAAATACACTATCAATCTTACCCCATTCATTTATCGTCAAATCGAATGCCTGCTCTGTATTTGCAGCACCATTTGTATTAAAATAATAATTCGACCAATCTATATCACCATGAATTTCTATACCACAGAATGTCCCAGAAGGAGTTGGCCCCTCATTCGCTGTAATCTGAATCATTGTCTTATCGTCACCTAACTGTAAATCTCTGGCTCCGGAGAAGGATTCATGCACAGTAATTTTATACCCATTCAAATCAATTTCGAAATGATGACCATCATCATCATAATTCGCAGCAAAGAAATTACCATGTACATACAAATCTGAATTGAAAACCAGTTTAACATCGCCTGCCGATAGGTCATCTACCGAGGTCGTGAAATTCCGAATTTCTGGCAAAGCTGGTAGGTCAATCGTATAAGTTGATCCAACATTAGTATTTATAATTTCTTCTATTAGTAAGTCCGTATTTGCATTTGACAAGAAAACAATTTCTGTTGGTCCCATATCAACATTATCCCATATCGAAGTCAAATCAAGAGCGGAATTAGATGCGTCAATTGTTCCCAAATCATCTCCGTCAGATTTATACTTATTCAGCTGAAAAGTATTAGTATCAAGTACGAATAAACCTTCGTTACCGTCAGTATCATCTCTATCTAAATCAAACTCACCAACTACAATATCATTGGAAAGGGTTGTTCCCGCATTTGAAAAAATATACAATTTGAATATTTTTTTCATATCATGGTGTAAAGTAATTGGAGATGTAGAATTTTCGTGAATTGTGATAAACGTTCCTGTATCATCAATTCCATCTCCTCCGTTTAAGTCCTGCTTATCTGTATAGACATTGGAAGCATTTCCAAATGTCGCTCCTTCCATGATTGTAATATTTGTCAATTCACCAGCTGTATCACCGCCTCGCATATCAAGGGTTGCATCTGCATTGTCGGCAGTCGAGAGAAGATTATCAATTTTAATATTTGAATTACCGCCACCCCCATTATTGAAATCGAAAGTTCCATTATTGACAGTTATATTATCCGTATTAAGTGTAATATCATTATTGTTCGTCAATAAGTTCAAATCACCGCCATTATTTAGCTGTATGTTATTAACATTTAACACAAAAGGAATAACCGATGAATTTATATCTAAAGTACCATTATTAGTTACGTTAATACTCGGCAAATCTGAACTCCCATCTAACGCTTTTATATCAAGAGTTCCGTTTGCCTCTGTCTGAATTATAAGATGACCACCGTTTACTGTCAATTGGTTCGTATGAATATGCATATTATGCCCCGCGGTAGCACCACAGACGAAAGTCGTTCCACCTGCAATAATCACCTCAGGACCAATCAAATCATTAGTACATGCAGCTGAATAAACATTTGTTATATTTCCGAAATAGGTCAAGTCATTAGAGATTGCAAAATCAACCGGACAATTCAGTTCAACATCACCAGTTATCGTACAGTTTAAAGACGTAATAGTATTATTACCCAAATCGACGTTATCAGTATTATTACCATTCGCACTCATAGAAATCATACCTGCAACAGCTGTAACGTTTGCATTATGAATAATTAATGATTGTCCATCTATATGAGCAGTAATATTAATACTACCCGTTGTGGCGGAAAATACATTTGTTCCGGCAACATCGCCTATATAGGAGAAATCTGAAGAATTATCATTAAAAATGAAATTTCTCGTTTTAAAAAGATCATTGCCTGTACCGCTAACGTATGTAAATGTTCCGGCATTTTGATTATAATCCATGCATTGGAACAAATCATTACCGGCTCCACCATCATAACTGAAAGCAGTTGTATTTGTACTCAGGGAATAGTCCCCCGTACAAACAAATTCATCATCACCGGCATTACCTATATATGTGAAAGTACCACTGGTTTGTCTAAAATCATCACAACGAAAATCATCGTCCCCTGCTCCGCTCGTAATTTGCAAAGCACCACCGGTAGTTGTATATGAAAAAGTTCCCGTTGATTCGAATCTGTCATTACCTGCACCAAAATTAAAAGTTAAATTTCCCTCAGTTTGAGTAAAATCAACGAAATTATAATCATCAATCCCTGTACCACCCGTGAAGATAGCATTATGACCGCTTGCCGAAAATTCAAAGTTTACAGAGCAGTCAAAATCATTTCTCCCATCACCGGCATCGAAAGTCAAGGCACCATCAGTTTGAATATAGTTATCGAAAATATATCTGTCATCTCCAGTACCGGAAGTAAAATTAACATCATCATCAGATGAAAAATTGAAGTCATCTCTACACCGGAAAGTATTATTTTCATTACCACCATTATAAATGAAACTACCATTGTTCTGAGTATAGTTGTCGCAAATAAACAAATCATCTCCGGATCCACCACTATAACTAAATGTTCCTGTGGAATGGAAATTAAAATTATTTCTAACATCAACTTGATCATCTCCGGATCCACCAACAAAGGTAAAATCTGAAGAATTTGAATGAGTAATATAGTTATTAATATCTAAAATATCATTATCTGCACCACCATCAAAACTGATACTTGAGCTATTTACTGCCGTAATTATATTTGTTTCAACTTCATCATTACCGGCATCACCATTGAAAGTAAATGACGCATCTTGTGAAATCTCTATTCTGTCATTTTCTAATAGTCTGTCATTTCCATTTCCACCATTAAATATATAGGTAGAGTTATTATCCATATCGAAATCGTCTGTAACATAGTGATTATCATTACCGGCCCCACCATTGAAAGTTACAGTAGTACCGTTCGTTTGTATTCTAAATTCATCATTACAATCAAATAAATCATTACCGGAATTACCATTGAAAGCTACAGTTACGCCATTAGTTGCATAGAAATGTCTATCAACTCTGAGGACATCATCTCCAGCTCCACCATTGAAAGTAAAACTACCGCCTGTAACTCTAAGTTCTCTTGTAAAATGCAGAATTTCATTTCCGGTATTACCGTTAAATAGAAAAGCACCTTCATCATTATAAAATATTTGAGTGCCTGTATTTATGGTATATATAGCTCCGGCTCCCGGATTTAAGGTAAAGTTACCACCACTATATAGCCGATGATTTGATGTACTGATAGTTAGGTTATGGTCTCCAGTAGTTGAAAATTCACCGTCCCAAGTTGATTCTGCCCCGATATTGATTGTAACATCATTTGCAGACATATCAGCTCTTATATTACCCGTCGGAGCGTTCAAAGCACCTAAGAAAGTTACATTTTTTGAAATCACAAGAGTACCGGCTTCCACTTTAAAATTTTGAAAATTACCGGTAGGAGCGTTATCTATTAATAAATTGCCCGCACCTCTCTTGGTAAATGTTCCTGCAAAGGCTGCACCGTTTACATCCATACTCCTATCAGCAGTAGTTATTATTTCCCAGTTAATCGTTCCGCTACTTGTGAAACTCCCCGGAAAAATAATATCTGCATCAGGAAGAAGAATCGTCGTCGGATTTATAGCATTTAGATTCAATGACTTATACGAACTAAAAGGAATAGAATAATTAGGGGAAGGAATATTATTAAAAACAAAATTTATATTTTCCGGGTTATTTACAGTAGTCGCTGTTAAATAATCGCAGGTAACTGTTGAAGCGTCTGCAATACCATTAAGAGTTGTTACATTCGCGGTTCCGTTCGCAATCAGACGTGCTGAAGCCTGTAAACTTGCAGTAGTTATAGATGTGATATTACCTGATACACTAATTGTCGCTCCATTATCAATTGTAGCAGTAACAATATCGGCTGTACCACCAATATTGAAATTTCTATTCGTAGCAACCTTTACAGCATTCAGAGAAACAACATTTGAACTTACATTAACAGTACCATTAATAATATCAAGCATACCCGAACACGTAAAAGTACCGCTAATATCAATAGTACCCGAACTGTTCATTGTCAAAGTAGAAGTTCCCAAAATACAGTTTCCATTAATATCCAAAATAGCGGAACCATTTACAACAACCGTATTATTCCCGAAATTCACATTTCCATTATATCTCAGAGTTCCGGCATTAACAGTAATATTCTGACCAATAAAATTAGTGGGTACAATTTGGACACCATTACCATTTTTTGAAAAAGGATTAGTAAGAGTAACATTAGCGTATGATAGAGTCTTTGTACCGGTAGTATTAAAATTTAAACTTGTATTGCCATTTGTCGATAATTTATTCGAAATTGAAAGATTTACATTCGGAAGAGTAACTGTAACAGCAGCTCCCGGAGTGAAGTTTAAGTTATTCGCAGCAGTTATTCCGACCGGCATAATATAATTTGAATTCGGGGAAAGATTGTACGTGATATTATTTCCGCCCGTCGTTGAAGTAACACTATTTATTCTTTCGCAGGTAATCGTTGCAGCCCCACCAGCATTGATAGAACTAGTAGAAAGTACCTGTCCCGTTCCGGTAAAAGTCCCGTTTATAGACATAGAACCACAAGTAGTAGCAGAAGCTGTTGCAGAATAAGTTCCAGAGTTAATATTCAAAGCACCACTTGTATTAACATTATGACCTACAGTCAAAGTAGTTGCACCAGTTTTAGTTAATGAACTTATTGACACAAATGCTGTCGGCAAAGTAGTTGTGCCTGAAACCGTCAAATTAAGACTTCCAGCATTGGTAACAGATAAATTTCCAGGATTAGTAAAAGTTCCTACTGAAAGCGTACCATTAGCATTTATATTCACCGCTGTTGCAAAATCCATTGCACCTGATACGGTTACTGTCTGCCCATTCAAACTTAGAGTAAGCGAACCTCCCCCTTTATTGTCTAAGGTTATACTGGTACAAGAGATTGCACCTGATAGTGTCAAAGTACAGTCATTTGTTCCATTGCCATTGATTATCCAAGTATCATCAGGAGAATCAGGTATTTGAGTATCTGGCGTTAAAGTTGATGAATTAACCGTTCCTCCTACCGCGTCGAATGTGTAGATTGAAGCAGTCGAATATAAATTTTCACTGCCCAGTAGCAATGCTAAGAACGCTATATATAAAAATAATTTTTTCACTGGTACCCCATCCATAGTTCAAAATATCCATATATCCATTATGGAAATGTGTACAGCTTACACTCTCTTGGGTATCGGCTTATAGTGTTATTTATTTAGTTTATAGAAAATAAAAATGTTGATATTATTTTTTTATTTTGCTAAACTTTGATATTACCCAAAAATTGATTAATTTTGCGTTTTATGATACTTTATGTTTAAGTTGTATGGAATATACATTTACTAAGGCGGATATAGATACTTTTTCGGAGCAATTCGGTGGCAAACCAATAGAGACGAACGATGTTTACGAATGGAAAATAATTAACGCAGAGGAAAACAAACAACTCTACGTAATTATCTACCTTCCAAACGAAGAAAACGGATTGGAAGCACCGACAATCTCTGTTCAAAACCGTTCAGGTTTCTACGAACTGCACAGAGTAATCAAATATTTGACATTCGATCAAGACGAGGTCATATTCGTGGCAGATACAGAATCAACAATCTCTTCTTTGATTATCGGTGCAAAAGCTAATTGCAATCTTTATTCAAATATCAGAAAAGATTTGTTAAAATCTGATTTCGCAAGTGTAGTCCCTGCGGAATTGATGGCTATGACTCAGTTGTCGATTTTAGAAACATTTTTAGATTAAGATATGGCTGTTTCTGTAAGAACTTTCAACGAAAGCAATACAAAGTTTTTGCCTTGGAAAAAGATGACTACCGTCGCTGAAGCAATATTCGCCGATGAAAAAATATACGATGCTTCTCTTAATATTATTGTACTTACTGACGATAGAATACAGGAGATAAATCGTAGATATTTAGAGCATGATTATGCAACAGACGTAATCAGCTTTAATATTGAAGATGAACCGTTAGAAGGTGAAATATATATCAGTGCCGATACAGCTCGTAAACAAGCCGAAGAATACAGGGTTTCGCTGTCAAACGAAATGGTTAGATTAACTGCACATGGCACGCTCCATGTCTGTGGACACGATGATGCTACTGACGAGATGCGGCAAGCTATGCACATTTTAGAAAATAAATATTTAGGTTTATATTGGAAAGAATCATAGAAATACTACTTTTTGTACTATCTGAATATGAGAAAAATGTCAATCCTCAAGAAATTGACATCACTCAACTCGTTCGTCAAGGCTATACAGATACTGAGATATCAACAGCTTTCAGTTGGCTCTATGACAACTATTCGACTAATGACACGAAACTTACTCGCAAAGAAAATGCGTTCAGAATTCTCCATGATACAGAAAGGATTTTGTTTACTCAGCGTGCATGGGGCGATATTCAGCAGATGGTTCATCTCGGTCTGTTAACGAATACAGAAGTGGAAAACATAATCGAAAAAGCTGCTTTTTCAGGTCATCATAAGATTGACTCCAAGCATGTCAAGACCTATGTAGCATATAATATTTTCGGAAGTGGGAATAATATCAATAAAGTATTTCTGTCTGATTCTGAAACCATTAATTAAAAATTTGGTCCGGTAGCTCAGTTGGATAGAGCACAAGTTTCCTAAACTTGGGGCCACAGGTTCGATTCCTGTCCGGATCACTAATACATATTACTTCCCAAGAAAAATACAAGTTACCAAACCAAGGGTGGAAATCAAAGGAAGAAAATGATAAACACAAATACGAAAGCAAAAGAGTTATCCGACTATAAATTTATCGACTTATTTTCAGGTATCGGTGGCTTTCATTATGCTCTTTCGTCATTTGGTGCAGAATGTATTTTTGCTTCTGAAATAGATAAGAATGCGGCAAATACATACGAACAAAATCATCATTTAAAACCCGAAGGAGATATTACAAAAATTGATGAAAAAAATATTCCTAACCATGATATTTTGTGTGCAGGATTTCCATGTCAATCATTCTCAATATCTGGCAAACAAAAGGGGTTTGAAGATACAAGGGGTACTCTCTTTTTTGATATAGCTCGTATTACCTCATATCACAAACCTAAAATTCTGTTCCTTGAAAATGTAAAAAACTTTGTCCGACATGATAATGGTAATACGCTGAAAACAGTACTGGATACTCTTGATAATTTAGAATATGAGGTATTTTATCAAGTTCTTAATACAAGTAATTTCGGACTACCACAAAATAGAGAACGTATTTATATTGTGGCATTTAATAAAGATTTTTTTACAAATATAAATTTTTCATTTCCAAACAAAACATTGAAATCTTCACTTTATGATATACTTGAAGAAAACCCCCAAAATGCAAAAATTATCGCACGAAATGATATTGAAATCTATAAAGAATTTAACGAAAAAAAAGACTCATTTGGAAATACAATATACCCCAATCGCCCAATTCAGATTGGTAAAGTAAACAAAGGTGGTCAGGGCGAAAGAATTTATCACCCCGCAGGACACGCAATCACCCTATCGGCTCATGGTGGCGGTGCTGGAGCTAAAACCGGACTATACAAAATTAATGGTCATATCAGAAAACTATCTCCAAGGGAATGTGCAAGATTACAGGGTTTCCCTGAATCATTTGAATATCCTACAAGTATAACAGAGGCTTATAAACAGTTTGGTAATAGTGTATCTATAAATGTATTACAATATATAATTATTGAGATTATTAAGGTGATTAATGAAAGTAAAGAATTTGGCGTTGAGTTTTTAACGCCAATTCAATTTAATTCATAACTTTACAAACAGGATACTCATTAATCCGCCAGTCCCAGTAAGGGGTTTGCTTATATAGCCAATTTAGTTTTTCCCATGGAGAAGACATTTCTTCGGGAGTGTTCTTGATTTGCTCTTCAAATCGTATTTTTAAATCGGGGTCTTTCTCGAACATTTCTCTCGCAACAATTTCCATTATATAGCTTTCGCTATACTCCTTCTGTTCAAAAATCGAATTGAAGTAGCCCCAGAAAACTAAGTTATCAGGTGCGGACGGCTCAAGTAAGTGCATAACTATCGGGTTCGCTTTAACTTTCACTGTGTTCATAGGAAATGTTCTTTGTACTGCATTGACTTCATCATAATCGAATTTCACATTCAATATTCCTTCGTAAGGCTTAGTACCCCATTTTACATTTTTGAAGTGATAGGTATTGACTTCGATTGTTTCAGCATCTGTTAGTCTTTCGTACTCAATTCCATGAATGTTAAGTTTTTCAATCACCTTAGTCCATTGCGGAGGAATTAGATAGTATTCAGGTATTTCACACGAATCAGCTGGAACGGAATTATGGTAATACCAAATTTTATGAACATAAGGAGTATCAGAATAAATATACCAATCACCACCGGACAAATCACTTTTCTTGCTATAATATTTGAACCCTTCAAAATCAATCAAAGTACTATCAGAGGTCAATTTATAATTAGTATGGAAATATTTTTTTCCATTATGTTCAGAATATTTATAATCATCATATCTGAATTTGAAAAGAGATTCTCTTTCCTCATTTACGAGCTTAATCGTATGCTTTAACATACTATAATTTGAATATACACGAACCTTATATTCCTTTCTCGCATGGGTTTCAATCAGCAGACTTGGAATATTTCTGACTGAAAAATATCCGTGAGAGAGTCTAGGCGGTGCAATACCTGAATATAATCCGCTTTTCGGGTCATGCCAATTCCGAAAACTCACATAAGGAAATGTATTAAATCCATCTTCTTTAACCCCGTCCAACATTTTCGGGAGAAATATATCTTTCTGCCAAGCCGTTACATCATCTTTCATATTGCCGAAAATTTCCATCATATACGTTACTTCATATTGATAGTCAGTTCCATCTGTCGAATGGCAATCAACAACAAAGTTAGGTTTCCACTCATCAGCTAAACTCAATAACATTTGTATTTCAGGGGTATCGGTTTTTAGAAAATCACGATTTAGATTTAGATTACAAGCATTTACACGCCATCCACAGCTATCAGGCCCCTTTTGATTAATCCTATTATGAGCTCTGAAAAATTCATGTCCGTCAGGAGATAAGATAGGCACAAACAAAACTGTCGTACTATCGGCAATATTACCAAGTTTACCAAGAGCTAAATCACGCATTAGCATTAATCCAGCATCTTTTCCGCAAGGCTCTCCGGCATGAATTGCAGCAAATATTAATATGCTTGCTTTATTAGCACCTTTTGTTTCGGAGTGGTTAGTAAAACCGTCCTTATCGTAAATTAGCAAAGGCATTTCACGCCCGCCAGGGAGAGTACCGAAAGGCGAATAATGTATAGTCGAAAACAGAGAATCTAATTTAGTACAGTATTCTATTGTTTCAGCATATAGAGGAGTTTTAGTACCCTCTGACTGCTCAAAAAGTGTTTCTAAATCTGCTTCATTAATATTTAATTTCTCACGTGCTGAACATCCAAATAGTATTATAGATGCAGTTAGAATTAGAACTATTCTCTTCATATATATTTTCTCGTATTATTCCGTAAATACCAAGTCATATTTTCACACTGTATGATTGCATATACCAAAAATTAGTTTTATATTACTGCATTTGAACGTTTTAATAACATTTTAGTTTAGTAGTAAATTATTTTTATAATAATTTAAAATGCAAGTACTTAAATCATTCCAGTCATTTCTTTTAACTCCCGTATCTCATTCTGAGTAAGATGACGATAACGACCTCGGTTCATTCCAGCAGTAGATAGGTTTGCAAATATCTTTCTATCTAACTGCTTCACGGAATACCCTACCGCTTCAAACATTTTTTTGACCTCATGGTTTCGCCCCTCAATCAAAGTTACAGCACATTTAGAGTAACTATCAGGGCTAACGACGAGTTCACACGGAGCGGTTTTCTTACCATCAACCTCTACACCTTCAGCAATCATCTGTGCCATTTCTTGAGTTAATTCTTTATCCAATTTAACATTATACGTCCTGCGAATGTGGTATTTAGGATGGGTAAGACGGTTTGCCATTTCACCGTCGTTCGTGATAAGAATTGCACCTGTAGTATTCCTATCCAAGCGACCAACCGGAAATAATCTTTGGCGTTTTGCACCGATAATATCCATCACTGTGCGACGGTTATACTCGTCATTACTTGTAGTAATGACATCTTTCGGTTTATTCAGAAGTATATAAATATGGAAATTTTGAGCATAGATAGGGTCCCCCTTCACAGTTACAAAATCCCCGGGCATAACTTGATAACCGTGTTCGCTAACCACTTTTCTATTAACTTTAACCACACCATCTTCTATCAGTTGGTCAGCTTTGCGGCGTGAACAAATACCACAATCCGCAATATATTTATTCAGACGTGTACCGGAATTCGCTTTAAAAAGATTCTGTTTTTGAATTTTCTTCGAACGTCTATCATCATCAATCTGCCCGAAAGCACGACGTTTAGTGCTTCTCAAACTTTTACCCTTAGGTAGTGCTTTTTTCCTACCTTCTCTCAATTCAGGCATATAACCACGATAATCATGACTTTTTCCTTTTTGACCGCTGACTCCTTGTCCTCCGCCTTTTCGTGGTCCTCTGGTACTTCTATTCTGTCTCATTTTCTATTTTCTTCCGTATGTAAACTCTTAGAGAACACAAAATTACGATTTTTTTGGGAGATTGTGGGTATTTCAGAATATTTTAATCTGTAACAAGCAATACCGTGAAAATATTATTATAAGTCCGTTGCGATAGTTGAGATTTATTTTAAATCTCTTGTCATCTTTTAATTAAAAAAACTACTAGTTTTTTTATCTGATTTTCAAGATAATTATCCCCTAATTGAGTGGCTTTTCCTACATGATTTCACCATTTGCCAATATCAATCAGGGGCTTCGATATAAGTTATGAGCTATCGACTCTATTAAATCTTGCGTTGGTTAGCGGAAATTAAAGTGACAACCATTTTGTATCTTTTTTACTTTTCCATATCTAAATATAAATATTAATAATAACTGACATTTAGACTATTTAATCATACCGTTATTATAATAATGGCCATGCAACGGGCTTAGCTATTTTCTAAACAAAAAACGGAACTATCAACTGTCGAATACATGATATAAAAAAATCCTGCCAAATAAGCAGGATTTTCAAAAAATAATATATTTCAGTTTTATTATTCTTCTATTTTTGCACGAATAGGCTTTCCTTCTTTTTTGTTGAATACGTCTTCTATTTCTTCAACAAAATTAAGAATTGTTTCACCACCATCAACAGGAATAGTCTGTCCTGTAATCCAGTAGAATTTTTCATCACAAAGCATTGCTACCGCCTGAGCCACATCTTCTGGAACAGTATTTCTGTTAAACGGATTATGCTCTCGAACATATCTCAGCATATACTCAAATCCGGGTATTTTCGCACCGGCAGCAGTATCAGTCATACCGGCCATAATTGCATTACAAGTTATTTTTAAAGGAGCCAATTCAAGAGCAATTTGGCGAACATAGGCTTCTAGAGCAGCTTTTGCCCCTGAAATTGCACCATAATGCCCCATTGCGCGAACAGAACCGATTGACGAGAATGCAAAAATACGACTATTTTCTGCCAAGAGATTATAATAGCCTAAATCCTGAACCCAATAAACAAAACTGTTGGCCATAACATCCATCGTCATTTCCATACCTTTACGATCTACCATCTGCTCTCTATCAGGATGGAAGAAACGTTTGATTGCTCCAAATGCTAATGAGTGTACCAAAACACGTAAGATATTTTCTCCGTCTCGAGTCTTAAGTTCATCTTTTATAGTATCAATTACTTTCTTTCTCGCATTGTCTGATGCTGCATTTACGTTGAAGAATTTTGCATATACTCCAAGTTCTTCCAATAATCTGCGTACATCTTCAGCATCTTTTTTCTTAGCCCCCATATCCAAATGGACACCATAAATGTTGTATCCTTTTTTTGCAAGTTCAATAGCGGTGGCCTTACCAAAACCGCTGGAAACGCCCAAAATCAGTGCGTATAAATTTCTATCTGCCATTCACAATAATTATATAATGGAACAAAAAAAAATAAACGCCTAATTGCTTGGTATATTGTAAAAAAAAGTTATTTTTGCATTTATCAAAGTATTTAATTAGTCGGTCTAATATGAAAAAATTATTTGTAGTAATTACTTTTATTGCTTTATCATCTTGCAGTTACGAAAGCAATCCTGAAATAAAAGATGCCGGATTTTTAGATGGAACAGTAGAAACTTTTTCCGGTGCATCTTCTATTGTAAAATTAGAAGATGTAACGATTGAGACTATACCCAAAACAAAAACCACGCTAACAGATCACCAAGGAAGATACTCATTAGAAGAAATTCCCGCCGGAGATTACATATTAAAAATCACCAAAGAATCATTTTACGATACCTATGCTCCTGCGTCAATCATAGCAGGCAAAGTATTGCAAGAAGATTATATGCTTTATCTGTATGACTCCAATAATACTCCGCCAACAATCCCTATGTACCCATTTCCAAGCGATAGTGGCAGAAGCTATTCTACAAGTTTGCAGTTGTATTGGGAATGCTCAGACCCCGATTCTAATAGAATTTATTACGATGTTTATTTTTCAAAAGAATATCCACCGACAAAATGTATAGCAAGACAACATAGAGAAAATGAAATATCTGTCGATGAGTTAGAAGTCGGAGAACGATATTTCTGGAGAGTATGCGTAAGAGATTATTACGGTGCTCATGTATTGGGTAACATTTGGACTTTCATTGTTAAACCAATAGAGTAGTTTAGATACAAAAAAAGACAGGGACTGTCCCTGTCTTCTCAAATTTTCAGAAGCTGTTGATTATTCAGCATTTTTTTCTTTTTCAGGAGGAGTAGTTGTTAATTTTGTTCCGTCAGAAAATTCTACTGTTACAGCTCTCCATACTGAACGTAAGTTTTTAAATTGGTTTCTCATTGTTTGGTCACGAGGACTTTTCGGATCGTTTTCAAAAGGCATATTGAAAGTTCTTGATTCTCCTGGTTTAATTGTTTCACCTTCTTTCATAAGCAAAGAAGATTTCAATGGATAATTTTTAACCAAAGTACCTTGAACATTGTAGAATGTCAATGCCCCTTCAACGTTAGTCATTTCTTTATCAGTTGGATTTGTAACTGTATATCTGAAATAGTTACGAGAAATATCTAAAGTGTCATAAGGAATCATACCATCGAATTTAAACTCATGATTTGCACTGATAGCAATACGCAACATTGCATCATCAACTTGTTTATTCAAATTTTCACGTAAGAAAGTTTTTTGCAATTCGATAATTTCGCCAACAGATTTGCCTTCATACTCTGCATCGGTTGTGATTAAACGATTTAATCCACCTACAAATAAATTTAATTCCTCGTTAGAAATCACAGCATCAGAAGTAATTTTTTCACTAACTTGAGTGATGTTTTTTGAGTTTACTGTTTCATTCAAAACAGGTGATTTTTTTTCATTACAAGCACTTACAACCAACATTGCAAAGAGTGCTACCATAACTAAGATTTTCTTGTTCATCTTTATAAACCTATAAATACTTTAAAAATACAAAAATTCATAATTCAAAATTACTAAATATTTGTCAAATATCAAAATATGAGAAGCAGTTTTGCAGAAATACAGATTTGGACAATACACCCCTATTTTGCTATTCTTCCTTATCCCCAGAAAGCAGCTCTGCATAAAAGAAAGATTTTTTACTAAAATTTGGCCATATGAAAAAAAAACTTAATTTTGAGTTGTGTTAGTCTTGAGATGACATATTTTTGTATATTTATAGAATAACTTTTAAGGTGCAAAATGGTATCTAAAAAAAATGTGCTGGTGCTAACTTTAGCTATAGTATTATTTAGTGGATTTTCTAATTTCGGACAGCAATCCGGAACTTATGAAATTCCTGTTTCAATGCAAAGTATAATTTCTGAAGCAGAATTAGATTCGTTGTTAGCTCAATCAGCATTACAACCAAGGACAGATACACTTGTAAATTACGATAGTTTAGGAGGTTTTATTTGGTTTGGAGGTGCAGGTTTAAAATGGTTAGAAAGTAATTCAAATAAAGTAAAGACAACAAGATATACTTGTCTCCAAAATGGTTGGATTAAATCAGAATCCCAATATGATACTCTGACAAAAACTAAGGATTATCAAACAACGACTGCATGTTATGATATTTCAGGAGATGATTTTTGGACAGAGAATATTGAATTTAATGTTAATGGACTCAATTCAATAACAATTAATTCTCCAGCTAATATTACAGTTAAAATATATGAAGCGTACAATATCAATCAATTGTTAACAGAATTATCTGTTACAGGAAACAGTACTGACCAAAGTTTTCAGGTGAGTTTAGTAGCTGGAAAATCATATCTTGCAGTATGTATAAATGATCAGAAAGACATTGTTAGTATTAAAAGAATAGGAGCATAAAAGTATAAAAAGCAAATAATAGTAATAATTTCTGCGATTTTATTCGTTGGTGCCTGTTTGCAAGCACTTAGTAATACAGATGATTGAGCATTAGGTAACTATGTAACTACTGGTGAAACAATGTATTGGTACAAAGATGGCTACGTTTACGGTGTAAGCACGCTATACTTTCAATTTGGTTCAGTTACATATTTTAGAGATGATAGTGAAGCAATAATATATCGTACAGGTCAAGAAGACCTGCCACCGGTTCCGGATAATTTAGCGAAAATATCAATTGCTAAGGGCGAAATAAGTCCTAATGAAAACCTTGATATTTTTATCTATGAAGCAGATAATATTGTGCCTCTAAAGCATGGACATCAAGTAAAAACAAAATATCACAATCTCAAAAAAGGAACAATAGAATACTTGTTACAAGATTCTGAAATTAGTACTGAAAAAGGAAAAACGTATATTGTAGTTCCCAAAAATGAAAAAGGTATCGTAGTTGATGTAGAGAAGATAATTCTGTAGTAACAGCTATGTTAATCTTTCATTGTAAATCTCCGATGCAGATGAAGACTGTCTTATATTTTGCTTATGAGACAGCCTCTATTTTTGAATTTACACTCAAGAAAAAGTACCACACATGACTATATACTTAGGTTAAATGCTCATTTTTTTGTAAATTGCATTTTGTTTCTTGGCAAATTATGTTTTTTTATAAATAAATGGAGATATAATGAGCGTTTCTAACGAAAATGAAATTCTGGATCTGCCTGAAAATGCTTATACTGAATTAGCCGAAGGCGAAGAGTATAAGCCGATAATGCCTGCGAGTAAGGTAATTAGCGAAATAACACCTTGGTCAGTCGTTTGGGGTATTATTATGGCGATTATCTTCTCTGGTGCAGCTGCATTTTCCGGTTTGAAAATTGGTCAAGTAATTGAGGCTGCTATTCCTATTTCTATTATTGCTGTCGGCATGAGTTCAGCTTTCAGAAAGCGAAATATGCTTGGTCAAAACGTTATCATTCAATCTATTGGTGCAAGCTCCGGGGTAATAGTGGCTGGTGCTGTATTTACCATTCCAGGACTTTATATCCTTGGCTTAGAAGTTAATTTTTTCCATATTTTCCTCGCAGCATTTCTTGGCTCCTGCCTTGGTATTTTATTCTTAGTGCCATTTAGGAAATATTTTGTAAAGGATATGCATGGAAAATTCCCATTCCCTGAAGCAAAAGCAACAACAGAAATCCTTATCTCAGGCGAGAAAGGCGGTTCTCAAGCTAAGCCATTAATCATCAGTGGTTTGGTTGCCGGAATTTATGACTTTTTGTGTGTTTACGTTGGATTATTTGCGGAAGAATTTACTTCACGTATCGCTCCTGCCGGTGAAAAATTAGCAGATCAATCAAAAATGCTTTTCAGATTTGGGGTATCCCCTCTTATCGTTGGTTTTGGCTACCTTGTAGGTTTGAAATTTGCATTGATTATTGCAGTTGGTTCACTTTTCGCATGGTTCGTTTTAGTCCCTGCAGCCAATCAATTTGCACTTCTGGCAGGTTCTGATTTCTTCCAATTAATGAGTCCTGAAAAGATTTTCGGAGACTACATTCGACATATCGGTATCGGTGCTATTGCAATGGCAGGTTTAATTGGTATTGCAAAATCATCAGGCGTAATTGGTTCTGCATTCAAATTAGCAGTAAACTCATTGACAGGGTCAGACAAAGCGATGGAAGACGAGAGAACACAAAAAGATATTAAAATGTCATTTATTATGATGTTTACAATCTTGACAGCGATTGCATTGTTTGTATTTTTCTTGACAGGATTTGAAATAACATTCGTTCAAGCATTGATTTCCTTTGCTACTGTTATTATTATTTCATTCCTATTTACGACTGTTGCAGCCAATGCTATTGCGATAGTTGGCTCTAACCCTGTATCAGGTATGACATTGATGACACTTCTGATTGCAGCATTTGTATTTTCAGCAATTGGTTTGACAGGTGATATGGGAATGACGACGACTTTGATTATCGGTGGTGTTGTCTGTACTGCACTCTCAGTAGCGGGCGGCTTCATTACGGATTTGAAAGTTGGTTACTGGTTAGGCTCTACTCCTAAAAAACAAGAAAGCTGGAAATTCTTTGGTATGTTCATTTCTGCACTGACTGTTGGCGGTGTGATTTTCATGCTTAATTCAACATTTGGTTTCACAGCAGACCAATATATGATTAACGAAGGAATCTTAACGGAAACTCAAATAGAACAGGTACAAGCGGGAACTGCTACCCCTGAAATACAAAACATCTATAATGAGAACTTCGACATAGCAGACAATAAAAAACTCGTTGCACCGCAAGCAAATGCTATGGTTGCTGTTATCCAACCAATCATGAGTGAAGGCGGAAATGCAACTGAAAAATTATTCTTATACGTATTAGGGGCTATCCTTGCTCTCTTGATTAACTGGATAGGTATATCACCGCTTGCTTTTGCATTGGGTATGTACTTGCCGTTACAGTTGAATACTCCACTTGTTGCCGGAGGTCTATTGGCTCACTTCATTTCTAAATCTAAAGACCCTAAACTTGCAGAAAAACGTAGCCAACGTGGTACACTTATCGCTTCAGGTTTCATAGCTGGTGCAGCTTTATTCGGTATCCTTGGTGCACTTCTCAAATTCATAGGTGTAAATGTGGATTCAGGATTATGGGCAGGAAAAGAAATATCTGGTCAAGTGGCAGCATTGGTTGCATTTATTATTTTATTCATCTATTTCAGATGGGATACTTACAGAGCTAAAAAAGACGACTAATGAATAATTGACCGTCAATTATTATTGTGATGGACTCCATTTTTGAAAATCGGAGTCCATCTTTTTATGTTAAAATTGCTTAGGAAAAGTTAGTTCAATAATTTTCTGTAACAATCAATACTCCATAATAGTTATAAAAAAAATGTGCCATACTTTGAAAGTACGGCACATCTGAATTACTATTAATGACTAATTAAAATTAGAAATTATTCTGTATCTAATTCATTTTCAGGATAGATAGATTTCCACCATTTGCTTTCATTTTTCAAATGCTTATCGAACCAGGCCAAAATTGAATTATTCCACATAATTCTTTGCTCGTAGTCTTGCACCCAGTGGTCTGTATCTTTAATAAGAACCAATTCTGCTTCTCTACCTAAAATTTTCAAAGCAGTATAGAATTGAATAGATTCTCCTCGAGGTACGTTAGTATCACTATCCCCATGCAACAGCAACAACGGAGTATTACATTTATCAGCATTGAATAGTGGGCTTTGATTTACATACAGTTCTTTATTATTCCAAGGATAGCTGTTAGTAGATGCACTGGCAGAATATGAATATCCCCAATATCCTTCTCCCCAGTAGCTTGAAATAGAACTGATACCAGCATGAGAGATAGCAGCTGAAAAAATATCAGTCTTAGTAGTCAAAAGCATAGTCATAAATCCGCCATAAGAAGCACCGATACAACCAACTGATTTTTCATCACAGAATGGATGTGCTTTAAGCATTGCTTTTGTTCCACCGATAATATCGTCAGCAGTTTCAATTCCCCATGTATTTACGTGTCTTGAAGCAAATTCCTGTCCGAAGCCTGTACAACCGCTCGGCTGAATACAGTACACAACATAACCATGTCCTGTATAAATATTGAATGGGTATCGTCCGCCAAAACTTCTACTAACAGGAGAGATACCACCATAATAATAAACAATTACCGGATATTTCTTATTTTTATCAAAATTTGGAGGGTAGTGTATTCGGCCATGGATTGTATCACCATTAGGTTTCAGATATTTCCATTCTTCAACATCGCCAAGTTCAATATTTTTCAATGTAGGAGCCCATGGATCTGTAAATTGTGCAACATAATCCGTAGTCAAATCAATTTGATATGCTGAAGTCCATTGACTTGCACCATACCCTAAGAAAGTAGCAATATTCTCCTTAGTGGAGAAAGATAAGCCACGAATACAATCAACACCTGTTTCGATTTTCTTGTATTCTTTTGTTCCGAAATTATATCTGTAAAGATTTTGATACTCACCTTCTTCTACAAACATATAGATAAAATAATCATTCGGATTCCAGTAAACAGAATTAATCGCAGGAGTAAAGTCACGAGAAATCGCATCAACCTTACCTGTTCCAATATGATAGATATATGCTTGAATATCAGCGTGATTTGACAGTTTATCATCCGCAATAGTTTTGCCCGCTTTATCGAAACAATCCGGGCTGCCCATGCAAATTAATTTATCTGCTTCAGGAGAGAAACTACAATTAAGAGAGTTTAATTCATCTTTCCAAAGCGTATCAATCGTTTTTGAAGTAAAGTCATACATAAACATGGTTTGTCTTTCAAACGGCTGATTCTGATAATCTATATCCCTAATAGCATAAAGCAACTTATTTCCATCTTTAGAAATATCATGTAATCGAACACTATGCTTTCCATAGGTTAATTGCCAGCTTGCTTTGCTTGCTATATCTAAGTAATACAAATTATCTCTTTTTCTGAAGTAGGGTTGTCTATCTTCCATACCATCAATTTTATAAAGAACATTTTTGTCTGCCGGCAATTCCTCAGTAACCGTATATATGATATAGTCATAACTTGGTGCAACTGTATAGTAGCTAAAGTTTTCGATATTTTCAGCTAATTTTTCTTTCTTTCCTGATTTAAAACTATATTTCCAAATATTAGTTTTTTTATCTTTACTAGTACAGAAGAATAAAGAAAAATCATCTTCTCCCCATTGGAAATGATAAGCCCCTGGCATAGGACTAAACGGCATTGAAGGACTTTTCTTATCCGTAATATTTACCAATTCGTACCAGGAATCTCTTTTACCACCATCACGGTATTCTGAGTAACGTACCAACGACAAAAGCCCACTCGGAGAAACAGATGAACTATTTACTCTTTTGCCTGTATATACATCGTCTATATGCAAAACTCTATTTGGTTTTTCAGAAACGGATACTTGAGATTTTTTTTCTTTATCAACATCTAATGCTAAAGAAAAATTTTGCTTAGACTTGTCATTACCTATCACTTGAAGAAGTACAAAGTAAGTTCCATAAGGATATTCCATATTTATTGTTTCTTCTTTAGATTCTTTATCATCTGATGGAGTGTAAGTAGTTTTCTTTTTCCCTGATACGTAGATATTTGTCTTATTCGTTGCAGAATATTTAATTTTAAAATCCACATATTCTGAACACGTAAGGTAAAACCCATAGTACAAAATTTCTCCTTCTTTTGCCTCGAATTTGAAGGATTTTTTACCTGCTGAAATCCTTGTCCATTTTGCGATACCACTTGCGGATAATTTTATCTCATCTCCCTCGGAGGGGTTATCAATATTATCCATTAAGTTGCCAAATTTTGCATTATCAAGATTAGAAAATTTATCTCCCTTGATATTTACCTCATCAATTAGAATCGGTTTTTTATCATTGATTGTTTTATCTTTAACTTGGAGCATTGTTTTGACATACTCTAAATTATCATCAGATTTTTTCTTCTTCGCTTCCGATGAGTTCACAGTTAGAACTGTGATAAACAATACTAATATTATTAATTGAAATCTCTTCATTATAATCATTCTCCTTTTTTTTAAAATTAACAACCCGGAGGCCAGCTTAATTGTTTACCGCCAAGCAAGTGGAGGTGTAAATGAAAAACTGTCTGTTGTCCGTGCTTATTGCAGTTCATTACACATCTGTATCCATCTTCGGCAAAACCTTTATCTTTCGCTATCTTTGCGGCAGCAATAAAAAGTTTCCCGATTAATGCTTCATCTTCCCCTTGAATATCATTGATTGTCGGGATATTCTTTTTGGGAATAACAAGGATATGATACGGAGTCTGCGGTTCAATATCATTAAACGCCAAAACGAAATCATCTTCATAGATAATTTCGGTTGGAATTTCCTTATCAACTATTTTTTCAAAAATTGTTTTTTCTCTCATAATTATCTCTATATAAAAAATGAATCTCTGCTAAAAAGATGGACTTCACTTTGAAAGTGAAGTCCATCTGAACTCAGTTATTAGACATTCATAATTGATTTATTAAAAATCATATTATTTAATCAATGACATCTTAGCTGTTCTTACTTCATCGCCAACGGTCAAGCGATAGATATAGTTACCTGAAGCAACTGCTCTACTTTGCTCGTCATCACCGAACCATACAGCTGTATATGTACCGGCAACTTTGTAAGAATTTTCAAGAACATTAACTACATTACCAAACATATCAATAACTTCTAATTTTACATTTTCATCCGCAGGGATAGTGTAAGTAATTGAAGTTGCATTAGTGAATGGGTTAGGAGTATTTTGTGCTAAGTACAAGTCACCAAGTAATTCATATTTAACTGTTACGATATTTGAAGTTCCACATCCGGCTGTACCGTCATTATCCAATTGACGTAATTGATATTGGTAAGTTTGCCCAACTTTAACATCTTTATCATCATAGTTATAATATGAATTAGATTTAGTTGTTCCGTTACCTCTTACGAATGCAAGAACTCCCCATTCGGTAGAACCATTTAATCTTCTTAGAATTTCAAAACCGCCATTATTAGTTTCAGAAGCAGTAGCCCATGATAATTGAATTGCACCTTTACGAGATTTAGCTTCGAATGACGTTAATTCTACAGGAGTAGTATCCTCTGGACATAGTTCATATTCACCGTGTTTACCAATCTCTTCACCATAAGATCTTGGCCCGAAGTATGGACGTAATAGAGGCAACCAACTACCGTTCATGAATGTTTTAGTTACATGGTCTTTCAATGACAAACCTTCATGGTTAGTATGAGCATAACCAATAGGCCCCGTAGTAGGTGAGAATTGTTGCCAAGCTGAAGAGTAGTTAGCATTTACGTAAGCGAATAAACTTCTATTTGCATAGAAACCATTGTATTTGAAACGGAAGTTTTTATCCATGTAAACAGATGAACCAGATTGTGCCCAAATTTTATTATTAGGGTGTTCGTAGAAGTTAGTAACTTTCATACCTGAACGAGCAGAAGTTGCACCTAAGTTCAGACCATCAGTTTCCATTTGAAGAATTGTAATCCAGTATGTACCAGCTGCAAGCTCAATAGGTTCCGGCAATTCATAAGTAATGTACTCTTCAAGTTTCAATTTTCCTGTCACAGGGTCAGTTGCACGTCTTGCATTTAATTTCGTACCAGCAACAACTTTTTGACTTGGAACAGTTGGTCCTTCTTTAACAACCTCAAACTCTATAAAGTTATTTGATGAATTCAAAGTAGTAAAGTATGCTTGGAAACCTTTAATAGAGTCAGTATTTGCTAATTCAAATTTAACAGCAAATTTACCGGAGCTCACATTTGTAGTAATACCATCACCAACACGGTCCTCGTATGTAAGTGGAGGATAACCTGTACCCCTTTCATAACTATGACCTTTTAGGTTCAAACCACGACCAGGAAGATTCAAACCAATTTCTTGATCTACATCACTTGAAGGGAAATGTAAAGTATCCATACCTTCACCAGGGATACCACTCCAGCCAACAAAATCTTCAACAGGATCATAAGCAAATACATCACCGAATCTAATTTCAGCATCATAGAAAGTAGTATCATTAGACGGCAAGAAGTCTGATTTATCTTGAAGTACATTTGCTACCAATACATACTTGCTTAATAAATCTCGCTGTGATTTACGAGCATTCCATGCAGGCATCCTAACCTCAAGTTCTTCACCAGCAAGGAAGTTAGACAAAATTTCTTCACGACAGTATAAAGGTTTCCCTCCCTTAACTGGATTCATAGATTCTTTATCAAAATCTTCTTCTCTGAAAACTCTAACTCTTACAGAAAACGATGGAGCAGGTTGATCAGAGTTATTTGCGATTTTGACAATGATAGGTAGTGAAGTTGCCTGAGTAGGAGGAATAACAGTATAAGGCCAATCCAAACGTACAGATGTACATTCGATATCTAATGGATTTATAACTTCTCTATCTGCTTCAGCAATACCTCGTTGAGTATCAATTGTATCCTGGTCGAATATTACGTTGATATTATCGATATAGAAATCATCATAATCATCAGGAATTTGTAGTGTTTGGCTGTGATCATGTGCCAAGACTTTAAATCTGAAACGGAAGTTGTTTGCACCAAGATTTTGCCAACGGATAAATGTATCAGGAACTTGAACTACATACTTTTTATAATCCAAATCCAAACCTTCATCAAATAAGAAATAGCCATAGTAATCATTAATATCCATTGCGTTAAATTCTGTATCCGTAGGGTAAGCCAAAACTGAATCTGGGTCTTCTTTCAAGAAACCTCTCAAGTAACCACCACCACCATATAGAGTCAATACAGACATATCCTCAGCAGCTTCTTTATCACTTCCTCTTCTTTGTGGTAGATGTCTCCAATTTTCTTCAGGAATATTACAAATACCATTCAAACCATCGTCAGAAGGTTTTGCATATTCAAGAACAAGCATATCAGCAGCTTCATCTTTATTACCTCTACTGCCTCCAGCTGAAAAACCGGTACTGTGGGTATTATTCAAATAAATTTTTGCTTCAGGTCCTAAGAAACAGTTTTCACCAACAAAACGAGAATAGTTTTGTAAATAACCAGGATTCAATCTTCTACCACGTTGTACAGAGAATGAAATAAATGTATTATAGCAATAGATAGTATCACCTTCCTCTACGAAAGCTAATTCGATAGGGAATGAACTTAATTCATCTCCCCCCAAATCCTTACCTTTACCAAATTCTACATCATATTCGCCCAATTTTGTTGGTTCAGCTTCGATATCTAATCCCATTACTCTACGAGTTCTATTTAATTCAATTACAGGAGAATTCAATACAACAGGATTTTCAGGTACAGTATTACTTAGTGAAGTTTCTGTAAACGCCCCACGAGGTGGCAACGCATGAACAGACACAACATCACCATCAACTACATAAGCATCTTTAGCAACCCATTTCAACACAGAAGGAACTGCCCAACCAGTTGTTGATTCCACGTGATACTCAGTTACATCATCGTTCATAGAACGAATTCTTCTCATTACGTAAAAACGTTTTCTCAAAGTATCATCAAATGGCCATTGGTCACCGATTGACTTGTTTTGAGGCATTGGAGTTCTTGGAACTACAACCAAGCGACAATTCATACGACCAATATGGCTTTCAATTAGTTCATTTGCTTCGAAGTGTGAAAAAGTTACTTCTGCGAAATCGTATGAAGGGATACCAGTAAAGCCGGCATCTGTAAATTCATAACCTTTATATACTTCGTCAACATTGTAACCTAAATCATCATCATAGCTTATAGTTTTTGCTAGCCTTACTCTATCAGTAGCATTACCATTACAATCTTCCCAGTCACCGTCCAATTTCAAACAATCAGCTTTTACAGGAACTTCAACAGATTTACATCTTCTACCAGTAATGATATTTGTAACTTCCAATTTAGTTCTGAATTCTAAATCTTGAGGAGTAAAGTTTACACCTTTTGGACCTTGAATATCATTTGTTAAGTTTTGAACAACCCCTACAGGTTGAATCGCACCGATAAGTGGAGAACCTGCTAACAACTCATAATCTGTACCATTAATTGGCTCATCCATGAAGTCGTAATCATAATCAGGACCTTCCTGTTCTGAGTTACGTATTTTGAATACCATATTTACTGCACGTAAAGTATTTTTCCATTGTTTAAATTTTACAACAGTTTCTTCACGAGGATATTTATTGTCTGTGTGTTTATTTCGCGAGAAATAGTGAGTATATTGTTTATACTCTGAATGCCAAGGATAGTTTTTATCTCCTGGTTTGACTTTACTATTAGGATTTTTAGTGTCATAATTGGTTGTACGAGCCCAACCAAAAACCCCCGCAGTTGTATTAGCACGCAAGACATCGCCAGCATCGTATTCAGATTGTGCTTCGATATTTATATCATCTTTATGAAGTCTTTCATATACGAAGGTAATTGAACTGTCAATTTTATCCAAGATTACTTTTGCATCTAATTCAACATAACCAGGTACACCAGGTCTTGAATCTTTTTCAATATTATAATCACCATCAGGCAAATTGAAAATTCTACCATAGAGTGATACATTTTCAAAAGCAATGATTAATTTATCTTCTTTACTTGTTGTTTTGAAATATACCTTACCATAATCTTCCGGTTTTGAGTATTTAGCATCATATTGAGATAAGTTAACATTTCCCCAGAAAGGTGCTATTAGAGCAGGTTTACAACTTTCTGAAGACCATCCTGCTCCTGTAATATCAGAAATATCACCATTCCGAAAACTTCTTAAACCAGCGGTATAGTTAAAAAATGGATCACTTACAGGATTTGGATAATTCACATTTGGATTTCTACCCAATACTGAACAAGTATAACCAAAGTCATCTGCTGTTTCATCATTTAATCCATCGCCATTTTCACGACTACGGAGACCACCAGCAAACCAGTCTTGGCTATATACATCATAACAGTTGTCTTGACCATCAGGAACTATTCTTTGGTTATTTGTTTCATCATAGATATATCTTCTATTTGTAAGAGCGATGATACCTGTTTGAGAAACATAGAATGAATCATATCGTAAACCGTTGAAATAAAAACCACCATTGATACCGATAGGCATTGGACCAGCAATTGCATTTGAAGTTGTATCAATTGCACCACCTTGTCTGTCATAGATGTCATCATCTAACATATCAGCAGGGTTACGGAAGAAATATTTACCTTTCAAACTGTTTGCCCAGTATGATTCAGCAACTATACGAGGACCTGCTAAGATACGAGTCCATAATACCGGCTCATGGTCAGTATTTGTATTAAACTTCACTTCAGGGAACCAGATATCATTCATCTTTTTTAACGGGGCTTCCGTATTATCATAGTAATAATATCCAGTTGAAGGAGCAGGATTAGTATGAGCCTGATTCAATTCATTAAAAGGTAGCGGATAGCTTGTCCCACCCGGGTAATTCCCGTAGAGTTCCACTAACTCACTTTTCTTTTGAAGCTCATTGGATTTCTTTTCTTCCGCCTGAACAGCTGTTACTGTTAGAACCAAGAAAAGTACACCAAATAATAGAGATTTTTTCATTGAAATATCCTATATATTATTAAACAATTAATATTAATTTCCAACTTTCGACAGGTATCCCTGTTTATTATTCTCGTTACTGCTACCTTAGCAACAGTAACGTAAATAATTAGAAACCAGAGGAGGGAATACCCTCCCCCAATTTCCATAAAATCACAGATTATTTAACAACTGTCATTTTCTTAGTTATTACTTCACCGTTTGAAATCATACGATATAGATAAGTACCTGCAGGAACTCTATTACCATTGATATCGTTACAATCCCAATTTACTACGTGAGTACCGGCAGCGTAAGTTGTATTTGTCAATTCAGAAACAACATTACCTAACATATTAATTACCTCAATACGAACGTTAGTATTTTCAGGAACTGTGAAGCCAATATTTGTTGAAAATTCAACAGGGTTTGGAGTATTTTGAGCCAATGCAAAATCACCCACCATATCAAATTTCACTAGTAATACATCAGAAACAGAACAAGCAACCATACCATCAGAATCTAAATCTCTTAGACGATATTCGTAAACTGTATTAGGAGTTACTTCTTTATCACTATAGTTGTAGTATTTGCGAGTTTTTGAATTACCTGCACCTTTAACAAATGCAATTTTATTCCAAGCACCTTCGCCATATACACGGCGTTGAACTTCGAAGCCTGCATTATTAGATTCAGATGCAGTTTCCCAACGTAGAACAATTGATTTAGCAGTTACATCAGCTTTGAAAGAAACCAATTCTATAGGTTCGTCATCCGCACATTGCTGCCAAGTGTCCGCTTCTTGACCTGCAATATTTGATGCGTAAGTAGTAAACAATGGTCTTAACATTGGGAACCAAGATGCGTTCAAATATAGTGGAGATGCTTTCATCGCTTCTCTTGTTGTACCAACATGATTAGTATGAGGATAAGCTAAACGACCTACTTCAGGAGTAAACTGTACCCATTCGCCCGCTTCATCTTTAATATCCTTAGGAATTCTATTCATATATGCAGCGTAGTTATCTGATACCCATTCGTTATTTACTGATTTAAGTAAGTTTCTATCCAAGAAAATATGTTTACCTTTTTCTCCCCAATATTTTTCTCCGTTAATTTGGTCTAAAGATTGGTAGAAATCAGTAATCTTCATTCTTGTTCTTGCAGGAGAACCACCCAAACATAGTGGCTCTGACGCTAGTTGAGAAACAGATACCCAGTAAGTACCTGGCCCCAATTCCACAGGAGCATCTAAGCTATATTGAATAAAATTATCGTAAGTATATTCACCATCTTTTTCACCTCTACGAGTAACTAAGCGAGTACCCGGAACTACTTCAGTTGATGGCTCTTGCTCATTACCTTTGTAAAGCATAAATTCGATTACGTCAGGACCGGAGTTGAACGAACCTAAGAATGCATGATAACCGGTGAAATAGTCAGTATTAATCAATGTGAATTTAGATGCAATTTTACCTGCATAAGCATCATTTACCAAACCTTGACCAGCTTGAGTCTCACCTGTGATAGCACCAATTCCGCCTCTCTTATCTGAACCATTAAAGTTGGATCCTGGAGTTGATAGACCAAAATTAGTTGCAACAGCACCAACACCATTGATAGAACCAGTATAGAAAGGATCGTAAGAGAAAGCAGGAGCAGTATTAAACTCAACATCAAAATAAGTAGTATCGTTTTCGTGAACCATATCACCATTTTCAGTGATTACGTATGCAACTAATGTAAATTTATTAGTTTGCGGATTTTCAAGGTGTTTACGAGCATTCCATACAGGCATAGAAACTTCAAGAAACTCACCCTGCTTCAAATTTTGAATTGCTTCCATACGACAATAGATCGGCAATGCATCTGGATTTTTCTTTTTCATTGTCTCAACATCAAAATCACCTTCCTTAAAGATTTTTACCTTTACAGAGAAACCTGCTGCCGGACGTGAAGTACCGTTTGAAATTTTGACGTATATCGGTACATTAGTAGTTTGGCTCGGAGGAGCAACATCATAAGGCCATTGGATACGTACTGAATTCATTTCTATATCTGTTACCTCTTCAGGGAACAAAATATTTACGTTATCAATAAAGAAGTTATCAAAATCATCTTGTTCAAATGGAGGCATTGGAGCGATTTGGTGGTCGTCGGCTAACACTCTTATTCTGAAGCGGAAGTTTTTAGCACCTTGAGCCTGCCAATTAATAAACGTATCAGGGATACCTGTTGAATATTTTTGGAAATCCCAATCATAACCTGTATCGTAGAAATCAGGTCTCATTGCATTCCTTTTTTGAGTTTCATTATCCGGCCAAGTCAAAGTAGAATCAGGATCTTCTTCCAAGAATCCACGTAAGTAACCACCAGAACCATAAATTGACAATACAGCCATATCTTCAACAGCATCTAAGTTTGTTCCTCTTCTGTATGGTAAGTGTCTCCAGTCTGCTTCTTCGATATTACAAATACCGTTTACACCATCATCAGAAGGTTTAGCAAATTCAACTACAATCATATCGGCAGGTGTACCCATAGCACCTTTCCCTGGTACTCTCATTGTCATACCGGCACCATTAGGTTCAGGAATAACAAATGGACTACCATTTACAAATGTTTTACCTTCAGGTCCTTTTTGTTCATCTTCACCCCAGTCGCGTCCATAGTTTTGGAAATAACCAACGTCAGGACGTTTATCTCTATGTACACCTAATGAAAGTACAGCACCGTATTTACCTCTCATGTCAATAGGATATGAACGAATTTCATCACCACGGAATGTATTCCAGTTACCCCACTCAGTCATAATATTTTTAACTTTAGGGTGCATATCTCGTTGACCTTTCATTCTATTCATCCAAATTACAGGATCTTCTACCTCTGCTGCAGTTTCATCTGAACCCGGGCCATCAGGGGAATCTACACCCGGCATGTGAGCATAGAAAGAACCGCGTGGTGGTAATGGGTGCATTGAGATACTTTTACCATGCTGAACGATTGCTTCAATAGTTACCCATTTCAAAGTAGTTGGTATTAGCTCAGAAGTTTCGACATCTTGATGGAATTGAGTTACATCATCCATAAATTTTTCCAAACGTTTCATTACAAAGAAACGAGTAGAAGTTGTATCATCAAATGGCCATTGATCACCAATATTTTCTCTGTTTTTAATATCTTTAGGTTCAGCGATTACATACGCTTTCATACGACCGATGTGACTATCAATAAATTCGTTTGGTACGAATGGGTCAAAGTCAACACGAACGAATCTGTATGGAGGGACACCATCATAGCCTGATTCAATATACTCATCGCTATCAAAAATAGCATTTACTTTATAGCCAAGTTTCTTATCTTTTTGAACATCATCACAAAGACGAACACGGATATAAGGGCTACCATTGTAGCAACTATCCCAATTAGTTTCATTCAATGACATACAATATTTAGATACAGGAACCGCACGGTTATAGATAAAGTCACCTGTTACCAAGTTTTTAATTTTGAAACGAGTCCAAAATTCAAAATCTTGCTCAACAAAGTTCACACCATTTTGGCCTTGAATATCATTAGTCAAGTTTTGGATTAATACACGCGGTTGAATTGCACCGATAAGCGGCTCACCCGCTAACAATTCATAATCGCCAGATGGTACTTCAACCGTGAAGTCATATGAAGGATCATCAAGATTTGCAGGATCAGTATCTCTTACCAAATAGTTAATATTTGCTACACGCAAAGTATTTTTCCATTGTTTGTAACGTAGTGCACTACCAGAATATGGATATTGATTTGGAACCATTTTGTTTTTTGAAAAATAGTGAGTATATTGCATATATTCACCAGCCCAAGGATAAGAATATTCACCCATTTTAACTTGAGAATTTTCATCGTGTGCATCATAATTCACGTGACGTGCCCAGCCCATTATGCCTGCAATTGTATTAGCCCGTATTGCATCACCGCAACTTGCACCACGATTAGTACGGTTAGACAGTCTTTCATAAACAATTGTGATTGAACTGTCTTTTCTATCTAATACAATTTTAGTATCCCAGTTAACGAAGTTATCTGGATTACCCTGACGTGCATCGGCAGGGAAATTCATAGTACCAGACATGACATCATTGATGGTTCCCTTGAAAGTCATGCCATAGAAACCGATTGTCAATTTATCATTCGATATCTCACGTTTGAAATAGCAAGAACCAAAGTAGTCATTTCGTTTCAAATCAGGATTATATTGTGACATTTGCAAAGATCCCCAGAAAGGAGCTATTAATGCAGGTTTACATTTAGGTGTAGAGTAACTTGCAAGTTGAGGCAAGTTATTACCAGCACCGTTTGAGCGGATACCAGCTTCTTTACTAAACATTGGATCTTGCACTGCGTTATCATATACGCGAGTTGGATCAGCTCCCAATACAGAACACCTATAACCAAAATCATCACTAACCGCATCTTGCAGACCGTCGATATCAGTTACACCATCACCATCTGCATCACCATAATAAATAATTGCATCGGGATTATTAGGATCTACAATCCCACGTTTACGAGTTTTAAATGGATAATCTGTTTCAACATCTTCAACATCACCACCAACGAACCAGTCCATTGAATTCGGATCATAACAGTGGTCTGAACCTGACGGTATTGCTCTTGAACCAGTTTCACCATATACGTAACGTCTGTTGGTCAAAGCTATCACACCGTTTGTAGATACATAGAATGAGTCATATCTCAAACCGTTAAAATAGAAACCACCTTTAATACCAAGAGGCATAGGGCCTGCAATGGCATTATCAGTTGTATCTAATCCCGTTGCATCATTGCTAAAGATATCTTTGTCAAGCATATCAGCGGGGTTACGGAAGAAATATTTACCTTTTGTATTCTTATCACTATTCCAAAAGTCTTTATTACGAATACGAGGACCAGATACAATTTTAGTCCAAAGATTTGGCTGATAAGTTGTATCATCAGTTATTACAGTTGGTTTCCATATATCATTAATATTACCCTTGATAGATCTTTCGTTACTATCATAAAAATAATATCCCGTTGAGATAGAAGCCTGTTCAGGACTTTGATATTGGTTGATTTCGTTAAATGGACGCGGGAAACCCGTATCTAATTGAGGATTAGGCTGACCGCCAGGAGCTACATAGCTACCACCTTCAGCCCATCTACTCTTTCTTTGCAATTCTGCTTCGGTACTGTTTTTGCTACCGGACTTTTTATCATCACGGGCAACCACCATCATCGGAATTAAGCAAAGTAAAAAGATGCTAATTTGTAGAAATCTTTTCATTATTGCACCTATTAACAATTATTAAACAAAATATTTTTTCAATTTTCATTCTGAAATCACAAGAATTTCAGATTCCACACTTTCCAGTAAGCTAAATTAATAAAATTTCCGCTATCTGCAAAACATTTGGACAGATATTTCCAATTTTATTTTCAACAACTACTCGAAAATGGTAAGAAAATCTTTCCTTCATATCAATAGTAACATGAAAAGGATTTTTGTTATAGATTTTTGAAAAAAATGTAAAAAAAAAGCAGTTTTTTTGAAAAAACTGCTCTTCTACGAATATTAAGAATTACTTCTCAATTAATCTAACTGTTCCAACATCAAGTCTTCATACATTTCATATGGAAGAATATACATCGGTTTACCATTATTTTCGATTCTCATTTTCAAGTCATCAAGAACCTTATCTTTTAGCACATCTTCTGTTTTGATTGATTTCAATTTGATTCCCGCAGAAGCACTAAAGAACTCTCCCAAACTAAAACCTGAGTTCGGCTTATATTCACGAACTAAAATGTCTTCATCGTCTTCGATTCCTAATTTTTCGACAATAATATCAAGTGCTTTTTGGATACCGCCTATTTCATCAACCAAACCAACTTCCAAACCGTGAGTACCTGAATAGATTCTACCTTGTGCCAACTCGGCAACTCTTGAACTATCCATACCCCTACCTTCTGAAACTGCTTTCAAGAAGTCTTGATAATGACCATCAATCATTCCTTCGAATTGAGCTCTTTCATCTTTCGTTAAGTTTCTAGCAGGAAGACCAATCCCGATTAGTGGTAATTGGAAAGGTTGACCTAAATCCGAATATTTACCAGCTTTGGCAACATAATAATTGATTCCAAGAGTATCAGTAATACCTTTGTCATATACCCATTGTGCAATTACCCCGATAGAACCTGTGATTGTCATAGGAGCAGCCAAGATTGTATCAGCATCCATTGATAGCCAGTAACCACCAGAAGCCGCAAGTGATGCTTGAGAAACAATAACAGGCTTTTTACCTTTGTATTTTCTTGTTACTTCCGCAACTAAATCTGAAGCCATAGCAGAACCACCTGGAGAATTTACACGTAAGACAACCGCTTTGATATGATCTTGAGTCATCACAGATTCCATAATTTGTGCTAATTTACGACCTTGAATACCACTTTCCATCGCACAAGCACCGCTTGCATATACGATTGCAATTTCTTCTTTGCGTTTTTCTGACCATAGGTTATCCATTGGTTTTATTTCGTGTGAACCCCACCCCTCTCTTCTAATTTTTATTTTATCATTAGAGCCAATAATTGAATCGATATTTCTCCAACGACCAACTTTGTCAATTAATTTTCTATCTATTGCTTCATTTGTTGAGAAGAATAATTTCGTATTTGAATATTCATCAATTTTTGAAACATCTAAATCTCGTCCATCTGCTATTTCTTGTTTTGCAAAAGCATAAATATCATCAATATACTTTTGTCTTTGTTCTCTATCACCTTCGGACTGTTCGCTACGGGCAAAACTTTCGGCAGCAGACTTATATTTGAATAATCTTAACTCTTCGAAACCAACACCAAGTTTATCCATCATATCTTTATAATATGAACGCCCCATCGCAAAACCTTCCAATGTCATCATACCCAACGGATCTAAATAGATCTCGTCAGCAACAGATGCAAAGTGATATGATGACATTGATAAGTTTTCAGCGAAAATAACAACCTTAATACCTGTCTCTTTTACCTCTTTAATTTTTTCACGAACTTCCCAAAGTTCTTCATAGCTTAATGCAAAGTCTCTGATATTCAAATAGATTGTATGAATAGTCGGGTCTTTCTTGATTTTATCAAACTTTTTAAGAATAGTCATAAGTTTTGCTTGTGAAGTACCGAATGATACGAACGGAATATACCCTTGAAAACTTTCCAAAGGATTTTTTGCAGGATTTATAATAACGTGTTTGTTCCTTTTATCAAGCCCCATTCCATCGAAAATAGTTCTGTCTTTGTATTGACTCCATCTTGCAATAACAGTATGAGAGTTTAAATTTGTTTCATCACCTTGTTCCATATTTGATTGATACGCAAATCCTGTACGACCTAAACTAACATCAAATCCGACTGTAATCGCATCATTTCCTGCATACATCGCATTTTCTGAGAAATAGCGACCGTTTAAACGAATACCATCAACAAACTCCCATGACGCACCGGCGGACCATGTCAATTCATCAAGATTTTCAAAACTATAGTAATTCCCCCATGCAGCATCAATAAATAATGACAAAGGATAATGAGGAATAGGGCGAACAGCGATTTCAGCTACAGTTTCACCATTATCATTTTTACTATCCCATTGATGGTGCAGTGAAGCTGAAAAATATTCCGACGGACGGATTATCATACCAAAGTTCCAACTATTGGATAAGTTGAAATAAGATTTATCTCCACTTATCCAACTGTAGCCAACACCAATACCAAAAGCTCTATTACCCATACCAAAATTAAATCTGGTATCATAAACACTTTTATCATTAATTTTATAGTTAATGGATCCAATTCCAAATGGTCCACTATTTGAAAAAAATCCATAACTATAATCATCTTCATCTTTGATATTAGCAAACAAAGATTGCTCTTGCCAGCCATTCATAGTTGATAATACAGCAGGATTGGAATAACCAAGGCTACCAAAACGATATGCCCCCGGAGAAGTCGGTGCTATACTTCCTAATTGGTAGTACGGAACAATTTCTTGTGCAGACAAACTAAATGCAGATAAACATATAATTGCCACTAATAAAGTATTTTTTTTTAACATAATAGTACCATAACAATAAAATAAAAAATCATAAACCGTACCTACTACGTATTTCTTCATAATAAGTTTCTAAGCTAATGTATGTTTTGTTGATAACTAATCCGGACATCTTGAAAAAAAACAATCATTATTTTTTAATAATAATATTAAGAAAGCGTCACGCTCATATTATTATGGAGTTATGATGAAAAATGCAATAGTAACAGGTGCAGGTAGAAGATTGGGTAGGCATATATCAATTAGATTAGCCGAGCAAGGATATAATCTGCTTCTGCTTTACAACCAATCTAAAGAAGAGGCTTTTGAAACAAGAGAGTTATGCCAGTCTTACGGAGTAAAAGTCATTGCTGCACAGGTAGATATCCGACAGCCGGAAGAAATACGAGAGATTTTCAGGGAATTAATTGCCGGATATAATAAGTTTGACTTATTGATTAACAACGCAGCAGTCTTTCCGAATAGAACCCCCGTTTCAGAAATCACGACAGAATTATGGGACAATACGATGAATATAAACTTGCGTTCGATACTTCTGATGACTAAGGAATTTATCAAGTACGCTTCAAATGATGCTCGAATAGTCAATATAGCATCTCTTGGAGGGAAAGAAGTATGGAAAGAACGAACAGTATATAATGTTTCAAAAGCAGGGGTGCTACAACTTACAAAATCGTTAGCAATGGAATTAGCACCGAAAGTAACTGTTAATTCTGTTAGCCCTATTGGAATATCTTTTCCCGAAGATGATACGGGAACCCAGCTCCCCCCTATTTCAAAACAAGTTATGGGCAGATTAGCAACTCCCGAAGAAGTTTTTGAATGTATTGATTTCTTTGCTTCATGCTCGCACTTTATTACGGGACAGAATTTAGATGTTTAGAATATTAAATATTCTTACTGACTACTTTGGCAGACTGAGAATGAAACCTATCGAAAAATAGCCATTCTACCCAAAACAAAAACATCGAAATCAAATAAATGATTCCGATGTTTTTTTGACAAATAGTCCGAACAAATATTAGTTTTGTCCTAAACGAACAGGCATCAACAACATCAACAAATGCTTATTCTTTGATTCTTTATCGCCTTTAGGAAATAGAAGAACTGCTTTATCAGGGTCGCTGAATGTTAATTTAGCAATGGTTTCTTCACCTTCGGTAGCATTATCTAAATTATTCAGTGCTTCAGATAAGTATGAGCCATTGAAACAGACATCTAACGGAGCGTGGTTACATTCGCAACTAATTACCTCTTCCCCTCTTGAATCAACTTCCTGGTCTTCAGCTTTAACAGTTACTCTATCAGAAGTAATGCTAAGGACAATTTGACGTGTACGAGAGTTAGCAAAAAGCATGATGCGACGAACAGCAGAAACAATATCATCACGGTTTACTTCCAAGGTGATATTATTATCAGATGGAATTACGCTTTCATAAGGAGGAAATTTTTCAGTAATAACATTTGAAATAAAGATAAGATTTCCATAATCAAATTTCAAGTGTGTAACTTTATCCCCTTTTTCTATGAATGACATTGCAACAGCATCATTACGTTTTCTTAAATAATCTACTGATTTATAAGGAATAATTACTGACAAATCCTGTGGATACTCAGGACGGTTTACTTCTATACTTGCTTTTGTCAGTCTGTAACTATCCGTAGATACTGCATTAACAAGGCTTTCTTTAAACTCTAAGAACATACCTGTCATCTGAGGTCGGTAATCATCTTTGCTTATACTGACTGCTGTTTTCGCACAAAGATATGCCAACTCTCCTTCAATAAAATTAACGGTTTTGTAGCTCGTATCAATTGTTCCCTCTGTTTCAGCTTCGGCAGCAACGTCAAGCGGAGTTTCATTTTCAAACAGTTCAGGCAGTTCCAAATACTCTTCGGGATCTATACCCTTCATATCGAAACGTGCATTTTCTGTTTTGATTTCGATATTAAAAGTACCGCCTTCAACTATGAAGTCAATAGTACCTACTTCGGGAAGCTCACGAATAATATCATTCATTCTTTTTGCAGGAACGAGAATCGCACCGTTTTCGGAATCGGTGATTTCTACTTTAGCCATAATCATCATTTCCTGATCGGAGGCGACCACTTTTAACAAGTTTTCTTCTTCTATAATCAAGTTGATATATTCCAATATCTCAATCGTAGCTTTAGGAGGAACCGCAGGCAATACAAGTCCTAACGCATTCTTAAAAGCCTTTGTAGGCACGGAAAATCTCATAAATCTATCCAATATATTACAAAAATTTCGTAAATTTACATCTCTGTAAAGTTCAAATTTACAATATTTGTAAATAATAGAATAAACAATTAAGATTTGTTTGTTCACAACTTATCAACATTTGGATTTTTAAATGATTGCAAAATACGGTATTTTAAATTTCATAATAATACTTCTTTCAGCAGTATCTTTAGTATTATTTGGGATTTACCTCGGTTCCTATTTTTTTTGGATATTAGGTATTCCCGGAGTTTTCTTATCTTTAGTAGCAATCATAGTATTTAGGGATATACCGCACACTATCAACCCCAACCTCAAAAATAACCCCGCATTGATTACCTCTCCTTGCGATGGAAGAATTATTGATATAAAAGAAGAATACGAAAGCAATTTTATAGAAGAAGATGCAATCAAAATCAGCATTGCAATTTCTTTTTTCAATAATCATATTAACAGAAACCCTGTTTACGGAGAGGTCGAATATATGACTAAATCTTCCGAAAATAATGATAGGGTTGAGGAATCTGTAATTGGCGTTCGCTCGCTATTTGCCCAAAAAGTAACTTACAAGCAAATAACAGGAACATTAGCACGTCGAATAGTTTGTAAAGTAAGCAAAGGTGATACTGTCATCGCAGGAGAAAAATTTGGAATGATAATATTCGGAAGAAGAATGGATATATTCGTACCAATCAACGCAGAAATCAAAGTCCAAACAGGAAGCAAAGTTAGAGCAGGACAAACGGAATTAGCTATGCTCAAGGAGATTGAATGAAAATTCGTGTAACACGATCTGTTGTACCAAACCTATTGACACTTGGAAATTTATTTTCAGGATTCGTTTCTATTGTCAGCATAGCCAAAGGCAATTACAGGTTAGCCGGCTTGTATATCATTGCTGCACTATTTTTTGATATGTTCGACGGTATAGCGGCCAGACTAATTGGTGCAACAAGCGAACTAGGTGCAGAACTTGATTCTCTTTGTGATACAGTTTCCTTTGGGGTAGCTCCGGCATACCTACTTTACAGCGTATTCTTTCATGAGTTCGGAAATATCGGTCTGCTTGCAGCATCTTTGCCGGCACTTTTCGGGGCTCTCCGACTTGCAAAATTTAATACAATGCTTGAAAATTTTGAAGATAAAACCAGCTTTACAGGTCTGCCAATTCCTTCCGCGGCGATGATATTTTTTACATTTGTAATATTCGTTTTTCAGAAGGAAAACTTTATTCCAATCACATGGCACAATACGATTTTGGTTTCGCTTACCATAATTATTTCGCTTGCGATGGTAAGTAATATTAAATTTCAAAATATACCCCGTCCTTCTACGAGGGATTTGAAAAATAGACCTATCTTCTCATTCCTATTCTTCATAGCACTCACCGTAAGCATCATCACGAAAGGAGAAGCTATTTTTTACGTGATGGTAATTTATCTGCTCTCCGGAATTCCTTTATTTATAATTTCATACTTCAAGAAATGTTCTGCTATAGAAGAATTTGAGGAAGAGTGGGAAGAATAGAAATTAATAACAATTTATAATTAGTTGAAATCTAATTTTGAAATTTATTCCAACTGAATAATTTAAAAAAATGAATTTTAAAACTTGCATATTGGCACTTACTATTTTCTTTGCAGGAACATCATTTTCATTAACACACTACGGTGCCCCGTATGATTTGGTTCGATCTGACGAAGTATCCCGTTTCTATATTGATACAGTCGATATATATCCAAAAGATGACAACAACGATACTACTCTAAAGACAAGATACCGCATCTGGTACTATGCTACAATAGACCAACTGCCAACAGACAAAAAATCTGTAATACGAATAAACGGCGACGGCTGGCGAGGAAATGAATATGTCGTTCCCGTCTTTTCTTACGATAATGAACATTGGCGACGTTTCCCAGATACTTGTGTCATTGATAGCAACGGAGAAATGGGGCTTTATAATTATGAAATTCACTACCAATTTGACCAACCCAATATTTATATTGCACGAACTATTCCCTACCCTCCAAGCAAAATAGAAAAGCTAATTCAAAAACATGAGGGTAGTGAATTTTTCAACTACGAAATTATTGGAAAATCACAAGAAGAACGGCCGCTATATTTATTTACCATCACTGACCCATTTACAGAAAACAACGAAAAAGAAGCAATTTGGATTCATGCCCGTGTTCACCCTGGAGAAGCACAATCCTCCCACGTACTCGAAGGTATCATCAATTACCTAATGAAGTCAGCCTATAACAGACAAAGTAAATTAGATTTATCAAAGGTATGTTTCTATATAGTTCCTATCGTTAATATCGACGGTGTTGTTGCTGGAAATGCAAGACGCACCCCAAATGGAGAGGACTTGGAAAGAGAATGGATTAGAAAGGAAGGTTTCAACCGACTTCTCGCTGATTCGATGGCTATTGAAACTCGGCAAATCGTACATAAAATAAATCAACTAATTGACTCTGGGAAACGATTTTCTATTGCTCTGAATATTCACGGAAAAAATGGTAAAATAGACGATTGTCCCTTCCTATACTCCAATTTCAAGAAAGCAAACAAAGGACACGGTAAGGCCGGAAATAGACTTTTCAAAAAGCATCTCCATTTTGCACAAATAGTTTCGACTAATGCCTGTGATTCTTTCTTTGTTCGTATGAGTTACAACCCGCAAATTGCTATGCAAAACAAAACATTTGCAGAGAGTTGGTGGTGGGCAAACTTCCGTGATTCTGTAATGGCCGCAACAGTAGAAATACCTGATAGCAAACGCAACTGTTCAGGACAAAGGATGCTCGAAGCAGACTATCATGCTCTCGGAAGTGCTTTGGCTATTGCCTGCTATGAATATGCACTTTTCTATAACAGTCCTGAAACAGATAAGAATTTCAAAAATCTATCTCTTGATTCACTTATGAATTTTTATAAGTATATGTGGTGGGAGAAATAATTTAGAGTTATAAATTATTTCTCCCGTACAGTTTCAAATATCTTATGATAAATTATTTCTACTTCTTGATAAATTCGCCAATTTTTATTTCTCCATTCAAATCAATTTCAACAGAATATCTGCCCCTTGGAAGTTCCGAAACATCTGCTTCATTCCCTGAAAATTCCAATACCTTCTTCCCTGAAATATCATATATTTTACATCTTGGAGAGCCTGTAATTTGTACTTTTATTCTTCTTTCTGCCGGGTTTGGAAAGATGCTAACTTTCTCATTTTGGCTAATCATTTCAAGAATAACATTCTCTCCTTTATCATTTCGAATAGAAACATAAACATTGGTATTAGGCGAATTATACGATATTCTATATTCTCCCTTATCCATTAATTTCCATTCTTGAATTGTTTCTCTCAACTCTCCTTTTTCAGAAAGAATATCTATGTTTATCAACTGTTTTTCATCAAGTCTTAGTAGAATATCATTTCCTCTAATTTCGGATGAAAAAATTTGAGGGTGTTTTTTAAGAAGTTGAGTTCCTGTTGGGTCGAAAACTTTGCTTCTGTCATTCATTTTCTTGATTACATTTTCTTTATGTTCTGTCGGCAAAACATCTAATAAATCGGACGTGATGAGATAACGTGAAGAAACAGTGGAAGTTCGACCATTGGAAGTATGAATTTGCGGTAGTGGTATATTAACATACAGTATATTAGAATATTCAAGTCGAGTTTCTAAATTATCTCTTTCATACCAAAGAATTTTCTTAACCTCTTTGAGAGAATCAATATATGGATCACCTAAAGATCTGAACTTGCCAATTTTTCTTACTTTGGTAAAAATATCTCCTTCAGCTTCATTCAATAATTGGGTTAATTTAGCAATCCTTTTACATATTGGATTTTCTGATTGATATATTGCGGGTCTGATGAAACAACCATTTGATACATTTTGAATTTTTCTTGCCTGGTTCAATTTCAAATTATGATTCTCAGTATATAACTGTCCCTCAACAACCACCCATTTAACATTATTTTTTTCAAATCTTTCATGCGTAATTTTTGAATTAAAATCCTCATAATTATCAACTCCCTCAGCAATGGTATTAATTTGTTGCCATCCTTTATTCTCTGTATCGGGATAACTGAAAACTTTATAGAATCTATCACATTCCACTAATTGAGGTTCTTTAACATTCAAGTTATACCCCATTCTTTCTAATTTTTCATAAACTACAAAATGTACGTATTCTGTGCCGGGGAAGAGATAACAATCGCTTGGAATTGTAATTGTTGAATCTGTAATATTAATACCGAGACTTCCAACATTTTCTCTATCCATATCTATTGAAATCATATTGTTCGCCAACATATCCGTTGAATTAACAACAAGGGCTTTTTGCATAACCATATAGAGCCTTGTATGCCACATTAAATCATAGCTTCCCGATTTTTCTAATACCTGTTTTTCAGCTTTTTCTACACTCTCTAAGAATTTATTTATCTCCGTATATGCTTGAGATTTTATATAATTAATATCAATATATTCCCTAATTTCATTCTCAAATACTTTAGAAAAATAAATATAGTCCGGCTGTTTAAAACAGTAAGATAGTCGATAGTCTTCATAAGGATAATTTGAGTCGCATTTATCGTGATAGCTTTTATATACAACCCATGCAATAACACTCCAGTTTTTATAATCAATTTGAATGTCATCTATATCAATATCTCTGCCTGTTAAACCAACCGTATCAATTTCCCACAGCAACTCTAAACAACTATCCCGCTTAATATGCGGATTTAAGCCTTCCGGTTCATCAGGGGCATATTTTAATTTTAATTCGCTGATTTTTTTCAACGCCTCTATTTCAGAATCAGCTACCAATGCTTCTTCATATTCTTTTGCGAAATATATACTGTCTAACTCAACATCTGCTTCTTCATTATGAACCGGCCTTTCTGTCGGGTGTTCATCATCATCACTTTTATCTTCAGACAGAAGTAATTGCGTTCCCGTGGGCAGTTCTTGTTTTAATTTCAGGTATAGCTCTTTACGGCGGTGATAATCATTGTTAGCTACAATCAGAATTGAGACGATTCCCACGACCGCTATTCCGATAAACGAGTATAAAACTCTTGATAAAATTTTCATCTTAACTCTCCCAAATTTATGGTACTTAGGTTTAGATTTATTATCTATTATATCGCGAATATAATCTTGCTTGAAATCTTTTGGCACTTCGCCTGATTTTTGAATATGGGATAAGTATTTATCTATTTTACTCATCATCTTCTCCCAAAATTTGTTTGACTTTTGCTCTGCCACGAGCGATTCTATTTTTCACATTAAACACTGATGTATTTTGTATATCGGCTATTTCTTTTCGTGATAATCCGTACATTCCCGAAAGTAAAATTGCTTCTTTCTGCTTCTCCGGTATTTGGTCTAAAGCCTCGAATAATTCGTTTATTCCCATCTTATCAATCGGCGTGGCTGATATTCCGGCTAAATCGTCAAAATCTACATCTCGTTGACTATATCGTTTCTGCTCCGATTTACGTACCTTTATTCGGTATCTGCGTGCGATTGTAAAAATCCAACTTAGAAATGCTTTATCTTCTTTCAGTTTATCAAAATAAAAGTATGCTGTCGATATTGTCTCGGAAAAAACATCTTTCGCAAAATCAATATCGTACTCAAATGCTGTGATATACCTCCAAAGTCTCTCTGAATTTTCCTCGTACAGCTTTGTAAATTTTATATCTTTGTCTGTCATCATATCCATATAAAAAATCCATTCATACAGGAAGAGTAATCAAGTCAATGAATGGACACAATACACCTCAAAAAAAATCCGATAATAAGATTACCAGATTTTTTTATTCTTTTTTTTCAATAGAAATCTAACTTAAAATTTCAGGGGTCTCCCCTGTTTCTATCTCAATATTATTTTCTTTTTGAGTAGCTTTTTGAGCAGCTTTTTCAGCTCTCTCTCGACGGCGCTTTTCTCTTCTTCTTTTGTTTCTTTCTTTATTTCGTTTTACGTTACGGGATATGACTTCTTTTTCGAGTTTGCCCTCTTCTGTGAGTTTATTTCTGATTTTTTCCATCATTCCGTTTATGAATGAATTTGATTTATCGGTTGAATAGAGCTTGGCTATTTCAATCACTTCATTCATCGTAACTTTCAACGGAATATTATCGAAATGTAGGAACTCTACCACTGCCATTTGAATTAACAATCTGTCAATTCTTGCAATACGTTCAAAAGCCCAGTTATCAGCTAAATCCTTAATAAGATTATTGGTGGATTCTACTTCCATTTTATAGAAATTGAGGTATCTCTTTCCAAATTCAATATACTCATCTTCCCAAATTATCGGATAATCACCTTCTATGTCAAGTAGTTCATCAGGTTTCAGTAATTTTTTGGGAGTGATTAATTCAGCCTCATCTTCCCCGAAATTAAATACACGGTAAAAAATATGCTCGAATAAATCCGTTAGATTTGTTTCGCAAACCTCATTTGCGATAAGAATTTGCAATACCTTTTCTCGAACTAATCGGCGGTTTCCTTCTACCGAAGTATTAATACCTAAAGGATAAACATCTTTTAAACTTAGCCCCATGCTTTCACGTTAAATTTTTTAAAATACAAAATTACGATTTTTTTCCGACATACTTATCAATTAATAACGAAGTTTTAAGAAAATCAACGATTAGCCAATATGCAGTTTCGAAATCATTTTTTCATAAAGTCCATACAGTAGGATTATTTTTAAGAAACATTATAGACAAGATGCTGATTAATTCGATGTTACTCGTTTCTCATTGCTTCGGCAATATTTACTTTCCCTGCCATATATGCCGGATATACCGATGCAAGAGCAGCTAAAACAAAGGAAAATATTGCGGTCAGAATAACAAAATCGGGCGAAATTGAAATTGGAATTGCATCTATCGAATACATGGCAGTATCCAATTTGAAAATTTTGAAATGTATCTGTGCATAGCAGAATCCAATCCCGATAACTACGCCGAGTACAGTTGAAATCGCACCTATAAGCAGACCCTCATTGAAGAATATTTTTCTAACATAAGCAGAAGTTGCCCCCATTGTACGGAGTAAACCTATATCAAATTGTTTTTCAAGAACAGTCATTGTAATTGAGGTCAGAATATTAAATACTGCAATCATAATAATTAAGCTAAGAATTAAAAATGTTGCGATTCGTTCCAACTGCATTACAGCCAACATCTTAGAGTTTAACTCTTGCCAATTTGTTACTAAAAATTCATCTTGTGAGAATTTTGACAGAAATTTATATTTGAAATCATCAAGTGAATATTTATCTTCCAATTTTATATCAATTTGAGTATATGTATTATTCCTAACATTGAAAACACGCCTCGCCGTGCGATAATCAAGCAAACCTAAGTCATCGTCTAAGTTCTTGATTCTGGAGTATATCAAACCAGTAAGTGTTGAACGATTTTTCGGTGGCGGTCTGAAACTGATTAGTGAACGTTCAATCCATCGTGGAGAAATAATATTGATTTCGTCTCCCGGCTGTAGCTTCAATTCTTCTGCAATTTTAAAACCGAGGAATACCCCTCCGGGATTAAAGGGATCATTCAAGGAGCCAATCACAGCTTCATCGTATAAGCTGTAATAATATCCACTGTCAATTTTATGATATGATGAGATATTGAAAATCCTGTTACCATTCTCACTAATAGCAATAGCTTGTCCTGAAAGAACCGGAGTGTATGCATATATTTCCTCTGATTCTTCCAAGAAAGTCATCAGCGAGTCTGTCAAATCCATATACATTCCATTAGCGGGTAGAATTCGGACGTGGGGATCACAGTTGGTCATTTGCTCTTCCGTAAGCTCTCTAAAAGCGTTAAAAACTCCCATAACGACAATTAGTGCAGCTGTTCCGAGAATAATACCTGTAATAGAAAGATAAGCTAAGATTGTAATTATATTCAATCTACGCTTTGTAAAAATATATCTTAATGCTATGATTTGATGTAATTTCATATCTGTTTTAAAAAACGGGGCTGTCCGATTGAGATAGCCCCGTTTGAAAAATTCAATTCATTCAACTATTGAAAATTACCGATTAATAATCATTTGAGTATTTGTATCTATAATCTTTTATTTCGTCTCTTGATAACATTTTTCTGAATAACTCATTATACCAGTTATTAAACGCTTGGTTACGGTATCTGTTACTCAAGTTTGGAATATAAGACACATAACCTTCTTCAACTTGTTGTTCAGTAGGCATTTTAGCATTTTTAACTTCGATTATGTAATAACCATTATCGCCTTCTAAAATATTCATGCTTTGTGAACCTTCCACCATAATTTTTGCATTGAATAGAGGATCACGAGTTACGCCTTGAGCATTTGAAGTATAGCGGAAGTTCGCCATTTCCATTATATTCAAGGTAGAATCAGCAGCTTTTGCAGCAGCAAGACTACCGAATGATTTCACTTTGTTGAATGAAGATTCAGCATCAGCTTTTGCCAATTCCATACGTTTTTCTTTAAGAACTTCATTTTTACAAGTTGCTGAAACATCTTCCAAAGTCATATATGAACCTTTTGCTTGTTTGTCAGCTACTTGTGCAACTACGACACATTTATCGTAATTTTTAGGAGTAAATACATAACCTTTTTCAGCTACAAATGCACTATCAACAAAGAAACGGTTGTTAATTCTTTCAGGACGTTGAACCATTAAACTTGCACCTGAAGTAACAAAACGAGTAGAACCCGGCATAATACCATTTTCTTTACCAATTGAATCTAAGTTTTCACCTGCTTTCAAACGTTTAGCGATTTGACGGCTTAATCGTTTGAAGCTGTTGAGTGATTTTTCTGAAATTTCAGGAGTAAATACTATTTGAGCAAATTTTACCACTCTTGCAGTTGTGTCAGGAATTTCAACTTTCGAATCTGTTACATCAATGATATGGAAACCAAATTGAGATCCAACAGGTTCTTCAACCAAACCTTTTGTAGCAAATTTATCGAAACATGCTTTTTCGAAAGGAGCTACCATGCGTCCCCTTGTAAAAAATCCTAAGTCACCACCTTTAATTGCAGAACCTTGATCTTGTGAATATTTTCTTGCCATTTCAGCAAAATCAGCTCCACCTTTAAGTTGAGCAATCAAATCTTTCGCAAGAGTTTGGAGGCTATCAAATTCTTCCTGAGTTTTCACCATATCAGTTTTCAAAAGGATATGACGTGCTTCAACTGATGAATCAGCTGCTACATCTTTCGCATCTAATCTGAAGAAATAAACTGAATCTCCGATTGTAGTTGCTTTTGAAATATCGCCAACTTTCATTGATTTCAAGAAAGCACCTTTCGAGCGGTTCATTGCGTTAGTTTTTTCAGTAATTTCAGAACCAAAATATTTTGTAATCATTGAAGAGTAAACTTCATTTTTCTTTGCTGAATCAGCAGCATCTAATGCTTCTGTAACACTTGCTATATATTTCATTGCTTTTGCACTATCAGATTTCAAAGGAGTGAATGGAATTACCAAAAAGTCCACCTTCACTCTGTCTTCTTTGACTATATAATCTTCTTTGTTATCGTTATAATATGCTTCGATTTCAGCATCAGTTACTTCGATATTTTGTCTGTAATTATTTGCAGAAAATGGCATATAAACAACATCAGCCGTAGAACGTTCAAATTTGTACTGCTCTTTCGCGAATGCAGGAGAAACTACAGAAGCCGCCTCAGAAACCAAGTTCATATAGGCAGCTCTTGGAGTGAACATTGTAATACTATCTTCGTATGCTTTAAATAGGTTACGATACTGTTCGATAACTTTTGGTGCTTCTTCAGCAACGGCATTATCAATGGCTTGTTGAGCTTGAGTCGGGTCTTGCTCCATCAATTTTTGTATATTAGGAGATGCTGCATAGTTCGCTCTTAACATTTCAGTAACTGAATAATCAATATCTCCTAAAACTCTCAAATATGCTTCGTGATCGAAACCACCCTCTGCATTAGGAAAGTTTTTTTGAATACCATGTGGTGGTTCTGCCCACATAATATCTTTCAAACTTTCAATAGTAAAGCCGATACCTTTTGAATCTGCTTCCATTTGAATCAAAGCCTTATTTACTTCACTTTGCCAAACTTGGTTATTGATTTGAGCATATTCTACTTCTTGACCTGCTCGACGATATCTGTCTGATGCTTCCTGAACTTGATTATTGAAATCTTGTCTTGATATCATTATATCGCCAACATAACCAAGTTCAAACTGATTATTTGAGATTCGTTGTCTCATTGCATCAACAACAGTTCTATCCCCTATGGTAAAAAATAGAACTAACAAAACGGCAAAAACACCGAAAAACCATGGGGATATCTGTTTAATCCTTTCAAAAGTACCCATATTTCTAATAACTCCAATATATATTTAAAAAATCTAATTTTCAAAATCACAACTAATACAACTTTCAAAATTACAATCAATTATCCTAATAATCAAATTTCTTGTAAAAAAAATTGATTTTTTGTTGGATAATCAGCAAAAACGAGTTATTGTTTTTTAAATTAATTTTTATTCATAAATAGTAACAAATAACCAATTTATGAGTTATTTTATCAATTGGAACAGCTTTTTTGTCAAATGTTGAGGAATATTGGAAAAAAAATTGATTTTTTTAGCATTTTGTATAAAATTAATTGCATATATCAAGAAATATGTGTATTTTTAAAGTTGTGAAATATGTGAATTGCGAAGTTTCGTAATTCGCTTAGATATTTGGAAACAATTTATTTTTATTCATAAATATTAGGTATTTCTCATGAATACTAAAATTACAAAATCATCGATAAGCATATTGCTCTCCGCGGTAATAATCGCAATGGCAACAATGCTTATGCCTCAAGATGTCTTTTCACAAGAAGACCAGGGCCCTGAGGGTTATTGTACACCTGAAAGTTTTGCTAACGCTCATGGTGCATCATCAGATGGGTATTACCCTCGCTACAGATGTTACCCTGCATTTTATAGACCACCTCGTTACCCTTACTACACAAAATACAATCATGCGACGGTGAACTACGTAAAAATTTATCCGGTTGGCAAGCCTAATGATTTCATTCTTTACAACTGGTTAGGTGAGGACTATGACGAAACATGTTATCGCCTCTTCCTGTTCGGAGAGTATGAAGGTGAAGGTGAACTTACACCGGGAGAAGAATACACAATCGAAGTCGGTGCAAAATCAGTAAGAAATTCTTACTATTCTACTGATTATTGTAACTACTCATCATACGCTTCAGCGGTAGAGCTTCGTGTGTTTGCAGATTGGAATATTGATGCCGATTTCGAAGATATGCATTACCAAAATGATCCATGGAATGAGTTCATCAATGATGAAGATACTTATGGAGCTGCAAACGTTCAACGTTGGGTTAAAAATTACAACAAACCTGCTTGTTCAATGGAAGTTTTCTATAATGATTTCACTGTTCCTGAAGATATGCAATTCAAACGCTTCCGGATCCGTACAATGGCCGGTTACGGTTATGCTTATTCTTGGGGTTACGGCACCCTTTATCTTTACAACTGGAACCAACAACATGAACATAACCCATGTGTAACTTACACTTGGTATGATTACTCACAATGGTTTGGCTACCCATACGCATACTACTATGACTATGGCGGTACAGTTGACCACGTAGTAGGTATCGGAATCTCAATTAAAGATTCATACCCAACAGATGAAGAAGGCAAAAATATCATGTTGGCAGGTGAAAAATACAATGGAGAAACTCGTCCTCGTAAAGATCGTCCTGATGATCCTGCCGTATTATTCCCATCTCCGTCAGTAACATTAGGTGGTAAATTGAAAGATGGTACTACCATGACTTACGAAATTTACGGACCATACCCACTAGCAGCAGACGAAAGAAAATCTTTAGTTTATGAAGCATTAGACCCACATTCTGAAACAGAAACAAACATCTTAGATATGAGCGGAAGTGTTTGGGGCGACCAAACATATATTCCAATCACAAAAGCTCGTGGTAAATATGCCTTTTCAGATGGAACATTTAAAGCTA
>PDWI01000618.1_pt1 | contig 71210 bp, 61 predicted proteins | sample 1430891 | NCBI WGS metagenome assembly PDWI01 (sample SAMN01162508, study PRJNA174530) | Oral metagenome, whole genome shotgun sequencing project. | biome: Marine environment; feature: Marine mammal; material: Swab sample of the gingival sulcus; isolation source: swab sample of gingival sulcus...
ATATAAACTCAAAGGCTGGGCGTTTCGACCGGTTATGGAAAAAGGCACCGACATATATCAAGACTACGTAAAAACATGGCAGTCCTTAATCCAACGCATGTCGATTAATCCATATAACCATTTTTAAACGGGGCTTGCAAACCTGTTGTTTTAGGAGCGTATAGTCCGAATATCTCCCTTCCAGACAGCAGTGTTATAACGTGTCGAGCAAATCCGAAACATATTTCACACTGTCTCTGGCCTTTGCCTTTTCTTCTGCGACAACAGGTGCCATTGTCGCTCGTAACGAGCTTTTGTTTTCCCAGCTTTTCAGGATAATGGTGGTGAGATTTTCAACCGAGAGATCTTCAAAGGCGATAGTCCAGTCTCCCATGCCTATGGTTTTGAGAAATCCAGCACTTTTGGCATAGGCATTAATGTTCACCATAGGGGTAACAGCTGATGCACAGAAAATCAAGGTGTGTGTACGCAAACCCGCATGAATTTCCACACGTTTCAGTAAGCCCGTGAGCTCCTGGTAGGTATAGTCGCAATTTCCAACAATTTTGATTTTGTCTTTGTTTTTACAGAGCTGCACACATTCTTTGGTGATTTTCATATCCATAATCTGTGAAACAGTAAAAAGGATATCTACCTGCAGCTTATCAATGAGATGGTCAGCCGTTTTAGCGATGATGTGACAGAAGGTGCTTCTGTTCATTTCACCCTTTTCGCCAAAATTGTCAATATAGGCATTGACATTGAGCCCAATAGTACCGTTTGGATTGGTAAAGAGATTTTCCTTTCTAATTATCTCATCCATTCTGGTATCTGAAGGTGGTGTTGTATTTAACGCGCAGTCAGCATGGATAAAGATTTCAGGGTGCCGCAGTCCCAGGTTCTTTATAAGATCATGGGTGCTCTGATCACGGGTGATAATAAAGGGTGAACAATCAATAACCTTTTGCAGTGCTTTTTTGCCAACTTCCCTGTCAATAGGGCCAATACTGGCATTATAAAGGACAATGGGTATGCTTTTCTTTTTACTGAATCTGGAGAAGAAGGAGATACCATTCAGGTAATTCAAAAACGGATTGTAATATTTCCTGTCAAACAGAAGATTGTCAGTAATGAGGATAAGTTCCGTCTCTGTCATTGCCTTGTAGAGGGGTAACCCGATGTTTTTTAAAGCAAGATTCCATGGAAGTTGTCCCATTGCCTGAATGTTATGATGGCCAAAATGCTTATTGACAAATGAAGGATTAAAGGTTGGTATTTTAAAATGGATGTCCTGTCTCTTTCGAGCAAAATCATCGAGGAGGTTTCCTAATATGGCGTTGTCACCAGCATTACGACCAGAATTGTTACCAAGAACTGTTACTGTTTTCATATGTATATTTATTCTAATTGTTTATTTTACATGCATCCAGCCATGCTCAACATACCAGTCAGCGGTCTGGATAAGCCCTTCCTTGTTGGAGTATTTAGGTTCATATCCCAGCACTGTGCGCATCTTGGTTACATCAAAATGCCTGTCTTTTGAGTAAAATGCAACACGTCTGCGGAAAAGGGGCGGTTCCAGCTTGAAGGGTTTACAGATCAGTTCACAGAGATAGGCAAGAATAAAAAATGGAGTGATAGGCAATCTGATAACTCTTGTTTTTATGTTGAAATGGTCAGCAACTATCTTTGCAATATCAGCAACAGGTATTTCTTTGACTCCGCCACAGACAAAGGTTTCACCGTGTGCCTTGGGATGTGTTGCTGCAATGATGAAGGTGTTGGTGAGATCATCTACATGGACAAGATGGATCATGCATTTGCCGGTGCCGAGAAGGGGGAAGAAAGGTTTGGTTGCCATTTTAAATAATTTCAGCAAGCGCCTGTCTCCCGGCCCGTAAATTGATGCGGGGCGGATAATTGTATAGTCAATCCCATGTTTTTGTGCAAACTCGTTCAGCCATATCTCTGCGTCAAGCTTGGTTTTCTGGTAGCTGTCACCTGGGCCAAAGGGGTACTCTTCAGTTGCAGGTGGCTTTGCAATATGACCATGTACGCCAAATGTGGAAATATGGACAAACCGTTTAAAGTCGGGATTTTTGAGTATGTTTTCACATATAATCTGGGTACTTTTTACATGAACATTCCAGTAATCCTGTTCTGTGCTTTTAGCCTCCCGAAATGCTGCTGCGACATGAAATACATAGTGTTGGCCGCGCATAGCTTCTGAGAGCACCTCTTCATCGAATACCTCTCCTCTGTACCAGATGATTGGTAAATCCTTTAACGGTTCAATATTGGAACTCTTGCGGGCAATACAGGAAACCTTGAGACCTGCTTCAACGAGTTTTTTTGTCAGTACTATCCCTGTAAAACCAGTGGCGCCAGTAACAAGCACCGGAGTCCCTGGAGGAATATTACAAATAGTATCAACCATGGTTGTATATATGGAAATTATCTTGAGTTGTAATTGTTTATGAAGAAATCTGTCCTGTTTAAAAGACATGGAACGCAGTTTGCTGGGAAAACAAATAATAACCAACTAACAAAATCTACGCAAACCGCCACCTACATACCATCTTTTTTATATATCTTAAACAATAATTACACTCATTACCATTTTTATCTGGAAATCAATGCGTCATAAAAGTAAATGATACAAGCTCTTCGCCCTCGTATTTCAGTATACTTGTATATCATGTCTATTTCATGAACTGTCTTGTTAAAATGTTGCAATCAATGACAAAATAAAATAGTACTACACAGAGTTTTCTGCCTGTATGAGAAGAAACAAAACTGGAGGTAGAACGTGGAGATGGCAATTATTGTTCCTGAATACAATGAAAAAAATCCTGGGAAATACTATCTCATAGTTCAACATGGTTGAGCTTCCGGGGATTGACGAGGACACATATTGTACTGTTATAAAAGACGAATCTCAGGGAATGTGAATTTTTGTGAAAAGAAACTGGAAAAGTACAGCTTTTAAGATACTCGTAAGTATATGTTTTTTTATATTCCTGGCCAGGTTTCTGAAAGGAGCTGAGCTGGTAACCGTTTTTAAGCATGTTGACTGGTTTTTCTTTGTCCTTTCATTTCTGCTTGTTCCCATCATGTTGGTTGCCAGCTGTGCAAAATGGAAAATTATCTTTGATGCCGGTGGAATCAGGGTCTCCTTTTCAAAACTTATTTCCATTTATCTGGTGGGATATTTTTTTTCAAATCTCCTGCCTTCCAATGTGGGAGGGGATTTAGTACGTACGTACTATGCAGGGAAAGAGACAGGAAGTCTTTCATTTTCCGCTGTTACTGTATTTGTTGAAAGGTTTTCCGGTGTTATATTTCTTCTTGTTCTTGTCTGCATTGCTCCGTTTGTCATTCCATCCTTGCGTGGCAACATCTACATTATTGTTCCAGCATGCTGCGCTTTTATACTGCTCGTAATCATTGCTTGTATGTTACGACTGCAAAGCACTCCCAAGAAAGGAAAAGCATTTTTCACGGGTATCGCTTCTCTCATGCAACAAGCAGAAAACAAAATCACTATAAAACCCCTCAGGTTTCTGGTGAGCAGGGTACATGGCTTTCTTACTTTTTTTGTAGCAAAGCTGGAAAAATTTTTTAGAGAACTGCAGAAGGCTTTCATAATAATAAAGGGAGATCGCAGCTATCTTGTCAAGCTTGCTGTATTAACCGTGTTATTTTATATTCTCACCTGGGTGAATGTGTATGTTGCCTTTCTCGCTTTTGGAAAGAATGTTGATTTTATGGTAATGATTGCGCTGGTTCCCACAATTATGTTTGTTGCCCATTTACCGGTTACCTTGCTTGGGAATCTCGGTTTTTTTGAGTCTGTATTTGTCTTTTACTTTTTGCTCGCAGGTGTTCCAGGTGAAATTACTCTGGCAATGGGGCTGTTATTACGAGTCAAGCTGATTTTTCTTGGTGTAACCGGTTTTATAGTCTATCTGTTTTATAGAAGAACTTGGGGCCGTTACAATTCGTTTTCGCTTTCCGGCGAAAAGACAGGCGAAGAGTGAAATCTATGTGTGCAAAGAACAACAGTAAAAGTGTTGATTTTAAAACATTCGGTAGTAAAGGGAGTTCTCTCGGCAAGTATCAGCAAACCATGGTTGGCAGCAAAAGCCTTCTGTCACTCATAGTGTATGAACTGTTTGAGATGTTTGTTACGCCCGTTCCCGGAAGTGTTGGTACCCAGATGAGAAAATGTTTATATCCCTACCTGTTTGCCTCGTGCACAAGTAATCTTACAAGTGGAAAAAATATATCAACATCTCGTCCTAAGTCTATATATATAGGAAGTAATGTGAGTATTGGTGAGGATGTTTTCTTGAGTGTAAAAAAAAGGGGAGGTGTAATACGACTGGATGATAACAGTATTGTTGGAGAAAAAACGGTTATAAGTTGTAGTGGGGGGGAAGTGAGAATAGGTGCAGGGAGCCAGGTAGAAAACAATTGCCGACTGGGTTCGATGCTTGGCTTGCAAATTGGAAAGTGTTGTCATATTGGCAGCTTTACCTATATTATTGGCGGCGCTCATGCATTCAACAGGGTTGATATTCCCATTATTGATCAACCATTGGCGTGCCGTGGTGAGACTATTATTGCTGATAATGTACGTATTGGAAAACGGGTAACCGTTCGTGATGGCCTGCGGATTGGTGAGGGGGCCCGTATCGAGGATGACAGTCTTGTGTTACATGATGTACCTGCTGGTAAAAGAGTATCAGGGGTATATACAGATAGGACGGCCTGAAAATAATGATCACTGACCTGTTGTATTCCTTTTTACGCTGGTGTCCGGGGGCTCTTGGATTCTTGCTTCGAAAAAAATTCTATCCGGGACTTTTTAGGAAGTGTGGTTCCGGAGTGATTTTTGGACGATTCGTCGTCTTCTCACACCCTGAAAAAATATCCCTTGGGGATGGTGTTGTAATCAGTCATCGTGTTGAGCTGCGGGCCGGAGGAGAAAAGGAGCATGGTGAAATTTTATTAGGAGATAATGTATTTTTAGGAGTTGGAACAACGCTGGAAACTGCCGGAGGTGAGATAACTCTTGAAAGATGCGCTAATATAGGGAGTGACTGTACTCTGGTTGGGACAGGGAATCTACGCATTGGCAGCGATGTATTGGTTGCTGCTTTTTGTAAAATTGGAGTTATAGATAGTCATGATAAGGGAGTTGCCCCTTATCAGAAAAGCAGTGCAATAAAAATAGGAAATGGAGCATGGCTTGGTGCCAGGTGCAGTGTTAATGAACCATCAGAGATCGGTGCTGGTACAATAATTGGTGCCCATGGAGTGGTCGTTGGTGATATTGAGTCAAACACTATAGCAACGGGTAATCCTGCAAGAATTAAGCGGAGACGATAGAATGTCGAAAAGAGAAAGGGAGATGAGCGCAATAGGTTATACATCCCTTCCTTTTTACTTCTTTCAATACCTGTTACCTTGTTCAGGCTTTTGTGTATGGCATTGTTTTATACAATAATGTAAAAATATTGTAATCAGCCTGTAAAGAAGATCGCACGTATTCATAGGCAAGTTAAATTTGTTACAACAACAGGTTAATATAATGGAAAAAAAGATAGATGTTTCTGTGGTTGTTCCACTGTATAATGAGGAAGGAAGTGTAGGAGAGCTCTATACTGAAATTAAAGATGTTCTTGTAAATAACGACCTTTCCCATGAACTTGTTTTTATAAATGATGGCAGCTCGGATAATACAGCAAATTTGCTTGAAGAACTGCACAATCAAGACCCTTGTGTCACCGTTATTAATTTTCGCAGAAATTTTGGACAGACAGCCGCTATGTCCGCAGGATTTGACCATGCGCGTGGTGAGATAATCATTACAATGGATGGCGACCTGCAGAATGATCCTGCTGATATTCCTTTGTTAATGAAAAAAATTGCTGAGGGATATGATGTTGTTGCCGGATGGCGATATGCACGGAAAGATCCGTTTCTCAGCAGGAGGCTGCCATCCATTACTGCCAATAAAATAATATCATATGTAACCGGTGTGCATCTTCATGATTATGGCTGTACTTTGAAGGCATTTAAGATGGAAATTTCAAAAGATATACGTCTCTATGGTGAAATGCATAGATTCATTCCGCCAATCGTCAGCGGCATAGGAGCATCGATTACTGAGGTAAAAGTGAACCACAGGCCTCGCAAGCATGGTGTAAGTAAGTATGGGATATCTCGTACGATACGGGTTGTTTTGGACTTGATAACCGTAAAATTCCTGGAGAGTTATGCAAAACGTCCGCTTCATATCTTCGGCCTGATAGGTATTATTGCCTCCAGTCTCGGTTTTCTGCTTATGTTGATAATGGGCTATCAGAGACAGTTCAATGGCGTACCAATGGGGGACAGACCCCTGCTAATGATGGCCATACTGCTCGTTTTTCTTGGGATGCAGTTTATAACCATTGGTCTTATCTCTGAGCTGCAGGTGCGGACCTATCATGAATCCCAGAATAAACCTATCTATTATGTTAAAAATATATTGCAAAAATAGGGAATTCATAAGAGCAGGCGTACAGAGTATCTGTCGCCTGCTCTTTTCTTATTTTGTTGGTTTGCAGGACGTTAATTCTCTTTTTTTGTTATTTGAAAGATTAAATCCATGTTGCCGATCAATCTTTAACGTGGTGCATATCCTCGATTACAGATAGGTAATCAAACAATGGGCATATATATTTTTAGGATCCTCGAGGAAGAGAAGCGGAGCTGAATTCGGCCGAAATGTGGCAAATAGCTGAGATAATATCGGTTGGAGTTTTTTGGGAATATGAATACGGAGCAAATTTTGCTGAAGATTTTCCCAAATCATGTCTGTAAAAGAGCCGGTTTCTTTTATATATTCTACTGAATATGTTTTCAGTGAGGCATGATCTGCGGCACTGGCTATGGCCTGGTCAAGGCCTCCCAGCTTGTCTACCAGACCAAGAGCATGTGCTGCTTTCCCATCATATATACGTCCCTGTGCAAGGGTTTCTGTATCTTTTCTTGAAAGATTCCTGCCACCTGCAACAACTGAGATAAACATATCGTAACCGTTTTCAATGGTGAGCTGAAGAACATTTTTAAATTCTTGAGAAAGAGGCATAGTCAGATCCATAGCTCCAGCTATTGCTGTGGTGTCTACACCGTCGCTGGAAATACCAAGAGAAGCGAGAGATTCTTCAAAGGTTGCGATAGCTCCAAAAATACCGATTGATCCAGTTATTGTTGTTGGATATGCCCATATCTCGTCAGCATCAGCAGCTATCCAGTATCCTCCCGAGGCGGCTACACCAGACATGCTGACAATTAAAGGTTTTCCTGTTTTTTTTAATTCCAGGATCTCCTGTCGAATCAGTTCGGAGGCCACTGCAGAGCCACCGCCTGAGTTTATTCGCAAAACAACTGCCTTGATCGAATCATCCAGGCGAGCCTGCCTGATTTTTCTGCCCAACGTCTCGCTGCCAATGCTTCCTGGAGGTTGTTCGCCTGGTAATATATTTCCCTGGGCAACGATGATACCTATCGAGCTTTCAGGAGATTTAGATTGATTGGCAGATGGTTTAGGTATTTTAAGATATTCGTGTAAGCTGATATTTCGAAAGCCATGTTTTTGGGATGGTGCGCTGATATCCGCAAGATATCTTCTTAACTCTTCGCGCGTTTTCAGTTCATCAACCAATCCACTTTCCAGAGCAAGAGCTGCTGCGTTTCCCTTCGTTTCGCTCAGAAGAAGTGAGGGGGAATTTGTATAGATGTCTATTACATCTGCGGCGATTTCTCTTTTACGCACGATATGCTCGGAGATATTGTTCCATAAACTGTTGAGCCAAATATCATTTTGACTTCTGGCCTCCTTTGACATCGAGTTCCGTATGATTGGTTCAACTGCTGACTTATAGGCTCCAACCCTGAAAATATGATAATTCACCCGGAGCTTTTCCAACGCATCCTTAAAATAAAGGGAGTGAAAAGATAGACCATGGATATCCACAAAACCTGTGGGATTTAAAAAGATTGTATCGGCATAACTCGCCAGAATGTATCCATTTTGAGTATAACTGTCCTCTGCCGCAATGACGGGTTTATAGCTTTTCTTGAATCGTTCTAAAGCATTTCCTATTTCATAAAGCTGGTCAATATTTGCATTTCCCATTTCTGAGAGGCTGAGAACCAGAGCAGTAATCCTGTTATCTTCTGCAGCAGTATCGATACCATCTATGATATCCTGTAGAAGTGTTTCGTTGGGCAGTGAATACATGCCCACAGAATCATCTATGATATCTGAAATGGGACTGACGATCTGTTTTTCTTCAACGATGTCTCCTCTGATTGAAAGAATCAGAGCAGTGTTATCTTGCAACGAAGGCTCATCTTTTGAAAAAAGTACCGCAATAACAAGTATGAGAAGAATGAGGAAAAGTATATTAAAGACAAGGTTACGAAAGAAGGTGACTGTTTTGAAAATCGATGTAATGAGATTCCAGATAAGCGAAAAAAATGTTTTCATTGCAGGGTAATATTATATGCTATGTGTGAACGTTTAAAGTACCTATTTAGCCAGTTTGTCAAACGGCAGTTTGAGTTGTATCGGTCTTTTTTCATGGGAGGAGATAAGCTTTGAAAGTCCAACGCCCAGTAACCTGACTTTTTTTCTGCCGATTTCCGTTGTTTTTCTAAGGTAATGTATTTGTTGTAATATGTCATCGACTGATTGAATGGGAGTTTTTCCTGTTACGGATCTGGTGATAGTTGAAAAATCATGATATCGTACTTTCAGGGTAAGTGTAAAGGCTGATTTTTTATGCAAAACCAGAGAATTGAATGTTTTTTCAGCAAGATTTTTGATGATCTCAGTTAGTATATCAGCATCTAACGTATCTTTTGCAAGAGTAGTTTCATTGCTGATGGATTTACGAATTCGATGAGTGTTTACAGGGCGGAGGTCTATTCCCCGGGCAATTGAATGAAAAAAAGCACCACTTTTGCCAAAGTGAAAGAGGAGGTCTTCTTTTTTGCATTGTCGCAGATCTTGCCCATTCCGGATACCCAGCTGAAGCATTTTTTGCTCGGTGACCTTACCTACTCCATAGAATTTTCCTATGGCCAGGTTATCCAGGAAGGAGCGTGCCCTCTCAGGTGGAATGACTCCCATGCCGTTGGGCTTGTTTATAGCGGATGCCGCCTTTGCCAAAAATTTATTATATGAAACCCCGGCAGATGCAGTCAGGCCGGTATCATAATAGATATGATTTCTGATGATTTTGGCAAGATGGATGGCTGATTGTATCCTCTTTTTATTTTTTGTGACATCAAGAAAGGCTTCATCAATTGAAAGAGGTTCCATCAGTTCGGTATAGTGCCTGAATATTTCCATGATGATTTTTGATACTTCTTTGTATCTGTACATACGTGGTTTCGTGAAAACTGCATGTGGACAGAGTTGAACTGCCTTTTTGCAGGCCATGGCTGAGTGTATACCATAATGTCTGGCCTCATACGAACAGGCTGCGACCACACCTCTTGATTCAGGCGAACCGCCTACAATGACTGGCTGACCTCGTAGTGACGGGGTATCATGTTGCTCTATGGAAGCAAAAAAGGCATCCATGTCAATATGGATAATTTTACGATGCAATGAATTCATGGAATCCTGTAGATGCCCTGCAAAAAAAGGGAATATGTGGTATTCTCTCCCGGTAACGCGTCTCTGTCGTTGGTTTGGCTGCCGTTAGTTTGGCGGAACAATAAAAAATAACTTTTCCTGTTATCAATGAGAATATCACGTTCATCAGGAACAATCATGCATTTTTAGCCCGTAGTGAATGTTCCTGTACTATGTAAAAAGGTGTCTAATGAATATTGAAATACTTCAGGAATGTAGTCTTTTTGCCGGACTCCCTCAAGAATACATGCAACAGATTGCTGCAATAGCAGTGACTAAAAACTATAAAAAGGGAGAATCGGTTTTTTTTGATGGTGAAGAAGCTGATGGTTTTTATCTTATCGCTAATGGCAAGGTAAAAGTTTTTAAAATGTCATTTTCTGGAAAAGAACAGATCCTGCATATTTTTGGAACAGGAGAACCTGTTGGAGAAGTTGCAGTTTTTCATGGGAAACCTTTTCCTGCTTCTGCTCTTTGTCTTGAAAAATCGCAGCTGATTTTTTTCCCTAGAGACAGGTTTGTAGATCTTGTGAACGCTAATCCGGCAATTGCCATGAATATGCTTGCAATACTGTCTTTTCGGTTGAGGCGTTTTACCAAGCAGATAGAGAGCCTCTCGCTTAAGGAAGTTCCCGCCCGTCTTGCTGGCTATCTTACCTATCTTCAGGAAGAACAGGATAGTACCCATGAGGTGAAACTGGAAATATCAAAAGGACAGCTAGCCAGCCTGCTTGGGACAACACCAGAGACTTTATCCCGTATTTTTTCAAAAATGACCGACGAGGGACTTATTATGGTTGATGGTCGCACAATTGTAATTAAAGATACGGTGGGATTGGAAGAATTGCGTGAGTTTTGATGTATTTGGGCAGGAATAACCTGCTATTCATTGCCGCCCCGGAAGGGTGGCTTGATCTTTGTATAGTCGCCGTATCTTTCGGTGTAAATATCTTGCATTTCCCGCTGTCTGGCAAAAAGGACTTCATGGGATGTTGTTTTAGAGTTATCATGCTTAACTGTCATATAGTCACATATTACGACTTTCTTTTCCTGCAATGCAGCATGATAGGCCAACTCCCAATCAAATCCCCAACCGCCTCTGGAGTCAGGGAACCCCCCAAAACTGTCGATGAATGAAATATCTATAATACAGCAGAGCAGATCGGCATGACAGGCTATCCTGTTTGCCGGAGGGGATTGACAGTTCATCCAGGGATAGCATTTTTTATCGGAATCTTGTGTGAGAGCTGCTGACATGAGTACAGTATCACTATTTTGTACTACATATTTTTCAAAATATTCGATATCTATTCTGCTCTTTAATATGATGTCATTTACGATAAAAAAGAGATAGTTACATCCTGCCTGCCTGGCAAGTTCCAAACAGTCGTTGATCCCGCCTCCAACCCCTGAATTTGTTTTGTTCTGATGAGTTATATATTTTGATTTTTTTTGGGGACTTGCATTATCTAAAATATTGATAGTATAACCCGTGTTCCATCTGGAGAGTTTTCGATAGAGGTTGTTGGTCTGCCGGCCGCCACAGTAGTCGAGAATAACACAGAATGTTTGAGAATGGGGAGCTTGAACTTTCTTTTTAAAGGGAAATAACATAATGAACACCTTTATTTCCAAAAGAAGCGTGTCCTCTTTTTTTTCAATATGGTAACCCCCATATCTTCGAGTTCTTTTTCGTAGCCAAGTGCAACAATATATGGATGAAGACCGGGTATAAAAATCGGCTTTTTCCAGATTTGTGTATTTCCTTCTGCGGCATTACGAAAAGAAGGAACATGCCTTATTTTCAGTGGATTAAGACATTTTTTATCCCAGGGAATGCCAATAAAAGAAGTAAGACGTTTCATCTCTTTTTCCGGTTCCGCAATCAGGTCTTCGTAACGCAGACGGCAATATCTCTTTGTCGCTGCCCTTCTGCCATTGTATTCCTCCATCCTGACCCAGTTGTTCAACTGTCCTGTCATAAATTCACGTGTAAAAACATCCTTGGTTCTTCCCGCTGTTGAGATGGCATACCTTACTGGATTTCTGACAAGATGGATATATTTTGCCCGAGGGAATATATGGTCGTAGATTTCCCAGTCAAAGGTCTCGAACTGAGGGGATCCATTCCATATTTCCTTAAATCCCCATTGAACCAGTTGGGGATCAGTTTTTGTTACATCGGCAACAAATTGTGCTATGAGTTTACCTATACGCTGTTGTTCTTCTTTTGTCAGATCTTCCCTGTTTTTTGCTGATGGATTTCTCCAGGCAGTGATAGCTGACATGATAAGATCATGTCTTTCGAACACTCTACTCCATAAAAATGGTGCCAGAAAAAAGGTCTCGCCAAAAAAGCTGATTGAGGGATGTGCATTGAACATTGCTGAAAGCAGTGTGGAACCGGATCTGCCAGCCCCAATGATAATGACAGGAGCCTGCCGGTCATGATTTGTTTGTGAAGGTGGATTACTCATGAGATAATCAATGAATGGATGCTTGCCTGAATCTTTCATATCCTTTGTGAATATGGGCGAGCTGGTTTTTTTATTGGTATGAAATTTGCGATCTTAATTTTATTTGAATTTTCTTGGCATATAATACAAGCATATTATATGCCCGTATAAATCAAATACCAAGTTATAAAAAAAACAACAACAGCTTTGTTTTTCAGGACAAAGATCAGCAGGGAGCAGGTGGTGATGACAGGAGGTGTCTTCCGTACAATGTAGGTATGTTAACCTGTTTAAATAGTGTGATTATTAAACTTCGTTTCTGGGAGGCTAATAAAGTAAACGAGTCATAAGTGGTGTTTTCGGTTCCTCGATGAAATCTATATCATCTGTTGGTGTAAGCATGAGACCGAACATGGCGAGGATATTTTTATCCATAACTATTTTATGATCGGTTGTGGAGATAATATTCCCGGAGTGGGGATTGACCAGGCGAGCGGAAATGTAGATATTTCTCTCGGAAAGGGTAAAGGTTCCGGTTACTATAGCCTGTGCATTCTGTTGTGGTTTTATTTGACTGCTTTCCCTTGAAAGAATCGTTTCGCCTGAGTGAGGTTTAATATGGAGTTTTTCCTCAAGTTTTATTTCACGAACGGTATAGCCATGCTGGACAAAACGTGAGGCAATATTTTCTTGAAGAATTCTGCTGAATTTTGATGTTTCTTTGAGATCCTCATTGTTTACGAAGGTGGTTATCAATACCGGTTGTTCCGGGTGAAGGGCTATTAATGGTGGAAATGCACGTTTTTCGAGTGTATCAGCTATTGAGTAGGAGAGCCGTATCAGATTTTCCTCTCCCCCCAGATAGTTTTCCAACCGTGTGCCATTGAACTGTGAACAGCCGGAGGATAGCAGAAGAAGGCTCCATATAACGAAATATTGTAAAGAAAATATTGATTTTACGTACTGTTGTAAGGTGGTTTTTATATGCATGTGAGGAGTTCCTGAGATACGGGTTTCTTCTTTATGGGAACAAGATGTAATGATATAGGATCACAGGCTATGAGCTAACAATTTCAATAGTTTTTACCTTGTCTCCATATTCCTGATAATGATGGAAATCCTCAGCATTGATATAATATATATCTGAGGATCTGAAAAAATATTTTCCCTGAAAAACCATGGATGTTGTTATAATTACTTCGAAATCTGTTTTCGCGGCATATGCTGAGTTAAAAAGATCAAGTCCGAAACCTGTCGTTATCCCAAGAAGCTCGGAAGGGGCGTTTCTCAGTACAGTTATTGCCGCAGTCAGAGCGGTGATTACACCAGGACGCATTGTCCGTAACCTGTTCTTACGATAGGGGACTACTTGTACCTTATAGTTGACAGTTATTGCTTCAGGATCAGAAACTGTTATTGTTGGAATACCATATCCGACTAGCTCTGTAATGAGCAGGTCGCGAAAGCCCTCGTTAAATTGTGTCGTCTCTTGAAAATCGCAGGGTGTGCTGTCATCGCCACAGGTTTCTTGCACAAAGATGGATTTATTGAAAAAGTCACTGCGCACCAGCTCGTTATTGATCCGGTTAGACAGGTCGTGAGCCAAAACGTTCCAATGATGAGCTGCCTGCATTTTGTGTTGGGTTGTGTATTTATACCCTGTTGGTTCGGGTATTCTGCCATATACGGTTGGGCGGTAGCCATCGAATTGTATACAACCTGCCAGAGAAAAAACTGTAGCAAAAACAAAGAGTAGATATTTCATGAAATCTCCATTACTGTTGTATTGATAGATCTTTATCGGATGAAACCTGGTATTAATATAGATAAAAAGAGGTGGCCTGCTGTGCAATGCACATAGGTATCGGTATACTTCCTGTCATTCCTTTATTAATAGAAGAACTTATGTCAATTGATTTACATATCCATTCAAACCATTCTGATGGTACTTTTTCACCACAGGAGATCGTTTCACTTGCGGTCCAAAAAGGACTCACTGCAATTTCGATCACCGATCATGATACCGTAACCGGCGTTGAAGAGGCAGTTGCTTCTGGGATGGAACTAGGTGTTGAAGTTGTGCCTGGAATAGAGATGAGTGTCCGTTACGAGAGAGGGCCCCTGCATATCCTTGGATACTTCATTGACTATAATGATGCAGATTTTCTCAAGAGCATTCAGATCCTGCAGGAGGCGCGAACAACAAGAAATAAGGCAATAATCAGGAAGCTGGTGCAAACAGGTATAGACATTTCCTATGAAGAGGTTCTTGAATTTTCTCGGGAGGGACAGACAGGCAGACCGCATATTGCCAGGGTTCTAGTAGAAAAAGGTGTGGTTGCTTCAATAAATGAAGCCTTTCACAAATATCTTGGTGGAGGCAAAATAGCCTATGAACCCAGATTTCTTTATGACCCTGAACAGACAATTGATCTTATAAAACAAAGCGGTGGGCTTTCTGTTATGGCTCACCCTGCTTTGCTGTCATCTGATGTTAATGAATTGGAAGCGGCAATTCGGGAGTTAAAGTCAGCTGGTCTTGATGGTATCGAAACGTATTATCCCCGTCATTGTAAATCTTTTCGAAAAAAGTTAAAAAAAATTGCAGAAAAATATGATCTTGTAATAACTGGAGGAAGCGATTATCACGGACATATCAGACCGGGAACTGATCTTGCAGGTGGTGTACATTTTAATGTTCCGAGGTATGTTTTTGATGATTTAAAAAACAGGTATACTACTCTGCAAGATGCGAGCAGATAACACTGAATTAATTATTAAATTGGATGACCATGTATTCTCTACTTGTTGTTGATGACGAACCTAATTATTTGATAGTGCTTTCAGAACTTCTACGTGATGAAGGGTTTGAGGTTTATACTGCCGCAGGAGGGGCTGAAGGAGTTGATATTGCCAAAAAGACAGATCTTGACGTTGTCATTACTGATATGCATATGCCTGATGTAGACGGTTTAATGCTGTTGCAGGAGGTAAAAAAAATAAAAAAGGATCTGCCTGTAATCATCATAACGGCATATGCCGAGGTGGAAAAAGCAGTTGCAGCGATGAAGGCTGGGGCGTTCAGCTATCTTGCCAAACCATTTTCGAATGATGAGCTGGTTGTAACCATTAACAAGGCGGCAGAACATCATTCTTTGGTACTGGAAAATACCAGATTGAGGGAGGAGGTGAAATCCAAAAACAGTCTGGGAGGAATGGTCGGGAAAAACCCGAAGATGAAAGAAGTGTACGCACTTATTGAAAAAGTTGCTCCAACCCCGGCATCTGTCCTTGTCTCTGGGGAAAGTGGGACAGGTAAAGAGCTCGTTGCTAAGGCAATCCATATGAATTCACCCCGTGAGGCACAGCCTTTTATCACAGTAAACTGCGCAGCCTTATCAGAAAATCTTTTGGAAAGTGAGCTGTTTGGACATGAAAAAGGTGCCTTTACCGGGGCTGCCGGTATGCGAAAAGGCCGTTTTGAACTCGCGGATAAAGGCACAATTTTTCTCGATGAAATTGGTGAAATTCCTCTTGCTTTGCAGGCAAAACTTTTGCGTGTATTACAGGAAAAAACATTTGAACGGGTTGGCGGTACCAAGACTCTCACTGTGGATGTCCGGATTATCAGTGCCTCGAACAAGGATCTCAAGGAAGAAATAACACAGGGAAATTTCAGGGAGGATCTCTTTTACAGACTGAATGTTATTCATGTGGTTATGCCGCCTCTGCGGGAAAGAATTGATGATCTTCCTCTGCTTGTTGGTCATTTTATTAATGTCTTTTCAGAAAAATTGGCAAAGCCTGATCTCTCTATTTCTGCTGACGCGATGAGGCTTTTACTTACCCTTTCCTGGGAAGGAAATGTGAGAGAGCTGGAGAATACTATTGAAAGAGCAGCTATTCTCTGTAATGAAAACATCATTGAGGCAGAAGATGTTCAACCTGAATCTGTACGTGTTGCAGAATTGAATAACTGGGCAGAATCGATTGACATTTCTCAACTCATCCCTGACACAGCTACCCTGAATGATGTCTTGTATTCCATTGAAGAAAAAATGCTGCATAACGCTCTTAATGCAACAGGCTTCATCCAGGCCAGAGCAGCAGAGAAACTTGGAATTACAAAGAGTCTGCTACAGTATAAAATGAAAAAATATGGAATTAAGAAAAAACAGGGTAACTGAGAATAGCCCCCTATACCTGGATTACTTGGAACATAGTTACAGAAGAGCTGTTTCTCTCAAGGTCTTTATGCTTTATGAAAAGTGGCTTCAGGTATTAGAGTATTCTTTTTCTGAAATACCCCAGTGTAGTTTGTTTCGTAAAATAGAAAAATAGTCACGATGAGGCGGGACGATAAGTTGGAGCGGATGTTCAGCAGGCTGGATTAATAATGTATCATGCTCTCCCATCATAACACTTTTTTGTCCATCTATAATAATATTGGCTTTTTTTCTGAAATTGGGCGGATCAAAGGATGTTCTCAAGGTAATTGCTGAAGGCAACAGGATAGGCCTGCTGCTCAGCATAAAAGGACAGATGGGCGTCACCAGAATGGATGCCAGGCCTGGAAAAACCAGCGGGCCACCAGACGAGAGGTTGTAGGCTGTCGAGCCGGTGGGTGTTGAAAAAATAAGTCCGTCTGCCTTGTATGTGGTTATCAGGGTATCATTAGCCTTTACAGAAAGATAAAGAATTCTGTCATTCGCATCCTTGTTGATCACGACATCATTTAAGGCATATCCCAAGACTGTATTATGAGATTGTTGTTGTAGAGAGGCCTTCAGCATCAGGCGATTTTCCACTATGATATCATTGGAGAGGATGGTCTTTAATGAGGAAATAGCCTCAGATTTAGTCAGTTCGGTAAGAAAGCCGAGGTGACCAAGGTTTATGCCAATTACCGGAATGGAATATCGAGCAGCCTGTTCAGCTATATGTAGCAAGGTGCCATCGCCGCCAAGCACGATTATTATATCATGGTGTGGCGCGATTTTGTTTATTGTAACAGAGATGTTTTTTTCTTTTAGAAAATGGCAGATCTGCTCGGCAAAATCAAGGGCTTCCTGATTTTCCGAGTTGGTTATTATGCATGTATGCCTGGGAGACAGATCAGGATATTTTTGAAAAGAGGTGTGTAAAGATGTCATGTCTTGCAAGCTCGTTTAGTCGATGTATTGTCGCCTCGGCCTTAACCAAAGAGATGTTACGAAAAACCTGGTGGTTACCATCTCTTTGGTCAGGACTTAGGTAATCTCTATACTATCAAAAAAGCAATCCTTTTAAACATTGGATAACTGGAGTATATATTATGTGATAAAGCGTAGATCGAATCTGCTTGCGCACAGTACCATTTTCTCTTGCAGCAGTCCATAAAGATGATAGCATGACATGAAAATATGCCATGGAATGATTCTTGTTTTTTCCGGTGCCAATTATAAAGGTTGAATGATGTAAAAGATATTAGAAGGAGAATAAAATGTTGCAAAAAGATTTACTGGATATCCTTGTGTGTCCACAGTGTAAGGGGGCGCTCGTAGTAAAGGAAGATGAACAGGGGCTGCTTTGTTATGCGTGTGAGCTGGAGTACGAGATACGTGATGACATACCTGTTATGCTTGTCGATAAGGCGAAGAAGATAGAGAATTAAGCTAAAGTTTTAGTATTTCTTTTAGCGCCAGTGGCGGTTGTTTGATTAAACGAAGGGAGTGGGAGTAAAAAGTCATAAATATCAAAAACATAGGTGTGTGATGAACGCAACTGACAGAATATATAAGAATGCAGAGGAGATTATCGCTCAGGATGTAGATTTTACAAAGAGTTATTTCCCGGTGATCCGTGAGGTTTTAGCGTGTAAGACGCTCGATGCGGAAGTGCAGAAAAAAATGATCTCGGATTTGTACGAAAGAGTGAAATCACAGATTCTTTTTAACCCAGGGCGGCCTGGCACCGAGGTTACATTCGGTACTTCTGGCTGGCGGGGTATACTCGGAATAGATATATTCGTGAAATCGGTTGTTCAGGTGATACAGGCAATTATTGATATGTACTTACACATGGACAGTGATACTTCTTTGACCGAATTTCTGGGTGTAAGGTCCATACAGGAGGCAAAAGAAAAGGGCTGTGTCATTGGCTGCGATAATAGATTCTGTGGCGATCTTTTGGCCGCAGCTGCCGCAAACGTTCTTCGCAAGCATGGTTTTACGATACATTTTGCGGGTGAATCAACCACAGGAGTTCTCTCTGCTGCTGTGTTGCAGACTGGAGCAGCGTTTTCCATAAACTTCACACCTTCTCATAACCCCATGGAATATGGTGGTTTAAAATACAATGCAGCTGATGGAGGGCCTGCGGCAGCACCACTTACGAATTTTATTACCCAAAGAGCAAGACAGATTATTGCAGAAGATAGAATACATACGAGTTTTACTGAAGAAAGGCTGAAAAACGAACTTGAACAGGTAGAAAGAATTGATTCTTTCGGGTTATGGGAGAAGCTCGTTACAGAAAATGTCCACCAGCACGGTATTCATAAGGCTGAACTTATTGAGTCATTTAAGAGGCATGATTCGATATTTGTTGTAATTGATTCAGTGCATGGGGCCAGCAGGCTGCATATGGAACGGTTTTTCAATGGAGAGTCATCTGACAGATTTGTTCATTTAAGGAGTGATAAGGATGTTACTTTTGGCGGAGTGGCACCTGAACCTTCCTTAAAAAATCTGGAACATACGGTAGCGAGACTTCAGAAGTCTGATAAAAAAATAAAACTGGGCGCTATTATTGATCCAGACGGAGATAGGATACGTTTTCATGACGGCGTTCAGGAAATTGGTATGAACCAATTTGGTGCCATGGCCTTCCATTTTCTTAAGACATATAAAAAGAAAAATGGGTTGGTTGCCAAAACAGTTGCAACATCAAATCTTGCCAATAGTGTAGCCCTGGGCGTCGGAGAAGAGATTTTTGAAACACGTGTAGGCTTTAAGGAATTTAAACCGGTAATAGGCGAGGCACTGGTCTGCTTTGAAGAATCCGATGGTATTTCTGTACTTGGTCATACTCCGGAAAAAGATGCCTATATCGGTTTGTTGCTTGCTCTTGATATGGTGCTGACCACCGGAAAAAATCTTCATGAATATCTCGACGAAATTGAACAGCGATTTGGCTGTTTCTATCCAGATCGTGATGGGATAGCAGTGAATATAAAAGGAGCGGCATTATCAGGAGCCCTCGACAAGTTGGCAGAGTATGGTGTGGAGAGTGTTTTAACGGTTGGTGGTGAAGAGAAAAAAATTGCTGAAGTTATTGATATCGATGGAAGAAAAATGATTTTTGAAGATGGTTCATGGGTAATGATACGGCCTTCTGGCACAGAACCAAAGGTTCGTTTTTATGTCGAATCAAGAACTGAAGAGGGAACTTCAGACCTTGTTATTACTGCAAAAAAACTGTTACAGGAGATTGGTGTTATTTAATTCACATAGTTGATTTTTAACAGGGTAGTCTTATTTTCTCATTAGAATGCTGTAGAGCATGATTTTAACTAAATTTTAATGAATACTTTTTATATATTGGGAGCCGTTTATGTGGGAATATACTGATCTGGTGCAGGAACATTTCCTTAATCCTCGAAATGTTGGTGAAATAGATAATCCAAGTGGTGTCGGCGATGTGGGATCTCTTGCTTGCGGTGATGCCTTGAAGCTGACATTACATGTTAACGATGATGATGTGATCACTGATGCAAAATTTAAAACTTTTGGTTGTGCCAGTGCTATAGCTTCTTCTTCTGCATTAACTGAAATGATCAAGGGAATGAAGGTTGACGAGGCGGCCAAGATAACAAACGATGATATTGCTGATTTTTTGGGTGGACTCCCCAAAGAGAAAATGCACTGCTCAGTTATGGGGAGGGAAGCGCTTGAGGCTGCTATTGCAGACTATAGGGGAATACCGCTTCCTGTTGCTGAGGGAAATGTTATCTGTGAATGTTTTGGGGTGACAGACCTGGAAATAAGTAGAGTCGTAACGGAGTCAGGACTGAAAACTGTTGCAGAGGTTACAAATTTTACTAAGGCTGGCGGAGGTTGCGGAAAATGTGAACGTGATATACAGGCACTCATTGACAAAGTCAGTGGCAGCTTTCTTGATGTCCCCATGGCTGAAGTGAAAAAGCCTAAAAGAATGACAATCATCCAGAAATTGAAGATGATCGAAGAGGTACTTGAAAGGGAGGTGAGGCCCGCATTAAAGAAAGATGGTGGGGATATCGAACTCATTGATGTGGATGGAGATACTGTTTATGTCTCTCTTCGTGGCTCATGCAGCAGTTGTAATACATCACAGATAACCTTGAAAGACCATGTCGAGAAAAAACTGCGTGAATTTGTGCTGGATACGTTGAGCGTGGAGGAAGCATGAGTGCGGAAAATGAAAAAGTAATTTATATGGACAATAATGCAACAACCCGGATTGCACCTGAGGTTGTTGATGTTATGATGCCATATTTAACAGATTTTTATGGAAATCCTTCAAGTATGCATATTTTTGGAGGCCAGGTACTTACCCCGCTCAACGAGGCCAGAGGGCAGATTGCCACACTTCTTGGTGCTGAGGAAGAAGAGCTCACCTTTACAAGTTGTGGTACAGAGAGTGATTCCTCAGCTATTTTATCAGCATTACGCACCAATCCGGAAAAAAGGCATGTCATCACCACCAGGGTTGAACATCCGGCTGTCAAGTCCTTGTGTGAAAACTTGACTGAGATTACTGGAAAAAACTACAGGGTAACCCGTTTGAAGGTAGACAGTAAAGGTATGCTCAATTTAGATGAGTATACTGCTGCTCTTTCTGAAGATACTGCTATTGTTTCAGTGATGTGGGCAAACAACGAAACGGGTGTTATCTATCCTGTTGAGAAAATGGCTGTAATTGCCAAAGAACGGGGTGTTTTATTTCATACGGATGCAGTTCAGGCCGTCGGTAAAATACCGATCAATATGAAAAATTCGTGTATTGATTTTCTCTCCCTGTCAGGCCATAAACTGCATGCTCCAAAAGGTGTTGGCGTTTTATATGTGAGACGTAAAACACCCTTTGTTCCTTTTCTGACCGGTGGCCATCAGGAGCATGGGAAGCGGGCAGGAACTGAAAATGTTGCCCCTATAATTGGGCTTGGCAAGGCCTGTGAACTGGCCATGGGAAAAATGGCAGAGGAAAATAGCAGAGTACGGGCAATGCGCGACAGACTGGAAAATGGATTGCTGCAGGCTGTCCCGCGTTCCATTCTCAATGGCAGCAAAGAACATCGTCTGCCTAATACTTCCAATATCAGTTTTGAATATGTGGAAGGTGAGGCTATTTTACTGCATATGGACAGACACAGGATTTGCGCATCATCAGGTTCTGCCTGTACCTCAGGCTCTCTTGAGCCATCTCATGTCCTTCGGGCTATGGGGGTACCTTTTACCGCAGCTCATGGCTCAATCAGATTTTCTTTGAGTACTTATAATACTGAAAGTGAAGTTGATGTTGTTTTGGAAAAAATTCCCCAAATAATATCTTTGTTACGACAGATGTCGCCTTTTTGGCCGGGAGAGTAATATGATAGTCATCGAACCTTCCTTTGAGATTTTATATGAGTTGGATCAAACCGATCTGGTAACAAGAATCGAAGCATGTGGCAGGATCTGTTACAAAAGTGAGGATAAGATATCCAGAGGTTCCGCGCTGCCCTTTGTAAAAAAAATTGCCAAACACGGGCATAATTCTGTATTGGAAATGGCTGTTTTAACAGTAAAAGTACACTGTTCAATTGAACAGAAAAATGCCTTTCTGGGATGTCAACCCAAGTATTTTATGGTCGATGAATTTGAAGATGCGCTGCTTATAACAGGATCTATCCGTGCATTCAGAGAAATATATCTCAGGTTTCCTGACAACGCTGTTGTTGGGGGCATGGTCGGTTTTATTGAAAAAAAGCACCCCTACCTCTTTGAAGAGATATGGGATGCATCTTCTGCGAACGTTGCTGGTGATATAACAGTAACAAAGGTGGAAGTTGATGAGGTTGATAAATTACCCACTCATCTTCTGTTGCGGCATCGTTATGTTGCGGTAAAATTTATTGTCAACAGGGCTGTAACTCATGAACTTGTGCGTCATCGTGCTTGTTCCTTCCTGCAGGAAAGTCAAAGATATTGTAGATATTCACAGGATAAATTTGATAATCAGGTGACCTTTATCAAACCCATGTTCTATAAAGAAGGCTCAGAAGAGTATGCAATGTGGAAAAAAGCAATGGAAGAAACGGAATCTATATATCTACAGCTTCTCAAGACATCCACACCGCAGGCAGCGAGAACTGTACTGCCCAACTCTTGTAAAACTGAAATTATCGTGAATTGTAACCTTGAAGAATGGCAGCACATTATAAAGCTTAGAACCCCTGCCAGTGCTGAACCTTCTATGCGTGAGATCATGAACCCATTGAGTGATGAGATGAAAAAACGCTATCCCATCTCATCATAGCGATCTTGATAGCGCAGGATAAATATGGAAGTTGTATAAAAAAAGGGTTTACCAGTAAAAATTACTGATAAACCCTTTTTTCTATCTGGTCGGGATGAGAGGATTTGAACCTCCGGCCCCCTGAACCCCATTCAGGTGCGCTACCAGACTGCGCTACATCCCGATTGTCAGCTGTTTTCTAACAGAGTTGTAATAACGTGTCAATATAAACTCTCTCAGTTAGGTGCTTTTCCTTCCAGTTGCAAAGAAAGTTTGATGAGTTCTCCTTTTATCTGGGCCAGATAATTTCTCGTGTTGATAGAGGGCATATATTCGCCACTCTGTTTTTCTACTCCCTGCTTCTCATTGCTGATAATTTTTTTTGCACCAGCTATGGTAAAGCCCTGGAAGTGCAATAAATCTTTAATCCTCAGTATAAGATGCACATCTTCCCGACGATAAAGGCGCTGCCTGGATGCAGCCCTATGCGGTGTTATCTGAGGAAATTCTGATTCCCAATAGCGAATAACATGCGGAGCTGCATTTGCTAGCTTACTGACTTCACCGATCTTAAAATAGCGTTTGTCGGGAAGATCTTCGCTCATTCCTCAAGGGTTTACTCGTTAATTTTTTCTCTTAATTTTTTACTGGGTTTAAAACTAACCATCTTTCGTTTTTTAATCAAAATAGATTCACCTGTTCTTGGATTTCTTCCATTCCTGGGGTTTTTATCACGAAGAGTAAACGTTCCAAAATGAACGATTTTGATAGCCTCCCCAGCTGTTAACGTATTTTTCATCAGACCAAAGAAGGAATCCACGATATCGGAACAGGTGGTACGTGGGTAGCCTAATTTTTCAGAAATGGTTTCAGCGAGTTCTTTACGAGTCAAATTACTTTTTTCCATACTGTTACGCCTCACGAAAATGGCCGCCAAATTTTTTAGTAAGCATACTTACAATCTTACTGTGGGCCTTTTCTACATGTTTTTCGGTTAATGTTTTATTAGGTGAACGATAGGTAATGGTCAATGCGACACTTTTGTACCCATCAGGGATCTTATCACCAGAAAAAATATCAAAAATATCACTGTGCTCTATGAGCTTTTCCTTGCTTTCACGAACACTGGTGAGTATTTCTCCAGCCGAAACACTCTCTGCTACAATTAAAGCAATATCTCGAGTTACTGCAGGATATGTAGGAAGAGAGATAAATGACTTTGGCTGAGCAGAAACTGTGCAAAGTGTATCAAAATCCAGGTCAAAATAATAGACATCCTGTTTGATGCCGAAACCTTTTACCACATCTTCTGCTATTTTGCCAAGAGATCCGATGCAATTATTTTCAAAAAATAGAGAGAGAGCCTGGTTTTTTTGGCTAAAGGGTTCTGTTTGTGTGCTAACTTCAAAAGTAACCTTATTTTTATAAAACGGTATATTTAATCGTAATGCTTCGAACAGATATTCCAGACAGCCTTTTATGTCATAAAAATCAGCTCTTTGTGATTTGAAATAAAGCGGATGGTTTTTACCGTTACTGTTTCCGCTTATGACACCGGCAAGATGCATCTGCTCCAAGGGAAGTTCCCTGTCCTGCCTGGGAACGAAAATTTTTCCCATCTCAAAAATTTTAATATCAGTAGATTGAAAACTGATATTTCGTCGCACATTTTCCAATAGACCTGGAAGAAGGGATGTCCGCATTACAGCCTGATCTTCATTGAGGGGATTGAGAAGAGAAACCTGGATTCTTCTTGGATCATCTTTGCCTAATCCAAGCATATCGAGGTGATCAGGTGTGGTAAAACTGTAATTAATCGCCTCGGTGTATCCTATATTGGTGAGAAGCTCCATGGCCTGCAGACGCAACAGCCTTGCAAAATCCTGATCTGGATAGCTGAGGGCAGCTTCGGGCAGAGTAACCGGGATATTGTCATAGCCGTACAGTCTTGCTATTTCTTCAACAAGATCTGCTTCTCTTTCAATATCCATGCGAAAAGAAGGCGGAAAAACCTTAATGGTATCCTTGTCAACAATATTATTTTTCAGGTCAATGGAGGCGAGCATTTCACTCATTTCATCTGCCGAGAGGTTGATGCCATTGAGAGTGTTACACCGTTTTACAGATAAGGAAATCGTCGTCTGCTGCCATTTCTCAGGATAGACATCAACTCCTTCGTTCATATCACAGGTGCCACCGGCCAGCTCACAGAGCAGGTTACTGGCCCTGTTGAGTGCATGTAAGGTGATTTCAGGGTCAACGCCGCGTTCAAAACGATAGGAGGCATCAGTTGAGATATTTAAAGACCTTGCTGTTTTACGGATGGAAATAGGATTGAAGCAGGCAGATTCCAAAAGAACGGTGGTTGTCGTATGTTCGACCTCAGAATTCATTCCGCCCATTACACCTCCAACCGCTACAGGGTGCTTGCCGTCACAGATCATCAGCGTATCTGGAGTGAGCACACGTTCTTTACTATCCAGTGTGACGAATTTTTCCTCGCCTGGCTGAGGAGTTCGAACAATGATTTTACCGTCAGAGACATTTTTGAAATCAAATGCATGCAAAGGCTGACCATACTCCATCATTACAAAGTTGGTAATATCAACAACATTGTTAATGGGGCGGAGCCCAATGGACAGCAACCTTTTTCTTAGCCAGAAGGGAGAAGGACCTATTTTTATATTCTTAATCAATCTGGCACTGTAGCGGTTACACAGCTCAGGATTCCTGATTTCTACGGAAAACTCACTACTTTCTTTAGTTATTGCAGGCTTTTCCACGGGTAATTTCAGTGGTGCTCCCGTAAAGCCTGCGACCTCTCGGGCAATCCCGATCATTGAAGCGCAGTCTGCTCTGTTCGGAGTAAGATCCACCTCAATCATGGTATCATCCAATTCCAGAGCATCTTTTAACAGCATCCCATGTTCGAGATTTTCAGGTAGCTCCATAATACCATCAGATTCGTCACTGAAACCCAGCTCTTTTTCAGAGCAGAGCATGCCGTTTGATATAATTCCACGAACCTTTGATTTTTTTATTTTGAAGTTGCCTGGAAGGGTAGTACCGACAGGGGCAACTGCTGTTACAAGACCTGTTCTTGCATTTGGTGCACCGCAGACAATCTCAAGTTCTTCTTCTCCAACAGCAACTTGACATACCTGCAGTTTATCAGCATTTGGATGTGGTTTGGCAGAAAGAATTTTTGCTACCTTTACCTGCTGTAATTCGGCAAAAAGCGGGGTTACCGCATCCACTTCCAACCCCAGCATGGTTAATTTATCAGCGAGCCTGTCTGCTGATACATCCGTCTCAACATATTTTTGCAACCAGTCAATAGTGAATTTCATGGCCAACTATCCGTTTCTTATCTCTCTAATTACTATCTTTAAGTATATGGTACGTATACGTATTAGAACTGGCTGAGAAAGCGGAGGTCATTCTCGTAGTATAATCTGATATCATCGATACCATATTTCAGCATGGCAATCCGTTCCAGACCCAGGCCAAAGGCAAATCCGCTGTAAACTTCAGAGTCATATCCCACCATCTTGAATACCTCGGGATCAATCATACCGCATCCCAGTATTTCAAGCCAACCAGTACGTTTGCACACCCTGCAGCCATCTCCTTTACAAATCACACAGGCAATGTCAACTTCTGCACTTGGTTCAGTGAAAGGAAAATAACTGGGACGAAACCTGAGTGCCAGGTCGTCTGAAAACATCTTCCGGGTGAAGACTGTTAAAATACCTTTTAGATCAGCAAAAGAGATATCTTTGTCTACGAGAAATCCTTCAACCTGATGGAACATGGGGGTATGTGTTATATCAGAATCACATCGATACACCTTTCCCGGTGCTATGGCACGTAAGGGCGGAGCTTGACTCTCCATAATCCGTGCCTGCATGGGGGAGGTGTGCGTTCTCAGCAGCACTGATTCACTGATATAGAAAGTGTCATGCATTGCCCTTGCCGGATGGTGGGGTGGGATGTTCAATGCCTCAAAATTATAATGATCAGTTTCTACATCAGGTCCTTCGGCAATAAAAAAACCCATATTTTCGAAGATCTGGCAGATTTCGTTCATTACCTGGCTGATTGGATGCAGTTTCCCGGGAACAGGTCTTCTCCCTGGTAGCGTGAGATCTATGATTTCACGCTGCTGTGTTGAAGAGAGTTGAGATAACGTGTATCTTTTCTCCTCGAAGAGTTGTTCGATTGCAGACTTTTTAGTGTTTGCCAGTTGTCCAAGACGCGGGCGATCTTCTTTGGCAACAGTACCAAGACCCCGCATTATTGCCGTAAAAAGCCCCTTTCTACCAAGATACTTGATGCGAAATTCTTCAAGCTCAGAACTGCTCGTAATTGAGCCTAAACATTCTTTTGCTTCGATTTCCAGTCTCTTAAGCTCTTGCTCCATAATAGATGTACACTGTTGGATGCTAAAAGAAAAAAAGCAAGCCGGTTACAGTGATGAATCACCATTACCGGCATGCAGTAAATAAGGTTATCTTGAAAACTTGTTTTTCTGCTAATCTTTGCGTTGGTCAAACAACCTTCCTCAGGTGCGTGAAATTATACCAGGTATCAACTATCTGCCTGTGGTACAATTTCCCGTTTGCCTTGATTAAAAAACGTAGTGTTCAAAACTCCCATAAGACTGTCTGGCTAATAATCAGCCATTAGTTTTCGATGCTGCTATTTTTACAACTTCAGAAAATGCTGCAGGGTCAAGTATCGCCATATTGGCTAGCACCTTACGGTCAAGCTCTACTCCTGCTTTTTTCAATCCACCCATAAGTGTGGAATAATTCATATTGTTCATTCGTGCACCAGCATTGATTCTGGCTATCCAGAGACGACGGAAATCGCGTTTTTTTGTACGTCTGTCTCTATAAGCATAGCAAAGAGCACGATCAACAGCTTCAGTCGCTGTTCGATAGAGTCTGCTCCGGCCTCCTCTGTAGCCTTTGGCAAGGTTGAGAACTCTGTTTCTTCTTCTGCGGGCTTTAAAGCCTCGTGTGACGCGTGGCATGTTTATTACTCCTTTTACTTAGCAGTGCACTTCTTAAGGGGCACTGTTCCTCATCCTCCAACAACAAGATTGTTGAAGATAACTTTGTTACAGGTACGGTAAAATCTTTCTGATTGACTTGTGGTTGGATTCATCCACAATGCCGCTTTGCCTAAGATTTCTTTTACGCTTTGTTGATTTTTTAGTCAGGATGTGGCTTGAAAACGCCTTGTTACGCTTGAGCTTTCCTGAACCGGTTAACTTGAAGCGCTTTGCAGCACCTCTGTTGGTTTTCATTTTTGGCATAACTCTACTCCTTTAAACTCGCAAAGCTGAAGGGTGTTAGCGTGCCCTTGCAACTCGCTTTTACCACACTGGTTCTTGTTTACGCTGATTTGGGACCAACGAACATTACCATTTGCCGGCCCTCCATTTTGGGAGGTGAAAGAATCGTTGCCTCATCTTCCAATGCCTCCGCAATTTTATTCATGGCTTCCATGCCAATGGATTGCGAATAAACAATCTCACGACCACGGAAACGCATGGTAATCTTCACTTTGTTTTTCTGGCCGAGGAACTTTTTGATATTTTTTATTTTAAAATTGAGATCATGTTCCTCAGTCTTCGGTCGAAATTTGATTTCTTTGGTCTCAACCGTAGTCTGTTTCTTTTTAGCTTCCTGCTGCTTTTTCTTCTGTTCGTAGCGAAACTTATCATAATTCATGATCCGACAGACAGGTGGATCAGCGTTTGCTGATACTTCTACCAGATCAAGTCCTTCATCATAAGCTTTTTCAAGGGCATCCTTTGCAGTAAAAATACCAAGCTGCACACCATCTGAACCTATGAGTCTCACTCGGTTGTGCCGGATTTTTTCGTTAATTACAGCCTGTATCTCTCTTTGAACCGGAGCCTGTCTCCCTCGTCTGTTAATATCGCTACCTCCTTTTTTACGAATTATTATGGGGAACCTTGCATCAACAGCCTTTTGCCTATCTTCTTTGTTGCGGTCGAAAATTCATCCGCAGAATAGTATGCATATGACTGTAGTAAACTCTCTTTTACGCCTCAATTGAGAAAATTACAAGATTATCCAAAATATTCAATATACGCGTCGCTTTTGCGGGCAGGACCCTGCATCTCCTGCTATTTGCCATCGGTCCCTTTGGCCTGGCGACACTCTTCATTAACCTTTTCTATAAACTCTGCAACTGTCATGGGCGGCAGATTCTTTCCATCCTGCTGTCTGACTGTTACAGTACCTGCTTCTTTTTCTTTTTCGCCAATAATAAGCATATATGGAATTTTAGCTACCTGCGCCTCTCTGATTTTATAGTTTAACTTCTCGTTGCGCAAATCTTTTTCTATGCGTATACCAGCAGTACGTAATGCATCATATACTTTCTCACAGTAGGCTGCCTGATCGTCGGTGATGTTGAGTATCCTGGCTTGCACAGGAGTGAACCAGAGCGGAAATTTTCCTGCGTAATGCTCAATGAGTACGCCAATGAATCTTTCGAGGGAACCCATTAGAGCACGATGAATCATGATGGGTTGATGCTCACTGTTATCAGCGCCTGTGTAGCTGAGTTCAAAGCGATCGGGCAGGTTGAAGTCGACCTGTATGGTCGAACACTGCCATGATCTTCCAAGCTGATCCTTGATTTTTATGTCTATCTTGGGGCCATAAAAAACACCTTCACCTGGATCAATGGCATATTGAAGACCTCTTTTTTCCAAAGCCTGTTTTAAAGCATTTGTGGCTCTTTCCCAATTAGCGTCATCTCCTACATATTTTTCAGGCTTGGTGGACAGATAGATGTCATATTCTGCGAAGCCGAATGTTTTTAGAATGTGGAGGTTGAGAGAAAGAATATTAAAAATTTCTTCCTCGAGCTGATCAGGACGGCAGAATATATGTGCATCATCCTGGGTAAAACCACGTACCCGTAACAGCCCGTGTAATGCTCCAGCCCGTTCATAGCGATAGACTGTTCCCAGTTCAGCCCATCTCAATGGAAATTCCCGATAGCTTCTTTTGTGTGAATTGTATACCCCGATATGAAAAGGGCAGTTCATGGGCTTTAACTGATATGCAACATCGTCAATATTCATGGATGAGTACATATTCTCGTTGTAAAAGTCCAGGTGACCTGATGTCTTCCATAGATCCTGTCTGGCTATATGTGGTGTATACAAAAGCTCATAACCACTTCTGTAATGCTCGTCTTTCCAGTAATCTTCAATCAGTCTACGGAGTTGAGCACCTTTGGGCTGCCAAAGAATGAGGCCCGGGCCAATCTGGTCCTGCATGGTGAAGAGATCAAGTTCTCTGCCAAGTCTGCGATGATCTCTTTTTTTCGCTTCCTCCAGGGCGTTAAGATGCTTTTTCAGTGCCTTTTTGTCATAGAAAGAGGTTCCGTAAATACGTTGCAGGACATCATTGTTCTCATCGCCGCGCCAGTAAGCACCAGCGACCCTGAGCAGTTTGAAGGCCTGGACAAATGATGTGTTTGGTAAATGAGGACCGCGACAGAGATCGATAAAGTCGTCCAGCTGATAGATGGTTATCGTCTCGCCTTCCAGCCCCTCAATAAGCTCGATTTTGTAGGGTTCATCCTGCTCGGTGAATAGAGCTTTTGCTTCTTCGAAGGACAGTTCCTTTCGAATAAAACTATGGCGTTCTTTGACAATTTCAGCCATGCGGTTTTCAATGGCTTCGAAATCATCGGTACTGAATGTATCATCCCGCAAAAAATCGTAATAGAATCCGTTTTCAATGGAGGGACCTATGGCGATTTTTACGTTTTTACCGTAGAGATCACGTACCGCTTTTGCCATGATATGGGCAGTACTGTGTCGCAGGATTTCAAGTCCTTCCTTCGAGTCCCTGGTGATGGGTGTGATTAACGCATCTTTGGTGACAGGGGTTGTGAGGTCAAATAATTCTGTGCCAATATGAGCACCGACTACCTGCTTTCTTTGTTTGTTGGATAGGAGCCTGGCCAGGATTTCTTGTAAAGGAAGACCGGCTTCAACCTGTAACTCTTCACCTTGTGCTATTTTTACCGTTATTTCAGCCATGGAAACTCTTTACTAAAAATAAAGGCCAAAGAGTTGGTTTCTCTCTTGAAACCTTTTCCTCGGCCTCATTATCTGGTAGGCGCGGGCGGGATTGAACCGCCGACATCCACCACGTCAAGGTGGCGCTCTCCCACTGAGCTACGCGCCTGTACTCGCTTTTTTTGTAACCCGGGTTCCTCTTTGAAGCAAATGGATAGAATATCTGTTCATAAGGATCCTGGGTCAAGCTGTCATACAGGTAACAAAACCAGTATGTGAATCACTCTACCTACCAATATGCATGGGTTGTGTCAAGAAAAAACTGTATTGATAAATGATTATGAGGCTTTCTCTCTTCCCTGGATAGCTCGTGCGAGGGTATGTTTATCGGCGTATTTAATATCCATTCCCATGGGGATACCATAGGCCAGTCTGGTTACTCGTAAACGAGGATTTTTCAGGGTGTCAATGAGGTAGGATGCTGTAGCCTCGCCTGGAACTGTAGAGCTGGTCGCTATGAGTACTTCTTTTACCACACCGTTATTACTGCGATGGACGAGTTCACGTATTTTGATCTCATCAGGACCGATGCCGTCCACGGGAGAAAGAGTGCCATGGAGAATATGGTAGTGTCCTTTAAATGATTGTGTAGTTTCGATGGCGAGAAGGTCAGCGGGTTGCTCAACGACACAGAGTATTTCGCTGTTTCTGCCAGGATCTCCACAAATGGAACAGGGGTCTGTTTCTGAAAAAGCAAAACAGCTCGAACAGAGTTGTATGGATTCATGGAGTTTGTACAGCGAGTCTGCAAGCTCCAGAGCTGCACTTTGCTGTCCTCGCAGAATATGAAGAGCAAGTCTGGTTGCAGTTTTGTTACCCACGCCTGGCAAGGCTGAAAAATTGTTTATCAATCTTTCGAGTGCTTGAGGTAATATTTCCATATGTGATCAGAAAAAATTGTTTAAGCCAGGAATATTGAGGCCGCCTGTGAGTTGTTTCATTTCCTGCTGGTGTAATTCCTGGGCTTTGCGCAGCGCGTCATTTGTAGCCGCAGTTATAAGATCCTGGAGCAGTTCCTTTTCATCAGCTGAGAGAAGTGGTTCTTTTATGTCAACCGAGAGTATTTCTTTTTTACCGTTTACTGTGACTGTTACCATTCCTCCACCAGCACTGCCGGAGATTGTTTTGTGAGCTAACTGTTCCTGGATTTCTTGCATTTTTGCCTGCATTTCTGAGGCTTGTTGCATAAGATTTGAAATATCCATTTTTTTTTACCGTATTTATAATGAGTACTCGTTTATGATTCAGAAAAAGAATCGTGTGATTTATCTTTTTTTATAAGTGGTCTGATATCACCTACCTGGCCATTAAAGATTTCCACTGCCATGTCAACAAGTGGATGGTTTGCCAGTGTTTTTTTCAGGGCCTGACTTCCCTCTTTTTTTTCTGCCGTTTTTTCAGGAACCACTACCCGCACATTGAGGTCTTTTTTGAAAAAATCAAGAATAAATTGATTGAGCAATTTCAGATTATCATGTCTGTTCAAATAGGTGCAGTGTTCTGGGTCTGTGTAATGTAAAAACAGTTCCGTATCCTGGAGTTTGAAGGTATCAGCCAGCTTGAGGTCGTTTGCCAGTAAAATCTTTTCGCCCGCTACATATTCAAGAAAGCTGTCCCATTCTGTGTTGATGTCAGGATTTTTTTTATCTGAAGATTCTATCTGTGTGGAAGTAGTTTGACGGGCGGCTGGAACCTCCTCAAGGGTGGTACTTGCAGCATCTTCTGAAGTTGGTTGCTGTTTGAAGATATGCCCGGCAGGTGCTGGCTGAGAATCATCCTCGTGTTTTGGCCGTTTATGATCATTTGTCAGATTCCCTGTGTTTGCACCGGGTTTTTCCTCTCGTTTTACTGGTGGTTTCAGGGAGGATTGTTGGAATGCAAGGTCATTTTCACCGGTTGGCAGTTTTTTTTTTCCGACAGGAGAATGTTTGTCCGCAGCCTGAGTGTCAGGCAGGGTAGTGAGTATAGTTTCCAGCTTGTTAATAAGCGTTGGGATACCTGCTATGTTGCCGGCCTCAATAATTTTCAGAAAGGCGGTTTCAAGTGATAATCGTGGCTGGCTTGATTTTCTGATATGTTCCACTGCCTCAATGAGCAGGGTGAGCTTGAGGTGGATGGTTTCTATGCTGATATCAGATGCTGTTTCAGATAAGAGTTCGATTTCATGTAATGGAAGATCAATCAGACTGTTCAGATTACCAATCTTTACCAGCAATATTGTTCGCATACATTCGAGGAGATCTCCCGTGAATCTTTTGAAATCCATGCCATATTCAAAGGCACCGTTCAGCGTCTGTAATGCCAGTACCCTGTCTCCGGTAAGTAATGCTTTACATATTTGCAATAGAATTGTTCTGTCTGTGAGTCCCAATACCTGGATGATATCTTCGCTGGTAATATGGTTGTCGCCATAGGCAAATATTTGATCAAGCAGGCTTAAACCATCGCGAACAGATCCTCCTGCTTCCCGTACTACGAGGGAAAGGCCTTGAGGATCAATTGTTTTTCCTTCACTTTCAACAATTTTCTGAAAATGTGTTGTCAGTTCTCCAGTGGGTACACGTTTTAATTCGTATCGCTGGCATCTGGAGAGAATTGTAATAGGAATTTTGTGCAGTTCTGTGGTGGCAAACATGAAAAACACATGATCGGGAGGCTCTTCAAGTGTTTTTAAGAGTGCATTGAATGCCTCTGTGGTGAGCATGTGCACCTCGTCTATAATGATGATTTTATAGCGTGATGCGGTGGGCATAAAACGAATTTTTTCTTTGAGCTCACGAATCTCCTGGATACCACGATTGGATGCCCCGTCAATTTCATGAAGATCCAATGACTGACCATTGACAATTTCAAGACATCTGTCACACCCGTTGCACGGCTTGTTGTCTGTGGTTCCTTCACAGTTGATGGCTTTGGCCATAATACGAGCAAGGGTAGTTTTGCCAACACCGCGTACTCCCGAGAAGAGAAGGGCGTGGGCAACCCTGTTACGTTTGAGGCTGTTGGCAAGGGTTTTTACCACGGGTTGTTGGCCTACAACATCGTGGAAGGTCTGAGGACGGTATTTTCGTGCAAGTACAAGGTATGACATGGTTATGTGCGTATGGTTACCAGCAATATATCGAGCTTTTTTTCTTGAGTTTATGGTTCACAAAGAAAATACACGAAATAGTAAGCGTGGGGCAAGAAAAATGATAGCCGGGCAACCCTGATGCACATGAAGAGATTCACTACCGTTGCTTCCTCCCGGACCTGGCGGGGTTCATGATTCTTCATTGCCCAGGACCCGGCTATCAAACCGAAACCTGTGATAAGAACAGATGACAGAGTCAATAATCAATGTCAATGTTCTATGGTTATATAATCAAGCACGCACCCTATACGCACCCGAAGAGCGTAAGTGCCTGAAATCATAAAGCTGGCGGAGAGGGTGAGATTCGAACTCACGGTACTCGCGTACACACGCGTTCCAGGCGTGCACCTTAAGCCACTCGGTCACCTCTCCAACATATCGTAGTATACGAAAAATGTGTGCTAGTATGTAAACGGTGATGACTTTTTTGGCAATCAAAAAAGTCATCAGCAGTAAATAAAATTATAACCTTTTTTTTCTTCTTTTTGCAAAAAATGTCTTCAAAAGCATTGCGCATTCGTCTCGCAGGATACCTGAACGTACTCTAAGGGTATGATTTAATAAAGAATCCTGGCCAATAGTGTATTGAGATTGAAGTGCTCCTGTCTTTTCGTCTGCTGCTCCATAGACAACGGTTGCAATACGAGCGTGAATCATTGCTCCGGCGCACATCAGGCAAGGTTCCAGTGTCACATAGAGCGAGCAATTTGTAAGCCGATAGTTTTTAAATTTTTCAGCAGCCTTTCGCAGAGCGATTATTTCTGCGTGCGCGCTGGGGTCATGGGCTGCGATCATCATGTTTCTGCCTGTGGCAACAATGGATCTCTCTTTAACAACAACTGCACCAACAGGTACCTCATCGTTTTTTTCGGCTAGTCTTGCCTGTTCCAGGGCAACAGTCATCCAACGTATGTCCTGTTCAGTTATTGTTTCAGAAATTTCCTTGTTACAAAAAGTCATATCAATTCACGGCTATTCTCATTTTCATAGAATCTCGAAGGAAAAAGGAAATGATTGAATTGCATTACTTTTCAATTTCTTGCAACATTGCATCAATACGTTTCAGGCCCTGGTGCCAGAATGATGCATCATCAAGGTCTATGGAAAATGGAGCAAGCAGCTCATACGGGCTTGCTGAGCCGCCTGCTTTGAGCAATTCCATATAAGTGGGAACAAAACTGTCAGGGTTTTCCTCATAGATGGAGTAGAGAGAAAGAACCAGCAGTTCACCGAATGCATAAGAGTATACATAACCAGGAGTTGAAAGAAAATGGGGAATGTATGACCACCATATTTTGTAATTATCTGTTAGCTTTACAGAATCTCCAAACAATTCCTGCTGAGTCTCAATCCAATAGCTGTTCAGCTCATCTGTACTGAGTTCTCCTGTTTCCCTGCGTCCTGTATGCATGGCATGCTCAAATCTGTTCATTGCTGTCTGTCTGAATACTGTCGCAAAAATGGATTCCAGCTTTTGACAGACGAAGGCTCTGCGCTCATTTTTACTCTTCAGTAGTGCCAACTGGCTTTTAAATACCAGCAGTTCGGCAAAGACGGATGCCGTTTCAGCAAGGACCAGGGGTGTTTCACTGTTGAAATAGCCTTTTTCTGCAGCCAGTACCTGATGGACGCCATGCCCAAGTTCATGGGCAACGGTGGATATGTCTCTTAAGGTTCCTGTGTAATTCACCATCACATAGGGATGGACCTGAGGGACACAGGGGTGAGCAAAAGCACCACCTCGTTTTGCCTTAAGAATAGGGGCATGGATATACTGTTTGCTAAAAAAATCTTCTGCAATTGCAGCCATATCAGATGAGAAATCTGAAAATGACTGCAAGACAATATTTTTACAATCTTGCCAGGTAACCTGCTTTGCAGGGAGATCCGGCAAGGGGGCATATCTGTCGTAATCGTAGAGTGTGTCCAGTTTCAGCAGATTTTTTTTCAGGGTATAGTACCTACTGACAATATCATACCTGGAGGTAACTGCTGTAACCAGTGCTGTAACAGTTTGATCTTTTACCTGATTGTCGAGGTTCATTGCACTGACCCAGCTATGGTAAGAACGCTGTCTGTCATGAATCATTTTTTCAGCAGCAAGTGTATTAAAGATGTGGGTAAGGATGTGAAGCTGGCTTGCAAGCCCCTCTGTCATCTCTTCTTGGGCGGTAATACGTACATTTTGATTACCATCATAGAGGTCACTCAATACCTCTTCCTCTGTTCTGAGGTTTTTTCCAAATCTGAGATGCCCGATTACCTTTTCAAAAAGGATATTCCAGGAGGATCTCCCGACAATTTTACGCTCAATCAGTAATTGTTCCTTATCCTGTGAGAGTTGGTGCGGTTTATAGCGTCGAAGAATTGCAAGATAATGTTTGTAGTTTGCAAGTTCTTGCGTGTTGAGGAAGGTATCTGTTATCTCATCATCCAGTTGATTCCATTCCAGGTCAAAGAAGATTGTTTGCTGCTCCACTTCACTGATGATTTCCTTGATTCGCTGATAAAAGATGGTTGCTTCATCATTATCCACCTGGGTAATAAAGTGAAGGAAAGAAAAGGTGTATAGTTTTCCCACGACGGTGTGCAGGGATTCGATCTCTGTAACCAGGCTGGCAATTTCATTGCTCTTGAGTTTGTGGATTTTTCCTGTGTAGTTCTCGGATATCCTTGTAGCCGTTTTTTTACAAAAAGTGATATCATCTTCCACTTTCTGATCAGTAATTGATGGATAGAGATCTTCGAGTTTCCATATTATATCTTCTGTGCCGAGTTGTTTGTTGAGAGATTGCTGCGCAGTCATCCTTTCTTCCCTTTTACTATGATTCCACGATAATGGGATTTATCGCAGGTGATTTTTAGTGTGTACCAATAATTTCTACTACAGCAACTCACTGAAAAAGTCGTTTCCTTTATCGTCCACCAGAATGAAAGCCGGGAAATCGACAACATCTATTTTCCAGACCGCTTCCATTCCAAGTTCAGGAAAATCGAGACATTCTACTTTCTTAATATTTTTTTCAGCAAGTAATGCCGCTGGTCCTCCAATTGAGCCGAGATAAAACCCGCCATGCTTTTTACATGCATCAGTCACCTGCTGTGATCGGTTTCCTTTAGCTATCATCACCATGGAGCCGCCATATTCCTGCAGGATATCGACATAACTGTCCATTCTGCCTGCTGTGGTTGGCCCAAATGAACCTGAGGGTTTACCTGCAGGCGTTTTGGCCGGGCCTGCGTAGTATATAGGATGTTTTTTCAGATAGTCAGGAACCCCGTTGCCAGCATCAATCATCTCTTTAAACTTAGCATGGGCGATATCACGTCCGACTATAATTGTTCCTGAAAGAAGAAGGGAGGTTCCAACCCCATATTGGGTAAGTTCTGCACACACATCTTCCATTGGCTGATTAAGATCTATTTTCACGCTACGATCATTCTCAGTTCTGTACTCATCGGGAATCAGGCGTCCGGGATTGGTATCGAGTTGTTCAACCCATAGACCTTCCTCATTAATTTTAGCCCGTATATTTCTATCGGCTGAGCAGGACACTCCCATGCCAACAGGACATGATGCACCATGACGCGGCAGGCGAATTACCCGGACATCATGGACAAAGTATTTTCCACCAAATTGCGCTCCTATGCCCAATTCACGAGCAGCAGCGACAAGCTTGTTCTCGAGTTCAATGTCCCTGAATGCCTGTCCATGCTTGTTCCCTTTTGTTGGCAGGCCATCAAGATATTTTGCTGATGCCAATTTTACTGTCTTTAAATTACCTTCAGCACTCGTTCCTCCAATGACAAAAGCCAGATGATAAGGAGGGCAGGCAGCTGTGCCCAGCGTTTTCATTTTTTCGACAAGAAAACTTTCCAGGTTATCAGGAGTCAGCAGAGCTTTGGTTTCCTGATATAGATATGTTTTATTGGCGCTTCCCCCTCCTTTAGTCAAAAATAAAAAGGAATATTCATTTCCAGTCGTTGCATAGAGATCAATTTGGGCCGGAAGGTTTGTTCCCGTGTTCACTTCAGTGTACATATCAAGAGCAACAGTCTGTGAAAATCTCAGGTTTTCCTGTTTGTATACTGTGTACACACCTTTCGAGATGTACTCTTCATCCTTCGCGCCAGTCCAGACATTATCACCTTTTTTACCAATTACGATTGCTGTTCCAGTATCCTGGCAAAGCGGTAATTCAAAATTAGAGGCAACTTCAGCGTTCCGTAAAAAGGCCATGGCTACACCTTTCTCGTTTGATGATGAGTCAGGATCATTGAAAATTTTTGCAACCTGTTCATTATGTGCTGTACGCAGTAAAAAGGAAACATCTTTTACAGCGGCAGCAGTAATGACAGTCAGTGCATCGGGATCGAGAATGAGACAGTTTTGTCCTTGAAATGATGTAATTTTTACATATTTTTCCGAGCCTTCAATTTTACGATAGGTGGTTTCATCTTTTTGCAGAGGAAAAGGTGGCTGGTAATAAAAGTCTTTCATGTTGTATTTCCCTTGTTTTCTGGTACATCATTGTAGAGTGAACTTGTAACTCAAAATCGTAAGTTTTTTTCAAAACAACTATCCGTCGCCAAAACACGTTCCTACATTTCTTGCTGCTGTTATCCAGCTGTGATCCAATGGGACAACTAATCGTTGTCCAACGATTTTTTCAAGTGGAATTGCCTGAGTAGTCTCACCTTTGACGGCTATCATGGCACCTGTTACTCCATCGTTAATATATTTTATACAATCACAGCCAAGTCTGGTGGCAAGAACTCTATCGGTAGCAGAGGGGGTTCCTCCCCGCTGCAGGTGACCCAGTATTGTCAGTCGTGACTCAAGTCCTGTCATTTCTTCAAGATCATGGGATAATTTCAAGGTATTGTTGGTTCTTTGTGTTCGAAAGAGATTTAAATCTTCATTTACTTTTTTTCTGGCTTTTGCATCTTTTTCTGCTTTTGCCTGCAGCTTCCTTTTTTTTAACTCATTGTATTGCTTGTGATCGGTTTTTGATAATGCACCTTCAGCAACAACAACAATGGAGAAATTGTTTCCCCTGTGCTGTCGTTTTCGTATTGCTGTTGCAATCTCTACAGGGTCATAGGGTATTTCTGGAATTAAAATAACATCCGCACCGCTTGCGACTCCAGCTCCAAGTGCTAACCAGCCGGCATTATGTCCCATTACTTCCACAACAATGATACGATGATGACTGTGGGCTGTTGAATGCAACCTGTCAATAGCTTCAGTGGCAATTTCCATCGCTGTATGGAAACCGAAAGTCACATCGGTACCAGCAACATCGTTATCAATTGTCTTGGGCAGTGTAAGAATATTGAGCCCTCTTTGCGCCAGTCTGTAGGCATTTTTCTGAGTGCCTCCGCCGCCAATACAAATAAGTGCGTCCAGATTGTTTCTGTAATAGTTATCACAAATTACATCGGTCATATCAACAAATTCTTGTCCAACCGGCATACGATGCGGCTTATCTCGACTTGTTCCAAGAATAGTCCCTCCCAAGGTCAAGATAGAAGAGAGGACACTCATGTCGAGGCGCATTGTTCTGTTTTCCATCAGTCCTCTGAAACCGTCTCTAAAACCTGTTATGTTCATTTTGTAACTGAGAATCGCAGTTTTGCTGATTCCCCTGATTGCCGCATTTAAACCAGGACTGTCGCCGCCTGCTGTGAGAATTCCAATGTGTTTATTCATTCTTTGCTCCATACTCGCTGAAGGGATTCTGGATGAGAGATTACGATGATAAAACTGTTTCCCGCTTGTAAAAGTATTTGCATCTGGAACGCTACCAGTATCTACCTGCATCTGTACTGGCAGGTATTTTGGTTGTCAGCATAAAACAACATAATAACATACCTGCCTATTTTCAAATGCCAACAGCATAATGATTACAAGAGTTTTTCAATGTATTGGATTTGCTGGGGTTTTATCTCTCGGCCTGCTTGTCGGCGAAAGATTTGAGGAAAGCCTCTTTTTTTGTAGAAAAAATTTATTTTTACAGTTTTTTACCTATTATTGGTCATCTGGTCAACACATGATAGAAGTAAAAAGCTTTATCAAGGGTGAATCTCGATAGTAAATGATGCATTTTGCTCATTTACTGGTACAATATTAGAGAATAAATTTTTCACATTTCTCTTTTCCCGCTTTTTTCATGACAGCAAAAAAAATCATTACAACAAATGGTGCTTTATATGTAATAGCAACTCCTATTGGAAATCTTGAAGATATCACATTTCGAGCTGTTCGTATGCTCAAAGAGGTCGACTGTATTGCTGCTGAAGATACACGTCATACAAGAAAGCTTTTGAATCATTATGGGATCTCCACAAAACTCATAAGCTATTACCGAGAAAAAGAAAAACAGCAAACGGGTTACATTCTGGATTTGTTGCAGCAGGGGCGCTCTGTAGGCCTGGTTACAGATGCTGGTACACCAGCAATATCAGACCCGGGTGCCATTGTTGTGAGAGAGTGTCTGCAATCTGGCTTTACGGTAGTTCCCATACCTGGACCTTCAGCATTTACAGCTGCTCTTTCCTGTGCGGGCATCGATAAAGGTGCTGTCTTGTTCGTTGGCTTTCTTCCCTCCAAAAAACAACAGCGAAAACGTATCCTTGAATCACTTGTATACTCAAAATATCATGTTGTTTTTTATGAATCGCCTCAGCGTATTCAGCAATTCTTCGAAGATGCATACGTAATATTTGGTGATCGGGATGTGTTTATTGGCAGAGAACTCACCAAATCATACGAAGAGCTTATTCTCTCGTCGCTGGCATCAGTTGCTAACGAATGTGCAGTTGAAGACAGAGGTGAATTTGTCGTTATTATTTCACCTGCCAAACAGGAAGATGTCTCATTTGAGGACATTGACAGCTATATACTCTGGTACAGGGACAACACCTCTCTTTCAGTTAAAGAGTGTAGCAAGGCGTTATCTGAAGAGTTGGGTATTTCAAAATCAGATATCTATCGCAAGGCGGTGGTGCTTTATAAAGATAAATCCCGGATAAACGATACATAAAGACAGTGGCTATAAAAGATCATGTGTTCATTGAAAAAATACAGTTGTGTGACTCCTGATGGTCAATTCATCTATGGAATCCATAAGCCTAATTATCTTGCTGCTAATTTACGAAGTGGTAAAGATATCCAGTCACTTGGTAAATTTGATGATGGTTCACAATATTTCAATTCGAAAAATTTCCCTGAAAATGATGTCAGTGTAATACTGGGGAAATGGGTCTATGAAATTGATAACCCGTTTCCCTTCAGAGGCACGACATACATTGACAAAAAATGGGCAGATGAAGTGGCTGTCGGTAGTCGTAGTATCAGGCTCCCAAAAAGAAAATCCCTATCCTGCAGCAAATTTCTCCAGGGAAAAAACATTTCACCTGAGCTTGTCAGGAGTTTTCCCAGGCCACTTCTCTTAACCCTTGCGGTATGTTCTACTGATCCTGATGACCTGATTATGCTGGCTGAGCTTTGTTGCCGATTTGTAAAAAATTCAGAAAACAAGGTTATCGGAGTGCATTATGCAAAAACTGGTGATCGAATAGCAGCAGAAATCTCGGATCATGATCTCTTTGAAGCTGTGGCAAACAACCCTGCCTTGCCTGACGCCTATAAAAGAGCAATGGTGCTCAGACCTGGTGCCCAGGGAGAGAGTGCCATTGTTGCAGAGTGGCCGAAAGACCAGGCGACCCATGTGTATGAATATCTGAGAGAAAACTCCTATATCCCTGGTGGTCACTATGCGGCAAACATGGCTGAAGATAGTATCAGGTATGCTATAAAAGATTTACTCATTGAAGATATGCATGCGTTGCGTCATCTTTACTATCAGCGTATCTATTATCAAACAGCACTCCAGCTTGATTTGGAACTGCCAACGCGAACGCATTATTCCAGCCAGGAGCTGGAAGACCTGCGTCTGCGGATTCTTTCCGAAGTTGACAGCCGCATTTCTGACAATCTTCAGGTAAAAAATATGGCAACGTTGTGGGGCTGGAATTTTGGCTTTGATTATACACCTACTAATTTCAGACTGCATGCATCGCATCAGCAGATTCATCAACAATATTCCCTACTGCCTGAAGATGTTAGCATATATTCTGAACAGGGTGAAAGCGGAGGAGAAAAGAAGATGTCGTTTTGCTGTGGTGATCTTATCTCAGATTTCATTGCTGTATATGCGAGTGAACACCATTCAGAGTTTTTCACAGATTATCTCAAAGCCATCAAAAACAACACGCGCATGGATGATCAACAGAGTCGACCCAATTCTCTGGTCATCTGGGAGGATGAACATGTCATGCTCTTCGTACCAAAGGCACAGACTTCACAGTGGGAAATACAGCTGATGACCAAACCGGACAATCAGGGAAATTTTCCGGGAAACATTTTTGAAACGAACAGCCAATGTCGTCTATCATGCAATAGGGGACTGTTGAAGGCACAGCAGGTATTGGCCAAGCTCGGAGCAACGATGGTTACCAGTATAGAATTTTCAAAGCGGCTGGGAGAAAGAACAAGGCAAAATCAACCGCTTCTCTATTCACTGCTTCCCAAAATTCCCTTTTCGATGGGAGGATTTTCAGAAGCTCAATTGCGATTTATTCTCGGTCATTACCCTGAAGATTTTGCAGAAGCGTGCAGAAAGGAATTGGTTGGGTAAAAGAAAGGTCTTCCTCTTTTTAATTAATGGTATTTCTTTCTGTTATTCAAGCCGCGAATCATAAGAAAGGTGGTCATGGACACCGCGATCATAACAGCGGCGACAGGTGCTGAGTAGGAAAGCCCATAACTTGTGAAACGATCATATATCAGTACAGGAGCTATCATCGGATGGTAGGCGATGATAACCACAGCCCCAAACTCGCCCAGTCCGCGACTCCACATCATCAACATGCCATTGATGATATCTTTTTTCGCATTAGGTAATACAACTCGGAAAAAGGTGGAAAAACAGCCTGCTCCAAGGGTTCGTGCCACATTTTCCAATTTGGGATCAACATTTTTAAATCCTTCTTTGGCGCCATTTATCAGAAATGGAGAAGAGAGAAACATCATCCCAAGCATAATGCCAGCCTCAGTATCAATAAATTGAATACCAAGAAAATCGAAAAAAACTTTCAGCCATCCCCGGTTGAATGCCATAAGTAAGGCGATACCAGCAGCCGTATGAGGGATCATCACCGGAATATCAATGATTGATTCTATAATGGATTTCCCAGCAAAGTTATTTCTAGCGATGAGATAGGCAAGCGGTAGACCACCAAGCAAGATTAAACATGTTCCTAAACAGGAAATCTTCATTGTCAAAAGTACAGAACTCATAATCTCTGCATTTGTAAAGGATGTAAGTAAACCTTGCCAGCCCACGCCACTGAAAAGACCTATAAGAGGAACAATGATAAATAACAGAACAAGCGTTGAGAGGATGAAAAAAGTAATATTAAAGAGGTACTTCATCATAACTCTCCAACTGCTTAAAAACCGTTATTGCGGAATGTGGAAAACTCAGATTTAGCAGGGTCCCAACTTGTATGAGAGCAGGGTTATAAAACAGTTTGGCAACTTTTACAAAGACTGCACTTCCGTCTACATCAAATACCAGTTTATAATAATCTGTATCCTCTTGTATGTCGACACATGTGCCATGGATATTGTAATCCTGTTTTTGTTCCTTATTTGAGATATCGACCATAACAGGGTTGAGGGAAAATGTTGTACTCGCTGCCCCTGGTGAAAGAAGTGTGCCTGGAAGGATGTTTTTAAAGCCAAGGAATCTGGCAATTTGAACCGTTTGAGGATGCTGGAGCACCTCTTGTACTTCTCCCTGCTGTACCAGTTTACCATTCATCATGATACCAATCTTGTCAGCAAGGTAGGCTGCTTCCCTGAAGTTATGGGTAACATGAATGACGGTGATATTAAATCGGTGATTGAGCCCTTTCAGGTTTTCCATAATAGTATTTCTGAAGCTTGGGTCAATAGCACTTAAGGGTTCATCCAACAGCAGGATATCCGGTTGTGAGTAAATAGCCCGTGCCAAGGCTACCCTTTGCTTTTCTCCACCGCTTAAGTATTTAATATTACGTTTTAAAAGACCTCCCAAGCCGAGAAAATCAATTATTTCATCCCACTGTGAATTTGTTGTGTTTTTTTGATAACGAGCGGAAAAACGAATGTTTTCTATAACTGAGAGATGTGGGAAAAGAGCAAAATCCTGGTAGACAAAACCAATTTTTCGTTTTTCTGGTCGAAGATGAGTTATATCCTTTCCATTAAAAACGATAGAACCCGAATGTTTGTTAAGGCCGGCAATTGTTTCAAGTAATACCGTTTTGCCACTGCCCGTTCTACCAAGAATTACAAAATAATCACACTCGTTCACCTTAAATGAAACTTTTTTTAAGGTGAACGAACCTTTGTTCAAGAATATGTCATTGAGTGCCAGCATCAGTTCAAAATCGAAGCATCTCCGGTGATAACGGGTGGTGAAATAACACCCTGGCCATTCTTCTTCATTATCTCCTGTCCCTCTTCTGAAAATAAATATTTAACAAAAAGAACGGCACCTTCTTTGTTTACTGGGGAAGTTTCATTTTCGGCGATAGTAATACCATAAATCATCGGTCCTCCTTTTTTGGTAATCCATTCACCAGGTTTTTTACCATTAATCTTGAAGGTGGCTTTTTCATAGGTATCCGCATATTGACCACTTTTCAACGAGACTTCTGGTGGTAATTCCAGGTAATGTAAATGATGTTGCTCGGCAACTGATTTGTAAATGTAGAGATAATCATACATTCCGGCTTCGATAAGACCTAAAAGATCTGTTTCTTTAGGTCGGACAATCACTTTTTCTTTGTTTTCTTCGCCGTTTTGAAAGGATTCTCCGTATCCAAACAGCTTATCAAACAGGCCAGGTGAAGTGTAGTAGTTTTCTGCTATTTTAGTTACCAGCATTGAACGGTATCCACAGGGATCCATATTGGGATCTGAATGACCAACTTTAACTCCATCTCGCAAAAATATCTCGGGCCAGTTTTCTGCATTGATTTCATTGGCAAATTTAGACTTGTCAGTATATGCTATCACCATCTCATTTGTGGCAAACTGTGCATTGAATTTTGCATGATTGGGGATCATCAGGTTGTCGATCACCTTATAATCGGCACTGGCCATAATATCAGCAGGTTTATGCACATCTGTTATTTTCCGGGCAGCGGCACGGCTGCCTGAGGCTTCTCTCTGAATATCATATTCGGGGTATTTCGCTTCAAATGCCTTTTCAATTTCACCAAAAGGCACTGAAAGACTACCAGCATGAAAAATGACAATTTTTTCTTTGGCATATGCAGTTGTCGCCAGCACAAGAATAGCCAAAATAGGTATTATTTTTTTCATTTCTACACTCCTTGTCGTAATAATTATTTGTTGAAATGCTGTTTTGTGGGAGTGTATCATCCCATTATATCTATTACGCCTTTTTTCGAAAAAAAGACATTAACTAACCCCAAATAACACTCCATATAGGTTGACTTTGCTTGAGAAATAAGACGTTTTTTGATTCGTGAATGTGGTAGTTATAGTTCTATAATTCCAAACATAAAAAAACAGATAGGGAAAGGATAGTTTTCTTTAAAATTTTTCAGATTTCTTCGAAAAACAAGATAATGATATCTTCAGATAAGTATTCAGGGTGTTTTTTAGGATTGGCAATAGGTGATGCCCACGGTGCACCATTGGAGGGTGGTCTGGTTAAAAAGGTGGCCTGGCGATTCTTTGGAAAAACACGTGGTGGTCGATTGCGTTACACAGACGATACCCAAATGGCCATTGATCTTGCCACCTCATATCTGGAAAAATCAAGGATATCTCAGGAGCATATAGCTGCCAGTTTCGCTAAAAGTTATTGTTGGTGGCGCGGCTATGGCGCGAGTGCCTCACTGATATTAAAAAACATTAGAAAAGGAGCCCGTTGGCAAGATGTGAACCGAGGGAAGTTCAAAGATGGTTCATTTGGCAATGGTGCTGCAATGAGAGCTCCTATCCTGGCATTGTTTCCTCACGAGAATAATGAACAGCTTGAAAAAATAGTAATAAAATGCTCTGAAATAACTCATGCTCATCCATTGGCAATAGAGGGCGCAAAAATAATAGCATTTGCAACAGATGCTGCCCTTCGTGATGCAGATACACATACCATTTTAAAAGCTCTATTTGTAAGGTGTGATACAGAGGAATATCGGTCAAAAATAATAACGTGCACGCAATTACTTTGTTCTTCTGAACATATGAATGCGACTGTTTTGACTAATAAATTAGGTAATGGTATTGCTGCGACAGAATCATGTGTTACTGCCATTTTTTTTGCTCTTAAATATAGAGATTGCTCATTAGATGTAATGCTCTCTCATGTATACAACTTGGGTGGCGATACCGATACAATTGGAGCAATGGCGGGGGCGATTTGGGGGGCGTTTAATGGCAGCAGGGCAATAGATGAGGAAAAAATCATAACTATAGAGAAATCTGAAATAATCGTTGCTCTTGCAGAACATCTATATTCACAAACTCGGATATAAAAAACAAAACATCGGGAACTATAGTTTAATCTGATTATTGCAGATATGAGGTCAAATGAAGCCAGCATGTATAGGAGATAAATGAGAAAAGCGTACTTGAGGAGATTGTAGCAACAGCAAACTCGGCATCACCTTTCATCTCCTGAGCCATCACGTAACTGACAGTAGCCGAAGGGGAGGCCAGCAGGATTAATGCCGGGGTATACAGACTTGCTGGAATATTCCATAGAGTATAAAAAACCATACTGATGGCAGGGAGCAGCACCAGTTTCATCAGATTGGTCTGAAAGAGTTGCCAAAACTGGTTGCTCATAAGTTTGAAATTAAGTGTTGCTCCGATGAGAAGCAGTGCGCTTGGCAAGGCCATTCCACTGATAATAGTTAACGTACGATTCACTATGACAGGTAGATTCACATCAGCCAGTGAGCAGCTTATCCCAGCGCAGCATGCAACTATAATGGGATTGCCAAGAATACCCGAAAAAATACTTTTGGGGCTATGTAATGAATTATCTGCATTGGCATAATATTGTAATACACAGATAGAAAGAACATTTTGCAAAATCATAACAAAGACAGTCAGAAAACTGGCCATGGCAAAATCGTCTGCACCAAGATAATAATAACATACCGCAAGACCAATATAGCCTAGATTCCCATGATATCCGTTTTGGATAAATGTACCTATGCGTTTACGAGAAATGTGGGTGATAATCCCTAATAACCAGGAGAGGAAAAATGAAATCACCAGTGCTGCAAGTGTTAATCCCAAGACCTGAGGATGCAGATTTGTTTTAAGAGAGGCTTTGGCAGTCGCCGAAAAAACCATGGCAGGAATAGCGATATAATAGACTAATCGGTTTGCCGGGACCAGATATTCCACTGGAATGAAGCCTTTTTTTCTGGCCGTAAAGCCTAGGAAAATTACACAGAAAACAGGGATAATGGTGTTTATAATCTGCATCTGAGAGGAGTGCGAGAATTATGGTTGTCAGTTTATTTCAATTACATTATGTATAATTGATATTCCATGTTACAGAGTGAATTGTATATTTCATATGGTATCCACCTGCTCGAAATTAAAATTGTAGAGGCTGATTGCGTTAGATCTGCAACCTGATGCACTTGGTGACAGAGCGAAATTATCATGAGCACGACAACTTTTATTTAATAATAAAGTGCTACGATCAATATTTCTCGATAGGTTGCAAAGTCTTAAAATAGTATGAGTCTGATCAAATAACACTGGTCATAAAAACAGGATCAGTAATCATATTTTTGCCTTTTCTTCTCCAGGAGGTCCTTGTAGAAAGTTACTGTTTTGTCGCACATCGAGCGAGTTGTGAAATTGTTGCGAACATGTTCCTGTCCTTTGCGCCCCAGTTTCTGTAACCTTGCAGAATCTGAAAGGGCACTGTTGATGCATTCCCCCATGGCTTCGGCATCTGAGGGCGGAATAAGCCATCCGGTTTCACCGTGTATTACAGTTTCAAGTGAACCTCCATGAGCAGTTGCAATTACTGGTTTTCCCATGGACATTGCCTCAACGGTGGTGCGCCCAAAGGCTTCTGGTTCATTTGAAGAGGCGCTGAAAACAATATCAGCAAGCATCAGGCATGCAGCCATATCATCACAATGTCCAACAAAACTCACCTTGTCGTGGAGATTATACTGTTCTACAAGTTCCATGAGTTCTTTACCATATCCATGACTGGTGTTTAATGCGCCCACCAGCAATGCCTTGAATTGTTTATTGGTGATTTTTAATAAACTCCTCAAAAAGACATCCTGACCTTTCCATCTGGTTATTCGCCCCGGAAGCATCAATACAGAAACATTCTCTGGAACCTTCCATTTTTCCCGCAAATCATTTATACGGGAATCAGAAACTATTTCAGGGTTGAAAAGTTTCTCATCAACGCCTCTGAATATGAGACGCACTTCATTTTTTACCGTATAGTTCTCATGAATGTGTTTCAAGATTCCCTTGGAAATTGCGATTACCCCATCCCCCTTGGTCATTATTGCACTGTAACTGTTCAAGGAATAGAAACCATGAAAGGTTGTCACCAGTACCGGACGTTTTTTCTTTGGTAGACTCAACCATGTAATATATCCAATCCAGGCGGGCATTCTGGAACGCAGATGCAAGATTGTCACCTGCTTTTTTACAAGCATACGACGTAGTGGTAGAATATAGAGGAGGCAGCGTATGCTCTTGGCACCAACAGACCACTGAATGTGTTCAGTACCTTCTTTTTCCAGCTGTTTGACAAGACGACCTCCTGCTGAAACAACAATAGATTTGTGCCCCTGCGCAGCAAGGTGTCTGCCCATTTCAAGGGTCCCTCTCTCCACCCCTCCGCCTTCAAGCTCTGGTAGCATTTGCACAACAGTGAGTTTCTTTCCGGATCTGACTGCTTCTTTTTCATCGTGCAGCCTTACATATAAATCCAGAGTTTTTTCACACATACGCAGCGCTGTAAAATTTTCAAGAACCCATTTCCGTCCTGTTTCTCCTGTGCTTCTGAGCTTTTTTTTGTCAAAGAGGACTTCCTTGATAACTTCAGCCATTTTTTCTGGATTAGAAGGCGGTACAAACCATCCGGTTTCATTCTCCCGTATGGTTTCAAGACTGCCGCCATGCCTGGTTGACAATACTGGTTTTGCCATTGCCATGGCCTCGATTGCAATCTTGCCAAAAGCCTCTGGCTGACTTGATGAGGCAGATACTACCAGATCGGCAATAGAAAAAGCTGCAGGCATGTCTGCACAATGGCCAACGAGCTTTACCTTATCCTGAATCGCAAACTTTTTTATTTTCTCCTTCAAGCGTTTAACATAGGCAGAGTTCTCATCAGGTTCACCAATGCAAAGAGCAAGAAAATCAAGATCTCTTATCTTTTCCAAAGCATCTACAAATACGTCCTGTCCTTTCCATTGTGTTAAGCGACCTGGTAATATGATAATCGGAGTTCCGTCATCGGGAAGCTTCCATCTTTTTTTTAAGAGCTCCTTCCGTGCTTCTGTGACCATTGCAGGATCAAATATTTTTGTGTTACATCCACCATGAATAAGTTCAATTTGGGACCGATCCACCTTGTAATTTTTTAAAATGTGGTCAACAATTACGTTGGATACAGCGATGACCCGTTCTCCTTTGGTCATAATTGTAGAGTAACAGTTTATGGAATAGAAACCATGAAAGGAGGTAACAAGGGTTGGCCGCATAAGATGTGGTAGGGATTTCCAGGCCATATACCCTATCCAGGCTGGAAGCCTGGAGCGCAGGTGGAGAATATCCACTTTTTCCTGTAGGATATAATTACGTAACTGTCGAATATACTTTAAACATCTGAAACTTTTTTCTCCAATATGAGGCCATGTGACGTGTACTCCCTTTGACTCTTCGAGCTGTTTGACCATTCGACCACCAGCTGAAATAACAACAGAATGATGTCCCATATCAGCCAGATAATTTGCAAGATCAAGAGTCTCACCTTCAACACCGCCTTCATCAAGCTCCGGAAGTACCTGTACAATATTTAATTTTGACATAATATTCGTTTTATTATTTCTTTTGCGCAACGTGAGGCTTCATTGAGTGTTGGTTTGTTGTTTTGCAGTGGCTCACCCTTTAAAAATGCGTTCAGATCAACAGTCAAGCCTTTTTCTTTCAAATAATTCTCACTTATTTTGAATTTGCTGTTTTTCTGTTTCCATTGAACAGGTATTATTCCTACAGCACATCCCGAACTGAGAGCTTCATAGACCATAGAAATGGAATCTCCAGTAACCCAAACTTCTCTATGTATCTGGTATTGGTCTTCCACCCAACCTTTTGGGGTATCTTTAAAATGATAAAAATAGACATTATCCTGGGATAATGATAGCTTTTCAAGTTCTTTGCAGGTTTTTTCAGGAGTTCGTGGTGAAGAGGAAATCGTAAAGTATTTAGTTGCGTCACTTTTACAAAGACGTCTGATGTTCTCAACGATCTGATCGGAATGCCATATATGTTTCCTTTTATCCTCTCCTCCAACCAGAATGAGTACTTTTTTTTCGTTATGTACATTACCATTTTTATTGGTATTGGGAGGTCCTGTCGTGATAACTCTGTTGTCTGATTCCTGTGCTTTGTCATGAAAAGGTGAGAAAATTAAATCAAAATGACTGGCGAGATAAAATGCGGGTGACATACATGTTATCACCGGAATGTTATATGCTCTTTTACAAAAAAGCATGGGAAGGTGGGTATGTGTTCCTGTCCCAATGAGCAGGTCAAATTCTCGCAGATGTTGAAAATTCTTTGTTGCTGTTTTTCCCACCAGGAAATACAGCAGGGAATACAGGTGTGAGCTTAAAGAAGGTTTTGAAACGTTGATTTTTTCTATAATCAGCGAATAGTTTTGCTCAAGAGCTTTAACGATGCCTAATGTCTGCTTTTCATGGCCTGGTCGACCGTCAAGAAATACAGCAATACGCAGGGGGTCGTTTTGCGACATATGCTTCAGATTACAAGATGATAAAAGTTTTTACTGATAAGAAAAAGATCTAAAACGTCGCTCCCAAAATAGAATATTTCAGGGTGTATTACAACACATGTGTAACAATTCTTTTACAAAAAATACAAAAGCTACTTTCGTGGTACAGGTCGTTTAGCGTTTCCACCACCAGCCAGTTTGACAATAATCTGGTTGGACTTGAGCAGCCGCGTTGTCATGGTTGTAAAGAGATGGGTAGAAACGTCAGGATGTTTTTCTATTATTTCATCAATTTTATCACCTGGAAAGCGTTTTATTGTGCTATTGCCAGCTGATACGATAGTAGCGGTGCGGTGTTCCCCTGTAATTGCAGCCATTTCTCCAAAGTATTCACCGGGTTCTGTCAATTCTGCTATTTTTTTACCACCTTTGACGACGTTAAGGGCTCCCCGAATCAGTTTAAAAAAGTCTATATCTTTATTCCCTTCCCTGATTATTATATCACCGTCTCGGTATTCTTCGACATCTGGATTAACCAGGTAGGCAGGGAGGCTTTCTTTATGTGCTACTGTCCGCCTGAGCGCTTCATCAACACTTGTGATACCATCCCGTACTTTCTGCAAAGCAGCTTCCCGTAACGGAGTCATGCCCTCCTGGACTGCTACTTTTCGCAGTTGATCCTCCGGCACCTCGGCACTGATAGCTTTAGCAACCTCGTCTGTCACCTCCATAAGTTCAAAAAAACCAACCCGGCCTTTATAACCCAGGCCGTTACATTCACCACAACCGGCGGGGCCATAGAGAGTGAGATTGTCCAGTTCATCTTCATGGAAACCCATACTTATGAGTTTTTCAGGTGGATACTGAACCTTTTTTTTACATTTTGGGCATAACCTGCGTCCAAGCCTTTGAGAGAGAACCATGGTAACTGAGGAGGCCAACATGTAAGGAGGAATTCCAATATCTACAAGACGACCAATTGTTGCGGCGCTGTCATTGGTATGCAGGGTGGAAAATACAAGGTGGCCGGTCATCGCTGCTTTAATGGCAATTTCAGCTGTTTCCATGTCGCGAATCTCTCCTACCATGATTATGTCAGGATCCTGGCGTAAAAATGCTTTCAATGCGGCAGCAAAGGTCATACCAATCTCAGTTTGTACATTGACCTGGTTGATTCCTTTAAAGTTAAATTCAACAGGATCTTCAGCGGTGAGAATTTTAATATCTTCACTGTTAAGAGAGTTTAGCGCGGAATAGAGGGTAACCGTTTTCCCTGAACCTGTAGGCCCTGTTACAAGAAGAAGTCCCTGCGGTCTTGATAAACAGCGCTTGAGCATTGCAAATGTTGATTTTTCAAAACCAAGTTTGGTGAGATCGACATTGAGAGATCCTTTATCGAGGATCCGCAAAACAACAGATTCTCCAAATAATGTGGGAAGTGAAGAGACCCTGAAATCAACAGAACGGTTTTTGCCCACTCGCATTTTAATACGTCCATCCTGAGGAACCCTTCTTTCCGTAATATCAAGACCTGCTAAAATCTTCACCCTTGCGACCAACGCATTTTTGATGGTAAGTGGCAAATTCATGGATTTAAACAGAGATCCATCTTTTCTGTAACGCACCTGCATGGTTTTTTCATACGGTTCGATATGAATGTCTGATATCCCATCTTGAACGGCCTTGACGAGTATTCCATTTACAAGTTTGATAATGGGGGCGTCTGAGGCGACAAATTGATCAGGACCTTCATCTTCATCAAGGTTTTCTATCTCAAATTTATCAGCGGCATCTGCAACGATGGAACCAAAATCTTCTATTTGGGTTACGGTTATTTCTTCAACTTCTTCTTCGAATTTACTGGTAAAGAGTTTTTGCGCATCTTTCTCTGTAATTCCGTAATATTTAATATATGCTTCGATAATATCTTTTTCAGTTGATACACCGACAGAAAGCTCTTTTTTTAGATAATTTTGCAGTTCTTCGACAGCAAGCGAATCAGAGGGTTCCGCCATTGTCAGCTGTAGCATATTTCCCGCTAGGCGCATTGGAAACGCAAGATGCTCTTTGGCAATATCAAAAGGTAAAAGCTTTAAGGCCTCTTTGGAAGGTGCTTCTTCCTTGATGACAATAGGAGTGTAGTTGTGTTGACGGCTTAAAAAGTTAAATACTGTATTTTCTTCAATAAATTCCAGTTGAACAAGGATTGAACTTAGATGTCCGCCGTTTCGCTTGAGCTCTTTTTTAGCGTTTTCCAACTGGGCGGGAGTAATGTATCCTGCCTTACTCAGTAACTCGCCAATCTTAATTTTCCCCGCTCCGGATTGGTCCTTTACAGTCTTCCTTAAAGATCCTTTCCGAATTTTTGCATTTGTCTTGACTGTCATGAAAAACCTACTTATTTAAGAAATCACCAAGAGTTTCCCCGAGGTAGAATAAAAATTGTTATCAGTTCTCGAAATTTATGGTTAATATATTCTTTTTTAATGGAATATAAAAAAGGATTTCATACCATTGCCTGTTTAAGGTTGTTACTAGATGTAATATGAAATCAAGATCTACTGAAGATACACCTCACAATATATAGTTGAAAATATTATATAACTATCTTAAAGAGACATGGCAATAAAATTCATGCATTATGGTGTATGTTGAACATATTTTACATCATTTAAAGAAGATAAAGAAATGAATACCGATATGTGTACCACGTATTTTACAAATAATTACCGAAGTGACAGGACCTCAAAACTAACCCAATTTACCTTTCATACATTCTTTTTTGCCTGCTATAAAAAAATTGCCTCTATCAGTAATATATGGTAGTAATTTTAAGATATTGGGTGACTTTTTATATACAAAGGATTGTCGGGTAGTATGGACTTGCGTGGATACATAAAGGCGTTTAATGTTTTACTGGCCAAAACCCGTTTAAAAAAATAAATGTGCTTTGGTAATGACCGGATGACGTAAGCCAACAAGGTGCGTATATCCCTCAAGGCGGTACTGACCGAAATCCCGTTTGTCGGGGATTAGGTGATGCGTATATTATTTCATGTCGCTAATATTTTAGTAGTATAGAAGAATAAAGCGAGATAAAATACTACAGAGATTACTGTTATTTTTGCTAAGATGGGCTGTTGTGAAACAGATCACGCATATCAAAAAATCCTACTATGTCAGTTGCTTAAACAAAACAAATAATTTTACATTTTGAGAAGGAGTAAATCATGCCATTAGATCCGACCAAACATGCTGATTGGGAAATTGCCCAAGACGCCGAGAAGTCAATGAAGACTATCTACGAAATTGGTGAAAAGCTTGGCCTCTCTAAAGAGGAACTGTTACCGCAGGGACATTATATAGCCAAAATTGATTTCAGGAAGGTACTCGAGCGCCTTAAGGATAAACCAAATGGTAAGTACATTGATGTTACTGCTATTACACCAACACCGTTGGGAGAAGGTAAATCAACCTCATCCATGGGGCTTGTCCAGGGGCTAGGTAAACTGGGTAAAAAGGTGAGTGTTGCTATCAGACAGCCATCTGGTGGTCCGACGATGAACATCAAAGGTTCTGCTGCCGGAGGTGGTCTTTCACAATGTATTCCTCTGACTCCATTTTCTCTAGGTTTCACGGGTGATATCAATGCCATCATGAACGCTCATAATCTTGCCATGGTAGCTCTTACATCACGTTTACAACATGAAAGAAACTATACAGATGAGCAACTTGAGCGTCTTTCAGGCATGAAACGTTTGGATATTGATCCTACCAATGTTCAAATGGGATGGATCATTGACTTCTGCTGCCAGGCTCTGAGAAATATCATCATAGGTATTGATGGTGTTAATGGTAAACGCGATGGATTTATGATGAAATCAAAATTCGGAATTGCTGTATCATCTGAAGTTATGGCAATTCTCTCCGTTGCAACCGATCTCAAGGATATGCGCGAACGTATGGGAAAAATTGTTGTTGCCTACGATAAGAAAGGTAAGCCGGTAACTACCGAAGACCTCCAGGTGGCGGGGGCCATGACAGCATGGATGGTTGATGCCCTCAATCCTTCTCTCATGCAGACCCTGGAAGGTCAGCCGGTTATCGTTCATGCTGGTCCGTTCGCCAATATCGCCATTGGCCAGAGTTCCATTATTGCAGATAAAGTAGGTTTGAAACTTTCCGATTATCATATTACAGAATCAGGTTTTGGCGCTGACATTGGTTTTGAGAAGTTCTGGAATCTTAAATGTCGTTACTCTGGGCTTACGCCGGATTGTGCCGTTGTTGTTGCCACAATTCGTGCTTTAAAATGCCATGGCGGTGCTCCTGTGCCTGTTCCTGGTAGGCCAATGCCTGAAGAATATTCGACTGAAAATGTTGCGTGGGTCGCCAAGGGATGTGATAACCTTATTCATCATATCCGTAATGTACGTAAAGCGGGTATCAGTCCGGTTGTATGTATCAATGCGTTTTATACCGACACGGAAGCTGAAATTGCCAAGGTCCGTGAACTCTGTGAAGCTGAAGGCGCTAAGGTCGCTCTGTCAAGACACTGGGAGAAAGGTGGTGAGGGAGCAATTGAATTTGCTGAGGCTGTCATTGAGGCATGTGAAGAGAAAACTGAATTTAAATATCTCTATGACCTGGATATGCCAATCAAGGATAGGATCGAGCTCATTGCCAAAGAGGTATACGGTGCTGATGGTGTTGAGTATTCTAACGAGGCTAACGCTGCTATTGAAAGAATTCAAAAAGATCCTGAACTTTCAAAGTTGGGGATGTGCATGGTCAAAACACATCTTTCTCTTTCTGATAATCCTGCCTTAAAGGGGGTTCCTACTAACTGGAAATTGAAAATCCGTGAAGTGCTCACCTATGGAGGTGCAGGTTTCATTGTTCCTGTTGCCGGTACAATCAGCCTGATGCCTGGAACAGGTTCCAATCCAGCCTTCAGACGTATTGATGTGAATACTGAAACTGGAAAAGTTGAGGGTGTTTTTTAAGAAGGGCTTTTCAGGAAGGTGAAAAAACTTTTTGTATCATAATAGAAATAGTCAACCTGAGGGTGAGCAAAAATCTGTTCTACCGAATAAAAAAGATAGCAGTAACGGCTAATTATCCGCTACTGCTATCTTTTTTTCTTTCTGTTGAATAACCGATCACCCGCCTCCGATCATTGGAAAAATACTGAGTGAATCTCCCGGGTTAAGAGTGGCATCCAGCTGACAGTGTTTGCCGTTTATCATGGTAATTCCCACTTCCTCGACAGGAATACGCAAATTTTCAATGATATCAGAAACACTTGTTTTTTCCGGAAGATCCATCTCCTTGGTGATGAATCTTCCCTCCCTGAAATAAGCGAATAGCTTTACTGTGATTGTCATTAGAAATCCCAGAATGCATCAATTTCTTCACCCGTAAAATCCCAGACTACATTATGAGGTGGCAGTGGCTCAATAGAGAAAAATTCAGGGAGTCTGTCATCCTTATTGCTGAAACCGGCGGCATCATTAAAAGCTTTCTCTGTTTTGAGGATATACTTTCCAAGGTTGACTACATCATCACCTGTTAGCTGAATACCAAAACGTGCATTGATCAGGTCAATGAGTGCAGGCAGGCAGGTTTCATCGTCTAGTGCCGCAAAAGCGATGAAAAGGCACATGCCTGTCGAATCAATTGCTGCAGTAGCAATTTGAAGATTTCTGGAAAGATCAACCTGACCTTCTTTGGAGAGAGGATCAACAGAGCCGCCGACATTGAGGATATTCGTTGCAATGGAATATCCCATGGTGTGATCTGCCCCCATTGTCGATGTTGCATAGGTTATTCCAATACCTTTGATAGCTCTGGGATCATAGGCTGGGATGGCCTGATTTTTTACCACTGGTACTCTTGAGACACCGTAGCTTTTTCCAACATTGGCAGCGCCACCGCCGATAATATGTCCCAGTGGGGTACCTTTGCCAATTTCGTCTTGTAATATGCGACAGACTTCTTCTCCATCACCAAAATCAAGGACCCCTCCTTCCATGGCCACACCCATGGCTACCGAGGTCTCGATGGTATCTATACCGATATCATCCATGATATAATCGGCCTTTGCAATGTGATCCAGGTTATCAACACAGCAGTCAGCACCCATTGCCCAGATGGACTCATATTCAAACCCTGAAGTTTGATAGCCTCCATCAGTGTCGTTGTATACCTGGCTGCATTGAATGATACATCCCTGATGGCAGCCATGTTTTGGTTTACCACCCCGTTCTTTGATGATATCATACATTGTTTCACCGGAGATCTTTTCATGACCTGCAAATTGCCCCTGGGTGAAGTTCCGTGTTGGCAGTCCACCTGATTCATTAATGATATTTACTAAAACATTGGTGCCATATTGTCCCAGCCCCTGGCTGATGGGGTGGCTGCTCAATGCCTTGGCAAAGGTTTTGTTGGCTGCTTTGAAAGCATCCCTGTCAGCAATTTCCACCTTGCCATCTTTCGGCTCAACGGTGATGAACTTGATACGTTTTGATCCCATAACTGCTCCAAGACCGCCACGGCCAGAGGAGCGCATCTTGCCGTCAGGATCCTTTACCGAGATAAACGCCGGTTGCTTCGAAGTTTCCTTTTCCGATTATCTCTGTTTCTTCTTTAATGACGATTGACTGAGGTGAAATGGCTATTGAATACCACCTGTCATCTTGTGGCATGCCCTCAATAATAACCGCCTTACAACCGCATTTTGCAAGAGCTTGAGCGGCAGTACCGCCCGAGTTTGCCTCTTTTATTGTACCGGAAAGCGGGCTTTTAGCACCCATGGAAACCCGGCCTGAGTTTGCTGCTGGTGTTCCTGACAGCAGACCTGGTGCTATAACCAGTTTATTGTTTGGTCCTAGTGGATGACATGTTGGTGGAACTTCAGCTGCAACGATAGTTGATGTGAGTCCACGACCACCATAGCCGGCCCACGCTTCAGGAACATCTTCGATTGAAGATGTGAGATCAGTCATGTTGATACGATAAATTTTATCTGCCATTGTGTCCCTCCTGATAGTTGTTTGTTTCTTTGTAGTAGTGTTTTAAATGTTTACTGTTGGTACATTACTTTTCCGCAGTCTTTTAGATCATACCCTCCCATTGCCTGTATTTTATGATGTAAGGCCTTGCCTGTCTCGAGAAGATCAAGTATCCTTATAATTTTGGAATCATTAAGAAAATCGGCAGGAATGATAAAGTCATACCGTTCTTTGGTAATCGGGATAAAATCCAGGCCCAGAGCAACAGCTGCCGCTCTGATTCCCATACCTGTATCCACGCTGCCAGAGGCAACTGCTGCAGCAACTGACATATGGGTGTATTCCTCATGGTTATAACCAATTATCGTGTCAGGGGCTATCTTGTTGTCTGCTAAAATTTTATCTGTTAACAACCGTGTTCCAGCACCACGCTGACGGTTGATGAAGGAGCATTTATTTTGGGCAATATCCTTAAATGATGTGATATTTTTGGGATTACCCTTTTGCACGATAAAACCTTGCTCCCGATAGCAGAGGTTTATCAGTTGCAGAGGTCTGTCCTTGAGTAATACTTTGATGAAGGGAATGTTATATTCATTGGTGGTTTCATCGAGGAGGTGTGTGCCGGCTATATGGGCTTCTCCACGTTTAATTGCCATTATTCCCCCCATTGAACCGACATGGGCTGATGATATCTTGATAAGGGGCCTCTGAGTATGAAGCTGATTTGCTATCACGTCAATGATGTTGTCATGGCTTCCGGTGACGACAATAGTGGATTGGATATCGTCGATTTCTTTTAACAGCTCAATATGCACTTTTTCACCAGCACCCACGCCTTCACTGCCGCTGGGAATGGTTAAGAGCCCGTCAGCTTTTACCATAGACATTACAGCACCTGCTCCTTTACCGGACGGGGTACACATAAGGTTGTTACCAACTTTACCTAATGTGACCCGTACTATTTCATCAACTCCCATAGCTGAATGTACAGGCCTTGACATGGTTGCTGTAGTAACCGGAGAAGGTGGGGTCTGGATACCTGAAAACAATGCGATCATTTCTTTTACGAAAAGACGCATTGTCAACAGGGCTGATACTGGATATCCAGGTAATCCAATTACAGGAGTATTGTCTACCAGAGCAAGGATCACAGGTTTACCCGGTTTTATAGCCATACCATGAATGATTACCTCTCCCAGCTCAGCAAGTACCTCACTGGTAAAATCCTTGGTACCTGCCGATGCTCCAGCGTTCATGATAATCATATCATGTTTGCTAACACCTTTACGGATAGCTCTTTTCAAATGTTCCGGATTATCTGTGACAGGAGTACCATGGGTTACAGCTGCGCCCCATTCCGTAAGATGGCCACCAAGAATTCTGCTGTTAAATTCAATAATTTGTCCGGGTAGTGGTTGTGTCCCGGGCTGGATGAGTTCACTTCCCGTGGGGATGACCAGGGCTTTTGGCGGATTTTTAACCTCAACATTGACTACACCGGTTGCAAGCATTGCCCCCTGGTCAATGGGACGTATTTTATGAGCTTCGGGAATAATCAGTTCTGTCGCGACAATGTCTTCTCCAATGGTGCGGACATGTTGCCAGGGCGTCGCCGGGGTAATGAATTCAACCTTACCATCTGGTAATATTTGAACATCCTCGATCATCACTACAGCGTCAAATTCTTCAGGGATGGCATTTCCTGTATTAACCCGTAAATACTTATCCGGGGTGAGAACTACGGGGTTGGCCTCACTTGCCTGAGCCAGATCATGGAAATTAACTGCAATCCCATCCATGGCAGAGCCGTTATAGGGAGGGGATGAGTGTTTTGCAAAAACTGGTGCCGCAGTGTAGAGACCCAGGCTGTCATCAACTGCTACTGTTGTAGTAGTACAGCTGCCCATAAAACCAATCTGGTTGAGCTTTTGCAGCCATTTCTTTTGCGCCTGTTCAAGCGGAGTGTTTTTCAGATATACGTTTTTCATGATTCATTATTTATATGTACTGTAACGTGAGAATCTTTAGAAATCCCTTGTGAACTTTCTTCTATTACAATGAAACCATTTGCTTTTATCAAGGTGGAGATCGCTCCTGACTTACCAAGGACAGGTGTTGCCTCAAAGCCTTGTGAGCCTTTAATTACAGCCACTCTGATAATATCCATCCTGCCGGGTGCTGAAGATATATTTTTAGTTAAGATAGCCGATACCGTGGGAGAAATGTTCGCGGAAGTCTGATTATGACCAGATATTTTTCTGATAGCAGGGACAACAAAGAGGTCAAAACAGGTTATAGCCGATACCGGATGACCCGGAAGCCCGAATATAGGAGTATTATCATGTAGACCGATAATAACAGGTTTGCCCGGCTTCAGGGTAACGCCATGAACCAGGATTCCTGGTTCTCCCAGATTTTCAATTGCCTTCTCACCGAAATCTCTGGTACCAACCGAACTTCCGCCGGAAAAGAGTACCAGATTATTTTCTGAAACAGCCTTTTTAATGGTTGAAAAAAAGAGGCTTTCATCGTCCGAAACTATGCCGTAGTCAATGACCTCTGCACCCAGTTTTTGGGCGAGTCCTGTTAAGGTGATTGTATTAATATTGCGAATCTGTCCGGGAAGGGGATTGGTACTATAGTCAACAATTTCATTTCCTGTGGAAACAATTCCTATGCTGATTTTTTTATGCACCTTCACTTCTGTAATACCAAGTCCTGCCAGTATCCCGATATCCTGGGCTCTGAGCCTGTGGCCTACGGGCAGCGCCTGTGCGCCTTTGGCGATATCATCACCTTTCTGGATAATGTTTGCTCCAGAGCCAACACTTTTCAGCACTTCAATCATTGTGTTATCAACGGGAATGGTGTGTTCAAACATGACCACTGCATCAGCACCGTCCGGCAGCAGACCGCCAGTGGGTATCTTGATACAGTTTCCCGTCTGTAAGGTGGCTTCAGACATCCTGCCCATTTCCACTTCACCTGTAATCGTAAGGTAGGCTGGCATGGATTCAGTTGCCCCAAAGGTGTCAGATGATTTTACAGCATACCCATCCATGGTGGATCGGGGATGGGGGGGCAGATTTTCTGGCGCCAGCACGGCCTCAAATGTAATTCTGCCCATAGCTTTATGTAACTGTACAGTTTCGTAATTCTCTGGTTCTTGCAGGGACTCAAGCAGAATTTTTCTAGCTGTTTCCACGGGGATGAGTTGCTGCCTTCCCAGCATATCTTTTATTGTGGTCTCAGTCATGTTGATCTGTTTTTATATTGTGTTCTGTGTTGAAGCAAATATAGTATTCTGCATTGATGTCTATTAATCGGTGAAGTTTTGAAAAAGGCACCTTCTTTCCCGAGAGATGGATAGCTGTTATTTTGTCTACAAGAAAGGGCCGAACGGAAAAAAAATCCAAAAGATTTTTTCCCGGATAGAAAAAACCTTTTCTAAGAAGTGGTTCTCCTTTTTCAATTGCGATTTTATTGAAAAGTTTGAGAGAGACCTGTACCTTCTCATTAGATTTTTCCGCTGCTTTTTTCGTATAACTCTGAGTGCGCAATGTGGCAAACAACGAGTTTTTTCTGAAGATGGCTCCAGCAAGTCCTGGCATTGCCGCCGAAAGTGCTATTGTATGGCGTGGTTCTGACAAGGGCATGGTGAAGTCATCTATGGCATTGCCATCCAGGAAAACTGTTTGCACTGTATCTGAGAGATATGCTGGATCAAACTCTGCCAAATGCAAAAGAAATGTTCCCAATGGTTCATTTTTTATACATTGAAGTCCAATGCCAGATTGCAGAAGGGTGGTAAAGTCAGCCAGCATATGATTGTTAACCGTGAATGTCAGCTCTTGCATGTATTGTTCTGTTCACTGGTTTTCGGTGTAAAGAAGAGCTTGTTTTACACGCATTTACTCATTATGCTGAGAGCATACTTTTCAGCTTGGTAATGAGTGCCGATACTCAAGCCTAGCATACGATAAAAACAATGAAATAGCAAAAAAAAGTGATTATTTAGCGGTAAAAAATTGATGTTTATTTCATGAAAATAACCTGTAGGGAGTAAAAATGACACTTAAGGAACTACAGAGATATACGGAAGATTCTCATACAGGCCCGGTAGTCTGCATAATCATGGATGGAGTTGGGATTGGACCTGAAGATGCGAGTAACGGAGTGTATCTTTCCTATACACCGGTGTTGGATAGTCTTATTGCAACTGATAAATCAACACAACTGAAGGCGCACGGATTGGCGGTCGGTCTGCCAACAGATAGTGACATGGGAAATTCTGAAGTGGGGCATAATGCCTTGGGAGCAGGCCGGGTCTTTTCACAGGGGGCAAAACTGGTAAACGAAGCACTTGCCAGTAAACGTATTTTTCAGGGCGAGAGCTGGACAGAAATTGAAAGAAGGGCTGAAAATGGCGGTACTATACATTTTATAGGTCTTGTTTCTGATGGGAATGTGCATAGCCATGTGGATCAGCTCTATGCTATGCTTTCCCAATGTGAGCGGAGCGGATTCAAACGTGTCCGTATTCACGGTCTGCTTGATGGTCGCGATGTTGAACAAAAAAGTGCGTTGCTTTATTTTGGTGATCTGGAAGAAAAACTTGCCGCTATGTCAAAGAATGGTCTTGATTACCGTATTGCATCCGGTGGTGGAAGAATGGTGACCACCATGGACAGGTATGAGGCAAACTGGAGTGTTGTAGAAAAGGGCTGGAATGCCCATGTACTTGGCATTGGCAGACAGTTTCCCTCAGCTTGTGAAGCCATTACAACCTATTATGAAGAAGATTCCGAGGCAACCGATCAGTATCTTGATAGTTTTGTCATTGCTGAAAATGATATGCCCGTAGGGACAATTGACGATGGTGATGCTGTCATTTGTTTTAATTTTCGTGGTGATCGTGCTATTGAACTGTCACGGGCTTTTGATGAGGAGTTCTTTGAACCATTTGACAGAAAGCGAAGACCTGATGTTTTTTATGCAGGAATGATGCAATATGATGGTGATGCCTTGATACCCAAAAATTTTCTTGTTGAGCCTCCAGCAATTGACAATACTCTGGGAGAGTATCTCTGTAGTGCTGGTGTAACTTCCTATGCAATCTCTGAAACCCAGAAGTTTGGTCATGTAACCTATTTCTGGAATGGCAATAAATCCGGGTATATCGATGAAACACTGGAAAAATACGTTGAAATCCCGTCTGATAAGATTACCTTTGATAAAAAACCATGGATGAAAGCTGTTGAAATAACAGACAATCTCTTAACAGAAATAGATGCAGGAACATACAGGTTTTTACGGGCAAACTATGCCAATGGTGATATGGTGGGACATACAGGAAATGAAGCCGCTGTGCGGGTAGCTGTTGAAACTGTCGATATGTGTCTTGGCAAAATTGTAGAGGCTGTGCGCAGGGCAGGGGGGCGACTTCTTGTGACTGCTGATCATGGAAATGCTGACTGTCTGTGGACAGAAAAAAATGGTGTACGTGCACCGATGGTGGCTCATACCAAAAATCCTGTACCTTGTGTTATCCTTGACTTTTCCAAGGGAGGAGGACAAAGATTTGCCCTTGCTGACCTTGAAGAGAAGGGGCTTGCCAATGTGGCAGCCACACTCTGTATGCTCCTGGGATACCAGCCGCCTGCCGAGTATGAACCTTCATTGCTCACGGTGAGGAAGTAAGATGGTAGAGAGAATAAGCAGATCAGAGCAGAAGCGTCTTTTTAAACAGGTAGAGAAACTGGCCAGAGAATTGACAGCACTTGGTCATTCTGAAATAAAGGCTCTGCCTGTTGATGATCAGGTAAAAGAGGCGATTTGTTCAAGTATTGGCCTCAAAGGTGGTGCTTTAAAGAGACAGGTGAAGTATCTGGCCAAGGTGCTCCGTGCCAATGTTGTTGACGATCTCTATGTTCATCTGGCAAAGAAGAAAGGCTCAGCTCTTAAAGAAAATGCGCTACTGCATGAAGCGGAGAGGTGGCGAGATGTTCTTATCAATGAATTTCTTGAGTTGGAAAGAGATACTATCATAGAAGGTGGTCTGCTGGAGCCTGATTATGCGAGTGACTTACTCGATCAACTGCACGTGGAATTACCAGAACTGGATATAGCTGAGATACGCAGAGTTTTGCACACATATGCAAGAACCAGAAAAAAACAACACCACCGAGAGCTGTTTCGTATGATCAAGGCTGCAATCGACAGCAGGGAGAGAAAGGCATAAAAACAGGGTAGCAATTACTCTGGCCTGTACTTTACTATGTGCTGATTGAATACAAAACCAAATGAAAAAAACTATAAAAGGAGTTCTTTAGCACATGTCGTCGCTGTCCACATAGGCATAGGCGCTATGCTTATGAATTGACTCAAAGCTTTCAACTCCAGCAGAAAACCATGTAATGTGCGGGTGTTCATAGGCTTTCCTTGCAATTTTTCGGACGACATCTTCAACAAACATGGGGTTATAGTAGGCTTTTTCAGTTACATATTTTTCATCAGGTCGCTTCAACAATGAATACAACTCGCAGGAGGCTGATTCTTCAATGATTGAAATGAGCTCTTCTGCCCAGATAAATTTTGTGAACTTGACATTCAGTGTTACTTCAGCTCTCTGGTTATGGGCACCTGCGTCACTGATTTCCTTTGAGCAGGGACAAAGGGTGGTAACAGGGGCTGAAACTGTAAGGAGAAACTCTTTTTTATCACCGCTTATTCCGGTAAATGTGCATTGATACTCCATCAAGCCGCTGGTCTTTGATACCGGTGCCTCTTTTTTCAGGAAATAGGGAAAGCTCATTTCCAGTTCAGCCCTGTTTGCATGCAAAGTGGTTTTTACATCTTCGAGCAGGGCTGAAAAACTTGTAAAGGTGATTTCATTAAAATATCTGTTAACGACTGAGGTGAAAACAGGAACACAGCTTTGTTTCTGGTTACGTGGCATCTCTACGCGTAATGCAATTGTTGCTACCGTATTTTGTAAACCGCCACCTTGTTCTTTTACTTTGATGGGTAGCTGAAGCTCCTTGATGCCTACAGCTTGAATTTGCGTCGTCATGGCTGCTGGTTATATCTCCCCCCGGATTTCGCATGTTTGTAAAAATCATTTTGGTGAAATGATTTTTACAATATAAATTAAAACGATTGCGAATAGTATCTTTTCTCGCACTTCTCTACTATGGTTTTTATTTTCAGTCAATAGTGTAGACGCTGAGAAATCTTTCTTTGGATTATTTTCCATGCGCTTACCGTGGGATCAGTGTAAAATTATCGTTCATTTACGGATAGGTGTATAAGATGAAAACTGAAAAGCAGATTAAAGTCCGTGTGGATAAATGGCTGTGGGCAGCCAGATTTTTTAAAACGAGATCGATTGCCTCGCGTGCTGTTTCTGGTGGAAAGGTGCAGGTTAATCAGACCAGAGCCAAACCTTCACGTTCAGTGGATATTGGAGATGTGCTGACAGTTACCAAGGGAGAACTGGAATTTGAGGTCACCATACTAAAACTTGCTGATAAAAGATGTTCTGCCCGTGAAGCGGTTACGCTCTATGAAGAATCGGAAAAGAGTATTACTAAACGGGAAGAACAAAAGGCATTTAAAAAGATGATTTATCACTCGCAAACTGCTCCGGCACGAAAACCTGATAAACGGGACAGAAGAAAAATACGTGAATTTATACGAAAGGAATAGGAAAAGAGATGAAAATTAAAAAAGCGTTGATCAGCCTTACCGATAAATCGGGAATTGAAGATTTTGCTAGAGAACTCAAAGCATTGGGCGTGACCATTCTCTCGACTGGTGGAACAGCCCGAAAGCTTCGCGACGAGGGCATACAGGTTACCGATGTTTCAGATTTTACCGGTTTCCCTGAAATGCTTGATGGACGGGTGAAAACGTTGCATCCAAAAATCCACGGCGGCATTTTACATCAGCGTGATAACGCTGAACATCTGCAGCAATGCAAGGAGCATGGAATAGAAGGAATTGAACTGATCGCAGTAAATCTTTATGCTTTCGAGAAAACTGTTGCAGAGGACGACTGCACTCTCCTGGATGCAATAGAAAATATTGATATAGGAGGTCCCACCTTACTACGGGCCTCTGCCAAGAACTTTCAGGATGTTACAGTTATTGTGGATCCCGCCGATTATGAACTTGTCCTTGATGAACTGAAAAAATATGGGAATACAACTTTAAAAACGAGATTTTATCTGGCCACAAAGGTATTTGCCCTCACCTCACGGTATGATACAGCTATTTCTGAGTGGTTGGATACTGTCAACCTGGATACTAATGAATACTTTCAAGGAGAATAAAAGATGTTGAAAATGGCTGTACTTTTGTCTGGAAGTGGCCGAACGCTTGATAATTTTCACAAACGGATACACGATGGATCGTTGAGTTGTGAAATCCAGGTTGTCATTTCAAATGTTTCAGATGCTCTTGGCCTTGAAAAGGCGGAAAAGTATGGATACCCTGCCTATTTTGCAGAGGACGATAAAGAGATGGTGAAGATCCTTGATTCGTATGAGATTGATATCATCTGTCTGGCTGGGTATCTTAAACTGTTTACCGCTCCTGAAAGATACCGGAAATATGTGATAAATATTCATCCTTCTTTGATTCCAGCCTTTTGCGGCAAAGGGTTCTATGGCAACAGGGTGCACGCGGCTGTGAAAAAGAGGGGGTGTCTGGTAAGTGGCTGTACAGTCCATTTTGCTGATCCCAACTATGATGAGGGGCCGATTATCCTGCAGAAGAGTGTTGATCTCATGTATAAAGATGAAATTGCAGATATTGCGGCAAAGGTCTTTGCAGCGGAATGCGAAGCCTTTCCTGAAGCGTTGAATCTGGTTGATCAAAAAGGTGTGGAATTTTTCTGGCAGAGGATACAACGATGACTACGAAATCTGTTATTATGAACAGTAAAGAGATGGAGCTTGCGATTAAGCGTATCTCTTTGCAAATCCTGGAGAATAATCAGGATATTGAAAATATTGCGGTTGTGGGAATTCATACATGCGGGGTATTTCTGGCCAAACGTATAGTCTCAAAAATACAGGAAATATCAGACAAGAAAATGGAGTATGGCAGTCTCGATATTACTCTGTATCGGGACGATTGGAGCCTCATTTCCCAGAATCCTGTTGTGAAAACCACCGAAATTCCATTTGCTGTCGATGGCCGGGATATTATACTGGTTGACGATGTGCTCTTTACAGGAAGAACCATCCGCGCGGCAATGGATGCGTTAAATGATTTTGGCAGGCCGCGTTCCATCCAGCTTGTGACTCTGGTGGATAGAGGAGGACGTGAGCTGCCTATTCAACCTGACTATAAAGGACTTACCACCGAAGTTCGTTTGTATGAGCGCATACAGGTGGCCATGGAAGAGCAAGGTGGTATAGATGAGGTCTATATAGACAGTTGAATGGATAGTTGGATGTGGTAATTTGACAATTGGAATCCTGATATGGAACTTTTAGCCCCTGCGGGCAATGTTGATAATTTTTATGCGGCTGTGAGAGCAGGTGCTGATGCTGTATATGTGGGGGCTCCTGCTATTAACGCCAGAAACCTGGGGCGTGATCTCACCTATGAGGATATTACGGTACTCATTGACTATGCCCATGCTCGGGGGAAAAAGCTGTATATTGCTGCCAACTCATTGCTGCTCGAAAGAGACCTGCCTCTCGTTTTTGAATCTCTTGCAATTTTTTCAGAATTACAGCCTGATGCCCTTATCGTTCAGGATCCCTCTCTCATCTCGCTGACAAGAAAATATTTTCCACATCTTCGACTGCATGCTTCAACACTTGCCGGCTGCAGCAACTCAGAAAGTGCGGCATTTTTCAAGCATCTTGGTTGCGACCGGGTGGTTTTAGCCAGAGAACTAACCCTGGGAGAAATTGGACAGCTTGCAGAATCAAGTGATATAGAACTTGAGGTTTTTGTTCATGGAGCCATGTGTTATTCCTTTTCGGGGTTGTGTCTCTTTTCATCCTATTTGGGTGGTAAAAGTGGACTTCGAGGCAGGTGTGTGCAGCCTTGCCGCAGAGATTATCGCTGGGAAGAGAAGATCAGCCAGAAAAAACCGGTTTATAAGGCGGGGCGTAAACATGGGAAATACCTGTTTTCCATGAATGATCTTAATGGGCTCTCTGCCATCAGGGTTCTGAAAAAATATAATATTGCCTCTATCAAGCTTGAGGGACGTATGCGTTCGATGAACTATGTAAAAAACATAGTGTCTGCCTACCGTCTGGCTATTGATAACGATTCCGAACAGGCACTAAAAGAGGCAGAAGAGCTTGTGCATGCTGCCATGGGGCGCAATACATCAAGTGGGTACTATTATTCCAATAATCCTCAGGATGCCATCATTCCCCACCACTCAGGGAATATGGGTACTCATCTTGGAACTTTTCGCAGTATCGTTGAAAAAAGTGGCAAAACCATTGGTAAAATACTCTTGAAATGTCCGGTGGCAACAGGAGACAGACTGCGTTTGCATCTCTATGCAACAGGCGAGAGAAAAGCTTTTACTCTGAGATCTATTTACATTGCAGGCCGGCCTGAAAAGCATGCTGAAACGGACAAGATTATCCAGATTGAGATTCCCTTTCCGATGAATGAGAAGTTTTCTCAGAAAGTTGATCTCTATAAGGTGGATGGTGCTGAGGAAAAGAATGTACATCAACATGCTGCTGAGGTAAAAAAACAACGGGCAAGGTTTGTTTATATCTTTAAATCAGCTAAAGAAACGGCAAAAAACCTGTATGAAAAAACCTATCAGGATATCAGAAGTCAGCGCAAGGGATTTCCCCCAATTCATCAACAAAAAAGAAAGGGGAGAGGGGCACAACAGCAACTTGATATATGGCTGAAAACGGATTATGTCCCGCTTATTATCGGTGAATTACCCTTTTTCGTCAGTAAGTATATTATTCCCTTGGATAAAAAGACCATAAACCAGTCGGTGAAGATAAAACAGTATCTTGGCAAAGGAGTGAAAAATATCATCTGGGCTTTACCGCCGGTACAGTTTGAACGAGATATTCGGGTATTGATTAAAAATATAAATCGGCTTGAACGTCAGGGCTTTAGGAATTTTCAGATAAGCCATATATCGCAATACCAGTTTTTCTGGAAAAGAAAAGTGTTTCTCTATGGTGATTATACCTTGAATATTGCCAATAGTTATGCCTTGTATACAGCAAGTACAAAGTGTGAATTGTCAGCAGTACAGGCTTCAATTGAATTGGATAGAGATGGCTTTTCTGACCTTGCTGCAGGATGCAGTCGACTCCTGGAGCCGCGCAAGCAGTTTCCACTACTGGGAGTGACCATATACGGTGCTCCACCTCTTTTCACCTCCCGCCTGAATCCCTCATTTTTTGACTATAAAAAATCTTTTCGCAGCCCAAAGGATGAGTCATTTTTCCTGGTCCGGCAGGGTTCAATGGTACTGACTATTCCTAAGCGCCCCTTTTCTTTACTCTCATTTACTAGCGATTTTCGGGATATGGGATATGATTACGGAGTAATTGATGTGTGTAATACGGGAATAGGGGTAAAGGAGATGCAGTGGATTGCAAATCAGCTCAGCGGAAAGTCAAAAAAGAGTGTATTACCATCCTTTAACTATACCGGCAGGTTGGAGTAACTTCCCTTTTAAACTAGGATATCAGTGATCTCGTGAAATGTAGCAGGCTGAGAGAGGTGATATTATTTTCAGGATTATTTTTCGTAGAGTATGTCAAGAGGGCTTCTATTTCCTGTAAGATCTTTTCGCATTACATGTGTGTATATTTCGGTGGTTTTGACATCAGTGTGACCAAGCAGCTCCTGAAGTACACGGATATTGACACCATGCTCCAGCATGTGTGTTGCAAAAGAATGGCGCAGGGTATGAACTGTTGCAGTTTTACTGATCCCTGCTTTTTTTACAGCGGCTTTTACCGCTTTTTGCAAGCCGGATTCCAGTACATGATGTCTTCGTTCTTTTCCACTGCGTGGGTCTTTGGAACGTGTTTTACTCGGAAATACATATTGCCACGGTACTTCCCATGCGGCATGGCGGTATTTTTTTTGTAACGCATTGGGCAGAGATACCTCTCCAAAACCTTCTGATAAATCTATTCTGTGAATTGCTATAACTCTTTCAATGTGCTCCTGTAGCTCATTTTGAATAACATATGGCAAAAAAGTTACTCTATCTTTTCCACCTTTACCATTACGGATGAAAATTTGTTTTTGACCAAAATCGATATCTCCAATACGCAGCCGGATACATTCCATAAGCCGTATACCAGTGCCATAAATCAGTTTTGCCATAAGTAGATGTATGCCAGTCATATTAGCCAATATGCGTTGTATTTCCAGTTCCGTGAGTACTGTTGGAGGGCGGCGTTTTTTCTTTGCACGAATAGGTGCTATATCCTGCCCCAAAGGGATTTGTAACACTTCGCGATAGAGAAATACCAGAGCATTTAAGGCCTGTTTCTGAGTGGACACAGCCACGTTTTTCTCAGTTGCCAGATAGGAAAGAAACCTCTCAACTTCTTTTTGCCCCATCTCTTTCGGATGACGCTCTTTCTTGTAATAGTAAATGTAGCTTAGTATCCACTTGCAGTAGGATTTCTCCGTGGAATAAGCGTAATGATAATAGCGCAGAGTTTCACGGACCTGATCCATTAATTTAAAGTTTGGATTCGGAGAAAATTTTGGTTTGCTTTCCATAATGCCTATGATAATATCAGATATTATGGATGATTTAAAGGAAAAGGAGATAATCGAATAATTTTCCAGTTTTTTACTTTAATACAATATATTATGGAAAACTACTCCAGTTATAAGATTTTCTCACAGACTTTTTCTATGTATCAAATCTGTTATACATTTATGAGGTATTTAACGCTTTGTTGTTGCTTGTGTCTAATATTTTAGTGTTAATCGGAATATTGATCCTTCTCAGTTCTCTATTCATTGTCAGGCAAATTCTGCTGAGTTTGCCTGAAGGGCGATCTCGGAAGAGTTGGGTCGTCATGGGCAGTCTGATTGTTCTCTTTGTTTTGGGTTATTTCGGTTATCTCTGTCCCTTTTGGAAACAGTATGCAGGAATAAGAGATCTTATTGTTCCT
>PDWI01000391.1_pt1 | contig 70967 bp, 53 predicted proteins | sample 1430891 | NCBI WGS metagenome assembly PDWI01 (sample SAMN01162508, study PRJNA174530) | Oral metagenome, whole genome shotgun sequencing project. | biome: Marine environment; feature: Marine mammal; material: Swab sample of the gingival sulcus; isolation source: swab sample of gingival sulcus...
ACCCTACCCATCTTATTTGCACGCTTCCCAATAGATGAATAGATTGGGAATCTCGTAATCTGAGGGATATGAAGATTATTATGAGTATTAGCTACTACACCATGATCAATATAAGGACAACCGCCTCCAGCTTTACCTCGAAGGATTTCGTCTGCAGTAAAGACTTCTCCATCATAGTCTACTCCAGGGAAGAATGCAGCAGGCTTACCCCTAAATATCTTAGTGATGTTGGCATTTGTTTTAACGTATTCAGGTAAAATATTTGTAGCTCGACATTTTAACATTAACTGTGTTAAATAGTCATTATCCTCAACATCCTTTACATCATTAGGCATTGCCCAAAAACCATACAGCTTATCTAGCTTAGTTTCTTCCTTATGCTTGTAAGAAATAGATTCTGACATTTCAGAAGAATAATTCATTGCACGTGTATAGTACTGCTTCATAAACTTAAAGTTCTTGTAATAAACTCCAATTTTAGATATTTCAGAAGCAGGAGTAAACTCTAAGAACTGAGGAGTATTATCAGGTCTCCACTGAGGCATTCCACCATTCTTTCTCATCGCATCCTCAGAAAAATCATAAGCACCATAGAAGCTATAAGCAGTCGTTTTAACCTTAACAGATAAACCTTCTAGATCAAAAGGTGTATAGTTTCTTGCAGACATATCAACCAGAGTAAAGACTCCTTTAGGTTTTAGGTGCATAATACCACCTGGAACTTCTTTCTGACCTTCTTCGATACGCTTAGCCCAACCAGGTCTATTTGGATCTTCTTCTGCAATACCAATCTTGTACTTTGGATGTGCTGGATCAGACTCATCAACTGGAATAAAGCGAGCAGGACACCAATCACTAATAAAAGGTACGTCAGTATTTGAGAAACTAAAACTGTTTGAAGGCTCAAATACGTTTAGTGCATAATAAGGGACACCGTCTTCTGTCACTAGAGGTTCATTTTCTCCAACAGGTACTTGAAGTTTATTTAAGTCTGGAACACTTGTCTTATCTGGATTAAGTTTCATATTCTTCACATTCTCTGAAATATAGAACATAATCTGCCAGTTATTTTTCTTCAATTGTTCAAATGAAGGTCCGTTCCATCTAAACTGGAAGCTCTCCTTCATCTTATCAGCTACAAGGTGAAAATGTCCTGGTCTATTAGGATCTTCTTCGTAAGCACACTCTACGATTGCGTAGAAATAAGGCATATCTTTAGGATAACCATCATCTCCTTCAACTGATACGCCGTTACAACGCATAATAACTAAGGCTTTAACCCTCTCGTTTGGCTGATACTTAAACTCTATCTTGCGTGAAGATTTTAGGTTGTTATCCTTTGAAGAAATCTTCATCATTAAAGCACGAAGATTCTCAGAGCTTTCTTCGTCTTTAGGCAATTCAACATCTAAGCCTTCCAAAGAGAAATTAAAATCAGGTGTAAGTGTTACCTCCTGATTCTTGTAGCTAGTCGCTTTGTTAACTACTTCTGAAGGGTCAAGACTTTCAAACACATCTCGATCTTCTTTACATGAATAAGCTGTTCCAAGAATCAGCAAACTAAAAAATAACGCTTTAATCTTATTATTTACCATGCCCATATACATATTAGAAATTATCATTTTCATCTCCTTCCATATAATCAATATCAATCTCATCTGGCAGGAAAGTTCCACTAAATCCCTGTTCTAAAAAGCTGAGGTGTCCTGAAAGGTGAAGCAACTTTGCTTCGGGCTTCATGTAAAGCTCCATTTTGTTGTTTTTTTTCACTTTGTTCTTTTATTGCTTTAAGTTATAAATTAGACGAATCCTTATTTGTAAAAAAAAATGTTTTTCTTACTTTTAATTCAAAACTTCGACAAAGAAAAAAAACAATTAAATCCAAATTTTTACACTTTAAGTCTAATTAATTTTAAAGATATAAGCTAAAGTGTTATATGCTAAATAAATTCAATCAACTATAAAACAATAACTTAACAAAGGTGTGAGAAAAATAAAAATATCTAACAAATATGACATGTATCACAATATAAAAGCTTGCACGATGCGTAAAAATAGTCAGGGAAACAGAAAAATTTTAATTAATATAGGCATAAATACTACAATAACTTAAGAACATATATTTTAATCAAACCTAAAAAAGAACCCTTTATTAGCTATAATTTGACTCATTCCTCAGATTAAAAAAAGTTTATTTAAGTAAGACAACAAGTAAAAATGTAAAGAAATTGGGTAAACCTTTCGGCTTACCCAATTCAAATCAATGCAATAAATTTATCTTATTACTCTAAGATATTATCCATTTCCGGTTATATTTTTTACAATTAGAAGGATAGTTTAAGTTCTTAGATGAATAAATGACTATGTTTTATTGCTCAAATCTTAGTTTATCAAGCTTCTTCCATGCTCCACGTGTGAAATCAGGCATTTCCACTGGAGCAGAATTATGCTCAAGAGATAGTTCAGTTAGCTCTCCCATTGTTGACCATTCAGCAAGGTCATAGACATCCATATCTAGAGCTAAGCCCTTACGCAAACAATAGATGAGGCGATAGTCCATGATAAAGTCCATACCTCCATGTCCACCGACTTGTTTAGCTTTCTCTACAATTCCCTTATGAATTGGGTGCTGATACTTAGACATCAATTCAGCCTTGGCTTCAGGACTTACAAAGCTGTGAGACTCTAGGTTATCGTAAGCGGGCAAAGCTTCTTTTGCTTTCTCTGTAGGGCGTAAGCTATAGCCTTCCATTGGATATTTATTTGCATAACCATCTGTGCCTATAGCCTGATAAAGGCGACTATAAGGCTGATAAGAAGCAACATTATGCTCAATATAGAGTGTCTTTCCCTTAGAAGTCTTGATTAATGTTTGAGTCATTTCTCCATTCTTCACTTGAGGATTCTTTTCTCCACGCTCTTTTTCTAGGAACTTAGGGATACTTACAGCTGGCACATCCATTGCAACAAGTGAAGTCATACGATCTCCTCGGTGGATATTCAACAACTGACAAGCTGGTCCCATGCCATGAGTAGCATAAACATCTCCTCTATGTTCCTTATTATATTGCATACGCCAGTCATCATTGTAGGCTTGCCAAAATGGTTCTAAGTTATGAATATATGCACCCTTAGCACTAAGAATCTCACCAAAAAGCCCATTTTGTGCCATGTTTAGCGTAGTCAATTCAAAGAAATCATAGACACAATTTTCAAGCATCATACAGTGCTTCTGCGTTTTCTCGGCAGTATTGATAACGTCCCAAGCTTCCTTGAGTGAAGTAACAGCTGGCACTTCGCAGGCTACATGCTTACCATGTTCCATTGCATAAATCATCATTGGAGCGTGGTGCTTCCAATCTGTTGCAATATATACGAGGTCAATGTCATCTCTTTCGCAAAGTTGCTTCCAACCTTCCTCTCCAGTATATTTATCTGCTTCTGGCAGTCCAGCCTCTTTAAGCACCTTTTCGCTCTTTTCCACACGATCAGCATGTAAATCACATAGTGCCTTAATCTCGACACTATCCAACTTTGTAAAGCGATGGACAGCACTAGAACCACGCATTCCAAGACCAATAAATCCAACACGAACTACAGGTATAGGAGCTGTACGCAGACCTATTACATCCTTTTGCCCATCAGGACGCTCAGGCGTCTCTACCTTGATAAGATAATCTTGCTCTTTCTGTGAAGCGACACAGCTAGCTAGCACTAGAATCGATAGAACGACTAGGCTAATTTTTTTGAATAAATTCATTTGCTTCTTGTATTAAAATTAATAATTTGACTTATTTCTTATTAAACTCTGACGTAAAGTGGAACTTAATGTCAGGAAAATCTTGCTGAGCCATAGTCAGCACATAATTAGAATCAGCTAAATAAACATCTCGTCCTGAGATATCTTTCGCCATATACTGAGCTTTACGCTTCTTGAATGTCTCCAAAGCTTCTTCATTTTCACTCTCAATCCAGCAAGCTTTATAGAGATTAATTGCTTCCCAGCGACAAGCCGCTCCATATTCATTGAGCAAGCGATACTGAATCACTTCGAATTGGAGCTGTCCGACCGTCCCAATAATCTTACGACCATTGAACTGATTAGTGAATAATTGTGCCACACCTTCTCCCATAAGTTGATCAATACCCTTGGCCAATTGTTTAGTCTTCATAGGGTCTTCATTCTCAATATATTTGAATAGTTCTGGAGAGAAACTAGGCAAACCTTTGAAGTGTAGATCCTCTCCCGAGGTCAAAGTATCCCCAATCCTAAAGTTACCTGTATCTGGTAGACCTATAATATCTCCAGCATAAGCCTCATCTACAGTCTCTTTCTTCTGAGCCATAAATGCTGTAGGGCTACTAAACTTCAACATCTTCCCAAGACGCATGTGCTTGTAGGCTGTGTTTCGCTCAAACTTACCTGAGCAAATTTTCACAAATGCGATACAACTGCGATGATTTGGATCCATGTTTGCATGAATCTTAAAGACAAAACCTGTAAATGCTTCTTCATAAGGATTTACTTCTCGCTCCTCGGCTTGAATACTTTGGGGCGAAGGGGCAATATCCACGAAACAATTCAACAGCTCCTGTACTCCGAAATTATTTAATGCTGAGCCAAAAAAGACTGGGGCTAGGTTACCACTCAAGTATTCGTTCCTATCAAAGGGTTCATACACACCATCAATCAGCTCAATATCTGCACGAAGTTTCTCAGCTTGTTCGACGCTTATATGTTGCTCTAGCTCAGGAGAAGCAAGATCGTCTATTTGGATATTTTCCGTAATCCGCTGTTTGTCTGGAGTAAATAGGTTCAACCCCTGCTCATACATGTTATAAACGCCTCGAAATCTAGCACCATTGTCAATAGGCCAAGAGAGGGGACGAACTTTAAGTTCCAATTCCTCCTCCACTTCGTCAAGCAGGTCAAAAGGATCACGTCCCTCTCTATCCATCTTATTGATGAAGACAAGTACTGGAGTCTTACGCATACGGCATACTTGCATGAGGCGACGAGTCTGAGCCTCAACCCCTTTAGCTGCATCAATCACAATAATCACACTATCTACAGCAGTCAAGGTTCGGAAAGTATCTTCGGCAAAATCTTGGTGACCCGGAGTATCCAAAATATTAATCTTATGCCCATTATACTCAAAGCCCATGACAGAAGTTGCCACAGAGATCCCACGCTGTTTTTCTATTTCCATCCAGTCACTCGTCGCTGTCTTCTTAATCTTATTACTTTTCACAGCACCAGCTACATGGATTGCCCCTCCAAAGAGTAGAAGTTTCTCAGTAAGTGTTGTCTTCCCAGCATCGGGGTGACTGACTATTGCGAAGGTTCGACGAAGGTCTATTTCCTTTTGATTAAACTTTGTCATTATTATTTATATGTCTAACTTATTTATTAAGCTCTGAACCCCAAGAGTCCATGGCTTAATCTCTATATTGTAAATGCTTCGAACTAAGTCTTTGCTCAAAACACTGTATCTTGGTCTTAAGGCAAGCGTCGGATACTCAGCACTACTTATTGGCTTTACTTCGCATGGGAGCTGAGCTTGGCGGATTAATTCCCTAGCTAAGTCAAACCACGACACTTCCGCCTCATCCGTATAATGCAAGCACTCAGCACGAAACTGCCCTTCGGCACATGCAAGCCTACTAATATGCAAAAGAGTCTCTGCTAGATGAGGAGCATAAGTAGGCGAACCAATCTGGTCACTCACGACAGAAAGCTCTGCCCTCTCTCCTGCAAGAGCAAGAATCTTTAAGGCAAAATTCTTCCCATATTCGGAATAAAGCCATGCCGTACGAAGCACCAAACCCTGATTTCCTAGTATAGTATGAAGATCCTTCTCACCTAGGACTTTGCTCTTGCCATAGACATTTAGAGGCTTTGCTTCATCAGATTCGGCATAAGCGACTGTTCCAGTTCCCGAAAAGACATAGTCCGTACTCAAGTGAATGAGCATTAAGTCTAAGTTTTTACACGAACGAGCCAATTCTCTCACCCCTAAATGATTAATAGCATAAGCCAAGTCTTGCTCCTCTTCAGCACGATCAACCTGCGTATAGCCAGCACAGTTAATAACAAGGTTCAAGTTCAAATCCTCAGACTCTTGCTTCAAAAAACTCTCTAATGCTCCAGACTCTCGAATATCTAGCTCCTCACGATCAGCATAATAGAAGCGTAGGTCTGTATACGCCTTAGCCTCTATTTGAAGAGCCTGTCCTAACTGTCCTTTTGCCCCAAGGATCAGAATACCTTTAGCTTGCGAGCGACTATTCATTTCGTCTAAGATTCAGCATATTCTTGCTCCAGAGAACCCTCTTCATCTTGCTTGAACTTATGAGCTAGCATAGCAAGGAAGGTGCTGATTTGTTTTATTGACTTGAGCGTATCGTCGTACACTTCTTGTCCCTTAAGCTTCAAAGTTAAGTAACCATAGATAGCATTGAAGCAGGTCTCTATATCGCTCACTTCAGTTGTAGGATCACTTCCTGATTCTTTTTGCTTCGCTCGAAGCTGTACTAGGGCTGGAAGAACTTGGTAGTGCAAGCTTGTATAAATATATTCCTTCTCATTCGCTAGAAGTCTGCGGTGCAAATCTTCAAGATTCATCATCACCACACGATTTATATCCAAATGCCCGACAAGGAGCTTGCCTTCAGACCTCATCATCTCAGCTAACTCGTAGTACCACTTTCTCACCTCAGCCTTTGTGTCCTCGTCAGCAAAGCTATAGCGGTTAAGGATCAGTTCGTCAATCTTATCAGTGTTACATTCGGCTGCTCGGATCAAGTCCTCCACCTGCCACATATAAAGGAGATATTCGCAGATGTTCTCTCGTCTCTGTTTTTGTGCAATGATCATATTCTTCTTCTATTCGTTCCGTCTAAGCTATTATCCATTTATTCATCTCGTCCCACTAAGCGACTAAATGCGATCTAAGGAGTTTTTTCAAGCAACACTGTGGCTAAACGCGGATCTGCGTCATGCTTAGCAGACTTAATCCATAGCAACTTACAGAGCAAGGGATAGAGCGTAATATTTGGTATTGGTTCTTGAATCACTCGTCCTGCTTGGAAGTCAGGACCTACTGCTTTGAAGAGAGCAAGCATCTCTTTAGCGTGGTTATCGAATCCGTGCGTTGCTTTGAGCCTCTTGGGACGATCCATATAAATCTCTACGCCCAAATCGGCAAGGAGTACCAAATCTCCTACCCGTTCATTCGTTCCGAAGTGTAAGTCTTTTGGTAGCTTCTCCTTAGGGAATACCTGAATGCCAGCCACTCCTTGGAGTTGTTTGTATGCTTTGTCCACATAATCTGGCTCTAAATAAAGCATCGAGCAAGCTCCTGTTGTATAATGTTTAACCTTGTCAAGCTCTAAATAATCAGAGAGCTTCACAGCTTTTCTTCGATCTAAGTCTTGCATCCCATGATCTGATACGATGATTAAATCAATCTGTGGAGCAATATCTAGACGACTTAACTTAGCTCTCAAATTACCCACCTGCTGATCGACAAGCTTTATAGCCTCTAACACTTCCTGAGATTTCGTACCATGAATATGCCCCGCATGGTCAGGTTCATCAAAATAACACATAATTAAGCGAGGACGCTTGGCTTCAGGTAGTTCTAACCACTTAACAATAGAATCCGTACGAGCAGAGAATGACGTATTTCCATCGTACTTTTTCCAAATATCTGGGTAGCGACCACCAATCTTCGCCTCACTGCCTACCCAAAAGTAGCATGCAGTCTTCAGACCTTGACGTCCAGCTGTATTCCATATAGGCTCACCGCCATAGAATTTTGGGTTCGATACAGCTTCTCGTAGGTTCAGTTTATAATGCTCATCTTGAGTTGTCCAGAACTCATTCCCCACAAGTCCATGATGATCAGGATATAAGCCTGTAGCCATTGAGTAGTGATTTGGGAAGGTCAAGGACGGATAGCAGGGCATAAAGCGTCCAGATAATCCATCTTGATCCATCTGATCTAAAGCAGGAGTAGGAACTAATGCCTGATAATCAGCACGAAATCCATCAAAAGATAGCACCACGACATAACGTCCCAGCTCTACGTTCTCTTTATTTGTCTTTTCTTTTGATGGAGTACAGCCCCACAATGCCCAACTTACAAGGCATAAAAGTGCATATTTCAAAAGATCTTTTTTCTGATTCATAGCTTAATCTAATAGAATATTGCTAAGTACAAAAATAATCTATTTATAGGGATTATAAAAACATGGCTTCACTAGAGACAGATACAAGGAGCAAATTCTCCAAACAGAGTCTAGACTTTTTCAATCCCTCCTAAGTCCTCAAGTCTTCTAAGCCAGCAGTAAAAAAAATCGTTGGGAAGACTTTTGCAAGTCTTCCCAACGATTCAAATAAATATTCCCTACGAATTAAAAATTTCTTCCCTATAATTTTTTTTAGAGTTCAAAAGAACTACTATAAGCCCTAGAAAAGAGCAAGATAAATGAAGTTATGATCGCTTTGTAAAGATCAAAGCAGGAAGCAGGGTGTAAAGACCAAAAATAAATAATAGAAGACTTGGAATAATCAAGTCCTTAGACCAAAACTTTCTACTTCTACTACGGAAGCGATAGAGCATGAGGAAGAGTATAAGGACAAATACGTTCACAGCCAAAGCCTTAAAGCTATAAGCTGAGCAATGAGGACGGAAGAACTTATCCAATTCACTCTCAAAGCTGAGTTCGAATGGGAAAAGATAATGCCCAATCTTCATATACAAATCCTCCTCTGGTTGGATAATCAATTCAGATAAACGGCTCAAGTTCTCATTATCTATGGCATACATGTAACGAATACCATCACGATCCAGCTCAACATTCCAATCAAAGAGATTACCTAGTATAATCAAATCATCTGTAACAGGGTTGAAGTTCGGTAAACCAATAGCTGTAATCTTATACGAACCTTGCTCCAAGGCAAAAAGTTGCCCCTTCACATCTAAGAGGAAGGCAAGGAACCGCTTGTCAGGGTATTCGGTAACGAAGATATGGCTTAAGGCTTCGGTCAGAGGCTCACTCAGACGCTTAACCCAAGGTTTACCCTTAACCATTTTTAGTTGAAACAAAGCCTTATTCTGATCCGTGAAGACATAGCCCTCATCGTAGTCTTTCATCGGCGTAGGATTCCCTCCAATCGTAACAATCGGAAAGCTAACCCCTGCATCAAGCATGCACTGAGTATACAATTCAGACTTAGCAGTATCTAGGACATTCTCATTCATTTTGAGAAATTCAATGCCATCTTTGACCAAACGAAAGATATCATTTGGATAAGCTAAGACTATTCTTGGCGGTTGGCTCTCAAGTAATGGATAAAGGGCAGGTTTAACTTGGTTGACCTCATCAGGTGCATGGCTAAAGAAGAAGTTCGCATTCTGCAAGATGTCTGCAGAGACCTCCTTACCTAGTACAGAATCAGGCATACGCCCTTCCATCATAAGCATTGGATAGTTCAGTGTAGGGAGCAAACTATCTGCCTCAAACTGAGTAAAGCTATTACCTTGACGATCTTCATAATAGACAGAATCACCCTCATGTTTCTGCAAGAGGAAGTCACCTTGAAGACTACTATAAATCACAAACTGAGGGAGTGCCTCCCCTTCTGTTAGGAACTTATATGTTAATGGTAGCAACCATGCCAACAGACAGCTACAAAAAAGAAGTAAAAGATATTTAAGAAGTGATGTAAGCCTAAGCATAATTAAGAGATATTAAAGTCCAGACTTGAAATTGTCTGCCGACAAATAAATCAAGAATAGAGAAAAGATTGATAAGCCCAAGAGTAGAAGCAATGAACAGTTGTAAGCCTCTGGGAAAGGATTTAGGTAAAAAAGCGACAAGCTTGAGACAGCAATCAAAACATTGATCAGGCGAAGTCTCCAGCTTGCTTCCACAATAATCCAAGAAGCAAAGCCATAAGCCGACACACCCGCTAGAAACCAAGGTAACATTGTATAGAGAATACGGAGCGATAATTCAATAGGGAAAAACATACGTACCGTATAATAAGCGAATAGGAAGCTCAGTCCAAAAATACTCAAGAGCATAAATAAGCCATAGATGAGCATCGTAGCGATAATCTTATTCGTTGATATGGGCAAATGGAAGGTTAACTTCAAGCGTTTATGGTAGACCTCAGGAAGATATTGTGCCAAGGCAAAAATAACCCCAAGCAGTACAGGGATATAGGCGTATAGCTCGTAATAAATAAGTTCTTTGGTCAAGACCGTCAAACAGAGCGATGAACCCGAAGAAGTTCTAAACTCTCGTTGAACATCTAAACCTAAGTATGTAAGCATTGCAATGGACAAGACGAGACATAAAAGCATTAGAAAACGCGTTTTGATGAACTCTTTATAAAAAATTGCTTTAATCATTATGTCTAAATCTTAGTATTTACCTGTCAAACCAATGAAAAGCTCCTCTAAGGTCATTGGCTCTAGATGGAAATTTGTATAGGGAATTTGTTGCTCTTGTAAGAATGACAGCACTCTAGTCTCAGGTGATGATGAATACACTTCAACGGAAGACTTCAACTGCTCAATCGAATGAATGAAGGCAGGCTTGTCATGGAGATTAAGCTCTTGTTCCGTCTCAAAACTATATTTAAAGAAACTATTCATCAGCTCCTTAACTGGCTTTTGAACCAATATTTTACCATAATCCAAGATAATACAGTCATCAACAAATCGCTCTAAGTCTTGAATAATATGAGAGGTAACGAAGACTGTCTTCTCTTCACTCGTACAATAATCCTTGAGGTAGTCAATAAACAGGCGACGATAACCTGGGTCTAAGCCCATTGAGAAGTCATCTAGGATTAATAGGTCGGCATTCTGTGCAAGGATCAAACCAAGTACCACTTGAGAGCGTTGCCCACAAGACATTGTACGAAGCGTTTGTTTGGGATCAATACAGAGTTTATTGATCAATTCGTAGTAAACAGTCCTATTCCACTTAGGGTAGAAAGCACTATAATAACGCTCAAGCTGGGCAACATTCATAAATGAATACTGTTCATGTCCCTCAATCAATAATCCAATATTTGCCCTCGTCTTAGGATTAATCTGGCGAATATCCTCACCAAATAAACGACAAGTCCCTTTATATGGTTGCAAATAACCATTCAAAATATTGATTGTAGTGGTTTTTCCTGTCCCATTCTTACCAAGTAGTCCTAGGACTTTTCCTTTCTCTACTGCGAAGTTTAGATCCTCATATATCAAACGTTTCCCATAATAATGGGTTAAGCCATTACATTCTATTACATGTTCCATATCTTTTTATCGTCTTCTTTATTTAATCTCTAGTCTATAAGGTATGAACTTTTTTGATTGGGAAGGAAGTCTTCTGCTGAGTTATTTGTATCTTGAAGAATCAAACGCCCCCCCTCTTTCCTTAAGACCTTGCGCTTTGAGACAAAATTATATGCTCCTATCCTACAGTACGTATAACCTGCATCCAAATAAGCAGGTAATACCTTCTGAGAAATCTCTGAATCTGAGACACTAATCTGTACAGCATCAATAATATCTTTATCAGGGATTGCGAAAGAATTAACATATTCTCCATTATTCTCACGCTCTTTTACGGCTTTACCTGCAAGATATTCCTTCAAAGTCTGTCCACCTGTGGGACGAAAAATAAAATATGCCTCACCAGGTGTTAACATCATTGGAGTAAAGCTCGTCTCTATATAGAAGAGATTCATATTTCTCACCTCAGCATTATCAATATCTCCCATATTATTCTCAGAATACATCTCAAAATCTGCTTGAGACAAGTCATACTTTGAGGCTTTATTAACCATGTGATGATTGATTGCTGAGACAGCTATAAGAAGTTTCCCCCCAGACTTGACAGGATAGTCCTGCCCTTTCCCAGGTACTTCGAGAATATAAAATGGTACGCTTACTCCCTTATGAGAAGACCATATGTTGTAATCCTCAGTAGTGAGCATATAAGTACGTGAAAAGCAAAGACCATCTGCATAAAGCGTCCTATCAGTATTATTATACAGTTCGATATAACCATCTTGAAGATAAGGGAAACCACTATCAGTCTCATTAGCAGTATAATGAACTTCACTGATGAGCCAACTATTCGAAAAGTAAGCTTCTGACAGAACGATAGAACAAGTCATCTCAAACCCTTTAACAGCTAAATCATTCAAGGCTCCAGTATAAACTTTCTTTGACAAGAGTTGATCATTAGAAAGGTCTAAATCATAAATACCTTCCTCTAGCTCAATAGATAATGAGCTTGCTTGCTTGACATCAAAGCTGAACGACTCATTGGTATGTCGATTCAAACATTTTAGTTTTAGGCTCTCTCCCTCTAAGTTAAAACCATTAGGCAAAGCAATACTGACCTTAATCTTAGTCATGTGAAGAGGTTCGTCTATCGGATCTTGGGGAGAAAGACATGAAACCATCGAAAGGATTGATAAGACCAAGCAGTGAAAACGAAAGATTCTCATAGTTTAAAAGATAAAATTAAGCTGTGTTATTAGTCCTTGTTCCCTTATTTCACCAAATGATTGGGCATAAGAACAAGATAACTCAAGGATTAAATTTTTCAAACATGGATAAGAAGCTTTAAGCCCTAGCTCCATAACTTGATAGTCTGCCTGACGGTAATCCATCTGTTCCCTCCAAAGCTGAACAAGGTAGTCACTCTTCTGGGGAATTTGTCTTTGACTTTTAAGCTGTTTTCGGTAGAGATAGTTGGTCTTAAGCTCTAACTTTAACTTATTCCATTGATAGTCCGCCAAGAGTCCAAACTTATGTTCTAAGTGCTTGTACCTAAAAAAATAACGTCTCAAACGATAAAGCTCCTCTTCCGAAGCATAACGAAGCTGATAATCAGCTGAAAGGCTAAAAGCTCGATTCAAATGATAAAGAGTATTGAAGGACAAGCTATTCGTAAATGACCTTGAAGAGTAATTTTTATTCCTTACCAAGAGTTTATAGCCTAGCAAGTCTGGATCACGATGTACCCAATATTTCTTGTATTGTTGCTCTACACCTAGGGAATATAAGTAATCGCTCGTATTATTTATCCGTAAGAGCCAATCATTTCCTCCTAAGACATAAGACATCGAAGCCAAGAAGTCCAAATGTTTCAAGGTTGAAGGTACTTGTTCGTGCGTATGCACTTGTACGAGATTTTTCAATGATGTTTTGAGATTTAGACTAAAGCCTCGTAAACTTTTTGGATAAAACGAAAAGCCTATATCCCAATTATCTTTATACAGGAAGCGAGAATAAGATTCAGATGTCTCAGAATATATATAATCATAAAGACCAAAGCCTCGCATTGAGTAGAATAAACGTTTCTTTCCAGCCTGACGAATGAGGATATTAAGGTTTTGTTGGTAATAATTGTACTTTGAATACAACGAAAGAAGGTGATTTTTCCAAAGATATGAGCAAGCAAAACCTACGATATAGCTAGAAAGTTTATTCTCTGGTCGTGGATCTGCTTCACGATAAGCGATACCTCCTAAATACTTTCCACTAAGAGCTAAAAGAAAGTTGTCAATGGGATAGGCATACATTCCCCCAATGGTGTACAATTCTTTCTGATAATCTCCCCCTTTATTCGTAGAAATCAAATAAGGATAGAAGTCTGAATAGTCCAAAAGATCACGACCAGCCATTGACTTATTCACTCCACGCTCGTAGACTGCAAGCCCTGAAGCGATCGAATGATCCTTATTTTTGATGTACCCTTCGGCTCGTAGCTTATGATTCATCTGCTTCAAGCCGTCAAAATGATTGTACAAGCCCTGCTCATCTGCCTGATGAAACTGAAACTTGTAGCTCAAACGAATATCCTGCTCCAAAGGAAGGAGACGATAATTAGCTGGGTTCTCTTTAATTTCTTTGAAGAGTTCTTGATAAATAGGCTTATCATAGAGCCAATACAAGCGATCTAAGTCTTGAGCTTCAAGGGAAAATGAAGTTAAGATGAGGCAGAGAATAAAGAGACAGAAGCTACGATCTTTATACATATAAGGCTCTAAATTTTAATATTAATCTCAGATCCGAAATAAGGACCGCGACGAATCTTATCAATAATCCCAAACTTATCCTTATACCTTGGGCTAAAAAATCCCAATCGGTTCACAAAAAAGGAAATTCTACACAGCTTGCTTATATCTTTTGAAACCTTCAAATCTAACGAAGCTCTGAAAGGGGTATAACTAGGCGTAAAGAAAATATTGGGTTTTGATAGGACAAGATAGCGGAGTGTATTGTCGTTTACATCTTCTTGTCGGAATGGTCTTTTCTTCATGTCCGAACCAAAATAATATTCAGGGATACCATCATACCAACGATCAGCATACTTATCAAACCAAATGAACTGAAACTTCGTTGTAAAAACCAAACCATAATAAGGGATGTGAGTATTAAACCAAATATTTGTATTGAACATTGATTTATAATTAGCCCTATCATGACCATAATAAGCCACAAAAGGATAATCTTTATTGTTCAATCGGACATCTGGTTGCTTCATGATTGGACGACTGATGTCATAATAAGTTAAATAGTACGCACCATTTATTTCAATCGAAGTTTGAATTGCTTCAATTTTTGGGATTGAGAGGCTGTACTCTAGCCCAGTTTTGCGAACAAGTTCGCCATTCTCTGGCACTTGGTACTGATAAAGTTTTGAAACGCTCTTCTTCAAAAATTGACTTTTATCGTGCAAAGCTCCAGCTTGGTGCTTATATTTATATTTATTATAGCTTAGATTCTGGAAACGTGGAGCATAAACAAAACCAGCTTTATCCTCCTCATAAAAACCGAGTAGCTCAAAGCGAATATCTCCGAAGTTATAAATCAACTCAAGTTCATACTTATCATTAATATTTGGTCGCAAGCTATAGTTCCGTGCTTCCTCTTTCTTTGTCGTAATAAGCAAATAATTATCTTTGGGCTTATTCGGATTAAAATTAACACAAGACTTAATATCACGATAGAAGACCGATGGTTCTAATAAGTCCAGTGTTGGATACTTCACACCACGACCATAACCAAGACGAAAGCTTAGCTTATTCTCCTTACCTAAAAGCTTAAAACTAGGCAATCTATAAGTTAAATTCATTCGAGGTTCAAAGAAGACTTTATGATTGAGTGCCTCATATTTAGCATTTACATTAGGCATACCTGAGAAGCGGAAACCTGTCTTTAAGCGAAGTCGATGCTCCCCTATTGTCCAATGTAGGTTATTTTCTACAAAAGATGACAGACGCTGATAAGCAGGCAAGACCTTAAATGCTCGAGGTCGTGAGGACATTGGCATTGTTGGGAAGGGAGGACGATTGATATCGTATTGATAGCCTTCTCCAATATTTCGGTCATAGGAATAATCCATTCCCCAATCAAGAAAACCTCTTAAGCCTTCAGTCCCATATAAACTTTTGCCAGAAAAAGAGAAATAGAGGTTAATGGGCTTATCATCTAAGGTATATTTCGTTACATACTCAACGGGCAAGAAAGTCCCTTCGAACTCGCCCTCTTCTTTAGATAGGGCAAGAGGTGTTGTTCCCCCAGTACTAACAACCATATCTCTTATGGCATAATCATTGGCATACGAGCAAGCAAGATTCCATTCCAAGCTTTTAATCCAAGGACTACTTAGATTGAGCGTTCCATTATGACTCAAAGAAATACGATTATATTCATCACGATAATCATTAATAATCTCATCTAAATCTTGGTCACTCTTCTTGCCATCAAGTGTTCCTACATAAGAAACTTGCAAGCCATAGGATAGAGATGATGATGCTATGGCTAGATTATTTGTATAGTTTGCAATAGTCGAATAGCGTGAGAAGTTAGCCAAAGTCTCTCGAACGTTAGGTTGAGAATACGTGTAGTCAGCACCTAGATAAAGGCTTCCTCCACCTTTAGGAAATTTAAAGCCTTTTCCTAAATAAACGAGCTTTGTATTTGGGTCAGCCTTAATACGCAATGAATAGGGCGAAGCCCCAGCTTTCGTTCGTGTAACGACAAGACCCGAAGTTAAGTTACCATACTTTGCAGAAGGAATACCCTGCATAACATCTACCTGCTCCAAATGGTCAGTAGATATTAAGCGTAAGTCCACACCACCGTTCACTGTATTCCGATTGCGTTGTCCTTGGTCTCCCATAACCCGATGTAATGTAGCATCATTACTCATGGGTACACCATTCGTATAGATTGCTGTACCTAGGGCTGTATTTCGGTCAGACCCGACCTGTCTTGAGGCAATCTGATTAACACTCGTCATGTTGCCATCTTTGGTCAGATGCCCAGGAAGAAGCTGAAAAACGTCACCAAGTGAAGAAGGTTGAATATGCTCCATCGCCTCTTTATGGATTGTCCTTGTCCCACTCTTGTATTTACGTCTTCGAGCCATAACTAGAACCTCTTTCAGTCTAAGGCTCTTCAGATCTAAGACAATACTTAGCTTTTTTGAAGTATTAAGCAAGACTTTTTGAGAATGAGGTTTATATCCAGATGCTAGAACGTCTAGAGTATACTGTCCCTTCTGTAAGCTTGTGAAAGTGAATGCTCCATGTTCATCTGTCGCTATGGTTAAATCCAACTCTCGTATCATAACATAGGCATAAGATATGACTTGCTTGTCCGAACCTTTAACGATGCCTGATAGGGACATATGCTGAGCTATGGCGTTCTGTAAACAACAGAACGCCATAGCTAACAATAAGAGTTTACAGCTTCTCATAAAGCAATTAGTGTAGGATAACCTTGACTACCTTTGCTCCAAACTTAATAACATAAATACCTTGAGGAATCTGCAATTCAGTTCCATTCTGAGCATATCCACGAGCTACGACTACACCATTTAAGTTATAGACTGTATATAATCCAGCTTTCTGCCAAATAATTGAACAATCTTGGATAGTGAATAAGTTTTGGTTCTGAAGATCTTCTACAGCTGTGGTAGAACCATTATTATTTGGATCTTCTTTTCCCTTATTTGGTTCTTCAGGATTTTCATCTCCCCCCTTCTCTTCTACAAGATTCTTCATAGCAAAGAAGTAGTTTGGTGAACGAAAACCTCCACCATCAGGGAAGTCCACACCATCTGTAATCTGCATATATTCTCCACCGTAGTATCCAGCTAGATAGATATTACCTGTAGTCTGATTAAAATAAGCATTCTGTATCTCATCTGTATCCGATGAACCAAAGACTGTAAGCTTTGTCAATTCCTCAGACTTAGGATCAAACAGACCTAAGAATAGATCCGTATCTCCCTTTGATGCAAGAGTTTTACCCATTACATCCCAAGCATCATAATAGTTACCAGCCACAGCAATTAGACCATCTTCCAAAGGAACAATAGCTTTCAGCGTATTATCTTCATTATTTGTACCGATAGGGAAAAGTTTTGTAGGCTTTTCATTTTTAGGATCCCACTGAGCTAAGAATGCTCCGTTAAGTTCAGCACTTTCCACCCCAGCTTCTTCTAAAGCAAATTGCACCTTTTCTCCAGACAAACCTCCTAAATAAAGCAAGCCATCCTTGTCTTGAGCTAAACAATTCCCAAAACTCCATGAACGAGCCTTACCCAAAGCTCGGACATGCTTAAACTGATTACTTGTAGGATCTAGCTCTGCATAGATTACAGCTGTGCCTTCAGCTTGTATAGATTCTCCCTCATTAAAGGAAATAATAGTATCATCAGTATAACCGACTGTTAGAATTCGATCTCCAGAAGCAAGAATATCATTCCAATAAACATTACCATCACTATTAGGATATATCGAATAGCATTTTTCAAGGCTTAGGCTCGCAGTCGAAAGGACGAAGACAACACCCATATTTTTATTCTTTGCTCCCTTGATAGAGATACCATTGAAACTAGGATCTTGTTTCTCATCCTTCTTGATATTCTCTGAGATACCTACAAGGTATAATGACTCACCTACAACCAAAGCCTTGGTAATTGTTTCAGAACGACCAGCATCGTTTGGCATATTTTTCAGCAAAGACATCGACTGGAATACCCCACCAAGATCATAAGTTACAACGAGGATATTGTCATCATCTTTGGGATCAAGATTTAGGACATTGGGTTCATTGCCTGTTTCACCTTGCTCAGCTTCTACAGGTTTTCCATTTGTAGAACAACGAGCGACGAGATAAAGACGATTATCTTTCAGGGTAAGAGCATTAGCCTTAACCATCGCTCCAGAGATTTTACGTGTCCAAATTACCTCTCCTTTAGGACTAGTCTTCACAAGGAAGGCTACAACTGTTCGACGACCAAAGGAGAAATCCTCAATCCCTCCAAGAGAACATCTACCACTCACAGTAAAAAACTGATAGACATTACCTTCATTATCTGAAGTGATACAGGCTGTTGGTTTACCGTCTACGCTCGAAGGATCGACAGCGTAAGACCAATCCATTAAAAAGTCTGAATCTTGTGCATGTACTTGCCCAATTACTAAATTAGCACATAGCAGGACTAAACTAAAAAAAGCTAATTGAAATATTTTTTTATTCATACGATTATGTAGTTTAAATTCTTTAACCATACAAAGATATATGATAAAAGGGAGAGAAACAAGGCTAAATACAGGCCTACCTACAAATCAAAAGAAAGCTTACTTCCTCAAAAAAATATAAAAAGCTAGCAATCAAAAAATTAATTTATCATAAAATATAAAAAAACGTTGGAAAGAAATTATAAAATGTTCCCTACGATTCAAAAAAATGTTCCCTACGAATTTATTTAATCGTAGGGAACATTTTTCAAAGACAAAAGGATGCCCATATAAAACCTTGACTTACAGCCAAGCAATTCCTTCAAACAGGGGGAATAGATCGAGGCTCAGAGCTAATCCTCCATACCACAGCGACAATCTGGACCGCAGGTACATTCTCCCTCACACTTACAATTAGGTCCACAATGGCAACAAGAATCCTTAGCCAAACTATCAGACTGAGTATTTTCTACTTGAGGCTCACAAAAACTATTTTTTTCTTTCATTTTCTTTCTTTTAATCGGTTTAGTTAATTAGATTTTCTCATCAAAGCACTTGAATGCTTATCTGATTAGTACAAATTTAAGCGAAATATCTCAAAAAATTGTCCAATAAGCAGACAGAACCCTAGAAAAGCTCCGATAAAAGACAGAAAAGACTTGGCAAAACAAGAAGCCCAAGCTAAACAATCGGAGCAAGAGACTTGTTACTAAGTTAGGAAAGTCTGTATCTAACCGAAGGACAAGAACATATTCTTGAACCTGATTATACGAAGAGGTACAGGGCTAATTGAAAGTTTCATTAACTAAATAATAAGAAAATTATGTCAAAAAAAATCAGTGTAATCGTAGGAAGTCTAAGAAAAGCTTCTGTAGCAAGAAAGATTGCCAACAATGTACTTAAAATGTTCCCAGCTGATTGGGATGTAAAAATTGTGGAAATTAGAGATCTTCCGCTCTATGATTGTGATTATGATGATCCAAACGTTGCTGAAAAACCTCTCCCTGCTATTTATAATGAGTTCAGAACAACGCTGAAGTCTTCGGACGGAGTCTTCTTCGTAACAGCAGAAAACAACCGCCTTCTACCAGCATGTGTTAAGAACGTCGTTGACATCTGTTCAAAACCTAATGATGATGTGGCATTCAAAGGGAAACCTGTCGGAATCATTAGCCATTCAATTGGTAAAATGGGGGGCTACAGCTCACAACAATCATTGAGACTTGCTCTATCTTACTTCAATGCACAATTCCTAGGTCAGCCTGATGCTTATATCGGCAATTCGCACAGTCTATTTGATGAAGGCTCAGAAGCTATTAACAACGAGTCAACAGTTAACTTCATCCAAGGATACGTTGATCGCTTCGTTGCCCTAGTAGAAAAGCAAGGCTAGACTCTTCTCTTTAGAAGAAAGACTTAATCTTTAAGAATGAAAGGCTTCTATCCATGGATAGGAGCCTTTTTCTTGTCTAAATACAGCACAAGCCTAGAGCAATTCAACGAAAGAATCAAAAAGACTTTCATCAAAAGAAAAGTCTCGTGTAGCTAGTGCTACACGAGACCTTCAGATTAATAAAGCTAGTTTAAGCCACTAAGCTGTTACTCGCTCCAAACGTTTCATCACAGAGAAGATGAAGGCTGCAGAAAGTAAACAGCAAGCAATCAAAATTCCCCAGAAAGCATACAATGGAAGCTTTTCCCAGAATGAAGCCATGATTCCCACAAGGAAGTTACCAGCAGCCGTAGCAGCCAACCAACCACCTTGCATCAATCCTGCATATTGAGGAGGAGATACTTTCGAAACGAAAGACAAGCCCATCGGACTAAGGAATAGTTCTGCCAGAGTGAGGACTAGATATGTTCCGATCAATACGTTAGGTGTACGAGAGATTTCGCTCGTTCCGTTCAAGTCCCCAGGTGCAGTCAATCCAAATGAAGCAAACATCAAGACAGAGAATCCTAGAGCAGCAAGCACCATACCGATACCAATCTTACGAGGAGCAGATGGTTCTTTTCCTTTACTTGCAAGATAACCAAACAAGCCTACTGTAATTGGTGTTAAAAGAATAATGAAGAATGGATTAAACTGTTGGAAAATCTGAGGAGTAATATTAACAAGTCCGTCAGCTATTGGCTTAATATCGATGAAATAGCCCCCAACCATACCAAGAAGACCAAGCACCATTACGATCAATCCTTTCTTAGTATCTTTCTCTCCTCCGAGAAGACCAAAAGTAGCTAAGTAAACACCGTACATAACTGCAATGAAAGGTACAAGCATTAATAGAGAGAAAGGTATCGCACCCATCGCATCAACACTACTAGCTGTATAGTCGCGAGCAAACAATGTCATCGTAAGACCATTCTGGTGGAACGCCATCCAGAAGAAAATTACTACGAGGAATACAAGCCCTAGAGCCATCAAACGTTCTTTCACTTCTGATGGAGACATTGGTTCTACTTGAGCATTATTATTTTCTGCATCGTTCTTTGCTTGCTGTTCTGCCGTTACGTCAGCTTCAACCCAAGTCTTTTTGAATCCAAGGAAGATAAGAATTGAAATAATCAATGAGATACATGCTACAAAGAATGCCCAGCTATAAGAAACTGATAGCGATTTATTCACGTATAGCTTTCCAAAGTCTTCTGCAAAGTTGCCTGAACCTCCCTCTACTTGACACAAAGATGCTGGAACTTCTGCGTTCAAGACACGAAGACGTAGGCTTTCTTTTGCCTCAGCCTTCTCTGGGTTACGATCAGACCAAAGCTTTAAGTCCTCATTAGTAACCTGTAAGTTTGGATCATTAACCTTCTTAGCATTTGTATACTGGTTAAGACCATAAAGTTTCAATAAGAAAAGAGCATCAGCTCTATCCTCAGCAAACATAACTCCTTGCTTTTTCTTCGCTTCAGAGATGATAGACTTTTGCTTTTTTGCATCAAGGTTTGCCCAATCACTATGATCCTTTTTCAATTCTGCCATGAAGATATCTTGAGAAATGACCTCATTGTTCAGACTTACGTAAGTACTAGGGATTGAAGCATTATACTGGAATCCTTCTTTTGCAAGAACAGTATTTGTAATATAGTTCCCCATACTTGGAGCAAAGAAGGCTCCGATGTTGATAAACATGTAGAAAATTGAGAAAGCCATGTCTCGCCCCTTAGAATATTTAGGGTTATCATAAAGCTTTCCGACCAAGGCCTGCAAGTTCCCTTTGAAAAGACCTGTCCCTGCCGAGATTAAAAATAGAGAAATTGCCATGACAGTAATCCCCATGCCTTGGTTACCAAATGGTAGACCTAATAGGAGGTAACCTCCAAACATTATTGAGATCCCAATCAAAATTGTCTTACCATAGCCTAGCCACTTGTCTGCAACAACTCCACCGACAACTGGGAGCAAATAGATTAGTCCCAAGAAAGTCCCATAAATAAGCCCTGTTATAGCTGATGAGAAGCCAAACTTCGCCTGTAAGTAAAGAGTAAGAATCGCAATCATGGTGTAATAGCCGAAGCGTTCTCCCATATTTGCTAAGGCTAGTACGACTAAACCTTTTGGATGTTTCTTTTCCATACGTTGATAATTAGTTTAATTTTTATTTAGTTTTAGTTTATAAATCCTTATGACAAGCCTTTATTTTTTTATTAATTGCCTAGACAAAGCTAAGACTTTTTGATGAAATATACTAATTCTGAGCATTATTTTCAAGAAAAGAAGCCTTCAAGACAATTAAGTCCTCCAATCAACAGAAAAGACTAATGTGCTACAGGAAAAGCTTCTACAGCTTGAATTCGACCATGCTCAAGGCAACGAACCTTATAAATAAGCATTGAACCAACTTCTAGAGAGTCAAAATCTTCGGGATTCGTCATCTGACTTCGATGAAGAAATAGGTTCTGATCCGAACGCTTAATAAAAGCAAATCCTTTATTCTTAATGATGTTTGCAATCTCTCCTATGTACTCCTCATTTTCATTGAAGCTAATCTCTACTGAAGTTTTAAGGTCTTTTTTCTCTTCACGTTCTAAGATATTCTGCGTTTCAGCCACAACTTCTACAGATTCTTCTCTTGGAAGAAAATCATCATGCCTAAAAGATTGCAACTTCGTCCTTGGAGTCTGCAAATGCTGAGTTAGAGCTTGTAAATCTATTAGTTCATCAGCCTCATCATAAAGCTCAGACTTCTGCAAGCTCAAGGCTTCAACTTGATCTGATGTCATGAGAAATTCCTCAGAAAATGAAAAAAGACAAAGCTGTACACCCAACCCTTTTAAATGATTGATTAGAGGTGTATAATTCATATCTGCAACAAGCAAACAAACAGTATCTAAATCCTTAGTCATTACATCAAAAAGCACTTTCATAGACATGTTCATCATCAGCGAAGCTTGAGCTGAGAGTTGAGAGTTTTGATGCTCACAACTACCATTTGATGAGTAATGATGCTCCAAGCACAAGGCTTCAACTCTCGGATCTGTACCAATAAATAATGATTTATTAGCATTACTCTCTAGCGTTTTATCACAAAAAAGCTGGCGGCTAACGAAAGAATAGCCTTGATGAACCCCAAATTTCTCCAAAATATGAGTGCGGACAAGAGACTCCAGATCCTTAGGGCTAAAATTTTGCTTATGACCAAATGAATCTACCCTCCTCTTAACAAGACGAAGTAATGGCTCTTCAAGAAAAATTCCAATGCGTTGAGGCTGTTGTAATTCTAAGTAATTCATAATTTGTCTGAGTTAAAGATTAGCGAATTTTGAGGGTTACAAGAGTAGCAATTGCCAAAACAATCCCAATAAGGAAGAAACGCATAGTTATTTTTGCCTCATGAATAGGATTTTTTGGCTTGTTAAATAGACATTTAAAGTTGCGAGAATCTTTTTGATAGTGATGATGAATTGGCGTCATTCTAAAGACACGTTCACCCTCTCCTCGCTTAAAACGTGTGTATTTGAAGTAAAGAACCTGTATAACTACAGACAAGGCTTCAGCAAAGAAGACCCCACAAAGCAAAAAGAGTAAGAGTTCTTTACGGATAACAATGGCTAAAACTCCTATAATACCGCCTAAAGCCAGACTACCTGTATCTCCCATAAAAACTTGTGCTGGGAAGCTATTGTACCAAAGGAAGCCAAGTGTTGCCCCTACGAATGCTGCACAAAAAATCGTTAGTTCCTCAGCTCTTGGGATAAACATGATATCTAAATATCGAGCCATACCATAATGCGAAGAAACGTAAGCTAAGACTCCCAGAACTGCTCCCACAATAGCTGAAGATCCTGTGGCTAAGCCATCTAATCCATCAGTTAGATTTACTGCGTTTGATGTAAGTGTTACAATAAATGTTGTTACTAAAATAAATAGAACAATACCTAGAACTTCAGCAGTTTCACCTTCAAAGGGCAGGAGATCTAGGTAGTCTAGATTATGTGATTTAGAAAAAGGAATCGTTGTATTCAGACTATGCTCTTCAACTTTTGAGAAAACAATTTCCTTTTGTCCCTGATCGTTGATAATTTCTTTGTTTGACTTAATCTGCGTTGAGGGACTAAGCCATAAAGTCAAGCCCACAATAACACCCAAGACAACCTGAGCTAAGACCTTAAACCAGCCATTAAGTCCATCTTTATTCTTCTTAAGAAGTTTGAGCCAATCGTCAAGGAAGCCAACTCCTCCCATCAAAAGAGTAGTGATAAGCATTAAGATAATATAAGTATTAGACAGTTTGGCGAAAAGCAATGTTGGAACAAGAATGGCAATTAGGATAATAATTCCACCCATTGTCGGCGTTCCTTTCTTCTCAAGCTGACCAGCTAATCCTAAATCACGGACGACCTCTCCAATCTGTCGGCTCTGAAGAAAACGAATAATCCTTTTACCTAAAAAAGCAGAAAGAAGAATCGACAAAATCAAGGTTAGACCTACACGAAACGAGACATAAGAATAAAGATTATGTCCAAGGAAAGTATAATGTTTGTCTAAGTATTCAAATAAATGATACAACATAGTTTATTTTTCTTGAGCAAATTGGATTCTTAATATTTCACGATCATCGAAGTCATACTTCACACCATTTATTTCTTGATAGCTTTCATGACCTTTACCTGCTACGAGAATTAGGTCATTTTCTCCTGCAAGGAGACAAGCTGTACGGATCGCTTCTGCTCGATCACAGATAGAAAGGACTTGAGCTTCAGCTCCCACAGGAATACCCTCTTTCATATCTTGTATGATTGCTTCAGGAACTTCTGTACGAGGATTGTCTGAAGTTAAAATAACTTGGTCCGCTAAACGTACAGCCTCTTTGGTCATCAATGGGCGTTTACCCTTATCTCTATCTCCACCACAACCAACAACACAAATAATCTTTGCCTCATGATGAGCAGAGCTATTCCTCAAAGCATGCAAAGTCTCAAGTACATTAGCCAAAGCATCTGGGGTATGAGCATAATCAACAAAGGCAGTATATCCCTTTTTGTCAGAATGGAACGACTCCAAACGTCCATCAACAGAACGCAATTGAGAGAGAGCCGTCAAAATCTCCTGCTTATCCAATCCCAAAGAGTAGGCTGTAGCATAAACGGCCAATAGATTGTAAGCATTGAAGTGTCCCACAAGACGAACAACAACTTCACTTCCATCGATAGATAATAAGGTATGATCGGCATGCTGTTCAAGGATCTCCACCTTAAAGTCTGAGCATTGAGTTAGAGAATAACTTTGCTTCTTTGCTTGACAGTTTTGCAACATCACAAGTCCATTCTTGTCATCAATATTAGTAATTGCTACTGCATTTGGGGATAAATAATCAAAGAAAGTCTTCTTAGCCTTCAGATAATCAGCAAAAGTCCCATGATAATCTAGATGATCTCTACTTAGGTTCGTAAATACTGCGACAGAATAATCAATACCATCAATGCGATGCTGTGCTACAGCATGAGAACTAACTTCCATAAAAACATGCGAACAACCATGATCTCTCATCTGAGCAAGGAGAGCTTGCAAAGCTAGGGGCATAGGTGTTGTATGCGTTGCAGGAATTTCCTCTGAGCCAATATAGTTACAAACCGTACTAATCAAACCAACTTCATAACCCAACGAACGAAACAAACGATAAAGTAAAGTTGCTGTCGTTGTCTTACCATTTGTTCCTGTTACTCCAATCACTTTCATTTCCTCTGAAGGATTACCATACCAAGCTGAGGCAAGAAAGGCTTGAAACTCATAAGAATTTTCTACTTTAACATAGCAAACATGAGGATTTATCCGAGCTGGCAAATCTTCACAAACGATAACAGAAGCTCCTTGATTAATGCATTGTTCGATATAATTATGTCCATCAACTTTCGCACCTTTAAGAGCAATAAATAGACTTCCATCACTTACTTCTCTAGAGTCTGAAGTAATTGCCTTTAATTCTCTTCCTTCAAAGTCTCCAAGGACTTGATAAGTTCCTGCTAATCTCTTCTTAGAGAGCTGTACAATATTTTCTAATAAAAAATCAAGTTTCATCTTTATTATTTTAATTTTAAGTGTATTGTTGTTCCTTTTTTATACTTCTTTCCGACAGGTAGATTCTGACTTTCGACCAATCCCAAGCCATCAATCTTCACTTTGAAGCCTGCTTGATGAGCATAGTAAATAGCAGTGCTTGCATCTAAGCCTTTAAGTTTAGGAACGATACCCTCTTTTACCTTTACTTCTTTCTCTTTAATTGCTAGACTACTAGGCAGATCTTTTTTAGGCATAAGGTCAATCGAAGACGGTTTACCTAGAGGAATCAAACGTTTTGCGACAGCTAATGCGACAGGTGCAGCTGCGGCTCCACCACCTATAGGGAGTTTTCTCTTTTTATCGCAACGATCAAGGAGAATAAAACAAGTATATTTAGGATCATCACTAGGGAAGAAAGATGCGAAGGATACACGATAAATCTTTTCAGAACTATCAAAATAACGCCCTGTTTTGGGGTTGTAAACTTTTGCTGTACCCGTCTTTCCACTCAAAGCAATCTCTTTAGAGAACGCCCTCGTTGCTGTACCACCTTTCTCTACAACCGAACGTAGCATTTTTTTGATCTCTGTAATCGTTCTTGGACTTGCGATCTGTTCTTTTACAACAACAGGGTCATTCTTTTGAATCAACTCTTCCGAACCATCTTTTAGAGGCTTAGTTATCTTCTCTATTAGGTAAGGTTTCATTAATTTTCCGCCATTAGCAATAGCGTTGTAGAAACCAGCAATATAGATTGAAGGGAGTTCCAAGGTATAGCCATAGCTCAAAGACGATAAAGCCGAGGCTGAGAATGAACCTGTCAAGCCTTTCTTTGCACTTTCGTCCCAGTCTGCTTTTGAGCGAATCTTCGGACTATTAACAAGCGGTAGAGGGATATCAACAGTATAGTCAAAGGCAAGAGCTTTCAGTTTCGCCACATACTTATCATAAGACTTTTCCTGCTCTTCTTTCGAAGATAAGTTCGTCCAGTAATTACTTGTTATAACCTTAGCAATCCCCACATTGCTCGATTTCTGAATAATTTGCCAAGCTTCAATTTGTCCAAAGGAACCCCAGTCTTGAATAGTAGCTCCCTTATAACGAAATGGTCCATGCCCTGTATCAACTAAATCGTTAGGTCTTACAACGCCATCCTCTAGAGCAATCATCATACTTGCAGGCTTAATCGTAGAACCAGGTTCATTCCTATCTTGTACAGCATGATTTACCTCCTCTACGTAGGTAAGCTTACCTTTAATATACTTACGATCAAGATTAACCATAGCTTTAATTGCACCCGTTTTCACATCAAGAAGAATAGCATGTCCAGAGAGAGCGTTATAACGAAGAAGTTGTTTCTCTAGCTCTGAGTGTAGAATATTCTGCATATTCATATCAAGTGTAGTATAAATATTACAGCCATCTTCTGCTTTTACGACAGAATCCTCTTTAATCGTAACTTGACAAGATCGGGTCAATCGCTTATGTCCAACGCGTCCTCTCAATAGAGAATCCAACTCTATCTCAAGACCTGAACGTCCATGACTTGAATAGTACTTATCTCTATCAGGTTCACAAGTTCCAATTGTCGCATTAGCAAGTCGGCCAAAAGGATAACTTCTCTCAAAGAGAACCTTTGAAGAGTTAGAATGCATCTTATCAACTAAACTATAACGACGCTTACGCACCTTCTTCCCAGTCTTAGGTCTATTCTTTTGCTCCCGTGCAGATAGAATAGGCTTAAAAGGTGTTTTGCTTAACAGTTCCTGATAAGTTGCCCAATCAATCTTAGGATTATCTTTGGGATCAAGAGCAAGCATAGGAATCTCACGATTCCTTAGACGACCGTCTTCGTCATGAAAGTTTTTTCCCTTCCGCCAACTTCTACGTAGCTTGCTTCGATTAAGATGATACTTACGTCCCAATCCTGTACGCTTACAGATTAAGTTAGCAAGGCTATCCAATTCCTCTTCCATAAGATCATCGAGACTATCAATCTCTATACGGTAACGATCTGGGTGCTTATAGCGATTAGACTTTGTTTGTGATAGGATATCTGCCTGAAAGTCTAGGCTAAGTTTATAACAAGGTACTTCCATACTTATAACTCTTCCATCTGAAGCATAAATTGTCCCACGCTTAGGATTAGTATAATGCACATAATCATAAGTACGAACGAAGGCTGAATGACGGATATCTTCTCCTGTTGAGCCAAAAACTTTAGAGATAATCCGAATATTTAAGAAGAGAATAAGTAGGATAAAGCTTCCAAAAACAAAGTATTTAGGATGCTTATTTAGGAGATCTCTAAGCTGAAAATAGATTTTCTTTAAGACTTCAAGCATAAGGATTACTTCTTCTCGTTTGTATGATCAATGATTAAGATTGGAGCAGTCTTAGAATCCTCCAGCTGAAGATCATTCTGAGAAATAGATTTTAAGATCTCAGAATTCGACTTTTCATTTGCAAGAATTGACTTCTGAAATAGGTTCTTTTCCTCTTGTTTTAGGATATGGTATTTCAAGCTTCCTGCTTTTCTTATTTTCTTACTCAGCTTAATGTTGTAACTATTATACATGGCAGAAGCAATAATAACCCCAATAAAGAATGGGAGATACCGCTTAAACAGAGCAAGGTTAAGCTTATATCCTAAAAAAAGTTTTGATAAATCCATAATCCTTAAGCTAATGATTTTTCAATACAGCAATACGTAATTTAGCAGAGCGAGAACGGGGATTAAGCTCCAATTCCTCAGCACTTGGACGAATAGGCTTACGATTGACCAAGTCCCAGTCAGAATCTGCTTGACCGTATATGTTAGCTGTTTCGATTTCTTGCAAGCGAGCTTTCTTAAAGAAGTTCTTTACAATCCGATCTTCCAATGAATGGTAGGTAATCACAACAAGACGTCCTCCAACACGAAGCATGGACTTAGTCGTCTCAAGCATATCTACCAAAGCACCCAACTCATCATTGACTTCAATCCTTATGGACTGGAAGAGCATACTCAACTGCTTTTTCTCTTCTTTTGGCTTAATACATGGACGAACGATCTCAAGCAGTTCGCCCACCGTTTGGATAGACTTCTCTAGACGAGCCTGTACAATGAGCTTCGCCAAGCGACGACTCTGTTTTAGCTCTCCATACTTATAGAAGATATTAGCTAAGTCCTCCTCTGAATATTCATTAATAATATTTAAGGCAGAACGCTCACTTGAGCGGTTCATTCTCATATCAAGGAGCGGTTCATCAGCACGAAAGCTAAACCCCCTACTCACATCGTCCAGGTGATGAGAAGAGACTCCCAGATCTGCAAGAATAGCATCTACCTTTCCCAACTTAGCATAGTAATCAATGAAGCGATAACTATGGCGAAAGTTAGAAGCAATAAAAGTAAAGTTATCCTGCTCTACAATATTTTGCCGTGCATCAGCATCTTGGTCGACAGCAAAGAGATGTCCCTTTGCATTCAAGCGTTTAAGAATCTCTTTAGAATGTCCTCCTCCTCCGAAAGTTAAATCTAGATATATGCCATCAGGGACAATTGACATTCCTTCCAAGCACTCCTCTAGAAGTACAGGTTTATGATAAAAATCTCCCATTTAGCTTAATTCCTACGACGAGAGGACAAACCCTTCTTTCCACGAGAAGAGAACTTAGCATTCTTTCCACGAGCAATTACTCGTTGAGCGACGAAGCTAACAAGCTCATGCTTAATCAAGATAGGCTCTTTAGTACAAGACTTTTCAACTTCAGGAGATGTCTTATCATTGCTAAGCAATGGACCTACAAATGGTTTACCTAAGCTTTCGACAGCTTGCTGAAAAGCCTCTTGTGTTCTCAAAGAGAGAGGGTAGCTTATTTCCTCTAAGAGCATTGGATCTTCCAATTGTTCAAACTTATCCACGCGAATCAAACGATTAGCAAAAGCTCCTTTTCCGTCATGATAGTCTAAGATCTCCTCAGCTCTATAGTACGCCTTATATTCAGGTTGCTCAATAGCTCGTACAATCTGCTTAGAAATCGGCATCATGTTGAATAAGAATAGGTCATCTTCTGGTAAGTAGCCCAAAAGCCCTTCCTTAACCTTATAGAACTTACGACACTCCGCTTGACGCTGTGGATTCTCCAAATAAGGTGTAATAGAGCTGAACTTAATCTCGTGCATGAGTTGAGCCTCTTCATGCAAGCGAATCATCACCCAATCCCCCACCTTTGGCTCGTCAAGAGAGAAGTCAGACCTTAAGATATAACCCTTACGCTCAAAACCATAGATCAGATGAACTTCATGTTTCGTTACGTGAGAAATAAATGCAATACAATCTTTATATGCCAAGGCTTTCTCTTCGGATATTACAGCCTCTAGCTTAGGACTTACTGGAACTTGCTTTTGAACCTCTTGTTCTTTAGACTTAACCTCATCAGATGGACTAATCAATTCGATTGAAGAGATCGTCCACTCAAAAGTTTTATTCTGAACAGCATAAATAAACACTTCCTCCACCAAGACATCAACCCAAGCAGGATCAGTCTTAGGGAAGAGACGTTTTAGTTTTAAGATTTGCACCTTACGAGCTGTCATTGGCTCATCATCAAGGAAGACCTGCCCACTATCTAATCGTAAAGTCTTCTTCGTTTGACGAATCATTGTCTCAGGGAAATCAGATACCTTTGCGACATCACAACGATTAAGTCCGACAATAAAGTTCAACCCATCAACTTGCTTCACCATAGCATCCAAACGAAGGCGGTTAAAACGTCGAACATCTGGCATAAGAGTTTCTCTAAAGTAATAGAGAGCTCCATCATTTCCGATACAATGACAGAGCAGACCATGGTTGCGCAAGGGTGTACCGATAGACATTACAATAAGAGATACTGCGACTTGAGAGATCAACTCTGCAGGTTGTTCCTCTCTAGGCTCTAGGTTTGTTGGTTGATTAGAAGAGCTTGTCTCCACAACACGTTCAACTTCAGGCTCAACTGTCAGACGTCTTACCCTACAAAGCACCCATTCATGTTCATTATGCTTGGGATTAAACTTATAAACCCAACAAAGTTTCACTTCTTCGCCAGCCGTCAAACCCACATATTCATTAAGCAGATACTTCGGAATAATCTGATCATCGTAACCATATTGTCCAAACTCATTCTGCGTAAGTTGAACGATTTGCTCACGATAGAAATCCTCTGGGTAAGCACTCAATTCATTGGATAGTCGGACATCGCTAACTTGCATAATACCTCTTGGCTCTTCTTGGTCAAAAGATATAATAAGCTCTTCTGCGTAAGCAGGCAATGCTCCCTTCTTCATCCAACGGAAGAAGCCTTCTTGCCCCCGTCCCCATGCCACATTCAAGAAGCGTTTATCCTTATTGCGACCGACAACCAAGGCAGGAATCTGCACATACACCTTTTTTTCTTTTGGACTTTCAGGTTCGATAGCAGGTTCTTCTACTTGAACTTGAGTCACTTCAGGCTGACCTTGAGGCATATTATCTTGATTCTTGTACCAATCTGATAGAATATAGTTTTTTAATTTAGGTTCAATAACGATACCTTCGTCCACACACTTTTTGATGAGTATATCAACCAACGTACGAGCTTGTCCGTACGCACCTTGACTTATAAAGCTATCAATCTCTAAATATATCTCTTTATTCTGAGGATATTGTTCCTGATGATTGGTCAATTGCACCTCTAATTCTAATGGATTCTCTTGCTTTTCTGCTTCCTCTGAAAACTTATTTCCTAATTGAATTTCCATATGATTTATCTTATTTTTGGTTTGGAAATTATACATTATAACACATTACAAGCAAAGTTACGAAAAACATTAGAATTTACAAAGGCAAAAAAGAGGAATCTACATGGATAAAAGTGAAATATTTAAGCCTAAAAAAACAAAAAAAACAAGGTAAAACACAAAGGCATGTAAGAACTGAAAAAGAGAACTTTAGAATAAATCAGAGCAAACATAGGCTAAGGTGTAAAAAATCTTTAGGAAGACTTTTTTATTTCGTTGGGAATATTTTTCTAAGTGTAGCGGAAGAATGAAAAAATTCTTCCCAACAAAAATCTAGTTTACCCATCAACTAAAAAGAGAGTAAACTAGAAGTAAATTAGCTAATCCGAAAAATCAAAAATTAAGCAAAGAGATCTTTGGGAAGACGAAGGCTCTTAAAAATAAAAACTCGCCGATAAAAAGCCAAAAGAATACGACGAAGGAAGGGACTGCGAGGCCAATATTTTTGAAACCTCAACCAAGAAGCATCACCTTTCTTGATTAGTTTACCCGCTCTATTTACAGCAACTAGCTCAGCACAGACCTGACTTTTCCGACATCGCTCCCTCTGACTAACATTCCCATCGCCTCGCAATATCAAAATATCTCCCTCGACATCAACCACGCGATGCAAGACATAATGAATGCTATTCAATGAAACAAACAAGAGGTTACCCACGGCAATACTATCCTCTTCCAAAGGTGCAAGAATAAGTTTATCTCGTTTGTGCCAAACCATGGGAAGCATGCTCCAACCAATAGCTGGTACTTCCACGGTTTCTCCCTCTCGAATAGCGTCTACTACCTGAGAGATAACATCAAAATAGAGCTTATTCTGATTCAAAATAGAGCTTAATCTAGGGATTTATTTGGCTGAAGCAGAGCATAAGTCAGCTTCACAGCTTCTTTATCTGGACGACAATCTAGACGATATACAGGCACAGTATTAAGCACTGGCACGAGCGTATCCAAAAGTCTTTTGCTCGAAGCAGGGAAAGATTCGATAGAAGCAACCGAACTAAAAAGTGATTCAAAAGCCAAAAGACCAGACAACTTAGTTAATTTATTCTCTGGACTTTGGTAGAGATGAACAAAGGCTACAAGGTCTGCATGCTCAGCTCGATAACAATCAGTACTACCACTCCATGGACAACCATAGACACGTACCGAACCATCTTCCATTAAACGAACAATAGGCTCATCATCATTCAACAGCGTACAGCCTACCACATGTTCTCTCCAGAGTTTACTATGCGTACTTTTCCCCGTACCACTGACTCCCATAAACACGAGGGCGTGACCATCTAGTTCGGTTACAGAAGCATGAACCTTCAACATACCCAAAGGAATCGTCGCCATACCAAAAGCAATCATAACGAACTTATCCAAAAGTGGCTTGAAGCGAGGATCTGTAAACGAGGCTGTACAGCGAACTTCCTTCCAATCTGAAGAATAAGAAGCTTGGGCATTCAAGCGGAAATAAGTCAGATCAAGGAAATAAGCACCTCCCTCACTTTGATAAAGTTTATTTGAAAAGTAAGTTTCACTCGTCTCTTCCAAAAGACTAAGTCCTTCACTAGAAAGTTCTTCATCGCCCCAAACATGCATTAAAACCTCTGCTCGGTCAGGTAGAACATCTTGAAGGAATGGACGATAATTACTGTAGATCTCAATCGTTTTTTCCCTCGCAGGAGTATGAATGATTAGATATTGATCCGCTATTTTATAGATAATTTCTTCTAACATGTCCTAATTATTTATGAAAAAAAGAGTGAAAATTAAACAAGTTACAGCTAGAAAGCAATTGCTCTAAAGCAAAGCATACCGATAAGCACCTATAAAAGTGCTTGATCGGTATGCGACATTATAAGATAAGCATGCTTATCCATTACGAATAATAGGCTCTACTTCTTCAGTCTTGAGAATAAACCTTTTTTCTTCTTATTACCGTAGCCATAACCATATCCGTAACCGTACCCATAGCCGTAGCCATAACCGTACCCATAGCCATTGCTTGAAGATTTGACACCATTGAGAACAATTGCCATATTCTTAAGAATCTTCTGACTATAGATAGCCTGTAAGTCTGGCAATGCTCTGCGATCAAGGATTCCAGATCTAAGAACAAATAGAGTAAGGTCTGCTAAGTGATTAACAATACTTCCGTCAGCTACAACACCATAAGGGACACAGTCCATCACAATGTAGTCATAATCAGCCTCAAGTTTAGCAATCAAATCATCTAGTCGATGAGACATAAGCAATTCAGCTGGGTTAGGAACTACTGAACCTGACACAAGCACTTCAATCTGTTCACAATTTGGATCTTTCTGAATAAGGTCAGAAACATTCAAGTTCTCGTCAGCTAAGTAATTAGTCAAGCCTAAACCTGACAGACCTAAGCGTTTAGATATTGTACCCTTACGAATATCCATATCAATCAATAGAACCTTATGACCAGCAAATGTCAAGCTTCTTGCAAGGTTGTACATAACAAATGTTTTACCCGCCTTTTCACCGAACGAAACCGACATTAACTTTTTAGGTTTGTGTCCCTCATTACCCATGAAGAGCATGTTCGTTCTTAAGACACGGAAGGCTTCGGTCAGATTATCTGTCCCTTGCTCCGAAATAACTTCAAAGGTCTTTTTCTTATCTCCCAAAGGAATATCTCCCAAGAATGGAACTGTAAGCTTATCAAGTATATCCTTACGTGTGTAAACTTTGTTGTCCAAAATCATTTGAAGTATGAAAAAAGCCGCTGGGAAGAACAGACCTAATGCTAAACCAATCAGGATCGATCGCATAGAATTTGGGCTAATTGGTTCTTCTGGTCCCGTATCAAAGTCCATTATATAGGCATTGTCACTTTGCACTGTCTGAGCAAAAGTATTCTCCTCACGCTTACTTAGAAGTTGTGTATAGAGCGTTTCCTTCATTTTCTGCTGACGTTCGATATCAAGCCATTGTCGTTGTTTGTTTGGTATTTTCGACATTTTGTCAATACCCTCAGAACGCTGACGCTTAATCTCACGAATCTTCAAATCCATTGTCTGGATGTAGCTATTAATAGAACGCTCAATTGACAATCTTGCTTCCTGCATTGCTTTTTGATACTTCAATACAAGTGGATGATCTTTCTTACCATTTGTATTCTCCAACCACTTATCTCTAGCAACCTTAAGGTTATTATACATCTTAACGTTTGGAGAGATTGAAGGATCTTGAATACCAAAATTATCAGGAAGGAAGCTATTAGTTTTTTGAGCATTAGCAAGAGATTCTCGCAAATAAACTAAGAGCTGACGTTGTGTTTGTAACTCAATCATCTGTTTCTCGCCAGATCTGACACGATCCATGTAAGCACCAGCCACAGTTGAAGGGTCAATATAGTTATTCGAACGCTGAAACTGATTAACAACTCCCGAAATACGATCTAACTCCTTGTTAAGAAAGCGAAGGCGTTCATCAATAAAGTTTGCAGTATTTATGGCAATCTGTTTACGAAGCCCACTCATTTCATCGTTGTAAGCATCCACCAAAGCTGTCAAAAATTCTGAAGCTTTTTGTTTAGAGTTCTCAGTAATTGTCAAAGACAATATAGTAGCTCTACCCTCTGGTTGCCCAATTGATAAGTTTCCTTGGTAAGAAGCGGCTAAGTCTTTAACTGGAACAACTTTAATTTTAATCTCAGGATACTTCCACTCTTCCTTTGGAGTTCGATTTCTTAAGGTAAAAGTTCGATTTTGAAACTTGATCGGTTTATCAAACATGACGTCAAAAGATTCCGTTCCGTCTGCATTTTCTAAAACAGCAGATACTGCATCTTTATAACGAACTACAAAAGTAGAATACGTATCTAAGGAATCCGCAAATTCAATTGTTACAGGCGATGTACGATATAGATCAATAAAACGGAAACCTTCTTTAGCAAGATAACTTTTCTCGGCTTCAACAGTTCGAATAGCCTTACCAATAACTAGGCGAGATCGAAGCTGAAGACGTTCATTTTCGATGTTCACTCTCGCACGACGGAAGGCATAAAGATCATAATTAATCGAAGTACGCTGAGAAGGGTCTCGGATTACAACAGTAACAGTACTGCTATAAGTGAACATTTGCTTGCCAGCCTTGTAAAACATAAAGCCGACAAAAAGTCCAATTGAAAGGACAAACCAATACCACTTTCTTAATAAATAGAAGAATATTTCTAGCAGATTAATACTCTCCTGCTGTTCACCCCTTTCTTCGGCAGGTTGATTATTACTATTTGAAGCTAACTGCATGTTGTTACTTTTTGAAAATTGCAAACAAAGTGATCATAGATACAATTGAAGATACGGTCGAGAAGAAATACCCACTCAGTTGCATTGCACGATCAAATTCCATCTCTCCACGATAACGATACTCAACGTAAACAATATCATCTTGATGAAGATAAAAACCTGGCGAAGAGAAAATATCAACACTCTTTAAGTTTAGACGATAAGTTACGTAGCTATCTCCTTTCTGACGCAAAACATTAACACAATCAATTTGAGCATCAACATTTAAGTCACCTGCGAGAGCAAGAGCTTCTAGGATATTGATTTTATCTTTATCGTAAATACGCAAAATTCCCCCTTGAATACCATTAATACGAGTGAAGAGACTTTGCATAGAATTTTGCTGTACAGAAGAAGTATTTACAGAACCTTTATTTAATGCTCCAAGCAAGTAAACTTTGAAGTTTGCCATACGAACTTCCACTCTTGGGTCTGAAACATGATTCCCTTCTATAATCAATTTTGTGATTATGTCCTTCACTTGAGAAATTGTTTTACCTGCGACATTTACTTTTCCAAGGACAGGCATCAAAATGTTTCCGTCTTTATCAACTAAATACCCAGCAACCTGTTTAGCTCGATTATCCAAATCTCCAGATGATTGTGTAGGAGCACTCATTCCAGGCATAGCAATAGCCATTTGATAGCTCCCACCATTCAAAGGAGCTACAAGCTCAGGATACAAGCTTGACACATGAACATTAATCCTATCCCCAGTACGGATCAAAAGATTTGCATCCTGATTTAGCTTATAAGCTTTCGTCAGCTCAACATCTTGTAAGTATGTAAATGTTTTACGAGTAGTACAGCTACTCATCGCTAGTCCCAAAACTAAAAAAGAAAGGATACTAAGTAAAAATTGTTGTCTCTTCATAATTATATTTAATCGTATGATATATTCTAAAATTTCTTTCCAAAAATAATTGAAATAGAGGTAAGAAAAATAATTTTTATATCCACAAAGATAGATTGTTCTCTGAGATATTGCAAATCATAATCCAAACGACAAAGCATTTTCTCCATTGTGTCAGTATAACCGTTGTAAAGCGTTGCATAAGAAAACAGCCCAGGTCTAAGAGCATAGAGCTTAACATAATCAGGGTTCTCTGCAATAATTTGCTCAACGTAGAAAAGCCTCTCTGGTCTTGGTCCTACAAAAGACATCTCCCCTTTCAACACATTCCACAACTGCGGGAATTCATCTAAATGATGACTCCTAATAAAACGTCCAACTTTTGTCAAACGAGGATCTTCATCCTCCCCTTGATAAAGTTGAGGAGTTCCATCCTGCTCGGCATCCATACGCATAGAGCGAAATTTATAGAGTCTGAATATCTTTCCCTTATAACCAACCCTTTCTTGAGAATAAATGATCGTCCCATCAGGATCTTCCCTCTTAATCAATAGAGCTATCAGCAGAATCAATGGAGCAAACACCACCAAAGCAATCAATGCTGATATAAAATCAAAGCAACGCTTTAACATACCTTATTATATACTTCTATTATATATTCCTTTTTCATCTAAATAAGGACTAAACTTAAACTAAGCATGTAAATCCTCCACACCTAATACCTTTTTGTAAAAGTCCTCCAATCCATCTAACATTTTCTGCCCTGTAAAAAGCTCCTTGTAACGCTTCTTTGCACGTTCAGCATAGAGCTGATAAGTTTCTTCACTTGAGCAAATTCCCTGTACAGCTTCAGCAATTGCTTTCGAGTCTTTAATCTCGACATTTAACCCCGAGACACCATGCTCATTAACCCAAGAAACGCCCGACCCCTTAATCTTGGTTGCGACAACTGGTCGCCCAGCAGACATTGCCTCAACCTGAACAATGGCATAAGCTTCTGTCTTCATTATCGAGCTTAGACAGAAGACATCACTTGCACAGTAGTAAGCAGCCTCTAGTTCCGTCGGTATAAAGCCTAAAATCTTCACCTTTTCCTCCAAGCCTTCTTGTGCGACAAGTTCCTGAAGAGCTCCTCGCTCTGGTCCTTTTCCTCCAATCAAAATGACATAGTCATCAGGAAGATACTTTGCGGCATTCACTAAATACTCAAAGCCCTTATACTCAACTAGCCTACCCATTGAGTAAACAATCTTTTTATTTGGATACTCAGCATGAATTTTTGCTACCAACTCTTCATCAGCTATACGCTCACGAACGCCAATAGGCAGGTAATCAATTTTTGACTTGACCTTCTGAAGAGCTGGAGATTGCTCTACATAAACAGGCGTTGTACCTAAGATCAAATCAGCTCTATTAATCAACCATCTCTGAAGAGGCTTATAAAAATGTATAAGAACCTTTTGTTTTAAGATATCACTATGCCAATGTAAAACAACCTTACCTTTATAACCTGAGAGGAATAAAGCTAAAGCGGCCATAGGATCAGGATGATGAATATGAATAATGTCGTAAGACGAGGCAATTTTTCTAAGACGATAAATCATTCTGAAGGACAAAAGTGTCCCATGTGTCTTAAGAAAAGTTTTAGACTTAATAAGCTTACAATAATATGAATACTGAGTAGTTCCCACATCGTCGTCATCTGACGCACAAAGCATGTCACAAAAGATCTTACGCCTAGCAAGACCTCTCATAAAAGCATACATAACTTTTTCAACTCCACCCTTTATAGGATGAAATTTTCCGAGTTGAAGAATCCGAATACTCATATGAATTTAATCAAACAATCACCTAAAAATCTTAACAACATACCTTCTTTTAATCGGAACAAAAATACTCTTTTTTTCATACTTATCCTAAAAAAGTAAAAAATAAAGTTCAATTTGAAGGAATACCCATCACAATCCATAGGCTCTTACACAGAACAAAACCAGCTACACACCAGCAAATTAGATATTTTTCCTAAGAAATAATTTAAGTTCTTTTATAAAAATCAAAGAAATTGAAACTTATTTCAAAAAAAATGTTGGGAAGAAATTTCTAATTCCTTGGGAACATTTTTCGGAGTCTTTGGGAAGAAATAAAAATTTGTTCCCAAGGATTTTTTGAGACCTTTAGGCACAAGCTATCTATCTAATCAAAACACACACCTAAATTCATACTCAAGATCCACAAAGCCATTAATAGGAATATACCAAGCTCTTGGGAATCCCCATAAAGTCTGAGCCTTTCAATTAATAAAATTTGCCATGTTGTAAAAAAAATAAGTATCTTTGTAAAAATTAAAAAGCAGAGAAAACTTCAAATAAAATTAAGGACAAATGACATTTAAACAATTCATCGCAAAGTTTATATTTAGCCTAATCTTGAGCCTTAGCCTACTACAAAGCAATTATGCTCTAGCTTCAGAGTATGGCAGAGACTTCCAACAAGGCTCAACCCCCTCAGTCAAAACCGAACTAAGGGCTAGTAGCCATCAAGTAAGCTTAGAGGTTACGGGCGAACAAGCGATGCTTGCCAACGTTCAACTCTCAGGAGCAGAAAGTGGAACTGTCGAGGACGGACAGAAAGTTCGACTCTCAGTTACCCCACTCTTCATGCCAATAGAGGTTTCAGTTAAAGTGAACGGTAAAACAATCCGTAAGCCGATTATGCTTGGAATGAATGGAGAATATGCCAAATCAATCCAAATAAATCAAAATACTAAGGTTGAAGTCATCGTCAACGCTGGGGTAAGTATAACCTATGATGCCAACGCAACAAAAGGAGGTAGAGTTAGCTTCATTCGTGCGGTGGTAGAAGGGGATTTGATTAACTATGCCAAAGGACAGACTGTAAGCATTGAAGCAATCCCAGACCCAGGATACAAACTTAAATCCATCCTAGTAAAAGCAAATAGTGAACGTGATTTCCGAGACATTACGAGTGATCCTAACTTCGTAGCTGAGGATATAGAATATGAAGTTAAGGTTGAGTTTGTAGAAGGTCAAGCGGGCTACACTGTTGAATTAATTAAAAGTGGCGATCAGGTTGACCTAGCAAACATCGAACTCTCAGGAGCAGAAAATGGAGTAGTCAGTCCTGACGGAGGGGTTCATCTCTCAGTCACACCTCTCTTCATGCCTATAGAAGTTTCAGTTAAGGTAAACGGTGAAATTATTAAACAACCAACTATGATTGGTGTTGGCAACGACTACTTTAAGAATATCAGAATAACTAAAAACACAAAGATTGAAGTTATCGTAAATGCAGGAATAAGTATTACTTATGATGCTAAAGCTACACAAGGTGGAACAGTAAACTTCGTCGGAGCTACCGTAATGGGTGATCTGATCAACTATGCAAGAGGTCAAAAAGTTCGCATTGAAGCGACTCCAAATAGTGGATACAAGCTTCAGTCTATCAAAGTAAAAGGAAATAGCGAAGGGCAGTTTAGAGACATTACAAGCAATCCTACCTTTACAGCTACAGATATAGAATATGAAGTAGAAGTTAAGTTTACCAAAGCTCAAGGGGGCTATAAAGTTGATTTGATTAAAAGTGGAGATCAAGTAGACCTAGCAAACATCGAACTCACAGGAGTAACAGACGGAATGGCAAGTGAGGGTTCAAGCGTTGAACTCATGGTCAAACCACTTTTCATGCCTGTAGAAATTTCGGTTGTAGTTGATGGACAACTGGTTCAACGTCCAAGAATGCTCAACCTTGTAGACTCATACAGCAAGAGTATCCAAGTAAATCAAGATACTAAGATTGAAGTCATCGTAAATGCAGGGGTAAGTATGACCTTCTCTGCAGATGAATCTCCTAATGGTACAGTCGAATTTGTAGGAGCGACCATAATGGGTGATTTGATTAACTATGCAAGAGGAGAAGAAGTTCGCATCAATGCAGAACCTAATCCAGGATATTCACTCCAATCAATCAAGATAAAAGGAAATAGCGAAAGCAATTTTAGAGACATCACAAGCAATCCTACATTCACAGCTACAGATATAGAGTACGAGGTGAAGGTTCAGTTTGGACAAGCAGAAGTAAAGCACCAAGTAAATTTGAAGAAGAGAGGGAACCAAGTTGAGCTTGCAAGCATCGAATTAAATGGAGTAGAGAATGGTAAGGTCCAAGATGGAGAGAGCGTTTCTCTCAAGGTTTCGCCTACGTTCATGCCAATAGAAATATCTGTTAAGGTGAACGGTCAGCTCATTCAAAAGCCTGTTATGTTCTCTGTAGGGGAAGCTTACTCTGAAATGTTCCCAATAAGTAAAGATACGGAGATTGAAGTTATCGTAAACGCAGGAGTAAGTATAACCTTCGACCCAAAACAATCACCAAATGGTAAGGTTAGCTTCGAGGGGGCAACAGTAATGGGTGATTTGATCAATTATGCAAGAGGAGAGGAAGTTCGCATCAATGCAGTACCTAATTCGGGATATAAACTAGAGAGTATCCAAGTAAAAGCTAATAATGAGGGTCAATTCCGAGACATCACAGCTAATCCAAAATTCAAAGCTACTGATATTGAGTACGAAGTCAAGGTTAAGTTCGTTGAGGCTACTGTGAAAAAAAGAATTTCTCTACCAAAAAATGTACAGAACGGAGCGGTTGAGTTCGTAGGCTATCCTGACGGAGCTGAAGTTCCTGTGGGGACAAAGGTTAAACTTAAGGTTACACCTGCTAAGGGTTATAACTTAGAACGTATAACTGTTGGCGGAAAAGATGTAACAAAAACGCTTGAATTTGTCGTAGCTGATGGTAATAATGAAATTACCGCAAGCTTCACGAAAGCAGAGGTCTTCTTCGATGTCCAAGCAAACGTCCAAGGAAGTATGGCAGGACAAGTGAAGGTGAGCCTGCAAGGAGTGAACAATGGTAAAGCTGGCGAGGGAGCAAATATTCGAATCAACGTAACAAGTAGCAAACTTATTGAACTATCGATTGCAGTCAATGGTAAGAATTTCTTGAAGCCTATGATCCTTCGCACAAATGCAACTTACGATGAGGGATTGCGTATCACAAAGAATACTGTAATCACAGTTAACGCCCAGTCAGCTGTACACGTAGGAATTAACCCTTCATCGTTCGAACATGGATCGGTTAAGCTTAAGAATGCAATTAAAATTAGCGGAGAACACTATTACACACACGGACAACAAGTTGTCGTACAAGCTCAGGCTAAAAAAGGTTATACCATCAAAGCAATCGAAGTTAAGGGTACAGGAGAAAATGCTTACACTAACATTTCTAGTAATCCAAGCTTTACAGCTCAGAAAGATAGCTACGAAGTCAAAGTAAGCTACGAAGCAAAGATTGTAAAGAAAGAGATCAGATTACCAGAAGGTGTAAAGCATGGTTCTATTTCGTTCGTAGGACAAAAGAATGGAGAGCTTCTACCTATTGGAACGCGAGTAAAACTCAAGGTTAGTCCTGCGAAGGGATACGAGCTTAACACCCTCACAGTTGGAGGAGTTGACGTATCGAAATCTCTAGAGTTTACAGTTGGAGCAAACAATCACATCGTAGTAATCTTCACAAAGATCCCAGTATTCCATAAAGTTACCGCTAAGCTTAGCGGTAATGCTACGGATCAGCTTACGATGAACTTAGAAGGTGTACAAAATGGTCAAGCTCGCGAAGGAGAGAAGATTAGGCTAGTCATTAGCCAAGCTAAGCAGACAGTCGAACTAAGTATCAAGATTAATGGAGAGCTTATTCTAGAACCAGATCTTCTCACAGAGGGACGCACCTACTCTAAGGAAGTGATGATCTCAAAAGCTACAAGCATTGAGGTTATTGTTTCTAAGCCAGTAGAGATTAACTTTGATGAACGCAATACTCCACATGGTAGTGTTAAGTTCTTAGAAGCAAGTATCATTAATGACAAACCATGCTATGCAAGAGGCTCACGCGTTCAGATCAAAGCAGAAGCTTATCGTGGGTACTTCCTACAAAGTATCCAAATCAAGGCTAAAGGAGAAGCTGAGTTCCGAGACATCACAAGTCAACCTATCTTCACAGCTGAGGCAGACAGCTATGAAGTTAAGGTAGTATTCAGCAAGATTCTTGAACACTTTAAGATAACTACTGACGTAAGAGAATTCGAAAAGACTAGAGAACCTAAACTAATCCTTGAAGGGCTTGAATCAGATGGTACTATCCTTGAAGGAAAACAATTGACAATCCGTATCAAGCGTAGGAAAGCCTTTATGTACGAAGTCTCAATAAACGGAGCAATCGTTCAAGAGATGACACTAGATGCTGACTGGTCTAAAACAATTACGGTTCAAGAAAATATTGAGATTAAGGTACGCACACAAAATTGTGCTAGGTTGATTTTCAACCAAAGCTTCCTAGAACGAGATGGACATAAGATTGAAGTTCAAGGAGCTCAACCTTACGAAGATGGTGTCTGCTTCAAAAGAGGTAGCAAGGTTAAGATTAAGGTTACGCCAGCTGATGGCTACCGACTAAAACAAGTAGTGCGTAAAGGCTTTAACTCTGCCAGTGCAAGTGGTACAGATATTACCAACAAACTGAACAACTATCGTCCAACAGGCTCTTACAACTACCTATTCTTCGAATTTGAGAAGCTTAAGGTTAGCAATAAGGTAAGCATTAAACTTCCGAAGGTAGAGCATGGAACAATTGAGTTCGTAGGCTATAAGGACGGAGATAAAGTCAAGAAAGGTACACGTATTCAGCTCAAAGTTAGAGCAGACGAAGGCTACGAACTTGAATTGCTCAGCGTTGCAGGACAAGACATCAAGGCAAGCAAGAGTTTTGTTGTCGGAACAAACAACCAGATTATAGCTCGATTCAAAAAGATTGAAGACAAAGATGAGCCAAACGAAGAACCTGATGACAAGGATCAAGAGGATACAACAACAGCTATCATCTCACTTCCTAAGAATCTTCAGCACGGAACAATTAGCTTCCTAGGCTACAACGATGGAGATCGTGTAAAGAAAGGTACAGAAGTACAGCTACGTGTTACTCCAGAGGATGGCTACGAACTCGCAGAACTAAGTGTCGATGGACTAAGTATTAAGTACAGTAAGAGCTTCTACGTCTCAGCAAACAATACAATTGTAGTACGCTTCAAGAAGATTATCGAAGAAGATACAGAGATTCTCATCACACTACCTATCGGTGTAGAGCATGGAGTAATCCGCTTCGTAGGACATGAAGACGGAGACATGCTTCCACTTGGCACAAAGGTTGAGCTAAAGGTTGTACCTGATCAGGGTTACGAGCTTGATGTCTTGACTGTCGATGGACTAAGCGTTAAGTACAGCAAGAGCTTCTACGTAGGACGAAACAACAATATCATTGTGAAGTTCAAGAAGATCAAAGAGGAAGAAAAAGTCCAAACAACACGCTTAGAACTACCAAGTGATCTAGAGCATGGAACCATTGCCTTCCTTAACTACACCGAAGGTGAACCTATCGAACTAGGAAAAGTAGTGAAGCTTAGCGTTACAGCCAACGATGGATACGAAGTAGAGTCAGTGAGCGTCGGAGGAAAAGACATCACAGAAAGTATGAAGTTCACCGTTGGAAAGGACAACCAGATTGCCGTAAGATTTAAGAAGCTAACGGCAGTAGAGGAGCTAGGACAACCTACAGCTAAGTTCTACCCTAACCCAGCAGTGAGCATCATCAAGTTAGAAGGTTTCACAAGCTTTGCAGAGATCCGTCTGATTAATCTATCAGGAAAGATTGTCCTCAAAGCACAATGTGATAGCATGGGTACAACAAGCCTAAACGTCGCTCAGCTTGATAGAGGCTTCTACATCCTACAAGCTAAAGGTTACAGAGCTAAGGTTCAGCTCAAATAAGCTAGAGAGCAAATAGCTCTTGAGAAGCACTAAAAAAATATAAGCGAAGGGCAAAACAGTCCTTCGCTTATATTTTTTTGGAAGCTTAGATACTTTTTAGTAGCACCTTGAAAACATTTCGGAAATTCCTTGGCAAGATTTTCTCAAATGTAGCGGAAGAAATTTATAAACGTTCCCAACGATTTTATAAAATTGTGCCTACGTTTTTTCGCCTTGTTTCCAAGAGCAAAAAACAGCCTTAGAATCAACATTTTAGAAAAAAGCCAATACTTCACGCTCTTAATCCTCATAAAAATGTGTATCTTTGTTTCAATAAAAGTAAAAACAAAGTATTAATCAAACAGATAAACAGACATGAAAAAATTCTTAACACTCGCATTTGGGCTAAGCCTAGGCTTCCTTGCTTCATGTGCTACAGAAAATGAACCCATTCTTCCTAAAAATGGAGATACACCTGCCGTAGAACCAAACAAAGAAGAACTAAAAAATCCTCTTTACAAAGGAGCACTGTTACTTAACGAGGGGAACTTTGGTACATCTATTGGAGGATCTCTAGATGTTATCTCTGAAGATGGAAAAGATTATACAGACAACATCTTTGAAGCTACAAATGGACACAAACTAGGTAAGACGACACAAGATCTATTTGTTGAAGATAATAGAGTATATGTTATATCTCAAAAAGGTGAAGACTTCCTCACAATCCTTAATCTTCAAGACTACAAAGAGATTAAATCATACAAGAAAGCAGTTCTTCCACGCCTTAAAACTCCACACAACGTGGCTGTACTGAACAAACTTGTTTATATCCTTGACATTGGTGCTTACGATGCTAATTGGCAACTTCAAGGAGGAGCAATCTACACCCTAGACACAAAGAATATCCACCAAGACGGAGGATTCAAAAAAGTTGAGGGATCGGAAAATGTAGCCAAAGGACGCATGGTCGTACTTAATGGTAAGGTCTATGCCTTGGATAAGCAAGGAGCTGTACTAGAGATTGAAGGAAACAAAGTGATTACAACGAAGAGCTTCGATCTCCCAATCGTAGAAATGTCTAAGAGCTACGATGGACACATCTGGATGCTTGCTTCAAAGGATAAAGGAGCTATCATCAACTACGATCCAAAGTCGGACGCAGAAGTTCGCCACGAGCTAAAGACTAAAGAGGTTGATGGCTTATCTACTGGCAAATGGGGAGCACCAGCTATTCATTTCTCAGCAACACAGGACACAATCTACTTTGCAAATGGACCAAAGATCTATAGACATATCTTCAAAGCTGAGAAGAACGAACTATTTGTTGACGTACTAAGCAAAGAAGAGAATGCAATCATGCTTTATAATGGTCTTGCCGTTGATCCTAGTAATGGCTATGTTTATTTCTCTTCTATCAAAGGTTACCCAGAGTATAAGACAAATAATACTGTGATTTTCTCAAAAGATAAGGAACTTATCTCCAACCATAAGAACCTTTCTGAGTTCCCTGCAGGCATTTATCCCCTAGCTAAATTTCAAAACTAGGAGAGAATAAAAAAACTTATGCATAGAGGGTACAGCACTGATGCTGTACCCTCTTTATATATAAGGATAGATTAAATTTTAATTTAATTCATTATCTTTGTATTTCAATTGATAAATATTTAGTCTCTGAACTTAGATAGCCAATAGCTCAAGTGAAGGACTTAAATAAATAAAGTAAACTATTATTTAATTATGACGCTACATAAAGAAGGAACAAACCTACTCATCTGTACAGCCTTTATATTAATCCTAAGTTGTATCAGCACCTATTTATTATTAGGTACAGGACTAACATTTACCATTGTCCTTTCTATTTCAATCATTCTCTATGTACTAGTTGTGAACTTCTTCCGTTACGAGGCAAGAAAACACCCTCTAGCCGAGAAAGATGATGTTGTAGTCTGCCCAGCTGATGGGAAGGTGGTGGTTATTGAAGAGGTCGAAGAGAAAGAAATCCTCCACTGCCGTTGCATACAAGTATCCATATTCATGAATATTTTCAACATGCATGTCAACTGGATTCCAGTAAATGGAGAGGTTAAGCATGTCTCACATAATAAGGGACGCTTCCTTGCCGCTCATCTGCCTAAGAGTAGTACAGAAAACGAGCGTTCGGCTGTGATTTTTGAAACCAAGGGTGGACATCAAGTACTTGCACGTCAAATCGCTGGAGCTGTGGCTCAACGTATCGTTACTTATCCTCAAGTTGGCGATCAAGCTCACATCAACGAAAACTTAGGTTTCATTAAGTTTGGTTCACGCGTTGACTTGTATCTGCCACTAGGTACGCAAGTTTGTGTTAAGCTTGGGGAGAAAGTCCAAGGGAATATCACTCAAATAGCACAACTTCCTTAAAACAAAGCAATCCCATGCTTTCAATAAAGAAACAAATCCCCAACATGATTACTGCGATGAACCTCCTATCAGGGGTTCTATCTATCGTGATATGCTTGAGCTTTGGGAACATCAAATTAGCAGCCTGCTTGATTGTACTGGGTGCAGTTTTCGATTTTTTTGACGGAATGGTGGCTCGACTGCTTGGCGTTTCCTCTCCAATAGGAAAAGACCTTGACTCATTGGCAGACATTGTCAGCTTTGGAGTCGCTCCAAGTATCCTGATATTCAAAAAGATTTGGATGCTTAGTTCTTGTCCTTGGAGTGGAGGACTTGCCCTCTTGATTGCAATCTTTGCTGGATTTCGTTTGGCGAAGTTCAACAACGATACGCGTCAAACAAACTCTTTCATCGGCTTACCCGTTCCAGCTAATGCTATTTTTTGGATTGGATTTGCCCTATCAACTGATTGGATCTCAGAAACGATTGGATTATACCCAAGTATTTACACTTCATATGTCTTAGTTATACTTATTGGATGGCTCATGATTTCCGAATTACCCATGTTCTCATTTAAGATTAAAGCCTTTCAAAAAGAATATCTACTCTACCCTTCTATTTTAATAGTTATAAGCATTCTTTCAATTCTATTCTTCCAATACCTTGGTTTATCTTTGACAATCTTGGCATACATTTTGCTATCTATTGTACAAAACCAATTAAAGAAGTAATATGATTCTGATTCAACTTTTACTAATAACAAGCCTTGTAGCACTTTTACTCTTCTTTATCTCCCCACGATTCCGAGCATGGGTATTACTCAAACTCATGGAACGAGCTCAGAAAAAGATGCAAGAAAAGATGAATGGGCAGAGGCAAGAACGTCATAATTATCAAAGAGAACAACGCAATTCTGATCCAGAGATTCATCCACATGAAAAGGTTGCCCTTGATGATATAGAAGCTAAACGCTTCAAGAAACGAGGGAATGACGAATACGTTGATTTCGAAGAATTGCCCTAGCTGATTCAAGAGAATAAAGCAATTATCCTACCCTAATCTCAAGCTTTTGCAAGAGATTAGGGTATTCTTTTTGAAATTTCTTAAAAACGCTATGATTAATTAAAGAAAAAAAGCTATATTTGTCAAAAGTTTTAGTAGAAAGCAGATCGATTCATTGCAACAGGTTTAGCTCGTAGAAGTGAACGACTTACTGACCACTAGGATAGAAAAAAGAATTATTTAGTAGAAAATAAAAAGACTGAAACTTATGAATTTCATTTCGCAGGACAAACTCACTATTGTTGGAGCAGGAGGAATGATTGGTTCGAACATGGCTCAAACAGCAGCTATGCTAAGACTTACTCCAAACATCTGTCTGTATGATCCATTCCTACAAGGATTGGAAGGAGTTGCAGAAGAAATATTCCACTGTGGTTTCGACGGATTAAACCTAAGCTTCACAGACAATATTGAAGAAGCACTTACAGATGCTAAATTTATTGTATCATCTGGAGGAGCTCCTCGCAAAGATGGTATGACTCGTGAGGATCTATTAAAAGGAAATGCAGAGATCGCTGCACAGCTTGGTAAGGACATTAAGACTTATTGCCCCGATGCAAAGCATGTCGTTATCATCTTCAATCCTGCAGATATTACAGGACTTGTAACGCTTATTCACTCAGGTCTTAAACCAAATCAAGTATCAACTCTAGCAGCTCTTGACTCAACTCGTCTTCAGAGTGAGCTAGCAAAATACTTCAAACTTCGCTCAGAAGATATTGAAGGAGCTAGAACTTATGGTGGACATGGAGAAGCTATGGCAGTATTCTCTAGCAACGTTAAGATTAAAGGTGAGGAACTAGATTCTATCATCGGAACTGAACGTTTACCAAGTGAAGAGTGGGTTGCTCTAAAAAAGAGGGTATGCCAAGGTGGAGCGAACATCATCAAACTACGCGGTCGTTCCTCATTCCAAAGCCCAGCTTACGTATCAATCAAAATGATTGCAGCTGCAATGGGAGCAGAAGTATTCAAATGGCCTGCTGGTTGCTTCGTTAAGACAGCTGAAATGCAGAACGTAGTCATGGGAATGGAAACGATCATTGACCAGAATGGAGTGCAATATACTCAAAGTATTAAGGGAACAGAAGAAGACCAAGAAGCTCTAAGATCAAGCTATCAACACCTCATTAAGATGAGAGATGAGGTAATAAAAATGGGTATTATCCCTGAAGTTGAAAAGTGGTCAGAGTTAAATCCAAACTTATAAGCCTAAGGACTTAAAGAAGTCTAGAGAAAAACTGAACAACTTCAAAGAAGGAGTTTAATAACTCTAGAAAAAAAGCTTAACGACTTCAAGTAAAAAGCTTAGTAACTTCTAGCTTAGAAGTAAAATATCAATAAAAAGAGCGAGGAAATTCCTCGCTCTTTTTATTTGCTTGCTCTCATCTTTCGATGAGAGCTTAGTTAATATTTACTGATAATTAGACATTACTTCGTTGTATTTATCCGTCATACCCAAACGATCATACACGTTAGATAGAAGATAATATGCCTTATCTGGTTCGATTTTGTAAGCAGCTTCGAAATAAGGAAGAGCTTGTTTGAAGAATTCCTTAGCCTTATTTTCTGTAAGCTTATCCAATTCTTTAGCATTTAGTAGCTCAACAGCTTGATTATAATAACTTCGTGCTAAGTTATAGTTTGCCTGAAAATCCTTTGGATTAACCTCTAAAAGCTTTTTATACCATACTCCAGCTTCATCCCATTTATCCGTCTGTTCATAGACATTTGCCATCATCAATAGATAGATTCTAGACTTAGGATCTTTTTCTAGAGCCTTAGTAAGCATTGTTTTAGCCTGATCAAGTTTTCCTTGAATGAGATAGATGTTAATAGCATTAGGTAAATAGTATTCCGATTTAGGGAATAGCTCAGCCCCTTCCAACATCACTTTCAATCCAGAGACAGTATCAGCCTTAGCCATATAAGAGGCACAAAGAATCTGCATGAGGTCATTCTTCTTGTAATCTTGCTTAGCCTTGTATTCTGTCGCAAGACGGATTGCCCGATCGTAATCCTTGATTTGGTAGCTAATAAGCGGAGCAAAGTAAGCAACCTCTCTAGAAGTATCATCTGGTTTAACCAACTCTTCTTCCTCTTCTGCTAGAATCTTCATTGCTTTTACTTTTAAGAAAAGTTCATAAGCATCAACACACTTAGCTTGCATGTTGTGATTGATGAAGAATGTCCCAGCATTAAGTAGGTGTTGGTAATGGTTATTCTCTACAATGAGTTCCATTGCATCTTCTGTATAATCCCAATCAACATCTCCATCTTCATCAGGCTTATATTCCAATCTTTCCACTTCAAAGAAATGAGGGAACTCTTCAAGCAAAGCATTGTACATCTTCATTGTGTCCACTGCTCCCCCATTTGGAGTGATCATCTTCTCATATTCTTTCTTAAATGTCTCAAACTCGATCAAACCTGCTACATACTCTGCATAAGCTTGATACTCGGGCTCAATCTTTCCTTTGAGACCAGCTAAGATTTCTCTAGCTGTTTTTTGATCTTCATCTGCCATTTTTTCAGCAGAACGAATGTCTGACTTTTGAGCGAACATCGCAAGAGATGTCATAAGGCTCACAAGCGTAAGATAAAAAATCTTCTTCATTTGTATTCGTTTATTTAATTAATTTATTCCTGTCTATTTTAGAGCTTCACTTAGTCTTCCTGAACATCAGTTTCTACCGCTTCAAGAAGGCTATCAATCGAAGCCGTCTCTGATTGTGTTTCTTCTAAGGATCCCTCTTTTTGTTCTTGAGCAACTACAGAATCAACCTCTTCATCTAGTTCATCTTCAGCCATTACTCGACAAACAGAAGCAATCTCATCGCCACGTTTATCCAAGTTAATTAAACGAACTCCCTGAGTAGCACGTCCAATAATGCTAAGGTCTCTCGCATGCATGCGAATACTTACACCACTTCTGTTGATAATCATTAAGTCATGACTATCAGTTACGCAACGTATAGCCACAAGAGATCCAGTTTTATCCGTAATATTAAGAGTCTTAACCCCTTTAGTTCCTCGGTTTGTCAAGCGATAATCTTCAATGATGCTTCGCTTCCCATAACCCTTTTCACTAACTACGAGAACTGACTCCTTACTTGGATCTTCCACAACGATCATTCCGACCACTTCGTCCTGAGGACCATCAAGCGTCATTCCTCTAACGCCCATTGCCACACGCCCAGAAGCTCGAACAGTTGATTCATTGAAGCGGACAGCTCGTCCATTCTTATTGGCGATTAGCACCTCACTATTTCCATTTGTCAGGTTCACTGTTACTAGCTGGTCATCATCTCTCAGGTCAATCGCACGTATACCATTTGCTCTTGGACGTGAGTAAGCTTCAAGGATTGTCTTCTTAATGATTCCTCGCTTAGTACAGAACAATAGATAGTGAGAATTAACAAATTCTTCATCTTTGGTCAAGTCCTTAATACGGATGAAAGCATTGACCTTATCATCAGCTTCAATATTGAGCAAATTTTGGATTGCACGTCCCTTTGTATTCTTATTCCCTTCTGGAATCTCGTATACTTTCAGCCAATAGCAATGACCTTTCTGTGTAAAGAGAAGCATCGTTGCATGCATTGAAGCCGAATAAATATATTCAATGAAGTCTTCTTCTCGTGTATCACTAGCCTTACTTCCAACACCTCCTCGTGTCTGAGATCGGAACTCTGTAAGAGGAGTACGCTTAATATAGCCAAGATGCGAAATAGTTATCACCATCTCATCGTCAGCGTAAAAGTCCTCTGGGTTGAAGTCCTCCGCAGCATAGATAATTTCGCTACGACGCTCATCGCCATACTTTTCCATCACCTCAACGAGCTCTTCACGAACGACCTGCATACGCTTTTGACGATCAGCTAGAAGTTCTTCGTAGTATTGAATCTTCGCAAGCAACTCATCATACTCATTACGCAAACGTTCTCTATCAAGTCCTTGTAAAGCACGCAGACGCATATCAACAATCGCACGAGCTTGTACGATAGATAGATCAAAGCGAGCCATCAACTTCTCAATTGACTCTGAAGTTTCCTGAGATCCACGAATGATCTTAATTACTTCATCGATATGATCAATTGCAATAATCAGTCCTTCTAATAGATGGGTACGTTCCTGTGCTTTACGTAGTTCGAACTGTGTACGACGTGTTACCACATCTAGTCTATGATTCACGAAATGCTTAATCAAGTCTTGTAGATTAAGCAGTTCAGGACGTCCGTTTACAAGTGCAATATTATTAACACTAAAAGAAGTCTGCAAAGCTGTCATCTTATAGAGTTTATTCAAGACCACTGAAGCATTTGCATCACGTTTAATATCGATGACAACTCGGATTCCTTTACGGTTTGACTCATCAGCGATACGAGAGATTCCATCAATCTTTTTCTCGTTCACAAGAGCTGCTATAGCTGCAACCATCTCCGCCTTATTAACTTGGTAAGGAACTTCCGACACAATGATACGTTCGCTATTACCAACCTGTTCAATATCACAGCGGCCACGCATCACGACACGACCACGTCCTGTCTCGTAAGCCTCTTTAACCCCTGAATAGCCATAAATATACCCTCCAGTTGGGAAGTCTGGAGCTTTGATATATTTCATCAAGCCCTCTACATCTAGCGTCTCATCACTATCAATATAGGCGACACAGCCTTCAATACATTCAGTTAAGTTATGAGGTGGCATATTTGTAGCCATACCCACAGCAATACCAGAGACCCCATTAACCAATAGATTAGGGAATCTACTAGGAAGTACCGTAGGCTCTTGACGAGTATCATCAAAGTTATTTTGGAACAATACGGTCTCTTTCTCAATATCTCGAAGCATTTCACCTGCAAGCTTGGTAAGACGACTCTCGGTATAACGCATTGCTGCAGGAGAGTCTCCGTCAATTGACCCAAAGTTTCCTTGACCATCAATAAGAGGGCAACGCAAGCTCCAAGGTTGAGCCATGCGAACAATTGTCCCATACACAGAGCTATCTCCATGAGGGTGATACTTACCTAAGATCTCCCCTACGGCATTAGCACATTTCCTTGTAGGCTTCTCATAGGTATTTCCTGTATCATTCATGGCATAAAGCACACGACGATGTACGGGTTTTAAGCCATCTCTTACATCAGGCAAAGCACGAGATACGATCACGGACATTGAATAATCAATGTAAGCCGTCTTCATCGCATCTTCGATATTAATGTTAATTATTCTATCTTCTGCGTCACGCATTATATAAATGAATTTTATATTATATATTTCTATGCTAAGGTACTACTTTTTTCACACATACACAAGCTAGAAAGCTCAGTACAAGTAAAAATAAACAAGGCTTAAATACAAAAAAAACATAGGCACAATTTTATAAATTCGTTGGGAACTTTTCTAAATTTCTTCCGCTACTTTCAAAAAAATCTTCCCAACGTTTTCTTCAAAAGCTAAGAAGCTATAAAAGAGAAGTATAGAAATATGCTTTTTGAACAATCCTCAACGTTAAAAATATTGAAAGCATGAAAAATAATTTTATATTTGTATTTCAACACTATTATTAAAACGATTAAATTTAGTTTTTAGTCTCTTTGGAGGCAATTCAAGACAATATGCGTAAATTTTACATCTTCCTTATTGGGACATTCTTCTCACTAGCAATTGTAGGACTTTTCATACTACAATACTTTTATTTCGACAAAGTCGTAACCCTCAACAAAGGACAAATAACACGCTTAGCGAATGAAGCTCTAAGTGAAGCAATTGAAGACATAGAGATTCACGATTTCGTCCAAACGGTTAGTAATGATTTTCATCAGAATATTTCCTTCCATGAAAGAATTAAGAAGCGTCGTATTTCAGATGTCTTTCCTGCTCGAATGAAGGTTTGTCGCAACCCAAACAGAGACACAATCGGTTCAGACCCCTCGGAATTAAGGAGCGAACTACTATGGGTGTACTTCAACAAAGGAGAACAGTTGGATCGCTACATCTTACGTTACATTTACGAAGGATATAATGGAGTACAGGAAGAAGAACTTCCCAACTTAGTTCCTTCGAAGCGTTTCTACAAGTTGATTAAAAAGAAGCTTATCAACAAAGGTCTAAGCCAAGACTTTAAGATTTCTGTCTACACACATGACAAGAATCTAGTCTATGAGTATGTTCCACCAGGTATTATTTTGAATAAGGACAACCTATTAACAGGAATACACCAATTGCTCTTTTACAGAGAAAACCTGCGAAGAAGAGATTGCCCCTATGTAATCCTCCATCTTGACTACAAGAATAACCTTAGAGAAATGATCTACATAGCTCTACCAGGCATGATCTACATTATTATCCTCCTTGTGCTAGCAATCTTAATCATGATTCTATGGCTTAGACAAATACATTTCCAAGATATAAAATCTGCCTTCATTAACAATATGACTCATGAGCTAAAAACCCCGATATCTTCTATCTCCCTTGCTCTACAAAGCTTGCGAACAAATCCAAACATGAATGAGGAGAGGAAAGATAACCTGATGAAGATTATGGAGCAGGAAACAGAACGCCTTCGTCTACATGTAGAGAAAGTACTACAAACATCTCTACTAAAAGAGAAGAAACAGAAGATATCGATGAAAGTAATTGATCTCTACGAAGAAATTCTCCCAATCATAGAAATCTATGAGATGCATACAGAGAAACTTAAAGGTAGTCTCAACCTTGAATTTGATGCAGACGACACATGGGTAAATGTTGATCCAATACATCTAAAGAATATATTCTTCAACATCTTTGACAATTCAATTAAATACCGTAGTTCAGAACGACCAATTCATATAAACATTAAAGTATTTAATGAAAAAGACTCTATAGTTATTCAAATCTCTGACAATGGTATAGGAGTTCCCAAAGACCAAATACATAAAATCTTCGATCGTTATTATCGAGTGGCAACTGGATATACACACGATGTTAAGGGCTATGGTTTAGGTCTATCCTATGTTGAAGAATTTATTAGGATATTCAAAGGAACTATTACTGCAAACCTTGTTCCAACAGGCGGACTAATGGTTTGTATTAGCCTACCAACTGCTCAAGAAGATTTCGAAGATGAAATTCAAGAAGGAGAAGAAGCTCATTAATATCATTATAAATACTCAATAAACTTATGAAAAAATTAATTCACTTTTTACTTGCAATAATTCTATTACTTAACTTACAATCAAAGCTCGAAGCCCAAGACTTTGACTATCGTTACCTGCTTTATGATACAGACGATACAACAAGTATTCTAACTATAGACCCTATTTCCTCTCTATCCTTCCTCATCAAGCACAAAGAAAAAGGCTACTGGGCTGGAGGCTTAGGGCTTGAAAGCATGATCAGTGACTCTTGGAGTCATTGGATGCAAGTCAAGGGCTTCTGCTTAAGTAGTAAAAACAGCCCTATTTTCAGCTATTCATCATCATTGAAGTACTATACTGGAGGTGAGTTTGCTAATGGTTTTTACTTAAGATTAAAGCTTGCTACCATTTATACGATGGATAAAGCTGATTCTCCCTTTAATAGCAACTTTGCCATTGGTGGGGGGCTTGGTTTAGGTTGGACCTCAACACTCTTTAACAGCAAGGGAATACGCCTTTTCCTAGACCTAGGGATCAAGGGCTTCTACCCTTTTGGAGGTTACAACAATCGTATTCCTAAAGAGAAGAATCCTCTGAGCGAATATATTAGAATCACAACGTTTTCAGGTGATCAACTCTTGCGACCAGACAAATTTTGGGACGGAACAATTGGATTAGCCATCAGTCTATAAAAAACAGACCCTTAAACATAAGAAAAGGCTATGCAAGTTTGCATAGCCTTTTCTTATTCAAGTAGTAAATTCTAGCTTTTAGTCCTCAAGCAAGTGCTGACTAAAACCTACAAGGTGGCGAAGATTAACTAGGACTTCCGTAGTTTCTTGAAGCATATTCATATAAACCATAGAAACTTTTAGGCGGTCTTTACCTCCTTCATAAGTGCGTTTCATCTGAACCTTACGCATTTCCTTAACCTTACGTCGAAGCTCTTTACCCATTGATTTGGCTTTCTTAACGTCTTCCATCTTTTCACTTGAAACAAGCTGATAAACCTGTTTTAAATAATCAAGCACCTCATTACGAATTGGCAGGAACTCTTCAACAAATTCTTGAGGCATAGGATTGAAGTTATTCCCCACATGCTCAGCACATACAACTGAAGACCTCTCCAAAGCATAGCTCATCTGTAGACAAGCATTCGCTCCAAGGTGAAACCACATATTCTTCTCTAAAACAGCTTCATTAGATAAACGACGCAGACTAATCGTCTCCTTACGACGCATTGCTTTGAACTGACGCTTATGAACCTCTGTATGCTCCTGAACAAGTGATAACTTAGAAAAATCTTCTGCAAGGAAAGCATTTGTCAGATCTTCATAGTCAGTTGAAATATGTTCCAAATGCTTCAACTGATTATTACGCACATGCAAAGAGAGTAAAGCCCAAACATCTTCCTCCTTCTCCGTATTCATAATCTTGATGAATAGCTCATCCTCTTGCTCTTTTTTCTTACTAAAAATATGACTTGAGAAGAGAAGGAATATAGCTAGAGCAATCAGTGCAACCATCGCAATGAAACCTCCATAATACATAATCAAAGCAACTGTCCCAGAAATTAGGAAAGCTCCTCCTGCTGTAATGAACCAACCTCCAATAACACTAATAACTCCTGTCAAACGACTTACAGAACTTTCACGTCCCCAAGCTCTATCTGCCAAGGCCGTCCCCATAGCAACCATAAAAGTTACATAAGTTGTAGAAAGTGGAAGCTTATATGAAGTACCTATTGAGATCAACAAGGCTGCAAGTACGAGATTAACCGATGCACGTATAAGGTCAAAAGCAGCTCCTTGTTCTAAGACTACACCCTCTCTTGAGAAACGGCTATCAATCCATGTCTGCAACTTAGGAGGAGTAATGCTCTCAACAGCCATAGACATGCGACTAGCTACTCGAACAATACGACGAGACATACGAGATGATCCAAAACCATCCTCCACTTCATCCTGACTAGATAGATTAACTGATGTCTTGATTACATTCTGTGCAGACTTAGAAAAAACCAAAGCTAGCACCATAATAATCCCAGCTGAGACAAGAACATAAATTAGATATGGAGCATTATCTGGCAAGTTATTAGAAGCCATCAAATAAGTATCGTACGCTCCATCACCATGAGCCATATAATCAGTATAAGCAGAGACACCAGAAAGAGGAATCCCAATAAAGTTTACTAAGTCATTCCCTGCAAATGCCAAAGACAATGCAAATGTACCAGCAAGAATAATGATCTTAAAAACATTTACTTTCAACCAATGCAAAACTTGCATCAAAATAGAAGTTGCAACGAATGCTCCCAAAATAATATACCACATGTGATCAGTCAAAAACTGCTTAGCATCAGCTGTCATAAAGGCAGCCTTCTTAAAGCCCTTGAATATCAAGAAATAGATGATACATGTCAAAGCAAGTCCTCCAAATAAACCAGCTAGATAATTTAGTCTTTCCTTATACTTAAAAGTAAATATGATACGAGTAATATATTGTACTAAAGCACCAAACATAAAAGCTACAGCAACGGACATAAAGATCGCAATAATTACCTGTAAGGCTTTAGACGTATTGATCAGTTCTGAGACTTCAAACGGAGCTTTTGAAAGAACACCTTGAACCATGTGTTCAATACCTTCAAAATTATCAAGCTTAATCATCGAGATACAGAAGGATGCTCCAAGGAGATTGAAGATCATAGAGACTGTGGTTGAGGTCGGAAGTCCTAGAGAGTTGAATATATTCATCAAGATGATATTACCAACCATCGCAGTTACACAAATAATCATAACCTGCATAAAGGAGAAATACTCAGGGTGATAGATACCATTTCGAGCAACGTCCATCATGCCATTACTCAATGAAGCCCCCAAAAGAACTCCAACACCCGCAACACCCAAAACAACCTTAAAAGGAGCGGCCTTAGCTCCTATGGCTGAATTCAAAAAGTTTACGGCATCATTGCTGACACCGACAGTCAAATCTATGACAGCTAGAACTCCAAGAAAAATTACAATCGTCAGAAAAATCCATTCCATAGTTTTTATGTTTTTAAGAATTATTTATATCAATTAAATGAGTCATCAACTGAACAAATTCAGTTTCGTTGTAAATAGTAACCCCTAACAAGCTAGCTTTTTCCAGCTTGGCTGGTCCCATATTCTCACCAGCTAGGATAAAGTCTGTCTTTTTTGAGATTGAAGAAACAAGTTTTGCTCCATAAATCTCAAGTAAATCTTTGTACTCCGCCCTAGATCTTAGAGAGAAGACACCACTTATCACGCAAGTCTTTCCTTGTATTGGACTTTGCTCTAAAATACTTGTATCAATAGTAAAGGCTTGTTCTTGCTCAAAAGTCAAGCCATAAGAACGCAAACGCTTAAGAATACTATGCTGTTCTTCAGAAGCAAAAAAGTCTAAAATACTTTGGGCTATAATCGGACCAATATCATTAACCTCGCAGAGACTTTCAAAGGTCTGGGCTTGTAAATCATCAATTGTTGGGAAGGCTTTAGTCAAAGTTTTGGCTGTCGTTTCCCCAATATGACGAATACCCAAAGCAAAAAGTACAGCATGATAAGGTCGCTTCTTACTCTCACTAATTGAAGCGATCAACTTATCTGCACTTTTCTTTTGGAAACCTTCTAAATTCTGTAAGTCTTCACTTGTTAAAATATATAGATCGGCAGAAGACTTTATGAGCTTATGTTCAAAAAGACTTTCGATAGTCTCAGGTCCAATCCTAATATCAAGAGCTTTACGAGAACAGAAGTGTTCTACTTTTCCCATCTGTTGAGGCAGACAGGACTCTTGATTTGGACAGAAATATCCTGCTTCACCCTCAACTCGCTCCAATGGAGATTGACAGACAGGACAAGCTTTTGGGAAAAGTACAGCCTCGGAAAAGATATCTCGTTCCTTCGCTTCAACACCTACAATCTTAGGAATAATCTCTCCACCTTTTTCCACCAAAACAGTATCTCCTAAGTAAAGGTCTAAGCTTTTGATGAAATCAGCATTATGAAGAGATGCTCGTCTTACTTTTGTCCCAGACAAAGTAATTTCCTGAAGATTCGCAACAGGCGTTACAATACCAGTACGACCAACTTGATAGCTTACCGACTCAAGAATTGTCTTTTTCTGTTCAGCTGAGAATTTATAAGCAATCGCCCATCGAGGACTTTTCGCCGTATAGCCCATTATTTGCTGAGCTTTAATCGAGTTAAGCTTTAAGACGACCCCATCAGTTGCAACAGGCTCATGGTATCGAGCCTCATTCCAATAATCTAAGAAAGCATAGATTTCTTCAAGACTAGCACACACTCTCATGGCTTTAGAAATCTTAAATCCCCATTTCTCACATTGCTTTAATCGTTCATTATGATTATCTGAAAGAAAGTTTTGCTCTGGGATATAATAAAAGAAAGCATCAAGTCGTCGCTCTGAAACGACTTTGGGGTCAAGTTGTTTCAAAGTTCCACTCGCTGCATTCCTCGGATTTGCAAAAATTGTTTCTCCTGCTTCAAGACGTTCTTCATTTATTCGCTCAAACTCCTTGAATGGAAGTAAAATTTCGCCTCGGATTTCAAAATTATCAGGATAGTCATTTCCCATTAAACGTAAGGGAATAGAACGAATTGTTTTCACATTTGCTGTAACATCATCTCCCGAAATTCCATCACCTCTTGTTACAGCACGTACTAAAATACCATGCTCATAAATAAGAGAAATTGAGAGACCATCATATTTAAGTTCAGCATTGATTAGGAAATCATTGCCTAGTTCATCTTGCAAGCGTTCATAAAAAGTCCGAACCTCATCGTAATTATATGTATTACTCAATGAAAGCATTGGATACTGATGACGAACAGATTCAAAAGCATCATTCCTATCACTCCCCACTCTTTGAGTTGGAGAATCAGAACTTATCAAGGATGGATATTCTTGTTCTAAGGTTTCTAGCTCTTTTAAAAGTAAATCAAAAGCTTTATCATCAACCAATGGATCTGACAGAACATAGTAATGATAATTATATTTATTTATAAGTTCTCGAAGCCTTTGTACCTTTCCTTCAATTACCTCCATACCTGAAAATATATAACTGATTCAAAACAACCATTAAACCAAAGCCAATCTTTCAACACTGCCGTTGGCTTGAAACCTTCTCTTTCGAAGAGATGACAAGCTCTTTCATTGGAAACAAGCGTTTCAGCGTAAAGCATACGACAATTAAGTATATTAAAAGAATAAGACTTAGCAAAAGATAAAATCTCTTTAGCCAAGCCTTTTCCTCTAAATTCTTTTGCAAGATAAATACCACAAGCGAGTTTCTGATTGATTGCTTCGTAGTCAAAAAGCTGTAAGTAACCAACAGGCTCTTTACTTTCTTTCTGCTCAACTAAGAAGATTAGTTGTCCTTTTTCTAAAATAGACGTTGAAGAGTCTTGAATATAATTCCGTATAAACTGATGAGACAATGGATTCAAAATCATTGTAGAAGACCACGAACTTAAATCATTTTCCCAGTCAAAAAGGAGCTGTTCATCCGTCAATTCAAATGAACGAAAGCTTAGATGCTCAGATATTAAAGCCTGTAATCTATCCCTTTCTACATTCATTTTCTTAAAATTCAAATGAATCTTCAAAATTTGTTCGACTGAGGATTGATCGTCCCAAAGTCAATTCATCAGCATATTCTATCTCATCTCCGACAGCAACTCCCCGAGAAAGAATTGTTAGCTTAACTTGAAGATCTAGAGCTGTAAGCTGACGATGAATATAAAGATTCGTAGTGTCTCCTTCCATTGTCGTACCAAGAGCAAGAATAATCTCTTGAACTTCTCCTTCTTTAAGCCTAGAGACCAGACTCTCAAAATTTAGATCCTCTACTCCAACCCCATCAATTGGAGAAATTACACCTCCAAGAACATGATACAAGCCTCGATATTGAGCGGTATTTTCAATAGCCATAACATCTCCTACATGCTGAACAACACAAAGGAGACTGCGATCTCTTGAAGGATTTGAACAAATTGGACACAAGTCCGTATCACTAATATTATTACAGCTATGACAATAAACAATATTTTCTCTCATTGAAAGAATTGAATGAGAAAAAGCACGAGCATAATCCTTAGGGTTCGATAAAATATGAAGAGCTAATCGTAAAGCAGTCTTACGTCCGATTCCAGGCAACGAAGACAATTGTTGAACAGCAGTCTCAACCAAAGTTGAGGGATACTTCATCATTTTTTATCTGTTTTTCGGATTATTTCCCGTCCAGCCTTATCGTAGAACTTATGTTGCAAGAAGCTCATGCTGTCATCGGATGTAATCTTAACACCCGGACCTATAGAAAATCTCCATTTCAAGGCTGTAGAGAATAAACCCTTTGTCAGATGTGAAGCAATGAATGGATTAACATGAACATTTATATAGTCCAATTTTTCATGAAATATGAACTGTTCAATCTCACCTTTGAGAGTTTCAACAAAAGTTATTGAAGACGAAATTTTACCTCGTCCTTGACAAGACGGACAAACTTCTTCCGTTTTAACATGAATCACATCACGAACTCGTTTACGTGTGATTTGCATCAAACAGAGTTTAGTCAAAGGATAAACATCTGGTTTGGCTCTATCAACCTGAAGGAGCTTACACATTTTATGATATAGGGCAAGTTTATTCTGCTCGTCCCTCATATCAATAAAATCAATCATAATGATTCCTCCCATATCACGCAAACGTAATTGACGAGCAATCTCTACAGCAGCCAAGTTATTTACTTCAACCGCAATTTCTTCAGCTGAAGCATTTTTCTTAAACGAGCCAGCACTATTGACATCAATCACATGCATAGCTTCCGTTTGTTCGATAATCAAGTTCGGCGGAGTCTTACCTGTCTGCAGTTTAACCTTACGCCCAAGAGTTTTCATCATTTGATGAGTAACCCCTTCAGCGTTAAAAATATTTCGCTGTTTGTTGTCATAAAAATCAACTTGCTTCTTCTTTCCTAAAGAGGCAAAAGAAACATAATCAACAATCTCCTTATAAACTTCTTTATCGTTTACAATAATTTTGTCAAAGTCATTACCATTCTCTCGAATTAATGACAAGACTCTATCCTGCTCCTTGTAGACTAATCCGACATAACGCTTAATCTGACTTCTCCCAGAGTTCGGATTATTATTGGCTAAACGTAAGTATTCTCGTGTTTTATCGTAGCAATCAGACCATGCCTTTAGAAGCATATTTAACTCGTTTGCCAAGGTTTCTTGATCTTTATCCTCTGCAGCTGTACGAACAGTAACCATAAATCCTTTTGGTTTCTGCTCAAGGACAATAGATTTTAGACGTTTAACTTCAGCCTTTGATCGGATCTTCTTAGATATTTTCACTCTACGACGCTCTTCTAAGTCTTCTGAGAATGGACTTAAGATCAAGTTATGTCCAATAAAACAAATCTCAGTTGAGACAGATGCTGGCTTCGTAGATATAGGTTCTTTGACAATAGATACCAGAAGATCGTCATTATGGCTTAAACAATCAATATACTTCGCTTTCGATTCAAGCTTAGCCTCAAGATTGTCATCCTTAATATATATTTCTTGACAGACTTCGTCCCACGATCTATTCTTATTTTTTTTAATATCATCAGTGATGATTGTTAAAAATTTCTGAGAATATAGAAAGCTCCTTGTAGCAGGTCTATGTACTGATGATAGGAAGACTTGTGAGTTCTCTCCGATCTCTACAAATAAGGCACTACTAGAGTCTTGACGGATATTTACTCGTGACAAATAAATGTTTCCTGTAGCATAAGTAGCATCTCTATCTTCCTCATGCAACTCTACAAGCTGATCATCTTCTAAAAGAGCTATTCGATTGTGATTTTCCGAAACGTCTATTACAAATTTTCTTTTTAGCTCTTGCATTTTTTCTTTTCTTAATAGTGAAGAAGAGAAGCAGAAGAATGATCTTCAGGCTTCTCTTCTATATTTATTAAAGTCCAAAACTTCAACACTACTTCTTCTTATGACGATTCTTCTTAAGCCTTTTCTTACGCTTATGTGTCGCCATTTTGTGACGTTTTCTTTTCTTTCCGCTTGGCATAACCTTTATTTTTTTTGATTAAACAATTAATTATTTCTCTTAATAGACTCCCAAACTAGGCATCCTTTACTTGCTGAGCAAAAACCTTTGAAGGCTTAAAGAATGGTACACGACGAGCTGGGATCTTAATAGTCTTAGACTTAGAGATATCACGTGCAGTCTTCTCTGCTCTTTCTTTAACAATAAAACTTCCAAAACCTCTTAAGAATACATCTTCGCCTCGAGCCAAAGAACCTTTAACTGATTCCATAAATGCTTCAACAACAGCCAAAGAGGCTTCCTTATCAATCCCTGTTGAGCGAGCTATTTCACTAACAATCTCTGCTTTTGTCATAATATTTTTTATTCATTTAATATACTTAAATCATGATAGTATACAGATATAAATATCTGCGGTTTACAAAGATAATATAAAAAAATTGGAATACCTAACATATAAGTAGTTCTAATGCGATAAGATTAATCCGAGAAACAACTTATCCTCTTAGACCAAACGATGAAAGCCTATACACGAAGTCTACTCTCTCTTCCGCTTCAAAATCTGACGTTCTTTGACAGCATCTTGATAGCATTGCCTCTTCTTCTGCCCCTTCTTACTTAGAGAGAAAACATCAAAAAGGAAAAGCTCTTCAATCCCAGTAGACAAATCCATGACTCTATGCCCCAAACTTTCATCTTCAGACCTATAAATATTTACAGAATCATAAAGAGAACCATCATATTGATAAGCTCGATAAGTTATCATATCTGGACGAACTTCAATAATTTGATACAACTGCATTCCAGAACCTAAACGATCATGTATTTTATCGAAGCCATTACGATATAGTTTTGGAGAACTAGTACTGATGAGATAAACAGGAGTACACTCACGACCTTTTTCATCTTTTCTTGAAATACGAGAATAAGCATGATCATGTCCTTGCAAAACAAGATCAGCTCCACAGTCTTCAAGAATTGACTTAAAGCCTAGATTCATTATAATATTGTAGCGATCTTCTCGAACACTCTGCACTCCATGATGAAACATCACCACCTGCCATTTCTGCTTTGAGCTAAGGAGTGTTTCTTTCAACCAATCACGACACTCAAAGACAGCCCAAGGCATAATACCATTACTATCCAAAACGATAAACCTCATAAGCGGATAATCTATATAGTAACTACGACCAAGGAAGTTCTTTGGACCATTCTGGGGAAAGTTGTACTGAACTATCCAACGAGGGTCAAGTTCTCTTAGAAAACCTTTCTTTAGGTATTCATGATTTCCTGTCGCGACATTAAATGGAATCTCAGCAAGAGTCTTTCTTCCCCAAGCTTTGTACCAAACAGACCAAAACTTATCCGTAGGGCCTTCTATCTGATCTCCAGCCGTTGCAACGAAATGAATTGGATCTTTGATTAGAGACTTACTTTTGGACTGTTCCATGGAATAAATAGAATCAGGCAGAAGATTTGAAAAAAGCTTAGAAGACAACTTGCCATCTGGATCTTGAACATCTCCCAAATAAACGAAACGCTCCAAAGAATCTAAGCCTTCAGGAATAGTAAAACGATAGGAATCAGAAAAAGCCCCATCCTTCTCAATACGATAAAGATAGGTATGTCCCTCTTCTAACTCTGACAACGAAGCAGAATAATAAACTGCTTTACCACTACGAGTTTCAACAAGCAAAGCTTTAGCCTCTAATGTCTTCCAAGACAAATTCTGCTCAGAAACAGAATCAAGTCCAACTCCAAGATCAGCATAGCAAAGCTTCTGAACTTTGAGCTCTTCACCACAACGCCAAGAGACTGTTCGCTCATGCAAGAAATCCTCTCCTGAGGTTAGCGTTATACGATCAATTGAATCAGATGTTTTGTATGGCTCTTCTAGATAATTTCCAAACCATGCTCCCCAACGAAGAATCAATAGAATTGAAAAAGCCAAGAGCATAAAGAATAAAACAAAGAGGACATAATGTCTCTTCTTGAAGGGTCTAGAAAAAAAACTCATATCTAATATATAAATTAATGTATCAATTCATAGATTTGCTTTCCAGCTTCCATTCCCGTAGAACTTCCACCAATAAGTCCTCGAAGTTCGTGATAATCACAAAGCTGTTTCTCTCGAAGAGTACTAGCTTGAAGCAAGGCTTCTACCTCCTTTTCTAGACGAGCAACACAAACCTCAGCCCCCATCAATTCAGGTATAGCTTCACGATCAAGAATTAGATTAACCAATGAGATATATTTAACGGAAAAGAATCGATCCCAGACAGCACGCGTAATTGACAAGCCTCCCATACGATAGCAGACAACTTGCGGTATGCCAATTAAAGCAGTCTCTAATGTAGCCGTACCCGAAGTAACCAAAGCAAGAGAACTTTCAGACAACACAGAAAATGTTTGAGAAAAAACCACCTTAATAAAAGGATAACGTTCCTTGAACTCTGCATAGACCTCTTCCTCTATTGAGGGAGCAGCTGCCACAACGATCTTATAATCCAAAGCAAACTTCTCCAACGAGCGAAGCATGACATCTAAGTTTGCTTTTATTTCCTGCCTACGACTTCCTGCCAAGACAGCAATCTGTTTCTTCGAACCAAGTTCTTGTTCTTTTAGATTTTGAGCATAGGGAACAACTGACTCAACCGTTGGATTACCAACATAATGGCAAGGAACACCATAAGCCTTGAAGAAGCTCTCTTCAAAGGGCAGGATCGTAAGCAATAAATCAACAGAAGCCTTTAGCTTCTTTATCCGCCACTTCTTCCAAGCCCATAGCTTTGGAGCGATATAATAAACGATAGGACAGGATAAGTTCTTCTTGACAAAAGGCAGAACATATTGGAAATTAAAGCCTGAAGAATCAATAGGGATTACCACATCTGGAGCAAAGGACAGCAAGGCTTCTTGCATCTTTTTTGCAGACCGCTTGATAGCGCCAAGATTCTTTATAACTGAGATAAAACCCATGAAAGCTAAGTCCCGATAATGAACAATGGGAGGAACTTGGCTTTCTTGAGCCATCAAGTCTCCTCCCACAAACTGAAATTCCGCCTGAGGATCAAGAACTTTTAACGACTTTATCAAGTTCGAAGCATGCAAATCTGCTGACGCCTCTCCGACTACAAGAAAATAACGCATAAGTTCCCTAAATCAAAAGTTTAAGGTCTAGTCAAAAGAAGTGTTCAATTCTTCTAAAGAGCTATAATCTGTTTGGTCTAAAGTTAAAGGTGTTAAGCTAGCATAGGACTCAGACAAGACCTCAACATCATGTTCTCCAGCCTTGGGAGGCAAAACTTCTTGGTGTCCAGTCATCCAATACACCGTATTATCGTGTCCATCTTTTCCCTCAACAAATTCTTTAACAAAGCGACCCATTGCTTGAGGCACAAGCTTAAGTCCCTTAACTTCGCCCTTAGGAATATTCAAGGATAAGAATAACTTCTTATCAAGATTCGCTAACATATAGCGAATGACTTGCAAGACAATATCCTTAGATTTTGTAAAATCAGGATCTTTCTCTTCTAGAATTGAAATACCTAGAGCAGGAATCCCAAGGAAAGCCCCCTCACGAGCCGCTCCAAGAGTACCTGAATAATGCACCGAAACCCCCTCGTTTCCTCCATGATTAATACCAGAGAGTATCAAGGTCGGAGCTTCATCCTTAAATAGTGTAGCAATAGCAAGCTTAACGCAGTCAGCTGGAGTTCCCACGACACTATAGATAGTTAAATTTCCCTCTTGCTTACGTAGTTTCAACCTCAAAGGTTGGGTTAGAGTAATCGAATTAGAGAATCCAGACCTTGCTCCATCAGGAGCAACAACAACGACCTCTCCAAATTCTTGCAATAAACCTGCAAGGAAATTAATTCCTTTTGAACGATAGCCATCATCGTTGGCAATAAGAAAGCGATACTTCATTTAGTTCTCCTGATCTATTGAATCCAACTCAATGATATAATGCAAAGCTTGACCAATTGGATAGCTGTATGGATATGAATCATCGAAACCAAGATACCAAGGTATGGCTACTTCTACTTTATCTCCGACTGACATATTCTGCAAAGCAATAGCTAAACCGACAGGCATATCAGCAGACGTTCCTCTTTTTATTGGGATAGAATGCACAGCTTTCTTGTCTAAGTTACTAATAATTATATTGTTCAACTTCTTTGAAGTCCAGTCTGTAAGCAAGCGACCTTGATAGTGAATTTTCACATAGTCTGTCTGTTTAGGCTTTGGACCATCATGCTTAAGCTTTCCGTCTTTTGCCTTTACCCTTTTCATATAGATGTAAGCATCGGCTTCTAAACCTGCTAGAGATGTCTTCACATATCCAGAAGAGGTACTATCTTGGAAGCTCAAAAAAGCTTGCTCGTTCTTATACTTATTCTCTACCTCAGGCTTAACTTCCTCTTTACAAGAAGAGAAAAGAGTCAAACCGAAGCACAGAGCAAATCCAATCTTTAGATATTTATTCATTAGGCTTTTACTTTTTTCAATAGAGATTTCATTGAGACTGCGTCACCTACAACGGAACTTAATTCACTAATCTTGATACGTTCCTGTTGCATTGTGTCGCGATAGCGTAGAGTTACAGTATCATCTTCCATCGTTTGATGGTCAACAGTGATACAGAATGGCGTACCAATAGCATCTTGCCTGCGGTAACGTTTACCAATCGAATCCTTCTCGTCAATCTGACAGTTGAAATCAAAGCGTAAATCTTCAATGATTACTCTAGCCTTGTCATCTAAGCCATCTTTACGGACAAGCGGAAGGACTGCCAACTTAACAGGTGCAAGTGGAGCTGGCAAGCGAAGAACCGTACGTGTGTCTCCGCCATCGAGTTTCTCTTCCTCGTATGCACCACAAAGCACTGTTAGGAACATACGATCTACTCCGATGGAAGTTTCTACGACATAAGGCACATAACTTTCGCCAAGTTCTGGGTCAAAATACTGTAACTTCTTACCACTAAACTCTTCATGTCTCTTTAGGTCAAAATCAGTACGACTATGAATTCCCTCAACTTCTTTGAAACCAAAAGGCATTTCGAACTCAATATCTGTTGCAGCATTTGCATAGTGTGCAAGTTTCTCATGGTCATGATAACGATATTTCTCCGCTCCCATACCCAGAGCCTTATGCCAGTTTAGACGAAGAGCCTTCCAGTACTCAAACCATTTCAACTCTTCCCCTGGGCGAACGAAGAACTGCATTTCCATCTGTTCGAACTCACGCATGCGGAAGATGAACTGACGAGCGACAATTTCATTACGAAACGCCTTACCAATCTGAGCAATACCAAAAGGAATCTTCATGCGTCCAGTCTTCTGAACGTTTAGATAGTTCACAAATATCCCTTGGGCTGTTTCTGGTCGAAGATAGACTTTCATTGCACCATCCGCAGTTGAGCCCATTTCAGTCGCAAACATCAAATTAAATTGACGCACCTCAGTCCAGTTACGAGTGCCACTGATGGGGCAAGGGATTTCACAGTCAAGAATAATCTGACGTAGCTCTTCAAGATTATTATCATTCAAAGCTGTTGAGAAACGATTAAGCAAAGCATCATACTTCTCTTGGTAGCCCAAGACACGTCCATTCGTAGCACGGAACTGAGCCTCATCAAAGGATTCTCCAAAACGCTTCTCAGCTTTCTTAATTTCCTTATTAATTTTCTCTTCAATCTTCGCAAGAAAATCCTCAATCAATACGTCTGCACGATAGCGTTTCTTCGAATCTTTATTATCGATTAATGGATCATTAAAAGCATCTACATGCCCCGAAGCCTTCCAAATCTGAGGATGCATAAAAATAGCCGAGTCAATACCTACAACATTGTCTTGCAAGAGGGTCATAGCCTCCCACCAATAACGTTTGATATTGTTCTTAAGCTCACTACCTAACTGTCCGTAATCGTAAACAGCTCCTAAACCATCATAAATTTCCGACGAAGGGAATACAAAGCCGTATTCTTTGGAGTGAGAAACGACTTTTTTGAATAAATCTTCTTGCATATATCTTTTTATATTTTTATATCTTCAAATGTTTACGTTCAAGCCTATCTCAAATAAAGCAAGCTTCAAGCAAAACATAATTTACACACAATACTTACAAATATAGACATATTTACTGTAATAACGTATAAATCTCCCTAAAAAGACAGAAGAATCAAGCTTCCACAAAACAAGACCTCAGCTTCAAAAGGAAGAAGACCTAGAAGCTTCTAAAAAGAGTTATCTAAACTTTTCAAAAATTCTTGTGGAAGATTTTCTAAAGTGTTGCGGACAAAATTATCAAACTGTTGGGAAGATTTTATCACTTCTTCCCAACGATTTCTCAAAGCCTCAGAAACAAAACAATAAAATACTAGAAAACAAATAATTAAACAAGAAAACAAGTCCAACAGATCCGAACTAAAAAAGCCTCTAAAAATAGTCCTTAACAAGAGTAGACCTTAACAAGGGTTTATACCATATTTATATATAAGTAATCACTTTTTTGGATAAAAAACTTCAGTCCAAGCGATAAAATCATCTCTATCAAGGCTTCACATTTACAGCTCAAGCTTGTATAAATCAATATTTATGCTTAAATTTGCACACCATTACTCAATAAAAGTTACCAAACTAATTGATAATCGTGGGAGTTTCAGCTCTAATTCGCAACTAGGGCGAGGGATAAAACCACAAGGTATAAGTAAAAGAAATAAAAGATAATGAAAAAGGGAATCCATCCAGATAACTACCGTCCTGTAGTATTTAAGGACATGTCAAATGAAGACATCTTCATCACTCGTTCGACTATCGCAGCAAAAGAAACAATTGAAGTGGACGGTGTTACTTACCCATTGGTAAAGGTTGAAATTTCGAACACATCACACCCATTCTTCACAGGCAAGGCTAAGCTTGTAGATACAGCTGGACGTGTTGATAAGTTCATGAGCCGTTACGGTAATCGTGCTAAGAAGTAGTACAACCGAAGGCTAGAGCCTCATCCTCACGAGGATTAAATAAGGCTCTTCTCAAGTAAAAAATAAATGCCTCTTCCTGCAACAGGGAGGGGCATTATTCTTAAAAACAAGAAACTAAGCGAAGATGAAACGTAGTTTTTGGAGAAAGCATCACAAATGGTTTGGACTAGTTCTAACCTTCTTCATGATAATGTTTTGCATCTCAGGAATCATACTTAATCATCGTTCGCTATTCTCACATGTAGATATTAGTCGCAGTTTTCTACCTAGTGACTACCAATATAAGAAATGGAATAGAGGATTGCTCCGAGGTTCGCTCAGTATTCAAGATAAGGAGCGGAAATCCGTCCTCATCTATGGAACAAGTGGCATTTGGCGTACGGATAGCCTTGGTTCATTCTTTGAAGAGTTCAA
>PDWI01000392.1_pt1 | contig 70944 bp, 54 predicted proteins | sample 1430891 | NCBI WGS metagenome assembly PDWI01 (sample SAMN01162508, study PRJNA174530) | Oral metagenome, whole genome shotgun sequencing project. | biome: Marine environment; feature: Marine mammal; material: Swab sample of the gingival sulcus; isolation source: swab sample of gingival sulcus...
GTCTTTCAATGGATTTATAAATACCATTGGAGCCTTAAACGAGCATCGGAAGAAACTAAAAAACATCATTGTTACATTAGTGATAAGCGATTATCTGATTTTTTACGCAATCCTTTTTATGCAGGTTTGATAACAGGCAATGTAATAGCAGGAGAGATTTATGAGGGTAAGCACGAAAAATGTATCAGCCCTAAAATCTTTTATGAGGTTAATGAGATATTAGACGGTAAGAAAGTATCAAGAAAAGGGGTTAAAAAGCAAAAGCATATCGAAGATGTGCCATTAAGAGGTACTTTAATATGTGAGGATTGTGGAAGGAAAATGACAGGTTATAGAGCCTCTAAAAACAAGAAGTTTTACTATAAATGTAATACAAAGGGATGCAAAAATAACCAACGAGCCGATGAGGTACACGAGAAATTTAAAACGCTATTAAGTTACTTTACGGTTAACCCAAACCTTAAAGATGTAATGCAAGAAATGTTGTCTGAGCGATTTTCTACTATTGAGAAAGAAAGCAAAGAGCAAAATACCATACTTAAAAAGAAGCTGACAGAGGTTGAGAACAAGATGGAGAAGTTAGAAGAAAAATATCTTTTTGAAGATGTAAGCAAAGATATTTATCAGAAACATTTGAGCAAATTACAGACTGAAAAGAACGAAATTTCAAAGCAATTATCAAATCCTCATAAAAATTTATCGAACCTCGATAAAAAGGTAAAAATGGCTTGTGAAATAAGTTGCAACTTAATGAAAATATGGTATTTAGGAGATTATGAGCAAAAGGTAGATATTCAAAAAACACTCTTTCCAAGCGATATTTACTATCATCGTGAAAAAGGCATTTATCGAACCTTGAAAGTGAATAGTTTTCTCGTTCCAAGCATCAAACTATCAAACCTTTACAAAGAACATAAAAAAAGCGGAAAACTCATTTTGGATGAGAATTCCGCTTTGGTACCCAAGACCGGAATCGAACCGGTACTTCCGAAGAAACTGGTTTTTGAGACCAGCGCGTCTACCTATTCCGCCACTTGGGCAAAGGCTCTGCAAAAATAAAATAATATTTTTTAATACACAAAGATTATTTCTAAAAATAATTAGGAATACAAAGGAAAAACTATTGTATTGATACAAAGAAACCTACAAGATATTACCTCTTTATTTTAGCAGAAATCTCCCCTACTCTAATCCCCTTTATAACTTAACACGAGGGTCCAATAAGGTATAAAGAATATCAACTACAAGCGTAATGACAACAAAAATAATGGAAATAAACAGAACCACTCCCATCACAACAGGAATATCATAATTATTTACCGCCTCTACAATCACATAGCCCAAACCTTTCCAACCAAAAATAAATTCAACAAAAACCACTCCCGACATCATGCTTGCCAACCAACCCGATACAGAAGTAATTACCGGATTTAAAGCGTTTTTTAAGGCATGTTTCAGTATAATTCTCTGTTTGCTTAAACCTTTGGAATAAGCCGTTCTGATATAATCCTGACTTAATACATCTAAAAGAGAATTACGCGACAATTGCAAAACAACCGACAAAGGTCTTATTCCTAAAGTAATGGCAGGTAAAATTAAGTTTCTGAGATTAAGTTGTAAAGATTCTCCTAAGTCGTCTAATTCAAATAAATTCCCCGTTAAATTAAGATGAGTAACAGAAGCCATTTTGAAAGCTAATAACCAAGCTATCACAATAGCGGCAAAAAACGAGGGAACGGACATTCCCAAGGAAGTAATTAATAAACTAAATTTGTCGTACCAAGAATCTTTAAATAAGGCAGCAAACAAGCCCATCAAAATCCCCAATAGCGAAGCAAAAACAATAGAAATTAAGGCTAAAATAGCTGTATTGGGAATCGTTTCGGACAAGATAGCCCCCACCTCTTTTTTAGATTGAAAAGAGCGTTGTAAGTAAGGCGTTTTCAAAACCCACAAATAAGATTCTCCTTGATACAAATGCTTTATAACTTGGTAATTATTTGATTCAAAGAAGAAATAACTGTCTTTATTGGGGGAATAAACAGACAAAGGAGAAAGGTCGTCTAAATATTTGAAATACCTTTTGTATAAAGGCTGGTCTAAACCCAAATCTTTTCTAATAGATTCTACAGACTGTAAATCACTGCGCTGCCCCAATAACATACGAGAAGAATCTCCCGGCAAGACATTAAACAGCAAAAAAATGACTGTAATAACGCCTATAAAAACTAAAAATGAATAAGTGAGCTTACGAGCAATGTACGAAAACATATTTTTATAAACGAAAAGAAGTTATGACTCTAAAATACCAATACCTTCTCTTAATATCTCGATTTCTGAAGTAGAACAATCAACAATGGTGGACACCTCATTATTACCATAACCGCCATCAACAATTAAATCAACCTGATGTCCATAACATTCTTCAATCAACTCGGGGTCTGTGGTATATTCTAAAACCTCGTCATAACTACGCACAGAAGACACAACTAAAGCCTGCCCTAAGCTACGCACTATTTCCAAAGCAATTGAATTATCAGGTATTCTTGCACCAAACGTTTTTTGCTTGGTTTTTAATTGCTTAAACAAACGAGGATTGGCTTCTAAAATAAAAGTAAAAGCCCCCGGTAAGTTTTTCTTTAACAGTTTAAAAGTGCTATTACTAATAAATTTACTGTATTCAGAAAGTTGAGATATACTTTCGAATATTAAAGAAAACTGATGATTTTTGCCTTCTAACTTTTTAATACGTTTTATGCGCTCTATCCCCTTTGCATTATCTACACAACAAGCAAAAGCATAAACAGAATCGGTAGGCAAAACCACGACTCCCCCATCAATTAGACATTGTCGGACTTGCTCTATCGCTTTTGGATTAGGATTGTTAGGATAAATTTTAAGCATTTTTATTTTCTAATTCTGTTATTCAACGTAAAAAAATCATCAAAAAAACATCTGATATTCTAAAATATCCCAATAAAAAAGATTTAGAGGCATTCTACTTTCAGAACAGAATACCCCTAAATATAATGGATTGTTATTAGTATCTTTTTTCGTAAAAATGAATACTAAAAACAGCTTATGCCATTTTCTCAGCGTCTTTAATAAACTGAGCTAAACCTATATCAGTCAAAGGGTGTTTCAATAAACCTTCAATAGCTGATAAAGGACAAGTAGCCACATCAGCACCTACCTCTACGCACTGAATGATGTGCATTGTATGTCTTATAGAAGCCGCTAAAACTTGTGTTTCAAAATCGTAGTAGTTAAACATATCTACAATTTGCTCTATTAAAGCAATACCATCGGTAGAATTATCATCTAATCGACCAATAAAAGGAGATACATAAGTCGCCCCCGCTTTAGCTGCTAAAAGCGCCTGTCCCGGAGAAAAAATTAAAGTACAATTGGTTTTTATTCCTTTAGAACTTAAATATTTTACTGCCTGTATTCCTGCTTTAGTAGCCGGTACTTTTACAACTATTTGTTGGTGTAAAGAAGCCAATTCTTCACCCTCTTTTATCATTCCCTCGTAATCGGTAGATAATACCTCTGCACTCACATCGCCATCTACTATCTCACAAATGTTCTTATAGTGCTCTTTAATAGCCGTTTCTCCTTTAATTCCTTCCTTAGCCATTAAAGACGGATTGGTAGTTACACCATCTAAAACACCTAAACTTTGAGCCTCTTTTATTTGGTCTAAATTAGCCGTATCAACAAAAAACTTCATATTGATTTATTTATATTTATTATTCAAAAATTCTTACTTAAAAATAAAGAGCAAAGGTAAGATATATTTTTATTAAAAAAAACACGATTTGATGTTATAGTTTTTATTATATTTGAACCCAATTTGAAGAGAAAAAATTAAATGAAAAAAGAAGAAATAAAATACCTTTTAAATCTATTTGCTTCCGACCTTATCTCTGAAATAGAAAAGGAAATGAAAACATCAAATTGTAATTATTGTGCACAAGGTTTCTTTGAAAGCGGAATGATTGTGAAACAACGATTGGAAATATTTTTAAAACGATTGGAAGACAAAAAATAAAACATAATGGGAAACGCAAAACGAAAAAAAAGAATAGACATTGTTTACTCTACTGACGATAATTTTGAATACGAATACGACGAAATTCAAGAAGAGGAAACCCTGCCTGCAAATCAACAAACACTAAAAGTAACTTTAGACAAAAAAATGCGAAGAGGAAAGGTCGTCACCCTAATAGAGGGATTTATAGGAACACAAGACGACTTATCCGATTTAGCTAAATTTTTAAAACAAAAATGCGGTGTAGGCGGTTCTGCCAAAAACAGCCAAATCATTATTCAAGGAGATTTTAAAGAAAAAATACAACAACTTCTAAAAGACAAGCAATACAAGGTAAAATAATAGAAAAACCTTAAATTATTTTATCTTTGCACCTCATTAAATTGGTATTCTATATTGATATGTACTATCAAACTGTATGGTGCATTTTTTAATATAGATTTCAAATTAAACACATCATAAACAAAAGCTATTTCCTTTAAGAATAAGTTTTTTCAACAAGCAAGAAATGTTAGATATCAACAAAATAAGAGAAGATTTTCCGATACTGAAAGTACAAAAATACAAGCGTCCTATTGTGTATTTTGACAACGGAGCTACCAGTCAAAAACCGCAAGTCGTAATTGATGCAATTAGTCGTTTTTATGAACAAACCAACAGCAATATTCATAGAGCTGTACACCGTTTGAGTCAAGAAAGCACTGAGGCTTACGAAGATGCAAGAGAAACCGTTAGAAAATTTATTAACGCACGCTCTACAAAAGAGATTGTTTTTACTTCAGGAACTACGGAGGGTATCAATCTGTTGTCTAATGTTTTTGCTGCTCAATACATTCAAAAGGGGGATGAAATTCTTATTTCAGCATTAGAGCATCATTCCAATATTGTACCTTGGCAATTGGTCGCTGAGCGTTACGGCGCTAAACTAAAGGTAATCCCTATAAACGACAAAGGGGAACTTGAAATCAATCAATTGGATACTTTATTAACACCCCAAACCAAAATAGTCGCTGTTAATTATGTATCCAACAGCTTGGGAACTATCAATCCTGTAAAAGATATCATCAAAAAAGCTCATCAACGCAATATTCCCGTAATGCTTGATGCCGCTCAGTCGGTGCAACATTTACCTACTGACGTACAAGATTTAGATGTGGATTTTTTGGTTTTCTCAGGTCACAAAATATTAGCGCCTACAGGCATAGGTGTTTTCTACGGAAAAGAAAAATACTTGGAGGAAATGCCTCCTTACAAAGGTGGTGGAGATATGATAAAAACCGTTACTTTCGAAAAAACAACTTATGCTGATTTACCTTTAAAATATGAAGCAGGTACAGCTAATTACGTAGGTGCATACGCTTTAAAAACAGCTTTAGACTACATCAACGAAATAGGTTTAGATGCCATAGCTAAATACGAAGACGAATTACTAAATTACGCTATGGAGCAACTACAAAGCATTCCCAATATCATATTTTATGGTACTTCTTCGCATAAATCAGCAACCATTTCTTTTGGATTCAAAGATGTACACCCTTCTGACATAGGCACAATGCTGGACAAATTGGATATTGCAGTAAGAACCGGAAGCCATTGTACTCAACCTATAATGGACTATTTTGGCATTAGCGGAACGGTACGCGTTTCCTTAGCTTTTTATAACACCAAAGAAGAAATTGATTACTTTGTCTCCGCTCTAAAAAGAGTAATGAGTATGTTAATGTGATAATATATTGAAAGTTGAAAAGTTAAAAATTAAAAGTTAAAAATTTATAGACGTAATATTAAAAAATAAGTAATACTCTAAGCGTAGTTTGCAACTACGCTTTTTTATTATTGTGAATTTATAATTCACAACAACAAAATATATTTTTAGAAATTATTTTATTTTTAGATAGATTGTTACGAATATGTAAGATGTAGCGAAGCGTAGTTTGTAACTACGCTTCGGGAGGGGTAATTTGTTAATGCGATAATGAATTGGTTTTCCACACTGGAGGGAAGAATTCCATATAGGGAATAGGGCTTTTCCACACCGGAGGAAAGAATTCCACATAGGGAACAGGGCTTTTCCACACTGGAGGAAAGAATTCCACATAGGGAACAGGGCTTTTCCACACTGGAGGGAAGAATTCCATATAGGGAACAGGGCTTTTCCACACCGGAGGAAACAATTCCATATAGGGAATAGGGCTTTTCCTCACTGGAGGAAAGAATTCCTCATAGGGAACAGGGCTTTTCCACACTGGAGGAAACAATTTCACATAGGGAACAGGGCTTTGCCACACTGGAGGAAACAATTCCACATAAGGAATAGAGCTCCTCCACACTGGAGGAAACAATTCCACATAAGGAATAGAGCTCCTCCACACTGGAGGAAAGAATTCTTTAAAGTTAAAAGTTCATAAAATTAAATGTTGAAAATTTACCGAATGTAAAATACTTATTTTTATCTTTCGGTTAGATGTAAAAAACACTATCTTTGTGAGTCTTCTAAAAGGATTCTATATTCTTTTCAGAGAAATAAAGAAAATGTATTTATGAAGATTTAACACACTGATGATTACAGCTTTTATCAACATAAGAATATTAGATATAATCGATATTATATTGGTGGCTTTATTATTTTATCAAGCCTATAGACGTATAAAAACCTCCATTGCAATTAATATTTTTATAGGTATTTTTTCTATTTATCTGTTTTGGCTTTTGGTCAAAGCCTTAAAAATGCACTTACTGACTACCATTCTGGGGCAGTTTATGGGTGTAGGTGTAATTGCTTTAATCATTGTTTTTCAACAAGAAATAAGACGTTTCTTTTTGCATATCGGTACACAGTATTTTTCAAGAAAATCCCGATTGCTATTCGATTTTATGAGTAAAAAAGAGGCGTATGCTAAAAGCCAAGCGTATCACCAAGCTATTATTGACGCTTGTTTTGATATGGGAGAAAGCAAAACCGGTGCTTTAATTATACTAAGCAATAAACTGGATTTAAGCCACTTTGCAGAAACAGGCGATTTTATTCATGCTGATGTAAATACTAACCTGTTAAAAACCATTTTCTTCAAAAACAGCCCTCTGCACGACGGGGCTATGTTTATAACCAAAGGTAAAATTTTAGCCTCACGCTGTACCCTACCTGTTAATTACGACCTAAAACTCCCATCGCATTACGGTATGCGACACTTGTCAGCCGTTAGTATGAACGTTGAAACGGACACTTTGGCTATTGTGGTTTCAGAAGAAACAGGTCGTATTTCCTACGCTTGGGAGGGAGAAATTCATTATATAAAAAGCCGTCAAGAATTTGAAGAGGTTCTGAAATTAGACTATTGATATATTCCCTTATTAAATAAATAATTAGTATTTATGAAAATAGCTTTTTTATCTCCTAATATTTTATGGTTATTATCCCTGCTGATATTACCCATTATTGTACATCTATTCAATTTTAGACTTTATAAAACCATACATTTTAATAATGTACATTTACTCAAAGAGATAAAAAAAGACAAACAATCTAAAAACCGTTTAAAACAATGGCTTATTCTATTATTCAGGATGCTTACCATAAGCGCATTGGTAATAGCTTTTGCTCAACCGGTTATACTTTCTAAGGATTCAAAACAGAAAAAAGCCGACCAATTATACATTATTATAGATAATTCACTAAGTATGAGTGGTGAGAGTTGGTCAGGAAGCTGTTTTAACTGGGCTAAAAATAAAGCCTTAGACATATTAAACGCCTACCCCTCCAATACCAAAGTGAGTATTTTAGGTACAGATATTACTTCTAAAGACCTAATATTAAACAACAAAGACATAGCATCTAACCAACTTGCCGAATTAAGTTTATCCCCATTTTCAAAACCTATCGAAGCGGTTCTAAATTATATTGAGAAAAAAGGGGATACATTAACCAACAGAAGACATATTTATATTATTTCTGATTTTCAAACTCATAATTGGACGTCCAATTTCATGTTTGAAATTCCACAAACAGAGGTATTTTTTGTTCACATTAATTCTAATTCGCGTAATAATGTGTATTTGGATACCTGCTATCTGTTAGCGCCTTATCACAATACCAGCGAGCCTGAACACTTGGTTTACACCTTGGTGAATCATACTAACAATGATTTAATTGACTATAATGTAAGTTGTTTTTTAAATGATAAATTAAAAACCATAGCTACCGTAAATGTACCTGCACATTCATCTCAAACCGACACTTTGGTTTATAAAAACGAAACCAATGGAAAAATACAGGCTCAACTGTCTATTACTGATTTTCCTATTACTTTCGACAATCACTTATATTTTAACTATAATGTGAACCCGACTTTAAACATAGAGGTATTGTCCGAAAAAACTCTGCCGTATATAGAACAACTCATACAAAGTAACCCTAATTTTAAATATCAATACCACTCCCCCACTAAGCCCAATGACGCTTGGGGAGACGTACTCATTGTCAATCTTAGTGAGGACATCAGTAATAATGAACTGTCCTTAATTAAGACATACAGACAACAGCATAAAAATATCATTTTGGTCTTTTCTGACAAGCCAACATCTGACCTCAAGAATATTGAAGAATTATTTAATACCCCAATAAGCGATGTCCAAACTTCGGAGTGCTATATTCAAAAAATGAATCTAAATGTTGCTCCGTTTAAAAACGCTTTCAGAAAGTTAGAGTCTTATATGTCATATCCTGCCATTCAATCGGCATTTTATATCAAAGGCAATTCCAAGTGGTTAATCAGAAATGGATTGAATCAAAATTTAGTGGATTTAATCAATAAAGAGGCTCAAAAAACCTTATTTATAGGAATTCCTTTAAATAATAAATCATTTTTTACACATCCTATTGTAGTGCCTTTGCTGTATGGCTTTTGGCACAAAAACACTCCCGAATACCAATATGTTAATAGTAATCAAACAGAAGTAATTAAATTATCTGTTCATTTAAACAAACAAGATATAATTCATTTAAAACAAGACAGTTCCTCTTTTATTCCGGAGCAATACATCAAAGAAGACGGCGTACAAATATATCTACCGGAACGCCTACAATCAGCGATGTATCAAATTCAACACAAAGATAGTTTGATTGATTATTTAAGTGTTAATTGGAACAGAACAGAATCCGAAAACACATTTTACAATATCGAAGATTTAAAACAATTGAATTGTAGTAACGCTCACTTTATAGAGTCAAAACAACTCAGCTACAAACAAATACAGGACTTTAGTTCTCCTTACACCAACTTATATTTCTACTTCTTAGTATTATCGCTTCTATTTATTTTAGTAGAAATACTATTAATTAGACGTTTAAGCTAATACATCAAGATATTAAAGAGGAAGCAAAAAAGAACTGTCCCCATAACTTAGGAATCGGTAATTATTTTGCAAAGCATAATCATATACCTTAGTCCAGTCTTGCCCTATAAAAGCCGACACCAAAAGCAATAAAGTGCTTTTAGGCTGGTGGAAATTAGTAATAATAGCATCGGTCATCTGAAAACGATACGAGGGCGCTATCATTATAGAAGTCGCCGCTTCTATATAAGTCTTATTATGATTTTTCAAATAGGATAACAAAATATCAATAGCCTCATTTCTTGTCAAATGAGCCGGTAAACTATATGGTTCCCACTGATTAAGATATAATGCCTGAGCCTCATTGTCTTCAAACATTCCTTCTTGAATTTTAACCGCTATCCAATAAATACTTTCTATGGTACGCACAGAAGTCGTTCCCACCAACACATTGGTCTTTTCTTTTTTTAGGGCTTCTAAGGTGCTTTGATTAATAAAGAAATGCTCGGTGTGCATATCGTGCTCACTAACCGATTCACTTTTTACAGGCTTAAAAGTTCCTGCTCCAACATGCAAGGTCAATTCTTCTATTTCCGTTCCTTTGGCTTGTAATCTACTTAAAATTTCAGGTGTAAAATGCAGACCTGCCGTAGGAGCCGCAACGGAACCTTTGGTTTTAGAATAAACAGTTTGATAACGCTCCAAATCCAAAGACTCAGTAGCTCTATTTAAATAAGGAGGAATAGGCAACTCGCCCAAATGGTCTATAATATCAGCAAAGCAAAAAGCATCATTATCCCAAGTAAATTCCACTATTGGGCCATTGCTTTCACTTACGTTTTTCTTGTTAGCTGTAACCGTAAAAGTAGCGCCTTTTATGGTAATCTGTTTTTCTAAAGAACCGGTCTTCCATTTTTTGGCATTGCCTATCATACAATACCAAGAGCAAGCTTGATTAGACTCAAAAGCCAAGACATAATCCGCAGGCTGATAGGGTTCTAAACAAAAAATCTCTATCTTAGCTCCACTTGTTTTATGAAACAACAATCTTGCCCTTATGACTTTTGTATTATTGAAAATCAAACGCGCATTATTAGGTATAATTTGTTCAATTTCTTTGAATTGGCGATTCTCTATCTCTCCCCCTTTATAAACCAACAATTTTGAATCAGAGCGCTCCTGCAAAGGATATTTTGCTATTTTTTCCTCCGCAAGCGAATAATCATAATCCGATATCTTAATTTGCTTTACACCTAAATCTGACATTTATTCTTCATATTAATTGTTATCCCCAACCTTCAACCTTTAACTTTCAACCTGTAACTTGTAACCTTTAACCAGCAACTCAACGACTACTTATTAAAATAATATCTAAAGTCTATAGAAAAGTACTGTCCTTTTAATTCATAAAAATACTCCGCAGCATTTAAGACCCTGCCTTCATACAACAAAACAGCTCCCATATAATCTCCTTTGGCTTGGTATGAGGCACCTAAATAAAAGGCTCCACTGTTTTTAGTACGCCATTCCCAGCCCACTCCAAAAGTATATCCCAACTGAAAAAACAAGGAATTAAAAGAGCCTTCTCGCTGTAAGTAAATATTATCAATCATCAAATTAGACGGATAGAAATTCAAATCAAATCCACCATGAATATCCATATAAATCGACTTAGCCAAACGCACATATCCCATAGCGTGAATAGGAATTTCGTAAGATGTAAAATGCAACTGACCTGTAAAAGTCGTATCTTTCAATCCTTTAATCAAGCCCGAAGCTGTGTGCTCGCTTTTATAATCTACATTAATCTTTCTTTGAGCGTAATACAAACCTGTTTTCAAAGCAAAACGATAAGTAAAAAAGTGCTTAACCTCAGCCCCTAATTTATAACTAAAAGGCTTATAATTAATATTGTATTGCACTGTATCTGATTGAAACAATTTATTTTCATCTCTAATAAAATTAGAACCATGCATACTACTGAAGCCCAAGCCAAAAAAGGTTTTTCCTGCAAGAGGGTCTTTTTTTGAACGATTTTTTTTCTGAGCAACAGCTGTAAAAGCAATTAAAAAAATGAAACTTAAACTGATTAACTTTCTTTTCATTGTATTTTTATTTTGTTCTAATCCTTATAATTACGAAAATATAAATAAATTAGATAGTACTATTTTACCACTACATTGATGATTTTCTTAGGAACAAATATCAGCTTTTTAACCTCTTTTCCTTCTAACCATTTAGCGGACATTTCGCTATCTTTAACCATCTGCTCAACAACCTTAGCATCTGTTATATCACTTGGTAATTTCATTTTAAAACGCATTTTCCCATTAAAAGAAACAGGGTATTCGTGCTCGTTTTCTACCAAATAACTTTCTTGAAACTCAGGGAAAGAAGCCTTTATAATAGAATCTTGATGTCCTATGGCATACCATAATTCTTCGCAAATATGCGGAGCAAAAGGCGATAAAATAATCAAGAAAGATTCTAATACAGACTTATTATGGCTCTTAAGTTGCCCCATTTCATTAATGAAAATCATAAAAGCACTTACCGAAGTATTGAAAGAAAAATGCTCTATATCAAACTGAATTTTCTTAATGGTTTTGTGCAATATTTTTAATTCTTTTTTGCTAGGCTCTTTATCTTCTACAATCAATTGGTCTTCATTATTATAAAACAAATTCCATACTTTTCTGAAGAACTTAAACACCCCATCTATACCATTGGTATCCCATGGTTTAGCCTGCTCCAAAGGACCTAAAAACATTTCATACAAACGCAAAGTATCGGCACCATACTGCTCAATAATATCATCAGGATTTACTACATTGTACAAGGATTTTGACATTTTTTCAACCGCATAACCGCAATGGTAAACGCCTTCATCTAAAATAAATTCAGCATCAGCAAATTCTGGTCTCCATTGCTTAAAGGCTTCTATATCCAAAATATCATTCTTCACTAAATTCACATCAACGTGAATAGGGTCGGTTTCGTAATCCTTAATTAAAGTCTCAGAAACAAAGGTATTGGTATTCTTAATTCTGTACACAAAATTAGAACGTCCTTGTATCATTCCCTGATTAATCAACTTTTTAAAAGGCTCATTTTTACAAATCCAACCTATATCAAACAAAAACTTATTCCAAAAACGAGAATAAATAAGGTGACCTGTAGCGTGCTCTGTACCACCAATATACAAATCAACATCTTGCCAATAATCATTCGCCTCTTTTGATACTAAAGCCTCTGTATTTTTAGAGTCCATATACCTCAAATAGTAGGCTGACGAACCGGCAAAACCGGGCATTGTACTTAATTCAAAAGGAAATCCCTCTTCGGTTTTCCAGTTTTTAGCACGTCCTAATGGAGGTCGTCCGTCTGAAGTTGGTAAAAATTGGTCAACCTCAGGCAACTCCAAAGGTAAGTTTTCCAAAGAAAGTGTATAAGGGAAATCATTTTTGAAATACACAGGGAAAGGCTCTCCCCAATAGCGCTGACGAGAGAAAATAGCATCACGCAAACGGTAATTGATTTGCTTGGTTCCTATGCCCTTTTCCTCCAAAAACTGCAACATCTTCTGAGTAGATTCTTTTACGCTTAAACCATTCAAGAAATCAGAATTGATATTAATACCCTCTTTTGAATCGTAAGCATCTTCCCAAGTTTGTGCATCGCTTTCGGCATCGCCTTTTTTAATGACCACTTGACGAATAGGCAAATCGAATTTCTTGGCAAAGGCAAAATCTCTAGTATCGTGAGCAGGCACCGCCATTATAGCGCCTGTTCCATAGCCCGATAACACATAATCTGCTACCCAAATAGGAATATCTTCGCCTGTAACAGGGTGCTGAGCATACGCGCCACTAAATACCCCACTAACAGTTTTTGTATCGCTAATTCTATCTCGTTCCGAACGCTTTTTCGTTTCTTTAATATACGCTTCTACCTCCGCTTTTTGTTCAGCAGTAGTCAAGGTTTCAACCAAATCGCTTTCTGGTGCTAACACCATAAAAGTAACCCCAAACACTGTGTCTGATCGAGTGGTAAAGACCTTTATGCTTTCCTCACTGTTTTTAATTTTGAAATCAATTTCTGCTCCTTCAGAACGACCAATCCAATTTCTCTGTATTTCTTTTAAAGCATCAGTCCACTCTAAATCTTCTAAATCGTTCAACAACCGTTCGGCATAAGCTGACACTCTCAACGACCATTGTAACATCTTTTTCTGCTCTACAGGATGTCCTCCCCTAACAGATACACCATTGGTAATCTCATCGTTAGCCAATACTGTTCCTAATTCAGCACACCAGTTTACATTGGTTTCCGAAAGATAAGCTAAGCGATAGTTTAATAATATTTTTTGCTGTTGCTCTTCTGAATAAGACTTCCATTCCTCAGCCGTAAAATTCAAATCCTCAGAACCCGATGCGGCTATATTTTGTGTTCCATTGGCTTCAAAATGACGAACCAAGTCAGTTATAGGCTCCGCTTTTTGAGTTGAAGTATTAAAATAATGATTGAATAACTGAACAAATACCCACTGAGTCCATTTGTAATAATCAGGGTCAGAGGTTTTAAATTCTCTACTCCAATCGTAAGAAAAACCTATTTTATCTAATTGTTCGCGGTATCTCTTGGCATTAATTTGGGTCGTTTTAGCAGGATGCTGACCTGTTTGAATAGCATACTGTTCAGCAGGCAAACCAAAGGCATCGTAACCCATTGGATGCAAAACATTAAACCCTTTTAAACGTTTATATCTACTATAAATATCAGAAGCAATATAGCCCAGTGGGTGTCCTACGTGCAAACCTGCTCCCGAGGGATAAGGAAACATATCCAAAACATAATATTTAGGACGATTAGGGTCTATTTCAACTTTGTAAACCCCTTCTTCTTGCCACTTTTTTTGCCATTTTTGCTCTATTGATTTGAAATTATATGCCATTGTTTTATTTAAAATAGTTTAATGTTTTTTATAAAAATAATTCTTCTAAAAAAGAATTAAATGATAAGGTTCTGATTAAAGAACTCGATTAAAAGATATTAACTTAAAAGTCTTTATTCACCCCATTTTATATCGGTTGGTATTACTTTAAACCTAATTTTTCCAACCAAGATTTTTTTGCATTCGATTTTTTATTTTGCTCTTCCACTTCTTTGATGTAAGTCTCCTCGTCTTGAAGCAGTTCCCAAACTTTACTCCACCCTAAAAAGCCACCCAGATTTCGGTCGTCAATAAAGACTTCTGCGTTTAACTTACGAGAAACACTATCATCTAACACTTCCTCAGGATAACTTTTATTTACGGCATAAAATTCTATGCCATTTTCTCTACAAAATTCAACAGCCTCATCTAAAGTTTTTCCGGCACGGAAAGTCCATAAAATTAAAGTATGACCTTGCTTTTGAAGGGCTTTCAACGTTTCAAAAGCAAATAATTTAGTCTTCCCTATTTTAGGGTACTCGTGTTCAACAATAGTACCGTCAAAATCTACAGCTATTATCATATTATATGTGGAGTTTAAAAATAATTTTAGAGCATCTTCAATACAAAAGACACTCTAAAATCATTATATTGTTATGTAAAAAATTAGTCCTTATAAATAGGAAGCGCTACCACTTTTGCTTTAAGCGCTTTCTTTCTTACTTTGATATAAATTTCGGTATCTACTTTCCAATATCCTTTTTTAAGGTAAGCCATACCAATTCCTATATTCATCATAGGCGACATAGTTCCTGACGTTACTTCTCCTATCACTTCGCCCTCAGCATTCACTACTTCATAGTGCTGTCTTGGAATACCTTTTTCTTCCATTACAAAGCCTTTTAAACGTTGAGGACAACCCTCTGTTTTTTGCTTCTCGAATAAAGGACGGTCAATAAAATCGTTGCCCTCTGTGAACTTAGTAATCCAACCTAAACCGGCCTCAATAGTAGTAGTTTCATCGTTGATGTCGTTACCATACAAACAGAATCCTTTTTCTAATCGTAAAGTATCACGAGCACCTAAACCGATAGGCTTAATACCAAACTCTTCTCCGGCTTCAAAAACGGCTTTCCATAATTTTGGAGCATCTTCGTTAGCTACATATATTTCGCAACCGCCTGAACCGGTATAACCTGTTGTTGAGAAAATAGCGTTTTCTATACCTGCAATGTTTAACTTCTGGAAAGTGTAATACTCCATATCCTCAACCGGCTTATCTACAATTTTTTGCATCGCCTTTAAAGCCAAAGGTCCTTGCACTGCCAACTGAGCTATTTCGTCAGAAGCATTATACAATTCCTTGCCTACTTCCATTCCCATTTCTTCGGCAATTGCTGAACAATGTGCCCAATCCTTATCAATATTAGCCGCATTAACCACTAACAAATAGGTCTCGCTATCAATTCTATACACTAATAAATCATCAACCAATCCGCCCTTTCCGTTAGGGAAAGCTGAATATTGAACTTTACCATCGCTTAAAGCAGCTACATCGTTAGTAGTTACTCTTTGTGTAAATTCAAAAGCCTTAGCTCCTTTTACCCAAAATTCGCCCATATGAGACACATCAAAAACCCCAACTTTTTCCCTTACAGTTCTGTGTTCTTCGTTAATTCCCTCGTACTGTATAGGCATATTATAACCGGCAAATTCTGCCATTTTAGCTCCTAAATCGATATGAAATTGTGTGAAAGCTGTCTGTTTCATCTATCTTTATTTTTTTAATTGTAAAATAATTGTTTAAATCGTAAATAACACATAATTAAATATTTAAAAAACTTAAATACTTTAGTTTTAATATGCTATCTAATCAATTGGCAAATGTAAGAAAAAATATGATTTAAGCGCTCAATAATTTAAGCTATTTTCTTCTACTAAGCTTTCTGTTTATTTACAGACTGTTAAGCTTTTTCCCTATAAATTTTAAAATGCCAATATAAAAAATCCAGAAACATTTGTTTTTCTCAATTATTTTATGTTAAATTTGTTGATAATCAAAATTGTATTAGAAAAAGGATTTTAATTATGAGACATCTTCTATTTATTTTCGTTGGCTGCATTATAATAGCTTGTAGCCAACAACCGCAGGCTGTTTTAGAAAAGACCAATAAAACGATAGAATTAAAAAGGGCTTCGGGTTTAGCCGAATACCGCTCCGTACAATATATTCCCACCGACAGTTTCGATTTATTAGCCGGTTTACCACCCAATAGCGGTACTTTGTTTATTCATAATATGTCCAACGGAAATATTATAAAGAAGGTAAATTTATTTCGCAGCGCCTTACAAGCTTTTTATGTTCAGAATTTAGACAGCATTTTTTGTATTCCTAAATACGATTTTAGCCTGTTTTTAAAACAAGGAACCCAAAAAACAAAGGCATATTTCAACCCTACGATTGATGTTATAGGTTATGGCGCAAGGTTTCTTGGTTGGGGTAATTTCTTTGAATTTTTAATTTTACCAATGACTCCTATTATAAAACAAGAAGACGCTTTTTATATTCCGAGAACAGTCGATATGGAACATAATCTAAAGTGGGCAACACCTTTAGCTAAATTAAAAGTAGAGCAAGACACATTCTCTTTAAAACCTTGTCTTGCTTATTATCCTCCTAAATATTGGAAAGAAGACAGTACCTACCACCCTTATTCTTTATGCATTTCTTACGCCATTAATGATAAGAAACAAATCGTTAGTTCCATTATGTTTTCTGACCAACTCTATGTTTACAATGATGACAGTTTACTATTTTCAAAACCTTGTCGCTCAAAATACGTCACAGAACCTTTAGAAGCTATCCCTATGAAAGATATCAGAAACAAGGCTTTAATCGGTAAAAGAGAAAAAAAAGCGTTTTACTTGGGTATTATTTATGATACATACAGACAAGTCTATTATAGGATTGTTAAACACAAAGACCATGGAAAAACTTATAAAGATTATCATTTTAGCATTATGATTTTAGATAAGGATTTTAACCTTTTAGGGGAACAAGTTTTTAAGGGAACACAATATCAAGTTTACTCTTGTAAAGTAATAAAAGAGGGCTTAATGCTAAAACGAACTGATGATTTATCAGGAACAACGAGATATGATGTTTATCAACTAAAAAAAGTAAAATAATGAAGAAAGCAATTCTTTTTCTATTGACTGTTTTGACGATGATAGCTTGTCAAAATCAACCTAATCCGATTCAAATTTTAAATACTAAATACGGTTTGAACTTACAAAAAGGCGATTGTATTTATTTATACAAAGAACCGGGCTGTTCCTCTTGTAATAAAGCGTTTTACAAGTATTTTCAAAACAAGCATTTACCTGACAAAGCCTATTTAATATACAACTGCGCTTATCCCGACACTTCAAAATTAAACTTCTTTCGTCAAAAATTCAAATCTAAATGCTTTTTGGAGAGAACAGATACCTTGTATAATATCTTTTCTAATCGCTTAGGCACAGGTAAAATAAAGGTAACAGACCAACTTCAATTCAACTTTAAAGTTTTTGACCCTCAAAAAGAAACAATGAAAGAATTTGTTAAGAATTAATTTTTCTAAATAAAAATCTGATTATTAGAAAATAAAGCATATTATAACAAACTCATACTTTTAGAGTTAATAGATAAACATCTTGTTTTAAGGTGTTTAATTGTTGTGAAAAAAAGCTCAAAGGTTTTAAAAACCTTTGAGAACTAATCAATTAATAAGCAACCCTTTATCAAGATATTATATTATCCCATTAAAAAATCAATTTCCCCAACCCTCTTCTCAAGAGGGAATAAGAACAAGCCACATTCAACTTTATAAACTTTCAACATTCTACTAAAAAACAAAGTGTGAGTTTACACTGTAAAATATATTATCACTCTTAATGATTATTCATTTTTATTTGTATCTTTGTTGATTATGAGTTTACAAGAAGTTAAAATACAAAGAGAGAAATATCGTCCTGAAGAAGTTCGTTATTTATTTATAGCAGAGGCACCTCCTTGTACCGAGGGGCAATTTTTTTATTTTGAAAATTTAACCAAAGGAGATGCTTTGTTTTTATACACCATAAGAGCTGTATTTCCCGATTTGGCGGAGGTTCCCGTTAAGGAGTTAAGACAAAGAAAAGAAGAGTTATTATTTCGTTTCAAGGAGTCCGGTTTATTCCTCGAAGATGCGCACGCCGGTATGATTCCCAAAGGAACCACTACCGCTCAAAAACGCCAACTACTCCAAGGCAGTCAAAACGATTTAATACAACGTATTACACCTTACAAAAACAGTAAAATTATTTTGTTAAGCGCTTTGGTTTACAACACTCTTGCAGAGGTTTTACGACAAGCTTCTTTTGATGTGGTAAATACAGAAATGATTCCTTTTCCGGGAAGTGGTCAGCAAACTAAATTCAAAGAAGGCATACAAAAATTGAACATTTTTCCCTTAGAATAGTTTGTAGAATGATGTATTTCAAACCTGCTTTTTTAAAAACCAATATTCTATTGTTTTTTTTAATAGCCGGTGGCACATTATATTCTCAGAATATACATTTACACTGGACTTTAAAAGAAAATGGCTTAGGCGTGTCAGATAACGAAATGCTTAAAGCCGGCGAATTTGTGTTTGGAAGCGGTTTGACGAATCCTAAATTTGGGAGTTCCGGAGCGTACGCCAAATCGTGGAGCTTAACTGAAAAAGACAGTGCGGATTATTTTATGGTGTCTTGTGTATCTAACAGCAAAGACACCCTTGTTCTTAAACAGCTTTCGTTTCAGGAGCGACGTTCCAACACCTCTATTCGTGCAATGGAGGTCTTGGCTCAAATCAACCAACACCCTCCCCTCTTATTCCTTAAACAGGAACTTCCTGACAATGACAAAGAACGCTCCTACAACATCGGTGCCGACACTTGTAGGCTGTTTCTTCCTCCCAAAGACACCCTAAAATTATATTTCTATGGCTACCAAGCCGAAAAAGCATCAGGCACTTGGCGGATTGGAGACAATAGCTTAAAAATCAATTTAGATGTATGGGTAAGAGATACCATTCCTCCTCAAATCAATGATTTAACAATCATCAATGACAGTCTTATAGAACTTCGTTTTTCTGAACCTATTAACTGGCAGTTATTAAACAAAGCTAATTTTAAAACAGAACCCAACTTAGCTATCAAAGAGCTTTACAAAAGTCATTCTGACAGTTCTTCTGTGGTACACATTCGTTTACAATCGAAAATACAAAACAGAGTATCGTACCATTTATTTTATCAGAACATTTATGATTTAGAGGGCAATGTCTTTTCTGATTGGCAATCTATTCCTTTCTCTGAAAACCATTTAGAGGCATTTGACATATTAATAACAGAGGTGATGAACAAACCCTCTCCAAAAGTATATCTTCCCGAAAACGAATATTTAGAATGCTACAACAACTACTCAGACAGCATTAATTTAGAGGGGGCTTATTTAAAAATCAATAGTAAAAAATATCATTTTCCACAACTTAAAATAGCTCCTAAAACCTATTTCCTAATCGCTAAGGAAGAGTGCATTGATTTATATCCCGATATTATTGTTATTCCTTTGTTCACACTAAAAAATCATTTAGCGGAACACTTTCAAGCTACTATTTACAACAATCAAGACGAATGGATTTTTCAAATCGATTTTAATAGTGAATATTTCCAAACAGACGATAAAAAAGAAGGTGGCTGGTCTTCGGAAATGATAGATATGAATACCCCTTGTGATATGGTTCATAATTGGACTTCTTCTATTAATAGAAAAGGGGGCACGCCCGGTTTAAGCAATTCTGTAACCGCAGAAAACACGGCTCCTACATTACAACTTAAAAATGCGTATTTGAAAGACAATCATTCTGCAAAGCTGATTTTCAACCAATATTTTGAACATCATTTTCATCATCTTACTCATTTATTTTCAATCCATAAGCAAACCCCTGACAGTATTGCTTATTCCAAAGGAGCATACAGTGTAGATTTATATTTTTCTAAACCTTTTACACCTAATGTAGTATATACTTTAGAAATAGATGAACATTTAAAATCTTGCGAAACGCCTATCACAAAGAAAAATCAGCATCAAAAAATAGGCTTAGCCATAAAAGCCAATCCAAATGACTTATGCATCAACGAAATGCTATTCGATACAGACGATTTAACCGCTTCCTATATAGAAATATACAATCTATCTGACAATATAATCGATTTACAAGAATTTAGATTGTCTCAATTAAGTGACGAAAAAGAAAAAACAAGCGATTATTTATTCCAATCTCCTATCTTAATTTACCCCAAAGAATACAGAGCCATTAGTTCTGACAGCAGTAAAGTGATTGATTATTTTCAAACTATCAATGCTTCTGCCGTTTTAGAAAGCCCTCATTACTTAAAATTTTCTTCTAAAAACAGCTACATCAAACTTATTGACAGAAGTTATCAGGTCATAGACGAAGCCTTTTATTCTGAGGAAATACACAGCCCTTTCCTGAATAATACCCAAAATGTTTCTGTGGAAAAAATACGCCCTGACTTAAAAGGAACCCGTTTATCATCTTGGCAATCGTCCGCCTCGTCCGTTCATTATGGAACACCGGCTTATCGCAATGCCCAATATTTAGAAATCCCCAATTCAACAACACAAATTACTTTAGAATCATCATCTTTTTCCCCCGACCAAGACGGCTACGAAGACTTTTTATCTATTAATTATCATATCCTTGAAAAAGATTGCTTGGCTAATGTTTATTGTTTCGATTTATCGGGTCACAAAATCTGCACATTGGCCAACAATGAATTATTAGGGCAAACAGGACAATGGATTTGGGACGGAAGAAAAGAAGACGGCACTCCGGCAAATTATGGGCAATACATTATCTTAATAGGACTAAGCTACTCCAATGGAGAACAAGAAATTATAAAAAAAGTATGTAGTTTAAATGTTAAGAGATAGAATTTTTTGAATAGTTAAAGGTTAAAAGTTCTGGACGGAAATACTTTTCGAATAATGGATTTATTGGAAAGTTGTAAGGTTTTAATGTTGGAAAGTTAAATTATGATTTTTTGAATAGTTAAAGGATAAAGGTTGAAGGTTCTGAATGGAAATACTTTCTGAATGATGAGTTTATTGGAAAGTTGTAAGGTTAAAATGTTATATTAAAAAAATATTGTATTAAAAACCAAAGAGTTAAGAGTAATAAATTTCTTAAATTATCATATTATTAAATTAGCCCGAGACCTGACAGGTTTTGAAAACCTGTTCAGGTCTAGACATTTAAACCCAAACAACTTTCAACAAATTATCACATTAGCAAATTAACGAGTTATTACATTGCAAGATTTGGTATAATTTTTGAGTCTTGTTTTTACAAAATATAAAACACGCCATACAATGAAAAAATTAATACTTCTTTTTAGCCTTTTTATCTCTACTTATAGTTTTTCACAGATAAAAGAAAAACAACTATTAAACAACCTTGCTCCTCAAATGGGAACCCAGCAAAAGTCCAATATTTCTGCTTATGGTTACGGATACGACAACCACATCCAACACAACCATAACGGATATGGAAATTCCGAAATATTTATAGAGATACATCAAAGAGGTTATTTTACAGTGGAGTTAGACAATCAAATTATGAGTAACCCTAATGGGCGATTTCGTTTTTTTGAAGTTTATTCCGGAAATAATACTTTATCTATTTACAGAAGAGGTAACTTAATATATCGAAGCACCATCTCTGTTCCTAACAGCTCTAGAGTTATGCTTGATTTCTCTCGAAACCAATTATACCTTGTTCAGGTACTTCCTATTAACAACTGCAACAATCCATTTGATTATAACCCATACGATTACAATCCATTTGACGGTAATCCGTTTGATGACAACGCTTTTAGTTACTCATCAATAATGAATCCTACTGAATTTCTTGCATTCAAAACACACCTTGAGGACAACGCTCCTTTTGATAAAGGCAAAATAAAATCTATTAATATGCAAGTTTCATCCGGAACTAAGTTTACAGCTCGTCAAATTAAAGAACTTTTGGAAACTTTTAGCTTTGAAACCTACCAATTAAAAGAAGCCAAATTCCTTTACAAACATTGTACAGACCCTAAAAACTACTTTAATATATTGAATTTATTTGATTTTGAATCTTCTAAAAAAGAATTGCAAGACTTTATTTACCAAGAAAATCGCTTTTAACAAAAAATTAGAGTTAATTCGACATACACTCTGTTAATGTCTAAATCTAAATTTTCTAAACAAACCTCCTCCTTGAGTAATTTTTTGAAATATTTCACCAATACTCAAGGAGGAAAAATCAACCCAACATACTCACAAACAGCATAATAAGAACAAGCATACTGCATAATACAATAGCAGTATCTTAAAACCTTTATTACCTTATTCTTCATCAAGCAAACTATTTACGTTATAAACATATTATTGTTAAAAAAATAGCTTATTATTAAGTTCTAAGATTAGCAGAAAACATCTATTTTAGTGGTTTATTAGAAACTTTTAGAAAAAAGTTGTCACTTAGAAAATTATTAAGATGAACGTAGAAGATAAGATTATAAAATTAGACATAGAAGAGGCTATGAAAGCCGCTTACATTGACTATTCTATGTCTGTTATTGTATCAAGAGCACTCCCTGATGTAAGAGACGGATTAAAACCGGTACACAGGAGGGTTCTTTTTGGTATGAACGAATTGGGCATTACTTCAAATAAGCCTTTCAAAAAGTCTGCTAGAATTGTAGGAGAAGTTTTGGGTAAGTATCACCCTCACGGCGATTCTTCAGTATATGAAGCTATGGTAAGAATGGCTCAACCTTGGTCTTTGCGTTATCCTTTAGTGGACGGGCAAGGTAACTTTGGTTCTATTGACGGCGATAATCCTGCTGCTATGCGATACACAGAGGCTCGTTTGCAGAAAATAGCAGAAGATACGCTTAGAGATCTTGACAAAAACACCGTAGATTTACAACTTAACTTTGACGATACCATAGAAGAACCTACGGTATTACCAACCAGAATACCTAACTTATTGGTCAATGGTGCTTCGGGTATTGCAGTGGGTATGGCTACTAACATTGCCCCTCATAACCTAACAGAAGTAATTGATGCTACCATAGCTTACATTGACAATAGAGATATTACTATCGACGAATTAATAGAACACGTAAAAGCCCCTGATTTTCCAACAGGAGGTATCATTTACGGATTCCAAGGTGTAAAAGAAGCCTTTGAAACCGGTCGTGGACGTGTTATGATGCGTGCTAAGACTTCTATTGAAGTGGCTCCTAACGGACGTGAGAAAATCGTTGTTACAGAAATTCCTTACCAAGTTAATAAAGCAGATTTGATTAAAAAAACTGCGGATTTAATTAATGATAGAAAAATAGACGGACTAAGTAACGTTAATGACGAGTCTGACCGAGAAGGTATGCGTATCGTGTATGATGTTAAGAAAGACGCTATGGCAAGTGTTACACTTAACAAATTATACAAATACACCCAGTTACAAACATCTTTCAGTGTTAACAACATTGCTTTGGTTAATGGTCGTCCTAAACTTTTGAATCTAAAAGAAATGATTCATTATTTTGTGGAACACCGCCACGATGTAGTGATTAGAAGAGCTCAATATGAATTAGATAAGGCAGAAAAACGCGCTCACATTTTAGAGGGTTTAATTATTGCCAGCGACAATATTGACGAAGTAGTACAGTTAATTAAGACCTCCAAATCACTTAGCGATGCCAAAACGCGATTAATGGAACGCTTTGAGTTAAGTGAAATTCAAGCGCAAGCCATTGTGGATATGCGATTGGGTCAATTGACAGGTCTGCAACAAGAAAAACTTCGTGAAGAATACAATGAGGTATTAAAAACCATACAAGAATTAAAAGAATTATTAGCCAATGAATCTTTACGTATGGCTTTAATCAAAGAGGAGTTAGAGGAAATAAAACAAAAGTACGGAGACGAAAGACGTACAGAAATAGTTCCTAATGCTGAAGAGTTTAATCCTGAAGACTTCTATGCAGATGAAGATATGGTTATTACCATTTCTAATTTAGGATACATCAAAAGAACTCCATTATCAGACTTCCGTACACAAAACAGAGGTGGAAAAGGCTTTAAAGGAAGTTCTACCAGAGAAGAAGATTTTATAGAATATATGTTCAGTGCTACTATGCACAACACTATGTTGCTTTTCACCGAAAAAGGAAAAGCATTCTGGTTGCCCGTATATCAAATACCTGAGGGTTCCAGAACATCAAAAGGACGTGCTATACAAAACATATTGCGTATAGAATCTGACGATAATGTTAAAGCATTCATCAATTTAACAGGTAAATTAGACGACCAAGAATACATCAACAATCATTATATTGTATTGGGAACTAAGCGAGGTATTATTAAAAAGACCAGCTTAGAAGCTTATTCTCGTCCAAGACAAAATGGGGTCAACGCCATTACCATTAAAGAAGGCGATATGCTGTTAGAAGCCAAATTAACCGATGGCAAAAAAGACATTATGTTTGCCGCTAAACAAGGTAAAGCAGTTCGCTTTGAAGAGGCTTCTATCCGACCAATAGGTCGTACGGCTGCCGGAGTTAGAGCTATTCGCATAGAAGAATCTGACGAGGTAATCGGTATGATATGCGTTGACAGAGAAACAGAAAACATCTTGGTTGTTTCTGAAAATGGATATGGAAAGCGTTCTGATATAGAAGATTACAGAATTACTAACAGAGGTGGTAAAGGTGTTAAAACCATTAATATCACCGAAAAAACAGGTTCGCTTATCGCTATCAAGAACGTTACCGATGACGATGATTTAATGATTATTAACGAAAGCGGTATTACTATTCGATTGGCCGTTTCTTCTTTACGATTAATGGGACGTGCTACACAAGGCGTTCGCTTAATCAACTTAAAAGAAGGCGACAAAATAGCAGCTGTAGCTAAAGTTCCTGCATCAGACGAAGAGGAAGAGCATTTAGAAGAAGGTGCTGTTAATGAAGATGGTACTGTTAATAACGAAAACGAAACAACAGATATTAATCAAGAAGAAAACAATTAAAAATCATACTATAAATTTTATAAAGTAAAAAGCTTTAAAGTATTTTGGCATTATATTTGAAATCACCTTACTTGGAAACACATTTCTTTAGTATTGATAAGTTCAGTATAGTGCAAATACTTTAAAGAAATAAAAACACAACAACAATGAAAAGAATATTTTTTACATTTGGATTAATTTTAATGGTAAGTTTAGGATTTTCTCAAAAATCAAAGCGTGTATCAGCTTATAACTTACTAAAAGATGGGATTTTAGATGAAGCTAAAGAGTACATTGACAAATGTGTAGAGCATCCTAAAACAATGAAAGACGCTAGAGCTTGGTTGTATTACGGACAAATCTACCATTCTATTGCTACTTCTAACGATAAAGTATATAAAAAGTTAGATGATAAGGCTGAAGAAAAAGCTTTAAAAGGTTACGAAAAAGCTATTTTATTTAACTTTATTGATGAATCATATCATAACTTAGATATCGTAAATAAGCCAATGGATATGGTTAAATTCTCTAAAGCTTTAATGAATAGAGACACTAAATATGTTGATGAGAAGATTGTTTTAGACGTATATATGAACCGTTTACCTGCTCTTTCTAATGCTTTTATTAACAAAGGCTTGAATGAGTATCAAAACAAAAAGAATTATTCTTACGCTTTAGAGTTGTTTGAGAAATCTTTACAAACTTCATCTATGGTTGGAAAAGTAGATACTCAAGCGGTTTATTTATGTGCAAGAGCGGCTACTGAAGCTAAAAACAACGAAAAAGCTATTAAATATTATAAAGCTTTAACTAAGGTTGATTATGGTGCTGACGAAGCAGAAAAAGCTAAAAACTACTACTTCTTAGCTAAATTATATCTTGAGAATAAAGATAGCGAAAAGTATGCAAGCACGCTAAAAAAAGGAATTGAAAAATATCCTAATTCTTCTTTCTTAATTAAAGAAATGATTAATTACTACTTACAATCAGGAAAACAAAAAGAAGCTTTAGCTTATCTTGACAAAGGTATTGCTGCCGCTCCAAATAGTGCTGAGTTATACTATGTAAAAGGTACCATTTACGATACAGATAGCGTTTTACACGATGAAACTAAAGCTATAGAATGTTACAAAAAAGCTATCGAAATTAAGCCTGATCACTTCGATTCTTACTACAACATTGGTGTAATGTACTTCAACAAAGGTGCAGACAAAAACAATGAGGCTAAAAACATCGACTTTGACGATCAAGCTACTTACAAAAAAGTAAAAGCTGAATCTGATAAATATTTCAAAGAAGCTTTACCTTATTTGGAAAAAGCACACGAAATCAATCCTAAGGATATGAATACAATGCAGTCGCTTAAGTTAGTATATTACAGAACCGGCGATTTAGATAAGCGTGAAAAGATAATGAAAGAAATGAAGGGGGAATAAAACCAAGTCCTCAATTTCAATACAAAAAAGAGAAGTTTTATATATAAAGCTTCTCTTTTTTATTATGTATCAATTCTATGTATAGGCTGTAGCAAGAAAAGGCAAACGCTAACTTTCACAATTCTTTAGCCAAGCAATGTAAATTCAGGTTCAATTTGCAACGATCTTATCAGAGCAGTAATGTATCTATTTTACGCTACTACTCCTCAGTTATTAGTTTTGCAAAGCGTTCTAATTTTTTAATATCTGAGGTCTTATTATCTTTTGCTATATCAATATGTGATTGCAAGTTCCACCCTATCGACTTAGCACCCTTTTCTACAAGTTGATTTAACTTTTCTTCTCCTATGCTCTCCCATTTGGAGTAATGCGCATATCTGTAAAACCACAATTCTGCCAAAAGCCCTAAATAACTATCATCTGCTAATTCAAACGCCTTATCAATATATGTTTCAGCTTTTTCAAAGTCTTGTTGAGAAATAATTAAATAATGTGCATAGTTGGCAATATTATTAGCATGTTTTGAGTCTAACTCTATAGCTTTTTGATAATATTCTTCAGCTTTATCATAATCCTTGCGAATATCAGAAAGAAAATTAGCATAGCTACCAATACTATTAACATACTTCGGATCTAACTCTATAGCTTTTTGATAGTACTCTTCGGCTTTATCATAATTCTTGCGAATATTAGAAAGTAATACAGCATAGTTACCAATACTGTTAGCTTGTTTTGGATCTAACTCTATAGCTTTTTGATAGTATTCTTCAGCTTGAGCATAATTCTTGCGAATATAAAAAAGAAAATTAGCATAGTTACCAATAACAAGTTCACCTTCAGGAGCTAACTCTATAGCTCGTTGATAGTATTCTTCGGCTTTATCATACTCCTTGCGAATATTAGAAAGGAATAAAGCATAATTACCAATATTGATAACATGTTTAGAATCTAGGACTATAGCTTTTTGATAATATTCTTCGGCTTTATTATAATTCTTACGAATATTAGAAAGGAATACAGCATAGTTGCCAATACTGTTAGCATGTTTTGGGTCTAATTCTATAGCTTTTTGATAGTATTCTTCAGCTTGAGCATAATTCTTGCGAATATTAGAAAGGAATACAGCATAGTTGCCAATACTGTTAGCATGTTTTGGGTCTAGCTCTATAGATCGTTGATAGTATTCTTCGGCTTTATCATACTCCTTGCGAATATCAGAAAGGAATAAAGCATAATTACCAATATTAATAACATGTTTCAAATCTAAGCCTATAGCTTTTTGATAATATTCTTCGGCTTTATCATAGTTCTTGCGAATATCAGAAAGGAACACAGCATAATCTCCTATAAGATTCGCATCATTAGGATAATCAACTAATCCCTTTTTATACATTTCTTCTTTCTTGTTGATATCTTTTTCTGAATAAGCATCCCACATTACTTTCATGGCTCCTGTAAAAACACTTTTTGTTTCTTCTGCAACATCCTCTTTATCTTTTTTCTCGTCAAAAAGTTCTTTTCGCTTTTCATTCAAACTTAAAATTCTTTTTTCTGCAGCTTTCACAAAAGGGTGATTTTTGGTAATGTCTAAGCTTTCAAAAACTTTATATTCCAAAGCTATATCAAGGGCAAACATTAATTCATCAAAGCCGTCTATTTCAACTACAAAATCTTTTTTTGTTAGCAATTTATCTATTTTGGAATTAAGATATTTCTTATCTTGAGTACACCAATAAATCGGTTTTCGGTCTTCAGGATTTATATTGCTTAGGTAGTCCATTAAACTTCCGTCATTTCCTCCATAACCTATCACTAACAAACTGAAATTCTTCAAAATAGGTTTTAAGGCTCGCTCCCATTCTTCTTTTAATTTATCTGTTTCAGCTTTATCATTAAATGGATGCAAAAACAAATCTCTATGAACTTTAATAATGGTAGGCCTTTCTGTTTGAGAAGAAATAAATTCAGCAAGGGTTTCATGCCCTGCCGAAAAAGGTTTTGTAGATGTGTACATCCTAACAGCATCTTCAATTAAATAATCAAAATTGGTAGTTATTACAAAGTTATGTTTTTCATTAGCTAGTATTTGAGAAAGAATTACATAGCCCAATCCGGGTTCTATAGATTCCATTAATTTTTTAAACTCTTCATAACCTAATTGTGGCGATATCTCATACCTTTTTTTATACAAAAAAGAATAAAATTCTCCTATTCTCTTTTCATCAAAGTCAATTTCTTGTTCCCATTCTATTCGCTCTTTTTCACTTAAATCTTCTTTTAAATCCTTATACCAATCAGCAGACAATTCCCAACCTGTTGGAATTCCGGAGCTCTTAGACGCACCGGCTCCAATTAAAAAACAAAAGCGTTGTTCTGCACTATCACACTTTTTAATATCCTTAAATATTCTAACAAGTCGCTTTTGACTAATCTCTTTTGCTTGGTTTTTATCCATTTTTTATGTTCAATTAAGAATGCTTGCTTTAATAAAAGAACTACCTAATAACCTGAATCAAACCTCCTTTGCTATGAGCGGTATATTCGGGGGCATATTGCGACTGGATGCGAGCTAAACCATTGGTGTAAACACCACTGTAGGCTGTGAACAAATCGTATTCTATAATAAAAGTGCCCTTAGGTAAATGTTCTAAGAAGAAATGAACAGCTTCATCCGTATAAGTCTGATAATAAAACAAGTTGTTTTGTCTTTTATACGAAGAGTTTTGTTGTTTTAATTCTAAGGCAGCCGATAAATTATCTTTTAAATGCACAAAATCCATTGAATGTTGATTCTTGATAATTAAGTGAACTTTTAAAGTGGTTCCAAAAGGCACTTTATTATCATTATCCTTAATATTAACCCATTGACCGGAAGCGTCAACAAAGCCAATTTCTTTTTCAATGGAAATATCAGACGATTGAGATTTTACCAAGCTCATATCTTGATAATATTGCCAATAAGCAGCTCCCCAAACCAAATGACGAGCACCATTATTAACCGTTATTTCCGATAAGTCTTCTGTCATTTCCTCTTTATTCCAAGTTTTTGAGAAGTAATTAAAACTGTCCTTTTCTTTTCCCTCAGGTTTAATACGTTGCTTACCTACTTTCAACTTAAGCTTAGGCATATTAGCTTGAAGCGGTTCACTTCCTTGAAGCAAGGATGTAACAGCTTTAATAGTCTGATTATTACTTGTCCAAAGATGTGTTCTCTTGAGTTGAAGTAAATGGGTTTCTACTCCCTCTATCCACTTTTTCTGTACATCTAACAATTTAAACAAATGCAAAATTTCCGCTTCCTGCTCCACATCTGATTGATACCAATAATAAGACCTTTGCGGTGTCTTCCAACTAATAGCACCATTTTCTAAATGGATAGCATTTTCTTGAATAGAACGCACAATCAAAGGTACTACCTTGTTATTTTCCCCTTTTACATTGATGAAATACTGAGCTATAAGCGCTTTGATATAAGGCGTTTGTTTTGCCCACTGCTGCTCTAAAGCAGATTCAAAAGCCGTAAACATCTCTTTATATTCCGTATTAGGCTGATGTTCTTTAATGAAATAACTTCTTGCGTAAAAATACTGAATTTCATTAGCAGACAAATGCCAATTGAACGGTTTATTGTCTTTTGAAGATTGATAAGAGGTATAATCTTCAAACATTTTTCTATCTAAGTAATTAATCAACCTGTTACGTAGGCGTATTACTTTGTTATCATACTGCTCTAAACGAACGCCTAAAGCCTTCAATTCTGCTAAATTAACTAAGACCTGACGACTAACAAAACGGTTTTCTCTCATACCGTCAAACCATGCCCAAGCCCCTGAAGCCATTTGCTTACTTGCCAAATAATCTATAGCCTCCAACAAGCCCTCTCTTAGATTCTTAGGCTTAAAAAATTGAACCAGTTGATTGGCGTGCTCCGATTCTTCCTTTAGTTGATTAAAGAAAGGGGTTAATTCCGAACTAAGCTCTTTAAACGCCTCATTCTTTTCAAAGGCACTTAGCTTTTGGTTTTTGAATATTTTCAAAGCTTTCTCTAACTGTGGTTGGTTCGCCAACAACTCTAAACCAACAGCATTCGCCAACAAACTCTGACTATAAAATGATGTATTCTTAACATCTGACTTCGTTAAATAAGGCAAACTCATCATAGCATACCAAGAGGGTTGTGAACTGATTTCTACCTTATACTGAACATTTTGCTTGACTTTCTGAAACTGTTCTTTAAAGCTTTCAAATTGAATATGTTTCTTTTTCTTAGCTTTAACCATAAAAATCTCTGTTTCATTAACCAATGTTTTTTGACTTAAAACCGAAATAATACGAGACTCTCCGTCTGAATGTTGAGGAGTACTGGCTATCAACTGATAACGTAAAGCTTTTGCATTCTCCGGAACTGTAAAATGAACAGTAAGTGTTTTAGATTCATTAGCTTGTAGAACAATATTATTAAAACTACTTTTCTTTAATAAATCTTGTGTAATATTCTTTTTACTAGTTTGGTCAAACCACTGCATTGTGACATTCACCTTTAAACTTTGGTTCTTCAAATTGATAATCTCTATTGGAAAATCAACCTCGTCCCCTTCTCTGTAAAAGCGAGGAGGATTGCTCTGAACCATTAACTCTTTTTGGCTGATAAATGTTTTTTCAAAATAGCCGTATTTCATATCAGAGGTATGAGCCAATGCTCTAAACTTCCAACGTATTAAACTTTCCGGCAAAGTAAAATCGAAAACAAACTCCCCTTGGTCATTGGCTTTAAGATTAGGGAAAAAGAAAGCTGTTTCTTTAAAATTCTCTCGTAATTTTAACTTTTGCATCGCAGGTAATCTACTTCCTTTTGAAGATTTAAACGCTGATTCTTTTTGCTCTGCCTTGATGTGTTCCTTATCTTCAGACTTATAATCTACCTCTGCCTCCAAGGTCTCAACCATTCCTTTACTCATTGCCATTGGTCTCACTCTCGTGTTATTTCCATACAGCATAACCGGAGAAAAAGCATAATCAAACTGCATTAAATGAGGTTGCGGTTCTTCTTGATAAGGGTAATATTTTTGCTTTATATAAGGCGTAAATCCCGATTTCTGTTTAAACTGATAAGCTCTGTAATAATTGCGAAATAGAGGATAATGATAAAAAGAAGTATTCCATTTATAATCAACAAAATAATCCAAAGAAGCATCATACATATTGGCTAATACATCTACTTTTTTGGCAGATATACCTTTTACTTTAAGCTTCCATTGTTCTTTTTTGCCCGGCAATAAAGTATCTCTAAATGTTACCAACTGAATATCTATAATATTTTCTTTTTCAGGTAATTTTAAATCTATCTCTTTATTGTATATTCTGTTTTTGAAGATGGTAGTCAAACGCACCTGTAATTTTCCTCGCATTTCTGAGCTTAAAGGAATATTAATCCCTTGCTTTTCTTGATTCAGTATTTTCCATTTTGAAAATACGATTTTATCATTGCAGAAAGCTTGTAACAATACTTTTTGATGTGATAAACCCGAACCAATCAGCACTTTGGCTTTTTTATCCGATATTGAAATAGCTTCTTCGGACGATGACAAGAATAAAGCTTCATTTTTAATTAAAGATGAAGTTTTAGGATTGTATAACATAAAATGCTTTGACTCTTTTTTTGCCAAATCTTTTCCGTCAAGCAATTCACATTGAATAATATAGTCGCCTTCTTTTAAAGCGGTGTAATCTAAAGGAAACGCCTTACCACTAAGTATTTTCCCTGATTTCACTAAAGTATAATTGGAATCTTGTTTATTCTTATAAATATACTGAGGCAATTTTGAAGCCCATATTTTACTATTCGTATTCAACTCTGCTTTAAACCAATACGTATTTATCTTAAAAGGTTTATTGTCACTATTATTTTTATACAATGACCATTTTATGGTCTTTTTAAGCGCTTCTTGATTCAAATTAAAAGCATTACAATACAAACTGTCTTTTGAACTAACAGAAACATATTCCGAAGCATTAATTTCTAAATCAATAGGCTGACGAGCTACCATTAACTGACGCTTGGTAGAACTGATTTGCCCTGCTTGATTATGAACCTGCACTTCTATTTCATACATCTGAGTAGGGTTATCAAAACTATTCTGATATAAAGAAAAACGACTTACTTCCACTTCCTCCGGAACAAACTCAAACTGAAACTGACCATCGGCATTCAATACGCCCGTTCCTTCAGCTACGGTTTCAGCATAATCGCTGCTCCATCGCCACGATTGATAACGGCGAACCGTATAAGCAAAATTCTCTTTTCCTAATTTTCCGCCAGACAAACGCATTACTTTTCCACTAACATTAACGGATTTACCAAAAGTATTTACGCCTTTAAAAGGATAAATTTCAACTTCAAATTCCGGACGTTTATAAGCTTCTACCCTAATAGAAAGCTGACCATAAGAAGTGCTTAAATACATCTGTCCTCCCAAACTATTTTCAGGAATAGTAAAAGACCCCGTAATACTTCCCCATTTGTCAGTAGTCAAAAACTGGCTATCTAAAAGTCTATAATTCTGATTCTTAAATTCAACTTTCAACTTTTCGTCAGAAATACTCTTTAATTGATTGTTAAACTTTGAATTTAAAATACCTTTAAAATGCACTTTCTGACCCGGACGGTAAATATTTCGGTCAGTATAGATATATAAATGTCGTTGCTCTCTATATTCTTTCTTAAACAACCAAGGCAATTGAATGTTAAACAAGGTATCTCCCTCATAAAATAACTCTACAGAATAACGATGATTAGCTTCTGCTTCAATTTTAGCCTCTCCATTTTTATCAGTCAAAATTGTAGTAAACAACTTTTTCTGTTTAGAGCGACCATAACCTTTATGTTCCCAAACATTTACAACGGCATCCGAAATGGTTTTTCCTGTGTTTCTATTTAAAACCAAAACATTTAACTCTGTACCAACACTTCTATTTAAAACAGTAATATCAGACACTTGCAAACGGCTATAAGTATAAAAAACAGGCTTGTTGTTTACATTATTAAAGGAAGATTTACTTTCTAAAACAAGCAAATAATACCCTTTTTTCAACTTTGGCAAAATAAATTCAGAGGTATGGTTCTGAAAATCTTGTTTACGAATAAGAGGAACTGAAAGCGTCTTGTACAACTGCTTGGTAAACGATTTAGGTTTTTGATAAGCATTTCGAGACAGAGTTTGATAATTGATATTCTCGTATTGATTTCTATTTATTTTATAAATCTCAATTTTACAGGCTTGTATATTTTTATAAGACAATAAAGCCGGACTGTGGTTATCCGGAATAAGCACCGACTCTGTTTCTATTTTCGCAAAAGGACGCTCTATCTCTAATCGTACATTTTGCGCATTATAGTAGTCCACCGAATCAGCTTTTCTTATTTTAATCGACTTAACATACGCTAAAGCTTCTTTCTTTAAGGCTACAGAACGTTGTTTACCTTCTTTATTCACAGAAATGTAAGAGCTTCCTTTTTCATAATCTTTACTTAAATCTAAAGCTTGATGAGCTAAAGCCACCTTAATTTTATTCGCATAAAATACATTTCTATTATTAGACAATAACTGTTGTAAAGCTTTATAATAAACCAATTCCTTATCAGAAAAAGAAGATAATTCTTTCATTAACTTTAAACGGTACAATTCAATGTTGATAAATCGCTCTGGATTAGGGTTGTCTATATAGAAACGTAATTTTTCTTGTAAAATAGTCAAAATCTGATGCCTTAATATATTGTCTTCAGAAGCTGCTGAAATTTCTAAAAAATGACCGGCATCTTTAAAGAAATCAACAGAGTTAAATAAGGGTTGTTTTAAATATTTTTTAAAATAATACTTTTTTGACTTATAAGTATCTGTTACTCTTTCAGCAAGAAAATCAAATAAAGTAGCTTCTTGTTGATGAGGATTAATACTATCCAAAATAGGTTTTATAATTTGAATTGAACTTCTACATAAGGTATCTTTGGGGGTTAAAGAATACTGAAAAGAAGTAATAATGCTATCTATTACTTGCTCTCCCGACCATAATGACAAATCATCAGAAGTAGAAGTTAAATGTTGTTCTAAACGTTTAGGTGGTATGGTTTGGTAATAATCCGTCAACAATTTTGCTTTCATAGAATAAAGAAAAGAGCTTACAGGCGCTTTAGAAATAGCTATTTCCTGATTAAGACGCTTTATACCTCTTTCGATACCATCATCGTTTAATTGTTTATCGTACTTTATTTGATAAATAATGCTTTTTAGTATTTGCGCAATATTGTTTTTCCTTTTGGCTTTTTTATAAATCTGATTTACCAACTTCAATGCAGACTTAGGCTGTGACAAGGATTCTAAACTGTCCACCCTTTCCCAATCTTTGGTATATGATATTCCGGTTTTATACTGAATAGGTTCTACCGGCTCGTTCACATACAATTCTCTGATACTAAAAGCGGTTAATAAAATAAAAAAATAAACACTGATAAATATAATGGTACTCTTTTTCATATTGAAAATGGATTAATTTTTAAAGACTTAAATCGTATATAATTATTTGCAAAGTAAGTCAATTCAATTATCATACCAAAATAAAAAGGGTGTCCAAATGATAATGGACACCCTTTTTTTATTCAAAGAACTATATTATTGTCGTATAAACTGGTATCTATTCCATTGTTGTCCTTTCAAAATCACATAATAAACACCTGATTTCAAACTTCTAACATCGATACTATTACGTCCTACTTCCTCAATTACGCCTTGCTTTACCATCGTTCCATTAGCTGAGAAAACTTGATAAGTAGCCGGTTCCGGACTCTCAAAATAAATATAATCAGTAGCAGGATTAGGATAGCAAACCAACATTTCTTTATCTAAAAGATGAATTCCACTGCATTTGTCCACAGTTACAGGCACTTCAAACATAACACTCAAGCCATTGCTTAAAGCTTTCAATTGTAAAGTAGTCGTACCATATTCATTTCCAACACGCTTTACTGTAAGTATATTATCTTCTATACTACAGTCGGCTACCATATTATTATAACCACCTTCTATAGTAAATACAATTTCAGAATCCTCATTATCAGGGTCGGTTACCAAAGTTAATAAATCTAATGTTTTAATGGTATCACTAGCTGATAAATATACTGAATCGGTATGGATTACCTCAGGAGATGCATCAGGAGCATTTCCATTAAAATTATCCATACAGAAATAAGCAGGCGTTACCAATCCCCATTCATTTGACTTAGTACCTTCAACTGAAAAACGTATCTTAGATACTTCTCCTAAAGGACTTAAATCAAAATATTTCCAATCTGTAACAACATAGTCTTCTTCGTTATTTTCAAAACGATAATCCGCCAAATAGAAGAATAAAGAATCGCTAACCTGACCATCAGCATCGTAAGCTAAAGCTTTAATTCTGAAATAGTCCTCGTCGTCTCCGGAATCTCCTCCAAAAGGAGTAGAGTAAGTATCTCCGTTCATTATAACTTGGTATGTCCATAAATTGTTGGTTACATACATTCCTTTTATAACTTCTGTAGCATTACCTGTCTCAGGGAATACCTCTGTCTGATAGTAGTTAGGATAAGCAACACTGTATTTTTCAGAACCATTATAGCCCATTCCCGTAACAGCAGTATATTGAGCTTCTAACGCTTGTTTGCTTGTATCTTTTCTTGAAGAAACTTGAAATCCTCCCCAATAACTCTCCTCAGAGAAATTATAAAAACGCCAAGTTTTATCTACAAAATAATTGTTGTTTAAGTGAGGCGCTGACCAAACACTATCTTCACTTAACTCAACTTCTTCAAAATCAGACACTAAAGGCTCAACAACCACAGCCATAGCGTTCACTAAAATAGCCATTTCAACTGATTTTCCGTTACTATTAGCTTTTAATCTTAGAGTATCATTGGCAAAGGCATTATGCGTGTTGCGAAGCAATTCCAAATTCATAGCATCTAAAGTAGCTGTATATTTATATTCCGAATAAGAAACAATCTCATAGGTCATATCAGCATCTTCATTATCAGGGTCAGTAAAAGCACCAGTAATATCAACGGTAATGGTTTGAGGATAAGTATCAAAACTTTGAGGCTCAATCTGATTTTGAATTTCAGGTGCTTGATCAACCGCTATCATTTTAACATATACCTTGGTCAAAATACTATCGCCATTGCTTTTAGCTTTCAACTCAACCCACTCGCTTAAAGCATCTTGATTAGCCAACCTTGTTACCTTAAGAATACTGTCGTTTTCTATAACAGCTGATAAAAGTGCCTCATTAGACACGGCATTTAACAAAATTGTTATACTATCGTTCTCTGCATCAGCAAAGTGATGTAATAAATTCAAGGTCTTTTCTTGAGGGAAGGTATCTAACTGTAAAGTATCAAAATTAACTAATAAATAAGGAGGTGTATTAGATGAAAACTCGTCTGCTCCGGCACAAGGATTAGTAGTTGAACGGGTTTCGTTATCTATATCCACAAGAACCGAAGTTAAAGGATTAGCCACCCTCAAATTTTCATCTGAAAGAATATGTAAATTATTATCTGAAACAAATATATCAGCGCTAGGCAATGTATCTGAATTCATTCCAAAAGAAGTACTATCTCTCCAAGCTTGTAAGCCATCAACATATTCAGTACCATATTTTCCTATTCTACCTGATACTGACTTTAAAATATTATAATTAACAGATTTATCTTCTATATTTTTATTTTTAATCCACATCAAAAAACCATTAGGAGTATTATTCACCATCAAATTGTTCTCAATTTTTAGATGTTCTGTTTTCTGTTGAACAAAAATACCATTCAACAAACCGGTTCCTTCCATCAGAATCGTATTATTAAACACACTAATATAGGCAGAGCTATTACCTTTTATATCAATCATATGAGAACCAGAAGTAGCACTTCCTTTTATCATATTATTACTGATTAAAACAGGATTATCGCTTGTACCAATACAAGGACGACATTTAATAGCAGTAAAGCCCTTATTTTCTAAAGTATCTATAACAGAATTACCTTCTATTTTCAAACCGTCTTTAACATCGTATAAATCTACATTAACAAATTCATTAACCAAACCTTTTGAATTTTCAAAATGATTATGATTTATCACAACATTTTCTGTAAACATCAAATAAACAGATTTAGTATATTGCCCTGTAAAGCGGCTATTTTCTATTTTAACATCTCTATCATAAGGATCAGAAGCACCTTGTCCTTGTACGTGGATAGCGATATAACCATTTACAAAATCGCAATCGTCAAAATATAAAGTTTCATCTTGTGCATTATCGGAATCATCATAAACCAAATGTTTATCGTTGTTATAAGTAGAATAAGTTACTTCTGCACCTATAAATTTTACCTGCTTAAAACGAATATCCTTATAAGTATTAACCAACTTAACTAAAGTACTATAACTACTTGATTCAGAAGTTATTGTCAAGTTCTCAAAACGTAAGAATTTAGCATTATCCAACTTCAAGGTATTTTTCGGAAGATACCCTGCATTACTTGATAAAATAGTAGCATCAGGGTTCTCTCCCATCCCCTTAAAAGTAATGGTCTTATCATTATCTACTCCGGAAATCTCTCCTATTGTAATAAAACCCTCATAAGTATTAGGCTTTATCTCAAAAGTAACATTAGCTTGAACGCCTACCTCATTTAAATCGGTAACGGCTTCCGATACACTTGCATAATTAGGGTTATCACTTGCCTCTGCACTAATTACATAAGTTCCTTGCATACCTGCGCGGATGTACTTCATTCCCGGCAAGTTCACTACTTCCGGAACAACAGTAACGCCATTGGCAACCAAAGAGTCAATAGCCACATCAACAGAATCGCCTTCAACAGCCGTAGAGCTTAATTGATATACTAAATACAAGTGAGTTTCAAGCTCTAATTCAGTATTGACTTCTATATTGAATGTAGTAGTAGAAAGTGCCATCTCTGCTATTTTAGCCGTTTCGTCATTAACAACAGACTCGTTAGTTCCTTTATAAACCATTATTTTCTCCACATCAGACATTTGCTCTGTATTGCCTGTATTACCATAAATATTAAAAGTAGTAATCGGAGACAAAGAACCATCAGTATTAATCTGTAAATCTGACATTAACAGCTTTCCACCTATCATTCCATAATCGTTACTTGTAGCCGTTTGAGTCGCTTCTGAAAGCACCATGGCAGAAGGCTCATACAAACGGATGTTATCCACAATCCAATACCAATCATAAGTTCCAACATAATTAAACTTCAACTGAACAGAATCACCTTCTGCCCATGTCAAACTATCGTTTAAAGTTATTTGATAGGTTTCTTCTGCTGTTGCAGACTCCCACATTTTTATTAAAGTCCATTCTCCATTGTTCACTCTTGCACTAAAACGACAAGTATCTCCATTTCCAGAAGACTTTTTAAAGTGATGATCAAAGGAGATGTTAATATTACTATGATTATCAAGCGCTACTTTTGGAGAAAGCAAATCGGTATTTTGATATTTTCCACTTCCGTAATAATCGCTATCTATAATAGCAAAACCATTTCCTGATTTAGAGGAAAAGAAAGTTCTATTATCTGGGTTGTTAAATACCCACTGCCCATCTTGCGAGGTATTATGATTAACTACAGTCCAGCCTTCCGGTGCATTTTCTGATGTTTGAAAATCCACAGACCAAAATGTTTGAGCTTGTATTCCACAAGCTAGCAAAAGTGCTATTAAAAGCATTAAATTGTTTTTTTTCATTTCTTTTTTATGAAATTATACTAAATTAAAAAAATGAAAAACCAGTTCCAAAGATAAAATAAAGAGAAAAATAATATTGATACTCTAGCTAAAAAAGCACTTTGAACAGTGAAGTATTAGAGAATAAAAAAAACATTTAATCTTATAACTTTAACTCCCGAAAGTTTTTCGATATTAAAGTTTAAAGGCAGGTCTTCTGACTTACTTTTTCCTCTTTAGACACCTTACCATCAGTTTAACTAACAATAGATATAAATACTAAAGATACACAAAGCTTACAGCAGCGGGTACTGTTGCCGAATCTCACGACATTCCCTTTTTAATTGTATTACAAAACATTTGCAAAAACAAACCCATAAACGCGGACAAAGATAGTTATTATTTATTAATGGACAAGGTGTTAATGTGATAATTTGTTAATGTGATAATATGCTAATGTGATGATGTGGAAATGTGATGATATGAGAATGCGATAATATGTTAATATGAGAATGTGGGAATGCGTTAATGTGGAAATATGATGATGTGGAAATATGATAATTTGTTAATGCGCTAATGTGATGATGTGGAAATGTGATAATATGAGAATGCGATAATATGAGAATGCGATAATATGTTAATGTGATAATTTGTTAATGTGATAATGTGATAATGTGAGAATGCGTTAGTGCATTAATGAGGGAATACGAGATACTACTGATACTCTAAAATTACTGCACAAAAAAAGGTAGAACAAAATTCTACCCCCTTTACCATGAAACTTTTAATTTATAGAAAATTAAAATTTATGTCTTCTTTCGTCAGAAACAGTTAGTTTCTTTCTACCTTTAGCACGTCTAGATGCTAATACTTTTCTTCCGCTAGCACTCTCCATTCTAGCTCTAAAACCGTGTTTATTCTTTCTTTTTCTCTTAGATGGCTGAAATGTTCGTTTCATGACTTTATAATTTTATATTCTGTTTTTTTATTATTTTAAGAACTGCAAAAGTAGTAATTATTTTTATACAAGCAAATTTTTTACACTTTTATATTTTTATTTTAAAAACACTCGGAAACGAATATAACTATATGAAAATAAACGGCTTAAAAAATATTAACAAAAGTAATATTCAACCCATTCATATCATCAGCTGTAAAAGCTTCATTATAAAACCTCACAGAGCAATAAAGTTATCGTTAATTTTAAATCATTTGTACCTGATAAAACATTTTGATATTATCAATCATAAAAATGTTCGTTCCAAATACAGTAATAGCCTGATGAGTAAAAATTACAATTCAACATTCACCAAAGAACTATTTTACCTCTTTTTTAAGCAAGTAATAAAAAAGCCGAAAACCCTTTTAGAGTCTTCGATTTTTATCTTATAAATCTAAACTTAAAATAAAATATTTATATCCGATTAAAAGATATGATAATGCATTATTCAAGTATAATAAAGTTAGTTAGCTTTCATTTCCTCTTGTAATTTTTTATGCATTGCAGCAGCAGCATCACGACCGTCACCCATAGCTAAAATTACAGTAGCTCCTCCTCTTACAATATCTCCTCCGGCATATAAACCTTCAACAGAACTTTCTCGAGTTTGCTCATCTACCTCAATAGTACCCCATTTACTGATATTCAAACCTTTTACAGTATTTGGAATAATAGGGTTAGGCGACACTCCAATAGCTACTACGGCAATATCAGCTGGAATTATCTCTGTAGAACCCTCAATAGGCACAGGACTTCTTCTACCTGAAGCATCAGGCTCTCCTAATTCCATATTCTGAACCTTTATAGCTGTCAACTTACCATTCTCGCTAATGTACTCAATAGGATTCTTCAATGTATTAAAGATAACACCCTCTTCTCTTGCGTGATGAATTTCCTCAGCACGTGCAGGCAACTGCTCATCAGAACGTCTATAAATAATCATAGCCTGCTCTGCTCCCATTCTTAAAGCTGTACGCACTCCGTCCATTGCTGTATTACCACCACCAATAACGGCTACTTTCTTTCCTTTCAAAACAGGCGTATCAGAACCCTCGCTACCTGCAAACATTAAGTTTACACGTGTCAAATACTCATTAGAAGACAATACTCCATTCACATTTTCGCCCGGTATATTCATAAATCGAGGTAAACCTGCTCCACTGGCCACATAAAAAGATTTAAAACCTTGCTCTTTAAGCTCTTCAATGGTTTGAGTTTGACCAACAATAAAGTTAGTTACAAACTTCACTCCCATCTTTTTAAGGTTCTCAATCTCTATATCTACCAATTCATTTGGTAAACGGAATTCAGGAATACCATATTTCAACACCCCTCCAATTTGGTGTAAAGCCTCAAATACGGTTACATCATAACCATATTTAATCATATCACCGGCAAAAGATAAACCTGAAGGGCCTGAACCTACAACACCTATTTTAATACCATTAGGAGGCATCACTTCCGGCGTTGAAGTTTCTTTTGAACGATTGGCATAATCCGCAGCATAACGCTCTAAGTTACCAATAGCTACCGGTGTTTTTTTCAATTTAATAGTATAGAAACAATTGGCTTCACACTGCTTTTCTTGAGGACAAACACGACCACAAGCAGCCGGTAAAGCACTTGATTTCTTAAGTGTTTCAGCCGCTTTAAGAGGCTCTCCGTTCTCAATATATTTAATAAATTCAGGAATATTAATACTAACCGGACAACCATCTACACAAGTAGGGTTAACACAGTCCATACAACGAACAGCTTCTTGTTCTGCCATCTCTTGAGTCAATCCGGTATTTACCTCTATAAACTGACTTTTGTTACGAACATCAGGTTCTGTTTCCGGCATAACCACTCTTTCTATGGCAAGACGCTGTTTTGCTTTGGTCTTCTTTTGTAAGGCAACACGCCAATCTTGGCTTCTTTTCTCCTTGTAATAGTCCAAAGGTTTTTTCATTGTTTTTATTTTTTAATGTTTTACTTGTTGTTCTTTATAAGCTTCTAATAACTGTTCTTCTTCATTCTTGTAACCTTGAAGACGTAACAAGAACTCATCAAAATTAATTTGATGTGCATCGAACTCAGGACCATCTACACAGGTAAATTTGGTTTCTCCACCAACAGTTACCCTGCAAGCGCCACACATTCCTGTACCATCTACCATTATGGCATTTAAACTTACCATAGTAGGAATGTCGTATTTTTTAGTGGTTAATGCACAGAATTTCATCATTATACCGGGACCAATAGCCACACACTCATCTATTTTTTCGCGAGCTATTACATCTTCCATACCGGCTGTAATCAAACCTTTCTTTCCTTCAGAACCATCGTCTGTCATTACGATAAATTCATCAGAAACGGCTTTTAACTCATCTATCAAAATCAATAAATCTTTGTTTCGAGCAGCTAATATGGTAATCACTTTGTTACCGGCCTCTTTAAAAGCTGTTATGATAGGCAAAATAGGAGCAGCTCCTACCCCTCCACAACAAGCTAAAATAGTTCCTCGTTTTTCAATATGAGTTGCTTTTCCCAAAGGGCCTACTAAATCAGTAATGTATTCTCCTTCTTCAAGAGCACAAAGCTTCTGAGAGGAAACACCCATTTCTTGAACTACCAAGGTTATAGTTCCCTTTTCAACATCAGAATCAACAATAGTAAGTGGAATTCTTTCTCCTAACTTACCTGTTCTTGAAATGATAAAATGACCTGCCTTTCTTGACTTTGCAATGAAAGGCGCCTCTACCTCAAGGCGATAGATACGATTTGCTAATCGTTCTTTCTTTATTATTTTATTCATATGAATACAAGTTTTTTTTACGCGCCAAAAGTATAAAAATACCTGTTACTTACAAGAATAAAAGCAATTAATAAATATGTTTTATAGTAGGTTTTTTGTAAAAAAACAGGATAATGTGGGAATGTGTTGAAAGTTGTAAGGTTAGAAAGTTGAAAGGTTGTAATGTTAAAAGTAGCTTGCGATTTAATATGAGAATATGGCAATGTGGTAATTTGATAATATGATAATGTGGGAATGCGATAATATGGCAATGTGTTGGAAGTTTATAAAGCTTGAAAGTTGTAAGGTTAGAAAGTTTTAAGGTTGTAATGTTAAAAGTAGCTTGCGATTTAATGTGAGAATATGGCAATGTGATAATTTGATAAGGTTTAAATCATACTTATTTCAAGCCATACTAAGATAAGGAAAACATATACACAACTAAAAAACACAAAAAAAATTGGTCATTCTAAAAAAATGTAATATATTTGTGATGAAGTGTTTAATCGTATTTATACCATTTGTGATTTGAGTTTATTCAAAAGAAAAACAAAGTACCTTAATTAAATAAATTTAAGCTTCAAATCGTATTACAATCGATAACATAAACATTAACTTTAAAAACTATTCAAAATGAAAAAGCTATTATTAATCTTTGGTTTTGTGATACTAAGTTCCTCAATTTACGCTCAAAAAACGTATGAAAAAACAGGAAAATTTGGCAAATACCAAAAAGGCTGGGCTTTGGTCTGCTTAGATGGGTATTACGGATTCATTGACAAAACGCGAAAAGAAGTCGTTAAACCTAAATACGACAATATTAATCAATTTGGTAAATACAAAAAAGACTGGGCTTTAGTCTGCCTAAATGGAAGTTACGGATTCATCGACACAAGAGGAAAAGAAATCGTTACACCGAAGTATGACAACATTAGTCAATTTGGTAAATACAAAAAAGATTGGGCTTTAGTAAATTCTGACGGATATTATGGGTTTATTGATGTAAGCGGAAAAGAAGTCGTTACACCTAAATATGACAATATTAGTCAATTTGGTAAATACAAGAAAGATTGGGCTTTAGTCTGCCTAAATGGGAGTTACGGAATCATCGACACAAGAGGAAAAGAAGTCGTTACACCGAAGTATGACAACATTAGTCAATTTGGTAAATACAAGAAAAATTGGGCTTTAGTCTGCCTAAATGGGAGTTACGGAATCATCGACACAACAGGAAAAGAAATCGTTACACCGAAGTATGACAACATTAGTCAATTTGGTAAATACAAAAAAGATTGGGCTTTAGTCTGCCTAAATGGGAGTTACGGAATCATCGACACAACAGGAAAAGAAATCATTAAACCGAAGTATGACAACATCGGAAAATTTGGAAAACACAAAAAAGATTGGGCTTCAGTCAGCTTAAACGGGAGTTACGGATTTATCGACGCAACAGGGAAAGAAGTCGTTAAACTGAAACATAATACGATAAAAAAAGAAAATTATCCAAGAAGGTGTAAACTAAAGTATAAACAAAACGATTAAACAAACCACCTCACCATAAGACAATAAATAAATCTATATCCTAATCGCAGATTATATCTACGATTACATATAAAATAGCATTTGTAATGAGAGGAATAATTTTTTGCGGAATGTGTTGTAGTTTGCTGACAAGCGTAGTTACAAACTACGCTTAGGTAGAGGTACGGAACAGACGATACAAAGTAGTTAAAAAAAATCCTATGAATAATATTTATTATATGATTTGGTCAGATGCTATATTAAGTATTAGAAAGCATCATCCTAATATGAAAGATTGGAAGCTTAGAATATTTATTTATGTTACATGGATACATGGTTTGAATTGGTGGATAATTTATATATGGTCGAAGTTTTTTAAGTTATTTAATTTTTCTTTGATTCATGTTGATATATTTACTGGAGACATGATAGATGAATTTATTTCGTTTACTATAATGTTTGTATTGCCTTTTAGAATACTAAATTATTTTTTAATATTCTATAAAAATCGATACGAGAAAATAACACAGAAATATAAAAATATTAAATTTAGATATGCACCTGCTTATTCTTTTACGATTGCTATTTTAGCTTTTGCTTCAGCAGTTTTATATGGAATACTTAATTAAAATATTTTAGCAATACAAGATAATTTTGCATTTAATTCAGTAATAATTTCCGCCTTATCACCATAAAGTATAGTAAATTACATATAAAATAGCATTTGTAATGAGAGGAATAATTTTTTGCGGAATGTGTTTTAGTTTGCTGACAAGCGTAGTTTGTAGCTACACTTAGGTAGAGGTACTTATAATATTGAAAAGTTTTAAGGTTGTAACCTTGTAAGGTTTTAGCCATTAGCCTTTGGCTTTTAGCATTTTGCTTTCGGGTACTAATTCTATATACAATAGGGCTTTACACTACTTACAAAATACTATACGATATACCCAACAGGGCTCTCCGCTTGCGGAAAATGCTGTAGTACATATATAATAAGGTGTTGTCTTTTTTAATTTGCTAATGCGATGAAAGTTCACAAAGCTAAAAGTCCCAAGCAAAATACCCAACACCTAACACCCAACACCTAATATAGAAGAATCCTTAATTTTTTTTGGAAAACCTTTAACCTTTACCCTGTAACTTTTAACCTTACAACCAACAAAAAAATTCATCATTTATAATTCATAAATCATAATTCAAAAAAAAAGACTTTCTACCCATTGGATAAAAAGCCTTTTTAAAGAGCGGAGAGACCGAGATTCGAACTCGGGGATCCCTTACGAGATCACAGCTTAGCAGGCTGCTGCATTACCACTCTGCCACCTCTCCGTTTTTTACAAGTGCAAAAATAATATATTGTTATGAAATACAAACCCTTTTTTATATAAAAAATAAATATTTTAAAAATTAAATTAATATATTAATAAACAAAAAGTTACTTTTTATTTGTGTTAATTTTGCGTAAAAAATTTCTTTTATCCTTGTTTATTTAAACCTTTTTCGTGCTCTTTTTTCAGAAATGGCACCTTAATATATTCTTATATTTAAGTTCACTAGTACCCTAAAGCTTATAAAACAACTTTACGTTTGGCATTCTAGCTAAGGGGTTAGCCTTTAGTTTTTAAAATTTTATTTTCGGCAACTATATTATTTATATGCCTGAAATTTATGATACTCAAAAATTTAAAAAACTATACTTTTGTAAAAACTTTCGAATGATAACTATTTAAACCATCTAACAAAAACTTTAATTACTAAACTACTTGAAATAAAAAACTTACACTTTTTACCTTTGATTTTTCTAAAAAAAGATAAAAATAATTGCTAATCAATAAAAAATATTTACCTTTGCAGTGTCTTAATAAAGTAATACACTAATTCAATAAAGTATGAATGGAATAAAAATAAAAGATTTGAGTTTTACTTATAATAGGAAAGTTCCTTTTTTAAGTAATATCAATTTAGAAATAGAACTCGGTAGAATATATGGACTATTGGGCAAGAATGGGGCTGGAAAAACGACCCTTTTAAAATTAATTTCCGGTTTGCGTTTTCCTCAAAAGGGAGATGTATATATTGGAGATTTTTCGGCAAAAGACCGTAACCCTAATTTTATACAAGATATTTTTTACTTGGCAGAGGAAATTTATTTACCTGCTATTAGCTGTCAAAGGTATGTTAGTATATACAGTAAATTTTACCCTAATTTTAGTCACGAAGAGTATCATAAGTACCTTTCGGAATTTAAGATTCCGGAGCAGAATCGCTTAGACAAAATGTCTTATGGACAAAAAAAGAAGTTTTTGATTTCTTTTGGAATGGCTACCAATACAAAATTGTTTATAATGGATGAGCCTACTAACGGACTTGATATTCCTTCTAAAAGTTTGTATAGAAAATTATTGTCTTCTAACATAAAAGAAGACCGTGCCTATGTGATTTCTACACATCAAATTAAAGATATAGAATTGATGTTGGATAATGTGATTGTCTTGGATGAAGCGCAAATTAAATTGAATTCCACTATGGCAAAGCTAAATGAAAAACTTTATTTTTCTAAAGACAATCAGTGTCAAGAGGGCGAGTTATTGTACCAAGAAGACCAAACATTACAAGTTAGTCAGATTCTAAGTAATCCGCATCAGCAAGATTCTATTATCGATTTAGAATTGCTGTTTAATGCTGTAATATCAGAATCTTCACCTATTATTAATCATCTTAAAGAAGCGTAGTTATGAACCATATATTTAATTTTAAACGATTTAAAAATCTTTTTGTCAGAGATGTATTGGTTAATTTAAAACCAATGAGCACCATCGTAGGAGGCATCTTTTTTATTTTATTATTAATATCTGTATTGATTTTATTGTTGAGTGAAAAGCAAAATATGTTACTTCACGCTGAAAAATTTTATAAAGCCACTTACTATATTGCTTTCTTATTTGGCGCTTTATTTATTAGCGGTAATGCTTTTCGTGATTTTAGAAAGAAAGAAAAAACAATGAATTATTTAATGTTACCTTCTTCTACTTCAGAAAAAGTACTTTCTCAGTATCTTATTGTAACATTGATATTTACTGCTATAGTTACCGTGGGGTATTACCTTTTTAGTTTCTTAAATGTATTTATGATTAATGTCTTTACCGAAGGTGGCGTAGATTTGTACGAGCCATTTAGTAAAGTGGAATATGTGCCTTTCCTTAGAGTATTTATTCCTTCGCAAATTATACTTTTAGCAGGAGCTGTTACTTTCAAAAAATCGCCTTTGTTTTTTACGGGATTAACTTACTTTCTTTTCTCGTTGGTGTCTTGGATATTTATTATAGCCACCTTCACCATTCTTTTTTCAAATATTGACGGAGGCACCATTGAATTAGCTATGAAAAAATTACAATTGTCAGAAGCATTTACACCGCCTAAAGCGTCTTCTCCTATGGAACTTTTCTTTCTGACCTCAGAACATTTTAAAATGTGGTCGTTAAAAGTGATATATTATTTTAATCAATATGTATTAAGTGCCTTGTTATTGGTATATATTTGGTTTAAAGTAAAAGAAAAACAAGTATAACTAAACATAAAAAATAATGATTTTTAATAACGATAAAGCCATTTATGTTCAAATTGCGGACTATTTTTTCGAACAAATTCTAAATAAAAAGTTTGTTGCAGAAAGTCGTATTCTGTCCGTTCGTGAATTGGCTATACAACTAGAAGTGAATCCTAATACGGTAATGAGAACTTACCAGTATTTACAGGACAAAGAGATTATTTATAATAAAAGAGGTATTGGCTATTTTGTTTCGCCTAACGCTTATAATATTGTTCAAAATAAGCGAAAATCCGATTTCTTAGAAAAAGAATTACCTGATTTCTTTAAAACAATGGACTTGTTAGGTATTACTATTCAAGAACTTGATGAAATGAAACAAGAGTGGCAAGCTAAAACACAATTTTAAAAATTAAAAAACAATAGAAATGAAAAAGAGTAATATCATATTAATCAGCATAGTAAGTTTATCACTATTATCTATGCTATATGTTTTGTTAGAACTAAAAAGGGAAGTAAACAAGTGGCTTAATGAGGAACCACAAGAAGCTAAAACAGAGCTTTTATCTTCAAGTATTCAATCGATTATTGTTAATGATAATGTTGATGTGAAATTTCAATTGAATGATAAAGAGGCTTCACTTGCACATTATAGCCCTATTCGCTTTCACGAGCAAGAGGACACTTTGTTTATTGATAAAAATTTATCTAACGTAAAGGTTAAGGTAAAAGTGAAAGTAAATATTGGTGATAAGGTAATGGAAAGTAAAGATGATAATCCTAAAATTCAAATCAATTTGCCGACCATTAGTTCTGTGGAATTAGGAGAAGAATCTCTTTTTAAAGTTAAAGAGGATATAGATTTAGAAGATTTATATATTCATACTTATGAAAATTCAGCATTTAGAGCGGAACACATAAAAGCTAAAAATGTATATTTATCGGCACAAGATACTTCACGCATTAATATTAAAGGTTTGCAATGTGATACTTTATTTGTAGAAGCTTTACAAAAGGCTGAAATCTATGTATATATGAAACGAAGTAAAATAAAGTATATTTCAGCAACTGTAAAAGATACTGCCCGTGTACAAGTGCCTCCTGCTAACAATATCAACAGCGTTACAGATAACGAAAACAATTTACGAGTGCTTTAATAATTGGGCTTTATAATGGCTCTTTTGTATCCATATTTTAATAGAGGTTAAGTTATAAGGGCAAGATGAAATAGAATAATGATACAAGCTTTTAGAAATTTTATACATTTTTTTAGGAATCAAGAAAGATTAAACAATAATCTTTGGCAAGATATAGGAGTATTTTGTTTTATTTTTAGTCTGAATATTCTTGCAATATATTTAAAACATTTTGTTACAGGAGAGCCTATAATTGATGAAACATCTTCAGATTTAATAAAAGCAGATGCCTTATTTTCTTTTATTTTATTCGTCCCTTTTATAGAAGAATTTACTTTCAGAGCATTTTTGAATTTCAGATATAAGTATATTTATATTTTATCTCTTTTATCATCTCTGTTTTTTGCTTTTTCTTTTATAAAAAACACTGAAATACAGTTAGCTATATATTTTATTACGATATTATTAAGTTTACTTTTATTTAGTAATAGCTTATACAAAAAATTTCTTAATTGGATTTCAAACAATAAGATATGGCTGATAATAATAAGTTCGATTGCTTTTGGCATTATTCATTTTCTAAATTATGAACACTTTGAGCCTATCAATACTGTATTTATTATTCAAAAAATAATAGGTGGTTTGTTTTTGGCTTATATTGTTTATAAATATAATATTTGGTATTCTTGGTTATTTCATATAATAAACAATGCAATACCGGGAATAATTATTTATTTTGCAACTTCTTAATTTACAACAGAAAATTCGTTCGAAAAAAAATTAAAAAACATGAAAATACCAAGTTTAAAAATTGGAAAACTAAATATTGATTCAGAAACCTTATCAAAAATACTTTTAAGCTTATTTGTAATGGGGTTTTGTATAGGGGTTTCAGTCGCTGTTACTCAGTCCGGTCACAGTAGTAATATTCCTCTAATATTTATGGTTATAGCTCAAGTACCTATTTGGTTTAGTTTTAATTCTAAAGGACAGAATAGAAAAGAGCAAAACGCTTCTGAAAAAGATTAAAAGTAATTAATTGAGAGTATTTAGTTGGAAAGAAGATTAATGCATTTGCTGTTATCTTGAAGCTTGAAGTGTTCAAAATCAAATGCTTTAATTAAATTGATGCCGGGAGCTTTACCTATTTCAAAAGAGCCTAATTGATGTTCTAAACCAAGTGCTTTAGCGCCATTTAAAGTTGCCCAAAGAATTAATGTTTCAAAGGGAATATCAGGAAAGTGATTTTGAATCGTTTTTAATTCATCAAGTATAGAAAGTTGATTATTAGAAGCCAAACTATCCGTTCCTATACAGATATTTTGCTGTTTTTGATGAAGTAAATCAACAGGAGGCATACGGTCTTCGATGTACAAATTGGCTTTACAACAAATCGACCAATAGATATTAGTCTCATAGCTTTGGGCTTGGGCAATATCTGTTGGTTTTGTAAAGGTGTTGTGTACTAAAATAATGTTTTGCCTTTGAGGTAATTGAGGCATTATGGACGGCAAAGATGTTTTACCTGTAGCTTTATGCCCACTCATATCAAAAGGCATTGTTTTAAACATTTCATATAAAGCACCCGTATGATTCTGAAAAAAAGAATTCTCTGATTCTGTTTCCTGATTATGAATGCTTAATACCGTTTTTTTAGAAGTATAGGCTGAGCGAATCAGCTTAAATAATTCTTCAGAAACAGAGTAAGGTGCGTGAGGAACCAAACTGCATCTTTGTTGTTTTTCCTCAAACAAATCCTTTAACTCTAAGCCATTATTAAATACACTTTCGGCTCTTGACGGATCTAAGGCAAACAGCTCAATAAAAGTATGATATTGGATAGGGCTTTCTGCCTTACAAGCTAAACTATCAGCTGTGTTGGAAATATCGCCCACAGCCACAATACCTTCTTGCCACATCTTTTTATCAGCTGCTTGTAAAGCCTCTTGTATGCTTTCCACCGTCGATTGCGATTTCAGTTTTTGAATATGTTTGATGAAATTCGCTAATCCTTTTTTTGTCGGTATTTTATCTTTTAAATACGATAGCTCTAAATGGCAATGTGTATTGACAAAGCCCGGAACCAACACTCCGTTGTAGAACTCTAAACCGGCAACTTCTTTTAGAACACCGTCATTATAAACAATATTGGTAATGGTGTTTTGCGCATCTATCTCTAAATACGCATTTTTCAGACATTGACCGGTATTGGTAATAATGTAGTTAGCGCCTATCTTTCTCATTATTGGGGTTTAGGTCAATGGTAGTACAAATCATTTTGAGAAAAGTATCTCAACAGTTGTTTATTTCTTTTGTTTAGCTTTGATAATTTCCATAAGTTCCTCATCACTTTTTCCCAAATTATTCAATAAAAACACGGCATCATCTGTTAATTCATGTTGAGGGTATCTCTTAATAAACAATTCGTAGGTTTCTTTGGCTTTAATCGTATCTTGCATATTACTTTCCAAAATCATAGCCGACATAAACAGTGCGCTAGGATTACTTTTGAAAGTAGGGTATTGCACCGATAAAGCTTGTAATTTACGAACAGCCTCTCCATACATAGAAATGCTTTTACACAATTTCCCCGACATAAAAAGATACTCAGGGCTTATAGAATCTTTAGGATAAAGCTCTATATACTTCTCATAATCTTTAATGAGTTGTAATGCCACTGCGTGATCATACGTATTGGTTTGGTCATTAAAAACTGTTTTTTCTTTTTGTTGAATAGACTCTATCAATTGTTCTTTTGAATTCTCTTTGCTCGTATTGTTAGACGAACAAGCTCCTAATAACCAAACGGATAATACTATAATAACTGCTTTTATTTTCATTGTATCTTAATTTTAAATATTTTGATGTTGTTTTAATAACTATAAAATTGAATAAATATTGCGAAAGTTCTAAAAAAGAATAAAGCAAATATCTGTAATTTATTGTTTTAAATGTTCAACTTCTTGTTCTGTAAGTCCTGTTATTTCTGCAATTAAAGTTACTTCTAATCCTTTTTCAAGCATCTTTATAGCAGTTTCTTTTTTCTCTTCTATTCTTCCTTCAACTTTTCCTTGAATTTTTCCTTCTTCTTTAGCGGTATCGAAGGAATTTTTTAAATCTCTATAATATTTTAAACTATCCTCATAAGCTTGATGCTCCTTAGGAGAAAACCTTGCAATCTCTGCCGTTTCAAAAAGTTTTTCGAAGATACTTTCTCTTAAATCATTAGGTATTCTGTCTAATTTGTGTAGATTTTTCAGAACAAACAGCCATTTATCAAACCTTGTTTCCAATTCCTTTTCAGTCTTGTTGAATTTAGGCATTTCAAGATAAATGAACATTAACTTATCATAGAAGACTTTATTGGTTTCAATATCAGTTAATTTTACATCGTAACGATATTTATCTTTCTCCTCTTTGTCTTCATCAAAAACAAAGTCTAAGATAGCAACAGTGTAAACTTTACTGAGTTCAAAATCCCATATACTTCCTTTTTGAGCTTGCTCCTGTATAGGAAAGGTGGTATAATAAATGGTTCTATCCTTAAAAAATTTTTGTTTCGATTTTTGAAGTTCAACAATAAACTTTTCACCCTTTTCATTTGTGCAATACAAATCAAAAATGGCTTTTCTGTTTAATGTTGTGTTTCCAAAATATTCGTTTTTAAGATATTGTAAATCTGTAATTTTCCCTTGTTCGTTTTTCAACAACTCGTTTAGAAAGTCCAGAAGCAAGTCTTTATTAGGCTCTTCTCCAAACAATTTTTTAAAGCCATAATCTGTAAAAGGGTTAATATATTTTTCTTTAAATTCTGACATAATTATTTTTATCACAAAAATACATAATAATTTTTCAATTGAATATACAGATTGTGTTTTTTACTTTAAATAAACGCTAATAGTTGTTGATTTATTTTGTTCTATTTCAGAAATATAATCTATTTTCCTATAACAGTCTTGTAATGAACATTAGCCTTACCTTTACTAATGGCATTCAGTTTTCCTTTTATCAATTTCCTACGAATAGCAGAAATTCTGTCCACTAACATTTTACCGTCCAAGTGGTCGTATTCGTGCTGAATAACTCTGGCAACTGCTCCCTCGTATTCGTCTATATGCTCTTCCCAATTCTCGTCAAGGTATTGTATCTTAATTTTAGGCTTTCGTTTAACATCTTCACGAATATTAGGTACACTTAAACAGCCTTCATTAAAAGCCCATTCTTCTCCTGTTTCCTCTATAATATGAGCATTGATAAATATTTTCTTAAAATCGGCAGTTTCAGGATATTCATCAGCCAAAGGCGTAGCATCTATTACAAAAACACGTATAGAACGCCCTACCTGTGGAGCCGCTAAACCTATACCGTCTGTTTTATACATTGTTGCCCACAAATTCTCTTTGAAAGTCTCAAAATCAGGATAATCAGGCTCAATATCCTTGGCTACCTTACGTAACACAGGGTGTCCGTACAAATATATAGGGTATATCATATCTTTTTTAATGTTATTTTATCCAACCCGAATAGTTGAATTTACAGTTTTTATATTCGTCTTCTATTTTGATATAGGTTTCTTTTTGTGTTTTAGCAACCCATTCTTCAATCAACTTATTTTGTTTATCAGCGGTACATAAATCGTTGATAAACTGATAATCATCTTTTATATTAGCTTGATGTTCAGGGATTATCTTTTTTATCTTGATAAACTTATATACCTTTTGTCCTTTTTGATTTTTAGATAAGAAAGGTTTGGAAATATCCCCCTCTTTCAAACCTCTGATAGTATAAGCTATATCCGCAGGTATTTGGTCTTTTTCATAAACAGTTTGTCCTAACATAGGGTTAATCATCAAACCACCATTTTGTTTAGAAGCTTCATCATCAGAAAATTTTAGAGCCGCTTCATTAAAAGTCATTTTATTATCAACAATCAAAGTTCTGACACTGTCAAGCACCCCTTTCGCTTTAATTAAATTTTCCGTTGAAATTTTAGGTTGCAACAAAATATGTCTGGTATTAATCATTTCTCCCCTCTTTTCTATCAACTGAATAATATGAAATCCAAATTCTGTTTCTACAATACGAGAAATATCTCCGGGTTCTTTAAGAGAAAAAGCTACTGCAGAAAATTCAGGCACAAAACCTTTACGATCTTTAAAACCTAATTCACCTCCCTTACGAGCAGAACCGGGGTCTTCAGAATACAAAACTGCCAAAGTAGAAAATTTATCGCCATCTAAAATACGCTGTCTGTAACCTCTTAATTTCTCTTTTATAGCTTCTTTTTGTTGTTCAGAAACAGGAGGATCTTTTACAATTTGTGTAAAAACATACTGTTCCTTTATTTGAGGAATACTGTCTTTGGGTAAACTTCTGTAAAAGCGATTGATTTCCGTAGGAGTTACTTTCACATCTTGAGTAATAGAATTACGCATTCTGTCTGCTAACATTTGTTTAGCCGTTGCTTCTCTAAACTCTTCTTTTATTTCTTGAATACTTTTCCCGTAAAAAGCTTCTAATTTTTCCACAGAACCTATTCTTTCTATAAAAAAACGAATACGTCCATCTAAATAATCATTAACTTCCGCTTCTGTAATTTCTATACTGTCTTTTTGAGCTTGATTAATCAATAATTTAGAATACAATAATTGCTCTAAAATTTGACATTTCAATTCTTGTCCGCTCCCCATTCCTTGTGCTGTTATTTCGGCATATTGACTTTCCAATTCCGAAAGTAAAACGGTTTGTTTTCCTACAACAGCAATCACTTTGTCCAATACAATACCTTTATTTTGAGCTGATAATTGAAAACTATTTATCAACAAAAACAGACAAGCTATCTTAAATAAAAACTTCATATAATTCTATTTTTTCCTTATAAAGTAAATACAAATTTACACCGGCAAAAGTATCGCTTTTTCCTTAATAATGAGTAAGGAATATTCAATAATTATAGAAAAGGAAGCCTTTTGCTCTTTTATAAACTCTAAATGAGGTTAATTTATTATAAATCACACCAAGAGTTCTGTTGCTAAAATGTATTCAATTTAAAACCAATATTCAATTAGATTTATCATCTTTCATACAAACAATCAATTAGTTAATATTTACAATTGTAAGTTTTTATTCAGCAATATCAGGAATTATAAAGAAAGGGTTTAATAGCATAAATAAGCTTAATAGTCTGATGATTTGATAAAAGATAAAATGAAACTTAATTTCTTAAATAGATTTTTTATAAAAAAACACCCTACAATAAGAGTTTTTATTATATTTGAACTTTTAAATAAAACATTGTAAATAAATAAAAATATGAACGATTTAAAACAGTATATTGAAGATAATAAACAGCGTTTTTTAGATGAATTATTTGATCTTATTCGTATTCCTTCTATTAGCTCTATAGAGAGCCATAAGCCAGATATGTATCGCGCTGCTGAAATGTGGAAAAAATTGCTTTTAGAGGCAGGTGCTGATAAGGCTGAAATATTTGAAACAGATGGTAATCCGGTAACTTATGGTGAGAAAATATTAGATCCTTCTTTACCTACTGTTATTGTGTACGGACATATGGATGTAATGCCTGTTGACCCTATTGATTTGTGGGACACAGAACCTTTTGAGCCTGTTGTAAAAGACGGAAAAATTTGGGCTCGTGGTGCCGATGACGATAAAGGACAAGCTTTTATGCACGCTAAGGCTTTTGAGTATTTAGTAAGAACCAATCAATTAAATGTAAACGTTAAGTTTATGATTGAGGGAGAGGAAGAAATAGGTTCTCCTAACTTACCAAAATGGTGTAAAGAGCATAAAGAAATGCTAAAAGGAGATATTATTTTAGTGTCTGACACAGGAATGATTGCTCCTGATATACCATCTATAACCACCGGTTTAAGAGGTTTATCGTATTGGGAAGTAGAGGTTACAGGTCCTAACAGAGATTTGCACTCGGGTATTTTTGGAGGTGCAGTAGCTAACCCAATCAATGCCTTAGCCAAAATGATTAGTTCTATGATGGACGAAAACAATCATATTACCATACCCGGATTTTACGATGATGTGTTAGTGGTTTCTGAGGAAGAAAGAAAATTAATGGCAGAAGCTCCTTTTGATTTAGAAGCTTACGAAAAGGCTCTTGATTTAACTTCTGTAGCAGGAGAAAAAGGTTACAGCACGAACGAAAGAACAGGTATCAGACCAAGTTTCGATATTTGTGGAATATGGGGTGGATATACAGGAGAAGGAGCCAAAACCGTTTTACCTTCAAAGGCTTATGCTAAAATATCAACCCGTTTAGTTCCTAACCAGCAACACGAAAAAATAGGCGAATTATTCCAAAAGTATTTTGAAAGTATCGCTCCTGAGGGAGTTAGAGTAAGTGTAAAATATTTACACGGAGGTCAAGCTTATGTTTGTCCTATTGAATTACCGGCTTACAAAGCGGCAGAAAAAGCTTACGAAACCATTTATGGAAAACGCCCTGTACCTGTAAGAAGTGGAGGTAGTATTCCTATTATTTCTGAATTTGAATCTATTTTAGGTATTAAATCTATTTTAATGGGATTTGGTTTAGAAGCTGATGCTATCCACTCTCCTAACGAGAATTATCCTTTGGAGCAATTCTTTAATGGTATTAATACTATTCCTTATTTCTATAAGTACTATAGTGAAATTTTAAAGAAATAATTTTTTAATTAACGCAATAAACAGCCCTTAATGATGATATCGTCATTGAGGGTTTTTATGAGATAATTACCGTTTATAAAAAAAACAATTTTATAGAAACAACTAGCTTGATGCCTATTCAAAATAAAATAATACGTGTCAGCATTTAAATTTTAAATATAATGAAGAAAACCATTTTTGCGGGTTTAATAGCCCTTTCAAGTTTAACTTTCGTACAGTGCGATTGTCCTTTTGACAATAAATGCAGTACTAAAGAAAAAAGCCCTGCTTGTGTTGAAGCAGAAGCTTTAACACCAAATTCTAATGTAGATGCTCGTTTAAAGACTTATGCTAAAGTACCTTTAACCAGTGATATATCACACCTTTCTAAACAGCAAAAACAATTATTAGGTAAACTGTTTGAGGTAGCTGATATTATGAACAATTTATTTTGGAGACAATCTTTACCAATGTGTAAAGGCGGTTTCTTATCTCGAATTGAGAATAAAAATGCCAAAGAATTTGCTATCATCAACTATGGTCCTTGGGATAGATTAGATGGTAACAAACCTTTTTTCAAGGAAATAGGAGCAAAACCTTTAGGAGCTAATTTTTATCCTCAAGATATGACCAAAGAAGAATTTGAGGCCTTAAAAGACGATAATAAAACGTCTTTATACACGCTTATCAGACGTGATGACAAAGGTGCTTTAAAAACAGTTTGGTATCATGAAGCTTACAAAGAGGAATTAGAAAAAGCGGCTCAATTATTAAACGAGGCTGCTGACTTAGCTGAATCGAAAGACTTTGCTGCTTATTTAAAAGCAAGAGCAAAATCATTCTTAACAGACGATTATTATGCTTCTGATTTGGCTTGGATGAAAATGACCGATAACAAAATTGATTTTGTAGTAGGTCCTATTGAAAATTACGAAGATGCTTTATTTGGTTACAAGGCAGCATTTGAGTCTTTCATTTTATTGAAAGATATGGAATGGAGTAAGAAATTGAGTAAATTCTCAGCTATGTTACCGGATTTACAGAAAATTTTACCTGTAGAGCCTATTTACAAAAGAGAAGTACCGGGTTCTGATGCTGATATCAATGCTTACGATGTGGTTTATTATGCAGGAGACTGTAATGCCGGTAGCAAAACCATAGCTATCAACTTGCCAAATGACGAGAAAGTACATCTTGCAATGGGCTCTCGTAAGTTACAATTGAAAAATGCTATGAAAGCGAAGTTTGACCAAATCTTAATTCCTATTTCAGAAATATTAATAGACCCTGCACAACGTAAGCACGTTAAATTTACAGCTTTCTTTGAGAACACTATGTTCCACGAAGTTGGACACGCTATGGGTGTTAAGAAAACTATTGATGGCAAAACAACTGCTCGTAAAGCACTTAAAGAAGCTTTCTCTTCTTTAGAAGAAGGCAAAGCTGATATTATGGGACTTTGGTTAGTAAGCCAACTGTACAAAAAAGGAGAGTTAAACGAAGGAACTTTAATGGATAATTATGTTACTTTCTTTACCAGTATTTTCCGTTCTGTACGTTTTGGAGTAGCCAGCTCTCACGGTAAAGCGAATATGTTGCGTTACTATTACTTCCAAGAAAGAGGTGTATTTACAATGAACGAAGATGGTACTTACACTATTAACGCTGAGAAAATGCAACAAGCTACAGAGGAGTTAATGAAGAAAATTCTTAAAATTCAAGGTGATGGCGATTATCAAGCCGCTAAAGAATGGTTGGCCGCAAAAGCTATTGTAACACCTGAATTCCAAAAAGTACTTGACAAAATAGAAGCAGCAGGTATCCCTGTTGATATTTCTTACATAGAAGGACCAAAAGAATTAGGGTTAAAATAAGAGTTAACTTTTAATAACAAGAAAAGGTGTCGGTTGCAAAACAGACACCTTTTTTATTACAGGGCAAACTCACACTTTTAAACTTAATTAGCAAGTCTCTTACTTTAAGATATTTAGTTATTTTTAAAATAAGCTCTCAAAGGTCTTTGAGAGCTTTGAGGTCTTATTTTCAAACAATCAAGATTCTTAAAATAAAACATTTACCTATTAAACTTGAAAGTGTGAGTTTGCCCTGATATTTAACTAAAAAATAATGAAGCTTATATAGAAATGTTCAGCATTTAAACTTCAATCAAATGACAGATCATAAAAAAAGCTGTCTGTAATATTGGGTATAATATAATAACAATTATATCGCACCTTTTTTACGGACAGCTTTTAAAATAAAGAATATTTAAGTATTCTTTAGGGAATATAATTTATTTTTCCCAAGGGAAAAGTTGACGAGTATTGTGGTTAATAGTAACACCAGGATTTCGTCGTATTAAGTCACTTATTGAATAAAAATTATATCCTTCAGGCACCTTATTAACCGTTGTAAATTCTTCTTGGAAATCTGCGGTTTTATCATAGTGTCTAAGCTCTGTCAGATTCCAACCTTCTTTTAATTGTAAGTCCACTTTTATAATATCAGGACTACCTGTAGAAGGTCTTGTATAATAGCCGTGTATGGTACAATCCTTATTAGCATAAGTGTAAATTAATTTATCTTGGTATTTATAAGTAAACCATATGTCTTTTACATCACCATTACTATTATATATTGTATCTACTGTAATAACAGGTTGTTCTTTGGCACATACTAATAAATCCATACCCATATCAGGAAGATTATTACCTCCATTGAATAACTCAAATTTATCTATACTTATTATCTTAGCACTAGCGTCACTAATTTTAATTTTATGAAAAGCCATCTCTGTTGTTGTGTATAAAACAGGAACTAAAGCTTCAGGAGTCTGTAATGAGATTTCAAACTTTTTGTTCTTGATTGTTGTTTTTCCAACAGTTTCAAAAGGTAATATTGTATCCGGACTACTAAATCCAACTACGGCTTTTAAAAGGTTGTTAGGTTGAATGTTTGTTTCAGTCAAAATACTACCTTTAATAGTTGAATGGTTAATATTAACGTCTGGATTTGGAGGAGTTGGTGGGGTGGTCTTACATTCTTCACACTCCTTACAACAAGAAGTAAGTAATAAACTTACACCAAGTAATGTTAAAACACTTAATTTTTTAATCATCGTATTCATACTGATTTATTTTTATTTTGTAATGATATATTTATAATTCGCAAATTTATATAATTTTTTGAAAAAGAGGTTTAAAAAATTATAAATTATCAAGAATAGATAAAAAAACAAAACCCCAAAGCTTTTAAAAGTCTTTGAGGTCTTTCTATTTATGTTTTTTATACTTGGTTTTAAACTTTTGAACAGCTTATTGCTTTACTTCAACCAAGGAAATCCTTTTGTATTAAATTTAGGAGTAACAGCTCTGTCAGGTATTACAATAGGGATAATGTCACTCAACAAATACCATTTATAACCTAAAGGCACTGTTTTAACGCTCATTAACTCTTGCTTTTCAGGCGTATCTATTGCCTTTACAATGTTCCAACCTTTTTTTAAGTCAACATCCATTATTACCACTCTAAATCCACGTTCGTTTTCTATTTCTTCTTTATAACGACCTTTTACTTTAACATCTCTATCAGCGTACATATGAAGTATTGTATTAGAAGGTACAAAACGTACGGAATCTGGATTTACATTTATATCTATTTGCGGTTTTTTATTAGAGCATACTAATGCATCTGTTTTCATTGTCGGTAAAGGCATTGTTCCTCCATTATTTAACACAAGTGATCCACAAGCTGTTACCCTTGCTTTAGGGTTTGTTACAACAATTGTTTCAGGCATATCTTTTGTTGTTAGGCTGACTAGTTTTTCAGGTTTACCTAAAGGAATGGAAAATGTTTTGTTTTTCACAGTGCTTGTTCCTACAACCTGATATGCTTCTTCGTCAAGAAATACAATAGCTTCTATAGTGTTATCTGAATTAATATTTTTTTCCGTAGAAATAGTGCCATTAAGAGTAAAAACTTTAGGCTTTGGAGGCTCTACGTCTTTATCTTTATCCTTGTCACCACAAGAGCTAACAGAAAACAAAGCCATACCGGCTAATAATAACATACTTAATCTTTTGATTGTTTCATTCATTTTAATTTGTTTTAGAAAGTTAGTAATACACATTTTGATGCGCAAATCTACATAAATTTTTAAAAAAAACGATTAAAAATAGCCTAAAAAAAAGACCTCAAAAGTCTTTAAATTTTTGAGGTCTTCATTTAATTCTATTATTTAAAATCGTTTTTCATCGGTTCTACTTCAACCAAGATAATACTGATGAATTGAACCTTGGTGTAGATGCTCTAAGAGGCATTGCTGAGAAAACAAAATCACTCATTAAATACCATTTATAATCAGAAGGTACAGTTGTAAGGCTGATTGCCTCTGATTTTTCCGGCTTGGTTACCATTTTTACAATATTCCAACCTTTCTTTAAATCAAGGTTCATTATTACTTGATATTCCACTTCATCACCTGCTTCATCTTTAAAACTACCTTTTATTTTAAGATTACTATCAACATACATATACACTATGGTATTCTCCGGTTCAGAATAGCCACCTTCAAAATCAATTTGTGGTTTTTCATTAGAGCACATTAGCATATCCATTGGCATTTCATCAGAAGGAGGCATTGTTCCTCCATTAAGTAACTGAAGCATACTACAAATAGCGATTTTTGCTTTAGGATTATCTATGCTAATAGTTTCCGGAAAACCATCTAAATTTATAGGCATCAACACTTTAGGAATTCCCAAAGGAATAGAGAATTTTTTGTTTTTGATAGAGCTAGTACCAACGATATCAAATGTTTCGTCTTCAATATCGGTAACAGCTTGTATAGTGTTATTGGCGTTAATCGTTTTTTCTGTAGAAACAGTACCTGTAATAGCAAAAACTTTAGGCTTTGGAGGCTCTACGTATTTGTCTTTATCCTTGTCACCACAAGAGTTAACAGAAAACAAAGCCATACCTGCTAATAATAAAATACTTAATTTTTTAATTGTTGTATTCATTTTTATTCGTTTTTAAAGTTAGTAATACATATCTGATGCGCAAATTTATATAAATTTTGAAAAAAATAATTAAAAATAGCCTGAAAAAATAAGACCTCAAAAGTCTTTAAACTCTTGAGGTCTTCATTTAATTCTATTATTCAAAATAGTAGTTTTTCATCGGTTCCTACTTCAACCAAGGCAAAGTTGTTGAGTGAAACTTTGGAGTAGCTTCTCTGTGAGGCATTACAACAGAAATAATATCACTCATTAGCCACCATTTGTAATCAGAAGGTACAGATGTAACACTGACTAACTCCCCTTTTTCAGGTGTGTTTGTCGCTTTTATAATGTTCCAACCCTTTTTTAAGTTAAGGTTTATTACTATATCTTGTAATTCACGCTCAGCACCGATTTCTTCTTTAAAACTACCCTTAGCTTTAACATTGCTATCAGCATACATATAAATTATTGTATTTGTTTGCTTAATATCTCCTTTTTCAAGGTCTAGCTCTGGTCTTTCGTTAGAACATATTAATATATCCATTGGCATCATAGAAGGAGGCATTGTTCCTCCATTAAGCAACTGAACCATAGCACAAACGGCTACTTTTGCTTTAGGGTTATCTATGCTAATGGTTTCAGGTGCATCTTCTAATATAGGTTCTAATGTTTTAGGTGTTCCCAAAGGAATAGAAAATGTTTTGTTTTTGACAGAACCTGTACCAACGGTCTCAAATTCGTCGTCTCCAATAGGGATAACAGCTTGTACAGTGTTGTTTTCGTTAATAGTTTTCTGTGTAAAAACAGTGCCTTTAATGGCAAAAGCTGTAGATGTTGGTTGTTCTTTTTCTTTATCCTTATCCTTATCCTTATCTTTATCCTTGTCGCCACAAGAACTAACAGAAAGTAAAGCCATACCGGCTAATAATAAAATACTTAATTTTTTGATTGTTGTATTCATTTTTATTCGTTTTTAAGTTAGTAATACATATTTATGATTCGCAAATTTATATAATTTTTTGAAAAAGAAACAAAAATAAATGAGAATTTACAGGGCAAACTCACTCTTTTACCCGTTTTAATACAAAATTCTGATTTATAAATTGTTATAATAAAACGACTAGACCAGAACAGGTTTCAAAAACCTGTCAGGCCTCTGCAAAAAAACACTTAACAACCTGATTTTTAATAAAATATATTTTACAAAACATCTATTACTCAAAATGTAAGTTTGCCCTGTAAGAATTTAGGTTATTGTTCTATTTTAACTAAAATGAACCTTTAAATTTGAATTGAGGAGTAGGAGCTATATCCTCCATAATGTCACTCATTAAGTACCATTTATAATCAGAAGATATATCGCTTATACTTGTAAAAGTTGCTTTTTTAGAATGAAAGCTTGTTCTTACGATATTCCAACCTTTTTTTAGAACAAGATTAAAAGTTGTGTTTACACGTTGGGAGTTAAAACCTCTTTGCTCAAGGAAACTACCTTTTATTTTAGCGTCACTATCAGCGTACATATAAAGTATTCCACTTTTTATATGAAGATCTTCTGCTTCATTATCATATTGAGGCTTCCCTTTGGAGCACATCAAAGCATCTGTTATTTCTCCATTATTAATCAACTGAAGTATAGAGCAACCAGCTATCTTTACTTTAGGATTATCCATACTAATGGTCTCAGATGAATATGCTTCTGCAAAATAGATTAATGTTTGCGGTGTTTTCAAAGAAACAGAAAATGTTTTATTTTTAACTAAACCGGTACCAACCACTTCAACATCCTCGATATCACCGAATGCTATTGCATTTACAACACTTTTATTATCAACAACTTTACTAGTTGAAATACTACCTTTAATAATTGAGGGGTTGGTTGGCAATTGTTCTTTATCTTTATCTTTATCTTTGCAACAAGAACTAACAGAAAGCAAAGCCATCCCTGCCAATAACAAAACACTTATTTTCTTGATTGTTGTATTCATTTTTATTCGTTTTTAAAAAGTAAGTAATAAATATGTTTAACCCCACAAATATATATGTTATTTTTTATTTTAAAGACTCTAAATGTTGAGAAAGTTTATAATGTTATCATTCAAACATTCCAACTTTGAAACTTTAAAACTTTCCAACTAGCAGAAGCCCCAAGCAATTATCGTGAAAAGTTTTCTTATTTACTTTTATTTATTTAATTTTGGCGTTATATAAACAAGAAGAAAAATATACGTATATAAAAATCAATAAAAATGAAAGGAATTATATTAGCAGGAGGTTCCGGAACAAGGCTTTATCCTATTACACAGGCTATTTCTAAACAAATCATACCGGTTTATGATAAACCTATGATTTATTATCCTCTTTCCGTCCTAATGCTTTCAAACATCAAAGAGATACTAATTATTTCAACTGAAAAAGACATTCATTTGTACGAAGATTTATTGGGTGATGGTCATCAATTGGGCTTGGATATATCTTACAAAGTACAGCCTTCGCCTGATGGTTTGGCACAAGCCTTTGTTTTGGGGGAAGAATTTATTGGAAAAGACAGCGTTTGCTTAGTTTTGGGCGATAATATATTTTATGGTCATTCCTTTGGTTCTTTAACTTTAGAAGCTTCTGAATTGAAAGACGGAGCCATTGTTTTCGGTTATTATGTGAAAGACCCTGAAAGATATGGCGTAGCAGAATTTAATGAAGATGGACAAGTTTTGAGTTTAGAAGAAAAACCTAAAAATCCGAAATCTAATTATGCTGTAACGGGCTTGTATTATTATTCTAATGATGTGGTTGAGAAGGCGAAAAACCTCAAGCCTTCTGCAAGGGGCGAATACGAAATTACCGACCTTAACAAATTATATTTGGAAGAAAAAAGACTGAATGTAAAATTGTTAGGCAGAGGTTTTGCTTGGTTAGATACCGGAACCCACGATAGTTTATTGGAAGCTTCCAATTATGTAGCAACCGTTGAAAAACGACAAGGTTTGAAGGTATCTTGTATAGAAGAAATAGCTTATAAGCGTGGATTTATCGATAAGGAGCAGTTAAAAAAATTGGCGGAACCAATGAAAAATAATCCTTATGGTCAGTATTTGCTGGCCTTAGCCAATGATACCATTAAAGTTTTTTAAATTAAGGTTTACGACTAAAAAATAATGAAAGTAATAGAAACAAAAATACAAGGTCTTTTGATTATAGAACCCACTGTTTTCGATGATGAAAGGGGATATTTTTTTGAAGCTTATAACGAAAAGACTTTTAAAGAAAATGGCATTGATAATCATTTTGTTCAAGATAATGAAGCCAAATCTTCTTATGGTGTAGTACGAGGTTTGCATTTTCAGAAAGGGGAATTTGCTCAAGCCAAATTAGTGCGCGTTACCCAAGGACGTGTTTTGGATGTAGCTGTAGATTTACGCCCTGACTCTCCTACTTTTTTAGAGTGGGTTTCGGTAGAATTATCTGCTGAAAACAAAAGGCAATTTTTAGTGCCACGAGGTTTTGCACACGGTTATTCCGTTTTGGAAGACGACACTGTTTTTAATTACAAATGCGATAACGCTTATAATAAAGATTCAGAAGGTGCTATTTATTTGTTAGATAAAGACTTGAATATAGATTGGCAAGTACCTGAGGACAAAATGATTTTGTCAGAAAAAGATAGAAAAAGCGCATCGCTTAAAGCATTTTTAAAGGCCAATAATTATGAATAACATTCTGATAACAGGAGCCAAAGGGCAATTAGGCAACGAGATACGTTTATTGGAAAATCAATTGAAAGACACTCGTTTTATATTTACTGACCTTGATGAATTGGATATTTGCAATCCACTTTCATTAGAAGATTTTTTCAATAATAACAAAATAGATTTTATTGTCAATTGTGCTGCCTATACAGCTGTAGATAAGGCAGAAGACGAGCCTGATAAGGCTTTGCTTATTAATGCTCAAGCGGTAGATAACCTGTTAAAATATAGTGCTAAACAAGGCTCTAAATTAATTCATATTTCTACCGATTATGTGTTTGATGGTAAGGCACATTTGCCTTTAGAAGAACAAGATGAAACAGCACCTCAATCGGTTTATGGAAGCACCAAATTGCAAGGCGAAAGATACGCTTTAGAATCCAATAGAGCTTTAATTATCAGAACATCTTGGTTGTATTCTTCTTTTGGAAACAACTTTGTAAAAACAATGTTGAAGTTATCCGAAAGCAGAGATGAATTATCGGTGGTTTACGACCAAGTAGGTACGCCCACTTATGCTCATAATTTGGCTCAAGCAATTATTTCCATTTTAAAATATTCTTTTGAAAATCCTTTTAAAACAGGTATTTATCATTATTCTAATGAGGGGGTTGCCAGTTGGTACGATTTTGCATCAGAAGTATTCGCTTTACGATATATTGATATTAATATCAATCCGGTCAGAAGCAGTCAATTTCCGACTAAAGCCAATCGTCCTGCCTACAGTTTGCTTTCAAAAGAGAAAATAAAAAATGATTTTGGAATTACTATTCCGCATTGGAAAGAGGCTCTAAAAATGTGTTTAGAGCAATTATAAAAAATAATATTTAGAAAGATAATGAACCAAGATATAGAAAGTAAAGTTAATCAGTGGTTAAGCGATGATTTTGACTCGGAAACCAGAAAAGAAGTAGCGCTTTTAAAGCAAAACCCAAAGGCATTGGAGGAAGCTTTTTATAAGAATTTAGAGTTTGGAACAGGCGGTTTACGAGGCATAATGGGCGTAGGAACCAATCGAATGAATAAATATACTGTTGGTTTAGCGACTCATGGCTTTGCGGTTTATATTCAAAATAATTTTAAGCATTTAGAAACCATAAAAGTAGCTATAGCTTACGACTGTAGAAATAACAGTGCTTTTTTTGCTGAAACCGCTGCAAAAATATTTAGCTCTTTTGGTTTTCAAGTTTATTTGTTTGATGCTTTACGCCCTACACCTGAGTTGTCATTTGCTATTAGAGAACTGAAATGTCAAGCGGGTATTGTTATAACGGCTTCGCATAATCCTAAAGAATACAATGGTTTTAAAGCGTATTGGGACGATGGAGCACAGCTGACTTCGCCACACGATACCGCCGTAATTGATGAGGTGAATAAAATCAATATTGCTGATGTTGATTTTGTTGGTCAGCCTGAAAAAATCATTGATTTAGGCAGCGATTTTGATGAGCTTTATTTGAATCGTTTGCAAACAGTTTTATTGAATCGTAAGGCTGTTGAGAAGCAAAGCGATTTGAAAATCGTTTATACGCCGATACACGGAACAGGCGTGCATTTAGTGCCGACTTGTCTTCAAAAAATGGGGTTTAAATCGATTTATACTGTGGCAGAACAAATGGAAGTTGATGGAAATTTCCCAACAGTTATTTCTCCTAATCCTGAGGAAAAAGAAGCTTTGAAAATGGCTTTAGAAAAAGCACAAGAAATAGATGCTGAATTGATAATGGCAACTGACCCCGACTCAGACAGAGTAGGAATTGCTGTTAAAAATCTGGAGGGAAAATATGAGCTTTTAAACGGCAATCAAACAGCTGTTTTATTAGTATATTATTTATTGTCGCAGTGGCAAAATGCAGGTTTGTTAAAGGGCAAAGAATACATTGTAAAAACCATTGTTACCACAGAGCTTTTAACTCAAATTTCAAAGCATTTTGGTGTAGAGCAATATGATGTTTTGACCGGATTTAAGTACATTGCTACCATTATGCGAGAGAATGAGGGCAAGAAAACTTTTATAGCCGGAGGAGAGGAAAGTTATGGCTATTTAGCCGGTTCTTTTGTACGCGATAAAGATGCGGTAATGTCTTGTGCTATTATTGCTGAGGCAGCGGCTTATTATAAGTCGCAAGGAAAAACCTTATTTGAGCAATTAACAGACATATATAAGACTTTTGGTTTTTATTTAGAAAGCTTGGTTTCTGTCGTTAAAAAAGGGAAGGAAGGAAATGAGGCTATCCAAACTATGATGCAGAATTTCAGAAATAATCCTCCACAAAGCATTAACGCACAAAAAGTGGTTCAAATTAATGATTATCAGAAATCGACATCTTTCTTTTTAACAGATAACACGCAGAAAACGATTAGCTTACCTCAGTCGAATGTATTACAATTTATTTTAGAAGACGAAAGTATTATTTCAGTTCGTCCTTCAGGAACAGAACCTAAAATAAAGTTTTATATAGGTGTAAAAGCAGATTTTAAGAGCGATTTTAAATCGGCAAAAGAAATGGCAGAGCAGAAAATAAAAGCCATTCGTAAGGAATTGAATTTAGACGAAGTTTAAGCATTCACTCTACATATTAATAACTATCAAAACAGTAAACAAAATGAAAGAACAAGCACAAAAAATGTTAGATAAAGACAAAAAATATCTTCATATGGCTTACATTTGGGCTGAAAATAGTTATTGTAGCAGACGGCAAGTGGGAGCTTTACTCGTAAAAGATAAAATGATTATTTCTGACGGTTATAATGGAACACCCTCGGGTCTGGAAAACTGTTGCGAGGATGCAGAGGGAAAAACCAAGCCTTATGTTTTACATGCTGAAGCTAACGCTATTACAAAAGTGGCAAAAAGTAACAACAGCAGTCAAGATGCCACTTTATACGTCACCACTTCGCCCTGTATGGAGTGTTCTAAATTGATTATTCAAGCCGGAATAAAGCGTGTGGTGTATGCCGAAAAATACAGAATGACTGATGGTTTAGAATTGCTTAAACAAGTAGGTATAGATGTGCAGCAAATTACAATAAAATAAAAATGAGAAAGATACGCGTTTTAACAATAGATGGAGGCGGAATACGAGGTGTTATTCCTGCTACTATTTTGGTCTATATAGAGCGTTATTTTCAAGAATTAACACAACAGCCTCATTTGCGATTGGCGGATTTATTCGATTTGATAGCCGGAACCAGTACCGGGGGCATTCTAACTTGTTTTTATTTGTTTCCTAATCAGGATAAAGAGGCGCCTTTTTCAAGTCAATATACGACTAAAGAAGCCCTTGAGTTTTACGAAAAAAAAGGTTGTAATATTTTTAATGCTTCTAAAAAGAAAACTTGGCTATCTTTACGTCCTTTGTTTGATGCCACTTCTTATCATAGCGAAGCATTAGAGCATATATTAAACGAAGTATTTGGGGAAGTTCCTTTGAGCTCGCTTTTAAAGCCTTGTTTAATCACGTCTTACAATATGAAAGAAAAACAAGCCGTGTTTTTTAATAGCGCTGATAGCCAGAAAAAGCACACTGATTTTTTAATAAAAGATGTGGCTCGTTCGACTTCGGCGGCACCAACTTATTTTTCTCCGGCTTTTATTTCCGATTTGAAAAATGCTCAAAAAATGGTCAATATAGACGGAGGTGTATTTGCTAACAACCCAAGTATGTGTGCTTATTCTGAGTGTAGGAAGTCGGTTTTTCCTCAAGTGAGTTACCCAAGTGCTAAAGATATATTGATGTTGTCTTTGGGAACGGGAGGTGGTCAATTCCAATTGCATAAAGTTGAAAAAAGCAATAAGTGGAATATTTTGAGGTGGGCTAAAGCTATGCCCGACATTATGATGGACGGAGCCATAGACACTGTTGATTATCAAATTAATAATATCTATTCTTCTTTAGAAGAAACCTTTAGCCGGAATTATCTAAGAATAGATGTCCCTCCTGCTTTTAGAAATTACGCTTCTGATATGGCAGATGCCTCGAAGAAAAATATAAAAGCCTTAAAAGAAGCCGGAAAGAGTACTTTAGAAGATGCTATCAACCATAAGGGGCTAAATGCTTTTATAGAATTGTTAGTGCAAAATGCACCGGCAAAGGTCTTGGCGTAAATTAATTTTTAATATTTAAGAATTTGGAATTAAATCAAGAGTAATGGTTTTTTGATTAGGGTATTCATAAATAATTCTAATAAAACCATACTTATTGTTGTAAAAGGTTTTGATTTTATACAGTCCTAATTCTTCTATTAGCGAGGTGTTTTGCCCAATGGTAACTTTACAATAATATTTTTTGTATTTACTAATGGAATTTACAGTTGTATGTCATAAAAAGAGATTAATTCGTAAGTTCCAAGAGAAAATTTATCTTTAAAATCAAATAAAAATTTTATTTTTGACGAAGTTTTTATTCAAAGTGGTGTAATTCGACCACTTTAAAAATATTTGATAATGAACAAAATAAAGAAACTTGAAATTGACAACACTCTTATTTCTATCACAAAAATAGACAAGGAAGATTATATCTGTTTGACAGATATGGCAAAAGCGAAGGAGGGAGATAATCGAGCAGCAGATATAATTAAAAATTGGATTAGAACAAGAACAACTATTGAATTTTTAGGAACTTGGGAAACTATTTATAACCCTAATTTTAAAGTGGTAGAATTTGACCACTTTAAAATGGAAGCAGGACTTCCTACATTTGTTTTAAGTGCAAAACAGTGGGTTGAAAAAACCGGAGCAATTGGAATTGTATCAAAAGCAGGGAGATATGGAGGCACTTATGCACATAGAGATATCGCATTTGAGTTTGGTGCAGCCATTAGTCCAACTTTCAAGTTATTTTTAATCAAAGAGTATCAGCGTTAT
>PDWI01000433.1_pt1 | contig 70923 bp, 53 predicted proteins | sample 1430891 | NCBI WGS metagenome assembly PDWI01 (sample SAMN01162508, study PRJNA174530) | Oral metagenome, whole genome shotgun sequencing project. | biome: Marine environment; feature: Marine mammal; material: Swab sample of the gingival sulcus; isolation source: swab sample of gingival sulcus...
CCGTTAAATGCAAAGGATAAAAACAGCATCAGATAAAACTGAATGCCCATAAACGAAAAATTAAACGGCACAAATAAAGTAAGCGGAATAAATAGCAAATGCAACAACAACGAACCAAAGGTTAAACTCGCAAATGTACGTGGGTCAATTTTATTTATCAACTTACCAACAAAAGGTAACAAAACAATGGCAATAATATTATAAGTATTCTTATAAAATGCTATTGATGAATAACTTAAATGCAGATGCTTTTCCATAAAAATAGTAATTACTGCAGTTGTTCCCATCCACGCAAAACCGTACAGCATAAAGCCAATTTCAAAATCACGATATGGCTTGTTAGTTTTTACAATGCTTACCATATTGCGAAATGAATATTTTATTGCTTCAAATAAATTCAGTTTAATGGGTTGTTCTTCAACATTATCAAAATCGATAAACGAAAGCAAAAAGATAGAAACAATACCCAACACGCCAAGTATAGGCATCACGTAAACAAAGGAATAGTTATTATAATCTAACAAAACGCCAAAAGCAAAGGTTACTACAAGCACCACTATTTTTTTTAACGAAGTGGAATAACTATACAACTTACCAAAGTTATCGCTTGAATAATTTGCACGCAACAAAAGGTTGATTGTTGGTAAAATAAAAGGCTTGTATATGTAGTAAAACAAGAAAATAAGCAAATAAATACTAGCATACATTGAGTTATTGGCTATCTGCGAAAGCGATGTAGGAAAAAACAACACCAAAGCCAAAGGCAAACGTGTGATTACTGCAATTACTCGCAATAGGCGTTTTTTATTACGCGAGCGTTTTATAAACTGATTGATAACTATTGACAAAAACAACGGTATTACCGAAAACTGAAATAAATAACTTATCTGATAATTTGTGCCGAAAAGGCTTTTTATCAAAATAAATTCATTCAGAAATAATGCTCCGTCAATAATGCCCTCTAAAAACATATGGGCAGTATGTAGACGGAAGGTTTTTTGTTCTTTTTTTGTTAGGTTTTTGAACATTGTTTATAATTTGTTAAATTACAAAAAAATGTAACCAAAACAATGTTGGGCGGATTTATTGTTAAAAAATTTCGGCTTGAGAGTAAACTGCTATTGCATATAAACATTGTTATGGGCAGTTTGTTCTATCACTAAATCATATAAAAATTCTGGTGCTAAATCCAGTCCGTTTTCCCACTCTATTGTTCCAAAATGATTTTTAAAAGTTTTAAAAAAAACTTTATCTTTTAATGGCTCAAAAATTTTTCGGTGGTCATTATTAATTTTTTCTTGCAAATCTGCTACACCACTATAACCATCGTTAAAAGATAATCTAATTTTGTAATCACCTATATATTCAGCCTTTATGATATGTAATAATTTCATAATGTTTTAATCTAATGGTTCAATAGTATTGTAATCGCCAGTCTCTTGCATTAACTTCCAATTTGCCAATAATTCGGCTTTGTGTAAATCAAGCCATTCATATACTATATTTAAGGCTCTACGAGGAAATTCTCCTTTAACAAATCCATTTTGAATATGGATAATCGCTTCATAATCTTGATAGAAGATATGAAAATGTGGTGGATTATGGTCATCAAAGAACATTCGTATAATAATTCCATAAAATCTACTTATTTCTGGCATTTTTATTTACAAAGGTATATTATATTTGCAAATAAGCATATAGTTTCATAAAAAAATATCAAAATTAGTAATACCCTATAAAAACAGATGAACGATAAATATTTTACTGATGACTAATCGAACAAAAAAAAAGCGGTTAGTAAAAACCAACCGCTTAAGAAAAATAATATGTGTAATATTTATTCTTTCACAAATTTAATAACCTTATCAGCAATTTTAACAATATACACCCCTGATTTCAAACTACTAACATCAACAAATTGCTTTAGGTTTGTTTGTTGCATTACAAGAACTTTTGCTCCTGTTAAACTATAAATTTCTAAAGTTTGGTTGTTTTCAGTTGTTTCAACTGTAAAACCTTTGCTTACCACAGTTGGATACAAGGATACGGCATTCATAACATTATCATTTATACCAACACCTTTTTCAATTGTAAATGTACCCTCTACAAATGTAATAGCATAATTATCGCCTGCCGACAAAGTACCTTGTTTTATTGCATAAGTACCAACCGCTTCTCCCTCTTCTCGCACTAATTCACCAGTAAACTCATCTCCTTCTAATAACTTTGGTTCTACTTTATAAGTAAGCTCAGGGTCATCTTCATTTTCTTTTTTACTTATATTATCAGCTGTTACTGTTATTTGTCTTTTGTTAACAGTAACATTCATATTTTTAAAGATACCTGAATATGCTGATTGCACACTAATTACCGCTGTTCCTAAACCTACGCCTTTTACTGTTGCTACGCCATTATTTACACTTAGCTCGGCTATTGCCTTATTGCTACTTGTGTAGATTAACTTTTTATACTCCTCGCTTACTTCGGCTGGCTCTATGGTGGCGTTTAATGTAAACTCATCGCCATAGGCTAACTCTTGGCTTTCAGCTAAGCTGATGCTTGACGGATAAGTTATTTCTACAATATTTAACTCCTTCCATTGCTCGGCTTCGTCATAAGCTGTTTTTGTGCCTGTGGGGACATATACTTTACAATCATCATGAACGTCAAACACATTACTACCTAACTCTACTGCTCCTGCTCCGCTTACGGTTTGTATTGATGAATAGATTGTTGTTAATTGCTCACACTCAGCAAAAGCCTCATCTTCTATTGTTTTAACTGAATTTGGTATATTTACGGTTTGTAGTTTCTCACAAGCACCAAAAGCCATTTCTCCTATGGTTGTTACCGAATTTGGTATATTAATTACCCTTAACTTACTTTCACCAAAAGTATAGGATTGTATTTGGGTAACCGAATTTGGAATATTTACAGAGTCCAAATGACTTGCTGCAAAAGCTTGTTCTCCTATCTTTGTTACCGAGTTAGGAATATTTACCGATGTAAGTTTTGCAAGACCAAATGCTACAACACCAATACTATCTACTGTATTAGGAATATCATAGTGTAGAGCAGAATTGCCTATCGGATATTGCATTAAGTACGTTTTTTCTGCATTAAATAAAACATTATTTTCGGCTACATAATGCTGATTTTCAGCATCTACACTTATAGTTTTTAAACTTGCACAAACAATAAAAGCTCCCCTACCTATATTTGTTACAGATTTAGGGATACTAATACTACTTATATTTATAAGTCCAAAAGCAGCTTCCCCAATTTTGGTAACTGTATTAGGAATAGTTACCTGACTAATATTTGTTCTGACAAAAGCTTCATCTCCAATACTATCAATACCATTAGGCAACTCTACTGCAAACAAATATTTAGCACCTGCAAAAGCTCCTTCTAATATGGAAGTAACTGCAAAATTAGAACCGTTTAGGCTTACTGTTTGTGGTATGGTAATGTTACCTTTGTATAAAATTTCATCATCATCGTCAAGGTTTCTTATTACCCCTACGCTTAGCGGTTCAAGTTTGGTTACTTCGTACTTTATATTGTTTGCCAAAAACTCATAGCCTAAATCAGGTGTAACTGTAACTTGGCAAGTGGCAGTTTGTCCGCTTAGGTTGGTGGCGATAATGCTTACTGTACCACAGCCTTGTGGCAACATCGGTATTGCTACTTTGCCAAAACACAGGGGTTGCAGGGTCGTTGTTTTCAGTAACTGTGGCGGTTAGCGTATTATTAACCTCACTAATTTTTATGCTTAGGGTTTCTTTGTTAAGAGAAATGTCCGTTGGCTCTTCGTTTATTTCTATTACTTCTTTAAAATCTTTCCATTGCTCTTTATTAAGATACTTATCTTTTTTACCTTTTGGCACATATAAGGTACATTTGGTATTTAAGCCCCAAAATGCATATTCTTCTGTTGTAACACTTTGTATATTTTCTATTTTGGAATAAATAGTAGTTAATTTACTTTCGCAAAAAGCAAATTTCTTAATAGTATTTACTAAGTCAGATATAATATACATCTCCCCCTTTTTCCCCATAGGATAATTTATCAATGTGGTTTTATTTTTATTAAACAATACACCATCTTCCGAAGAAAAATATTCATTATTGACATCTACATTTATAGTTTCTAATGTTTTACTATTAAAAGCATTATAATCAAGAGGGATATTTTTTATGTTTTTAGATATAGTTACAGATAGTAAATTATAACAATCGTAAAAAACATACAAATCAGTACCTACTACCGTAAAAGTTTCATCGCCAAAGTTTACAGTTTCGGGGATATTAATTTCTTCTTGTTCGTAGTTTCCGTCATCAAATGGTTTATCATTTTTTGGACATAGTATTGCTTCCTTATTAGGTGTAAGTTGGGTTATTTTGTAGCGTAAGCCATCTGCCCAAAATATAGCATCTACGTTTGTATTAACAGTAAGTTGGCAAGTGGCGGTTTGTCCGCTTAGGTTACGTGCAATAATATTGGTTGTACCTACGGCTTTGGCTGTTATTTCAACGTCTAACTCGTTTTCCTCTCCTATTGTAGCAATTGTTGTGTTTGCTATGCTAAATAAAGCGTTTCCTTCTGTAACATCTGTAAGTGTTGCTGTTAATTTAAATTTATCGCCAACACCTATTGTTTTGTTTGTTGGGTCAAGCGTAATGCCTGTTGGGTATTTTATTGCACTTGGGTTAGCCAATAACTTCCATTGCTCGGCTGAGGAATAGGCTGTTGCTGTACCTTCGGGTATATATAAATGTTCCGACCCTAATATTATACCTTTAAATACATCTGTACCTAAATTTACACTGCTTGGGGTTACTATGCAAGAATATAATCCTTTATGAGTGAAACTGTTATAAAAAGCACTATCGCCAATGTTTGTAATGGAATTAGGTAAGGATAGTACATACATTTGACTGTTGGCAAAAGCCTTTTTACCAATAGTTTGTATGGTATTTGGCAACAATAATTCCAATCCCCCCTCACAACTTGCAAAGGCTTGCTCGCCAATGGTAGTTACTCCGTCAGGAATTATATAAGTATCCTCACTCTCATACATTGCAGGAAAACTAATAAGTTCTGTTTGGTTTTTATTATATAGAGCTATATTGTCGGAACTATAATTGGGATTATCGGGGCTTACTTTTAGTGTCTCATAAGAAAGATATAACGCCATCGGCTCAATATTTTGTACGCTTTGGGGGATTATTATGTTTTCTGCCTCCCCCCTATAAAAAGCATATTTTTTAATAGTGGTTATGGTATTGGGGATAATAAAATCGCCCTCGACTCCTCCCCCAACAAATGCACCTGTACCTAAAGTAGTAACGCTATTAGGGAGTTCAACGCCCCCAAGCATTTTGATAAGTATGGTTGGGTAATAGCAAAGCTCTGTAAGGTCTTTATTGTAAATTGCTCCGTCCTTTGAGGTATAATAGGGGTTTTCGGCGTCTATATTAATATAGATAAAGCCTCCCATACTCAATACTGGTGCCATTCCAAGTCTTTTTACGGATTTTGGTATTATTACTTTTTGTAAATCTTCATTATTTAAAAAAGCTAAATCGCCAATGCTAGTAACGGTATTCGGAATATTTATTATAAAACCAACATCGACACCAGCAAAAGCACCACAGCCAATAGTAGTAAGACTTTGTGGGAATGCTTTTGTTTCGTCAAATTCCACTTCACTCGGATGGCTAATAATTGTGGTTTTGTCTTTGTTAAACAAAATTCCGTCCGATAGGCAGTAGTTTTTATTTTCGGCATCTAATACTATGGTTTCTACACCTTGATACATAAAAAATGCCTTCTCCCCAATGCTTTCAATGGTTTTGGGTATGCTTAGGGTTTCTAAACCAGCCTCAAAAAAAGCCTTATCGGCAATGGCTGTTACGCTTAGTTGTTTTGTGCCTTCGGCAAAATCGTAGGATACGCTTTCGGGTATGGTAAGGTCGCCAAAGTAACCGCCATTTTCTTTTTCGATTACCACCATTGCCTTGGCGGGGTCTAAGTTTGTTACTTGGTAGTAAACCTTGTCTTTTTTAAAGGTTTGTCCTACCTTAAAGTTTACGCTCTGTGCAAAAGCATTGCTTGCTCCTGCTACCATTAGCACCGCTAATATTAGGGTGCTTAGTTTGTGTTTCAATTTTACCATTTGTTTAAAATTTATGTTAATATTTGTGTTTGTTATTATTAAGCTATTAGCTGTTGGCTATCCAGACCCCAAAGGTTTTGGAAACCTTTGGGGTCTTTTTAGCTAATTTTTATTTTTTAATTTTTACCTTTTATTTTTCAATTCTCAATAAAAAAAAGAAGTATGAAAGTCCGAAAATCGGACTGAAAGAAAAGATTTGGAAGATTCGCTTTTTTAAATGTAAAAAAATCCGAAAAAAGACTTTCATTACTTCTCATGCTCACAAATGTAATTTACAAAGGCTAAAAATTCCAAATTTAAAACGACACAAAAACGACACATTTTTTAATTGTTTGTAAATTAATATTTTACAACCTAAAATTAGGTAAGATGTATTTTTATTTAAATTTGCAAATTTTTTGCGTCACAAAAACGACACATTTTATATTTTATGCTTTAAATTTTTGGTTTTGAGAGATTTGTGAGCCCTCAAAGGTTTTGAAAACCTTTGAGGTCTGGGCTTTACAGTATAGACAGTACTTTTTAATAAAAAACCTCAAAGGTGTTTAAGACCTTTGAGGTTGGAGGGAAACCTTTGAGGTCTGGGGGGAAACCTTTGAGGGCTTAGATTAATTTTTAATAAAAAATAAAACCTTTAAGGTTGGGTATTTTTGTTTATTTACTTCTGTTAGTCTTGTTCTAAACATATTTTGCTATTAAAGATATGTTTTTTATAGTTTATGCAGAAAATAAAATTGTCTTTATCGTCAAATAATTCAATAACCTCATTCCTTTTTAATGCAGTTGGTTTATTGGAAACCAAAGCATTATACGATGAATAACGATACTCTTTTGCTGTATCGATAAAATTATGATATACTGGATTTAAATTAATATACATAATCACTTCTCGCAAGTATTCCTCAGTATCAATTTTTATTCTTTTAAATTTATACTGAAACAAACTACCTGTACGATTGTATTTTTTATTGATTGCTTTTGCATAAGCATTAAATAAATTAGCAAACCCTCTGGCTATCAATTTGCTATCCTCTACCTCTTTAATCCTTACCAATAAATGAAAATGATTTTTCAATAAGCAATACGAAAATATATCCGCAATAGGATTGATATACTTTGACAAAAGACTTAAAAAATACATATAATTTTCATCATCTATAAAAATATCACATTTGTTATTGCCCCTATTAAATATATGATAGTAATTGCCAATTGTTAAGTTTTCATATTTCATATTTGGATATTTTAGAGTTGGTATATTTATCTGTAAATATATAAATATATCTTGTGTTTTTATAATTTAAAATTATTTTTTGTAGTAAAGATTGATTTCCTAAAAAACCTTAATGGTAGTTGGTAAGACCTCAAAGGTTTCAAAAACCTTTGAGGTCTGGGGGGTTACAGTATAGACAGTACTTTTTAACAAAAAACCTCAAAGGTGTTTAACACCTTTGAGGTTGAATGGGAAAAACTTTTTAGGTTAATTTATATATTTTGATTTGCACATTAATAAATCCTTCTTACAGCAGGAAAATTTAAACATTTCCATTCCCATAAAACAAATAGTACAAATATTATCTCCATTATTTCTTTTGCAATATTGTATTTGTACAATAAAACGTCTTTATTGCCATTTAGGTTTAGTTTGTACAAATATACTAAGGTTATCACTACGTTTGCCAATAATAGTAATAGCAAACCTATTGAAAAAAAGAAGTACTTTTTTTGTTTGCTATCGGTTTGATTAAACAGATGTACCATAGCTGGAATAGTACTAGCTAAAAATATTGCCATAAAATATATCAGCAAATTTTTAAACCAATATATATCATCGGTATATGTGAACATAACTATCAGCATAACACTTAATGCAATAGATAATGAACTCAACACTAGACGTTTTTGCTTTTGGTTTTTAACTAATTTTAAGTAAAAAAGATTAATTAATAATGTTTCCGCCATGAGTAAGGATTCAATTATTATCATCCAATAACTTGCGTACAAATGCATGTTATTATTCATAAATACAGATTCTGCATTCAACAACAATACCACAAACAGATAAGCGGTAAACAACCTATATTCAATAGTTTGGCGTTTTACAAACACAAGGTATGCAATAACGCTAAATGCCATTAAACTAATTTTAGCAAATTGTAAAACATTAAATAAATCCATATTTACTTTAAATTTTTATAACAAAATCCTGAGCATTACGCTCGGTTTGTAAGTTATGTTTATTTCGGAATCGGTACCAAGTTGTTCGTATTGCCTGATTGGTTACCCCTAACTGTTTTGCCGACTCGGAATAATCTAATCCAAGTTTAGAAAGTATTAATACTTTCATCTCTGTTTTAGAGGTATTAGGGTAATCATTTTTTATTTTTAAAATAAAGTCTGGATACATATCTGCAAATTGTTTCTGAAAAAAGTCCCAATTCTCATCAACACTAATATGCGTTTTATATAGAATATCCATTATAATTTTTTTATCATTCTTAACATCATCTACACTTGTATTATTAGTATTTACCTGCTCTTTTTTCTTAATAAGTTCCTTTAACGTTTGCATTTCAGTATCCTTTTGTTCCATATCATGCTGAATACTGATTATTTGGGTATGTTTTTTTGCAATTTCACGCTTATTATAAGACACAATAAATACAATTACTTGCGAAACAAATAATACAAATACAAAAACTGTAAGTGAGTATAATTCAAAATTGCTTAACGAATCCATACAATAAGGTAACTATTAAAAACTTATGAAAATAAGTTATTTCTTTTAATCTTTTCTGCTACAAATATAATAAAATTATCTTATCAGAAGATTTTTTTCAATAGTCAGCATTGGCAATTTAAGTGATAAGTGTATGAATAGTGAGAGATGTAAAAAGCGATAGTTCTAAAATATGTAGAACTCTTAGCATTTGCAATCTTTTATTTTTTTAATCCTAAAAAAACACAATATAAATGCAAAAATACGGACAAAATGGAAAACTTGTTCAAGTTACTATTTTGTCCGCATCATTTATATACTATGAGCTTTTATCCTTGTTGAGCCAGTTTATATAAATATTCTGGGGCAAAATCAGCTTTTGACTCCCATTCTATTGTCCAAGAATTTTTCTTAAATTTTTTAAAGTATTCTTTATCTTTTAAAGGTTCAAACACACCCCCTTTTAAACTATCTTTCAAGTCTGCAACGCCTTTAAAACCATCATTAAAGACTAATTGTATCTTATAATCTGACAAATATTCTGCTTGTATTACCCAAATTAAATCCATAATTTTTATTTTAAAGGTTTAATAGCATCTGGCTCAATATTATTAAGGCATTTCTCCCAATTAACTAATAACTCTTCTTTATGTATATCTAACCATTCAAAAATTAATTTCAATGCTCTTTTCGGCATTGTTCCATTAATAACTTCATCATTCAAATTGACAATACATTTATATTCACCATACTCTGCATGAAAATGAGGTGGATTATGGTCATTAAAAAACATACGTATAATTATTCCGTAAAATCTACTAATTTCTGGCATAGTTATTTTTTTTACAAAAATATAATATTATTTGTTAATAATCCTTTTTAGCCTAATAATAATTAAATGAATAAAATAAATAACAGAATTGATATATGTATGTGATTTATACAATACGAAATAAACGCTAAATTTAATTGCTCACAACAGTGTTTTATCTGCAACATCTAATCTATCTAAATATTTATTACATGCAAAACTCAAAAAAAGCAATGAATACATTAATAATTAAACATTAAACACTAAACATTAAAAAAATTATCCTACTTTTGCGAAAAATTAAAATTTAATAACTTATGTCATTTTTACAGAAAGAGAAAATTTTCTCAAAACAATGGTTTATATCCTACAGTTTAGTAACCTTAGGTGCGTTTATTATGGCTGCTGGGTTTGTATTTTTTATCGACCCTTACAATATTGTACCGGGTGGTGTTTATGGTATTTCCATAGTAGTTCACGAATTAACAAAAGGAGCTTTTGAAGGTATTGCATTTAACCTTTTCGGTTGGAATGTTGACCTTTCTACTGCTTGGTCTGATGGTATTCCTATCGGATTTTTTGGTTTAGTACTTAACATACCATTAACTATACTTGGTATTAAAATTTTAGGACCTCGTTTTGGAATAAAAACAGTAATCGGATTTATCTTAACCTCTGCTTTTATCGACTTCCTTACTTGGATATTCGGAGCAAACGACCCATTAGGATTAAGTACCGACCTATTATTATCATGTATCTGCGGTGCTGTACTTATTGGAGTTGGATTAGGACTAATCTTTAAATCAAAAGCTACCTCGGGCGGTTCCGACATCATTGCAATGATATTGGCAAAATACACAAAATGGCCTGTAGGACAATTACTTATATACGTTGATTCTTGCATCGTAATTTTAGGTTTAATAGTGTTTAAAGACTGGAAAATTCCACTTTACTCATGGTTAGTAATCTTTATTACTGGTAAAGTTATCGACTTGATGCTTGAAGGTATGAATTTTGAAAAAATGCTAATGATAGTATCCGACAAACACGACGAAATAAGAGATAAAATTGTAAACGATTTAAACCGCACTGGTACATTCTTGTCAGGCGAGGGAATGTTTGAAGGCAAACCAACAAAGGTTATCCATACTGTTGTAAATCGTCGTGAAATGGCTATGTTAGAGGAATTTATACATAGAATTGACGCTAATGCCTTTGTTACCGTTGTTGATGCTCGTGAAATTTTGGGCAATGGTTTTAAATCATTAGAAGAAAAAACACAAAATTCATAAAATATAAGATATGCCACTATTTATATCACTTAGATTTTTTGATATAATAGACATTTTATTAGTCGCTTTTCTCCTTTATCAGTTATACATGCTGATAAAGGGGACGGTGGCTCTTAAAATATTTATTGGCTTATTTGTAATTTACTTATTTTGGCTTGTAGTTAAAGCCATGAATATGGCACTGTTAAGCACCATACTTGGCTCATTTATAGGAGTTGGTGCAATAGCAGTTATTGTTGTTTTTCAGCAAGAACTACGCCGTTTTTTACTGATGCTAGGCACAAACGATTTTTTAAATAAACACTTCGATTTTAGTAAGCACTTTAGCAAAGACATTGCTTCTACATCTACAAAAGTACTTAAAGAGATTGTACATGCATGTAATGATATGTCGCAAACCCAAACGGGAGCTTTAATTGTTTTCACAACAAAATCGGAACTAACACAATACATACACACTGGCGATGCTATAAACGGAAGTGTATCGCACCGCTTATTAGAAACCCTATTTTTCAAAAATAGCCCAATGCACGACGGGGCAGTAATAATCATCGGCAACACCATAAAAGCCGCACGTTGCGTTCTTCCTATCGACGACGACTTAGTACTTCCTCCACACTTGGGATTACGACACCGTGCTGCCCTTTCAATGTCCAACGAAACCGATGCAATAATAATAACCGTATCGGAAGAAACAGGAAATATATCATACGCACATAATGGCACACTAAAAAACGACGTGTCGCAAAACGAACTTTTCACATTCCTAAAAGACCAATTTCTAAATAATAAAGCAGAAAAAGACGATTAAATTGGTATTTGGAATTAAGCTTTAGTAAATCTAACTTGTAACTTGCAACTATCAAGAGCGTGGATGAAAGCGAATAATAGTGTCTTTTAAAAATTCCCTATCCAAATGCGTGTAAATTTCTGTAGTTGTAATTGACTGATGTCCAAGCATATCTTGTATTGCTCGCAAATCGGCACCGCCCTCAATTAAGTGAGTAGCAAATGAGTGCCTAAACGTATGCGGACTAATATTTTTGGTAATATCAGCTTTTTGAGCTAATTGCTTAATTATAGTAAACACCATAACTCGCGTCATCTTCTTCCCTCGTCTATTTAGGAATAAGATATTCTCATCAGCATAATGCACATTTAAGGTATTTCTATAGTCATTTACATAATTAACAATAGCTTGTTTTGACTTACCGCTAACAGGAACCAAACGCTCCTTATCGCCTTTACCTGTTACTTTCAGAAAATCTTGATTAAAATGCAAATCTGTTATCCGCAGATTGATTAACTCCGACACTCGCAAACCACTACCGTAAAGTGTTTCAATAATTGCCACATTTCTAATACCTGTTTCCGAGCTTAAATCGATTGCTGATATTAATTTCTCTATCTCTACAGGCGAAAGTACCACAGGCAATTTTCGTCCTATTTTAGGAGCTTCAATTAATTCCGAAGGGTCATTTGCTATTTTATCTTGAAAGAATAAGAACCTAAAAAAGGATTTTACTCCTGATAATATACGAGCCTGAGAGTTTGCACTCATCTCTAATTCTGCTATAAAATTGATAAAGGAACGTATATCTTTTGCGGTTATTTCAGATAATGGCTTTTCTACATGTTGCAATTCTAGATACTCAAAAAAACGATGAATATCAGACAAATACGCATCAACAGTATTACCTGAAAGTGATTTTTCAAGTATCAGGTAATTTTTATATTCTAATAGGTCGTCTTCCCACATTTAATTTTAGATTAACCGCACAATGCATTTTTCTTTTTTTGCAGTTATATTTTCCTAAAAAGACTAAAAATTAACAAATTACAACTAAAAAAAAAGATTACCCTCTTATCATATTTGTTGCTTGTCGTAATATTGTTAGCTTTTGCAATAAATCCTCTAAATAATCAAGCTTTAACATATTGGCACCGTCCGATTTTGCTTCAGCGGGGTTTGGATGTGTTTCTATAAAAATACCATCAACGCCAACCGCTATACCTGCTCTTGCTACTGTTTCAATCAAATCAGGACGACCACCAGTAACTCCGCTCGACTGGTTAGGCTGTTGCAACGAATGAGTTATATCTAAAACCACAGGATAGCCAGTTTTTTGCATTTCAGGTATTCCTCGGTAATCAATAAGCAAATCGGTATAACCAAAGGTTGAACCACGCTCGGTAAGCATAACATTATGGTTTCCTTGTTCGGTAACCTTATCTGCAGCAAACTGCATTGCCGACGGTGCTAAAAACTGCCCCTTTTTAATATTTACCACCTTACCTGTTTTTGCTGCTGCTACAAGCAAATCAGTCTGACGACACAAAAATGCTGGTATCTGCAAAACATCAGCAACTTCGGCAGCCTTAAAAGCCTCAGCCTCGGTATGTATATCAGTAACAATAGGCACTTTAAACTGCTCTCGCACATCGGCAAGTATCTGCAATGCTTTCTCGTCGCCTATTCCTGTAAAGGAGTCGCTACGGCTACGATTAGCCTTTTTATACGATGCTTTAAATACATACGGAATTTTAAACTTTTCGGTAATATTTATTATTTTTTCAGCTATATCAAAAACCATATCTCTACCCTCAACCACACAAGGACCAGCTAAAAGGAAGAAGTTTTCTGAATCAGTATTATTTATATAAGGAATTGAATTTATCATATCTATTTTTTTTACAAAGTTACATTTTGTTTACAACAAAAACGAGTAATTTATTTATAAGTACAAATAAAATAAAAATAGCCAATACCACTAAAAGTATGCGTTGTAATTTTTTATTAACATTTTTGGCAAGATGAACGCCAAAATACACCCCAGACAAAGCTCCTAAGGCTATTAACAATCCTACTTTGTAGTTTATCATTTGATTTACGGCTAAACTAATAAATCCAGCACTAGACGAGAATACAACAAAAAACAAACCTGTACTTACAGCCTTTTTTATATCGAACTTAAAAAACACCAACAAAGCAGGAAGTATCAATATTGCTCCACCTACACCTACGCTAATTGAAATTAACCCAACACACAAGCCCAATAAAAATAACAATGGCATTGATTCTATTGGTTTTTCTTCCGATTCTAAGTTTATTTTTGTCATTTTTAATATGTTCAGACATTGAATAGCTATCAACACACTTAACAACACAACTTCATTTACTATATTAATTATATATCCGCTTGTTAATCCGCCCATAAATCCACCCAAACCTAGCACAATAGCACCTTTAACCTCAAACATCTTATTTTTTAAGTTTACAAACGAACCAAAAAGCGAACTAAAAAACATGGGTAAAATAGCTATGCCTACAGCCTCTTTCATCGAAAATCCTACCAATATCATTACAGGCACTATTATAGTTCCGCCACCTATACCAAAAAAGCCCGATGCCAAGCCAACAAATATGCCAAATAGTACAAAAAATATATCCATAATTTTAAAATTAATAAAGGTAACTTAAAAAAATACCACCTACACCAAATTATTAACAATCATTATGTTAATAAAAATAAGCCCAAATATAATGTTAGCTATATTTTTACAACTAAGTTTGCAGAAACACAAATAACATGCTACAAGTAGGAATAGTAGGATTACAAAAATATAAAATATACGCCGATACTTTACTGAAATCGGACAAATTTAATATTGTTGGTCTGTTTGACCCCTCGCTGAATATCCAAAAATCGGATATTGAAATACCTCACTTTAACTTTGACGATTTATTAAATAATTGCGATATTATAATATTCACAACTCCTAATAAGCTATTTTACCCTCTAATAATAAAAGCATTACAATCGTTTAAACATATTATTTTAGATAATATATACCAGTACAACACTGAGCAAATAAATAGCTTATCAAATACAGCTAAAGAGGCTTGTACTAATATTTTCGTAATCCATAAACAGAAATATAACGAATTAATTGAACTACACCAAAGCATAAAAACTAAAACATTACTAATTGACGATACTGTTGAGTTAAAGGATAATACACATCTGCTACAAAAAATGAACGAAGAAGTAAGCCTATGTTTACATCTGATTAACAATAACATACGTAAAATACGCACAAATATATTTTCGGTAAATAGCCAAGTACCTGATTTATATTACACCTCGTTAGAATTTGACAATGGCTGTGTTTGTAACATTTCAGTAGGTGCATTTAACAACGCCGATAACCACTCAATAAGAATTATAGGACAAAATACTTTATCAAAGATTAACTTTCAGAAACTATCGGCTGAAATTAGCATAAATAACAAACACACAAAGCACAAGTTTACAAAGCAAGATAACAACGATAACTCCCTTATTTTAAAACAGATAAACGACATTTACCTACAAATAAAAGATAATAATACCGACTATTATCCTTTAAGTAAAGAAATACAAACAATAAACGTATTAAGTAAAATTACCGAACAACTAAAACGATATAATAAATTATTCTAATATTTTTAATAACTTGCGATAGTAAAACAATAATTAATGTCAAACACTCAACAAAATATTAAAAGATTTATTGATATTATTCTGTCAGCTATTGCAATTATAATACTAATACCTGCATACATTTTTTTAGCCATTGGGGTAAAACTATCCTCAAAAGGAGATGTTTTTTATACTCAAAAACGCATTGGAAAATCGGGTAAGGAATTTGATATTTATAAATTCCGATCAATGTACGAGAATGCTGAACCTAATGGACCTACCCTATCCCACTTAAACGATAAACGCATAACTACTTTTGGAAAATTTATGCGAAAAACCAGTTTAGACGAAATTCCTCAATTTATTAATGTTTTAAAAGGTGATATGTCGATTGTAGGACCTCGCCCCGAAAGACAGTTTTACATATCGCAAATAACTAAATTAAATCCCGAATATCTATCACTATTACAGATAAGACCAGGAATTACAGGCTTAGGACAAGTAAAATTTGGCTATGCTAAGAATGTGGAAGATATGATTAAACGCCTAAGGTTTGACCTCTTTTACTTAAAACACATGTCGCTATTCCTTGATTTTAAGATATTGCTTTATACTATAAAAACTATTATCCGCGGAAAGTAGTGGGTGTCAGAAGACGGAAGACAGAAGTCAGAAGTTGGAAGTTGGAAGTTGGAAGATAATATAAGAGTAAAAGTTTCAAAAATAAAAAAGCCCACCAAAACGGTAGGCTTTAAAATTTTCAATTTTCAGAAAATTATTTAATAGTTTTTATAATAGCTTCAAAAGCTTGAGGATTATTCATAGCTAAGTCGGCTAAAACTTTTCTGTTAATCTGAATATCTGCTTTGTGCAGTTTACCCATAAACTCAGAGTACGACATTCCGTGCATTCTTGCACCTGCGTTTATTCTCTGAATCCATAACGCTCTGAATGAACGTTTTTTATTTCTTCTGTCACGATATGCATATTGCAAACCTTTTTCGTAGGTATTTTTTGCAACTGTCCATACGTTTTTTCTTCCCCCGAAATTACCTCGGGTCTCTTTCATCAATTTTTTTCTTCTTGCCCTTGATGCAACGGCATTTACTGACCTTGGCATAATTTTTTGTTTTTATGGAATAGTTAGCGTTTCGGTTTTTATGAAATCTTTATTGAGCTAATTTATTCCTGTTTAATACTAAATGTTTATACTACTTCATTGCTAAGCAAAGCTTAATATTACTAATATCAGCTTTATCAACAGTAGTAAAATGAGTTAAGTTACGCTTACGTTTTTTTGTCTTCTTTGTTAAGATGTGACTTTTGTAAGCATGCTTTCTTTTAATCTTTCCAGAGCCTGTTATCGTAAAACGTTTTTTGGCACCAGAAACGGTTTTCATTTTTGGCATAATGTTTAAATATTTAAAATTTAACTATTTACTTTTCTTAGGTGATACAAACATTATCATCCTTTTTCCTTCCAACTTTGGCAATTGTTCTATTTTACCATATTCTTCTAATTCCTGAGCTAATTTTAATAATAAAATTTCTCCTTGGTCTTTAAATAAAATAGAACGTCCTTTAAAGAATACGCAAACTTTAAGTTTTGCTCCTTCTTCAAGGAATTTAATAGCATGGTTCTTCTTAAAGTTATAATCATGATCGTCGGTATTAGGACCAAAACGTATTTCTTTTATAACTATTTTTGAAGTTTTAGCTTTTAATTCTTTCTGTTTTTTCTTCTGTTCATACAGAAATTTGCTATAATCAATAATTTTACAAACTGGCGGATCTGCTTTTGGTGAAATCTCCACCAAATCAAGCTCTAACTCTTCGGCTTTTTTACGAGCCTCTTGTACTGACATTACTCCTGGATTGTCAATATTATCGCCTACCAAACGAACGTGAGAAACTCTTATTTCATCATTCGTCCTAAACAAAGATTTTTTTTCTCTTCTATTATTAAATCTACGTTTATTATTTTGTGTATTTAATGCTATAACTTGGTTCCTCCCTATTTAATTAATAATCTATTAGTTCTTTTATTTCGTTATTTATTAAATTAGCAAATTCTTCTATGGTCATTGTTCCCATATCTCCTTCGCCTTGTTTCCTTACTGATATAGTGTTTGTCTCCATCTCTTTCTCGCCAATAATAAGCAAATACGGGATTTTCTTTAACTCGTTATCACGTATTTTTTTACCTATTTTTTCATTCCTATCATCAACAAAGGCACGAATATCGTAATTATTTAGAATATTTGAAAGTTTTTTTGCAAAATTATTATATTTTTCACTAATAGGCATTATCACAGCTTGTTCTGGAGTAAGCCATAATGGGAATTTTCCACCAGTATGTTCAATCAGTACAGCCACAAAACGCTCCATTGAACCAAATGGTGCTCGGTGTATCATTACTGGACGGTGTTTTTTGTCGTCGCTACCGGTGTATTCCAAATCGAAGCGTTCAGGTAAGTTGTAATCAACTTGTATTGTTCCTAATTGCCATTTACGTCCTATGGCATCGCGTACCATAAAGTCTAACTTAGGACCATAAAAAGCTGCCTCGCCTGTTTCTACAACAGTTTCCATTCCTTTTTCTTCACAAGCCTCAATAATTGCTCGTTCGGCTTTGTCCCAATTCTCATCGCTACCTATATATTTTTCCTTATTGTCAGGGTCGCGTAAGGATATTTGTGCGGTATAATTATCAAACTTTAATGTTTTAAAGATATACAGAACTATATCCATTACTTTTATAAATTCTTCCTTTAATTGGTCGGGACGACAGAAGATGTGTGCATCGTCTTGTGTAAAGCCCCTAACCCTTGTAAGTCCATGCAATTCACCACTTTGCTCATAACGATAAACCGTTCCAAATTCGGCAAAACGCACTGGTAAATCTCTAAACGAACGTGGTTTTAATTTAAATATTTCGCAATGATGAGGACAGTTCATCGGTTTTAATAAAAACTCCTCGTCTTTTGCAGGTGTTTGTATTGGCTTAAACGAATCGGCTCCGTATTTTGCATAGTGCCCTGATGTTACATAAAGCTCTTTCTGACCAATATGTGGTGTTATTACTGGCTCGTAATTGTAATCTTTTTGTACTTTTTTCAAGAAGTTCTCTAAACGCTCGCGTAACTGTGCTCCTTTTGGTAACCATAATGGTAAACCTTGCCCTACTCTTTGCGAGAATGCAAATAGTTCTAATTCCTTTCCTAATTTTCGGTGGTCGCGTTTTTTTGCCTCTTCCAACATTACTAAATACTCGTCAAGCATTTTCTTTTTCGGAAAGGTTATACCATAAACACGTGTAAGTTGTTTACGAGTTTCATCGCCACGCCAATATGCTCCTGCTACGCTTAAAACTTTTACTGCTTTAATAAACGATGTGTTTCGCAAGTGAGGACCTCTACATAAATCAGTAAATTCTCCTTGCTGATAGAATGTTATTGAGCCATCTTCTAAACCATCTATTAATTCAAGTTTATATTCATCGTTCTTATCAGTAAAGTATTTTATTGCATCGGCTTTGCTAACGCTTGTTCTGATATATTCGCTTTTTTTAGATGCTAATTCTTGCATCTTTTTTTCTATCTTGATAAAATCGGCATCGGTAATTTGCCTATCATCGCCTAAATCAACATCATAATAAAAACCATTTTCAATTGCAGGCCCAATTCCAAACTTTACCCCTGGATACAACGCCTGTAAAGCCTCGGCTAAAAGGTGTGCCGATGAATGCCAAAAAGCATATTTACCCTCGCTATCTTCCCATTTGTGTAAGTTTATCGTGGCGTCGGTATCTATAGGACGCGACAAATCCCAAATTTGGTCGTTTACACTAATTGAAAGGACTTCCTTTGCAAGTCGTGGACTAATGCTATTAGCTATATCATAGCCTGTTGTTCCTTGTTCGTATTGGCGAACATTACCGTCTGGAAAAGTTATGTTTATCATAAATAGTGATGTTTCTATTTTTTAAGTCCGCAAAAATAAGTGTTTTTTATTATTTTACAAAAAAATAGTGTTGTGTATTTTTAGTTTTGAGTATTGAGTGTTGAGTTTTAACAAACAGATACAAGTTAAAAGTTTAAAGTTAAAAGCTAAAATAGTTTTGAGTATTAAAAGACCCCAAAGGTAAAAAAACACTTTGGGGTCTCTCTCATTAATAAATTAAACATTAATCATTAATCATTCTCTTAAGTTCCTCTATTTGTTTTTGTAAGTTTTGTATATCTGTTTTGTTTTGCTCTTTTTGTGCTTTTAGTTCAGCTTTTAGTTGCTCATTTTCTTTATTTTGCTGCTCTTGCTGTACTTTTAATTTATCATTTTCTTTTTTAAGCTGAATAATTTGCAACTGCTGATTCTCAACTGCCTCAAGGGTTTCAAAACTCATACGTGTAAGGTTTACACCTTGCTCCTCTTCCTCTTTAGCTGAGGTTAACCATGGTAAGTGGCTATTTTCTTCAATAAACTCCTCTATTTCGGCTATGGTGTAGTTTTTGGTGTAATTGCGGTCAAATACAAAGTCAGGTTTATCATATTTACTACTACCATTGTTACCATAGTATATATTACCTGTTATACGAGCATCGCCATCTACTACAAAGTTTTTATCAGGGCTTACTGTTCCTATTCCTACTTTTCCTCCCATTATTGCCATTGTGTTTGATTTGGTAATAGAATCTTTTTTTTGAACATTCCCTAAACCTATACCTATGGAATTTATACCTGTTTCAGAAACCTTTATATTTCTACCTATAGCAATACTATAGTGTCCAATTGCACTTGTACCAACACCTATAGCAGTACTATAATATCCAATTGCTTTTGTACCAGTCCCCATAGCCATACTATATTTCCCACTTGCGGTTGTGTTACTCCCCATAGCAGTACTATTTTTTCCACTTGCGGTTGTTTCATTCCCCATAGCTGTGCTCGTCAGTCCACTTGCGGTTGTTTTATTCCCCATAGCTGTACTGTACCAACCACTCGCAATCGTACTTCCTCCCATAGCTATGCTAGCATGGGAACTTGCAGTTGTTACATACCCCATAGCAGTACTATATGCTCCACTTGCGACTGTAGATCCTCCCATAGCAATACTTTTAAATCCCATTGCCTTTGTGAAATAACCTATAGCAGTACTACTTTCTCCAGATGCAACATTGCAAAACCCCATAGCAAAACTTCCCCTACCTTTAGATACACTCCCTAATCCAAAAGCATATGAATATTCTCCTATGGCTTGTGGAGCAACTGCTTGATTCCAACCATATGTTCCATTACTGCCTTTTGGGCAACCACTACCAAAAGCAAAACTACCTCTACCTATTGCTTTAGCCTCACGACCAATGGCATAACTTTTTACTCCTAAGGCTTGAGCTTTTTCGCCAAAAGCAAAGGAACTAGTGTCTTTGGCTATGGCTTTATAACCTATGGCTGTTGAGTAATCGCCTATGGCTTTGCTTTCATAACCACTTGCAAAGGAGTTTTCGCCTACTGCATTAACGCTATCTACAACAATTTTACCTGCCATAAAAGCGTTTTTCTTTGGATACCATAATATACGGTTTTCGCCATTTATTACTTCGGCTTGTTTGCTGTTGCTTATATCAAAATTGTTTTGTATTTTGCCTTTACCAAAACGCCTTGTAGCTATGGCAAAACCTCCGCGTTGAGCTTTGCCACTCGTTTTGTCGTTTAGGTAAACCCTTGTACTGTCGGCGGTTGTAGCAAATATTGTTTTGTCGGTTTCTTCCTCGCCTTTATTACTAAAACCTCGTGTTGCTACTGCAAAACCGCCTCGTAAAGCTTTGTTTTTACCTTTGTCGTCAACTACTACTTTTACATTGTGGTTAGGCTCTACTGTAAAAATTTCTTTTTCCTTGCCTTTGCCTAAACTGCGTTTTGCTATGGCAAAACCTCCACGTTGGGCTTTTCCGCTTTCGTCAATATAAACCCTTGTGCTGTCGGCGGTGGTGGTAAATATTGTTTTGTCGGTTTCTTCCTCGCCTTTATTACTAAAACCTCGTGTTGCTACTGCAAAACCTCCTCGTAAGGCTTTGTTTTTGCCTTTTCCGTCAACTACTACTTTTACGTTGTGGTTGGGGTCAACGGTAAATATGTCTTTTTCTTGTTCTGTACCTTTGCTAAAACGCCTTGTGGCAATGGCAAAACCTCCACGCTGAGCTTTACCATTGTCTTTTATGTAGATACGTGTACTGTCAGGGGTTACTGTAAATACCTCGGTTGGCTCGTTGCCTTTACCAAAGCCTCGTGTTGCTACTGCAAAACCCCCACGTTGGGCTTTTCCGTTTTTATCAACGTACACGCGTACACCCTCAGGATAAACTGCAAATACAGTATCGCCTTGTTTGTTTTTTACTGCAAATAACACATCGCCATTTGAGGTACTTCCTCCACCTCCGCCACTTTGTGCGTATAAAGCATAAGGTACTGATTGTAATTTTGTTGCCATTAATAGTTTATCGTCCACTTTTAGCTGTACAAAGATGTTACCTTTTTCCCAAGGTATCGCACTAAAATTATCGGTTGTTGTTCCACTACCTATTACTACCGATAACACTCCGTTGTTATTTGTTTTTACTTTGTGCTGCTCGGTGTAATACACTTCGGAGGCGTCATCGTTTTGTAGGGCTACCTCTAAGTTTATCTCTTTGTTTTTTATTGCTGTTCCGTCAGCGTTACGCACTATGGCTGTATAATTAAAGCCTTGTGGTACTTGTGCAAATAACATTGTAGTTATTAGGGTTGCTACAATAGTGAAATAGATTCTTTTCATAATGTTTGTTTTTTTGGGGGCTATTGGCTTTTTGCCTTTAGCCTTTGGTTTATACTTATTTTTTTAGCCTTTAGCCTTTGGCTATTGGCTTTTTGATACTTTTAACTTTTATCTATATTAATACTCAATTCTTAAAACTCAATACTACCTTAACCGCAAAGGTCGCTAAGTTTTCGCAAAGAACGCAAAGTTGCTTTTATCTTGTTTTTTGCAACTTGTATCTGTTTTATCTTTTATCTTTAAACTTTTAAACTGTTTTATCAATCCCCTAGCCCCCTTCTCCAAGGGGGAATTGGGATATTTTTAAACTTTTAGCTATTGGCTTTTTGCCACTTTTATCTTTTATCTTTTAACTTTTATCTTGCATCTGCTTAATAACCGAACATTCCTTTTGGCATCATACGGTCATACGATTCAAATTCAAATAAAAATATTCCATCTTTGGTTAAAAAGAATACACAATCTACCGCACCTAACATTTCTTCTGTTTTATAAACAAAGGTTACGGATAATGCTTTTAGTGTTGATAATGATAATTCTTGCTCTTTCTTTCGAAACTCTTTAAATGCTATTTTTTTTGCATCTTGCTTACTGTCTTTAATTACCTTTTGTAGCTTCTCAAATTCTTTTTCTGCCCCACTAACTAATTCTTCCGCCTGAACATTATGTAAACCTGCTTTAACATCCTTAGCCTCATCAGATTTATCTTTTATCCCTGACACTATTGAATTTAGCTGTTCTTGTGTTACAAAATACGAACTAAACTTTTTATAATCGTTATTCTGTATTGTTAGTATTATATTATTTACAATATCTTCTAATTGTTTATTTTCCTCTGCTGTTATTCCTCCCTCAACTACTAAATTTAGCTCAACACTAGCTAACTTTTTACTTATTTCCTTTTCGCCTGAGGGCAGTAACACATACTGAACGGTATGTTTTCCATTGTCAAAATATTTAGCATCTAAATCGCTTGTATAAGGCGATTCCATTGTGCTTGATGCTGAAAAACCTTGCATTTTTCCATCCATAAAAACAGCAATATAACCTCCTGTTGCATTAACCATATCGGCATTAAAACTTATCTTTACAGGAAGAGTTTTACCTACACTAACCTTTTGCGTTGTATTGGTTGGTTCTACTAATTTAAATGCATAATCAATCTTAAAGTTAGGGTCGTGTATTTTCATTTCCAAAATAGCTAAATCGTTTATATTATTGCTATCGTCAATATACAAAATTTTTCCTTGTTTATCTACTAATACCAACACGCCCTCTAAGTCGTCAAAACTTTTATTACGTACAAAACACCAAACATTATCTGTTTTGTAATGCTTTTGTTCCGATGTATCTGCTGGTTCTATTTCATCTAATAATTTCTCAAATAATTGTGCGTCTTTGTCATCTTTTATTTTAAAGCTCTTCGACAAATCACTTAAAAACGCTTCATTAGTAATTAAATTATCCTTACTCTGTATTACCGAGTATTGTTTATCTTTATTTAGCAATACAAAATTATAGCCACTTGAACTCTCATAATCGCCATGCTTATGTATAATTTTTAGTTCTCCATCTAATATTTCCAAACTTGACTTAAATGACTGTAAATTAATTGGTTTTAAATCGAACTTATACGACTCAAAACTTTTATTTAATAACTCTTCTATTTGTTTTTTATCTTTGTTAGAAAATTCATACTTATCGTTTTTAAATATGGTATTGCTCTTATCTCCCATTGTTTCCTTAGGCTTCTCCATTTCTTTTTCGTCTAACAGAACGCTCAATATTTGCCCTGCATCATTAGTTGTAAACTCAAAATAACGTAATGAACCAAACCAATCCGATTTAATTATATACCATTTATTATCTTTCTTAAATATTTTTCCTCGTGTTTCTTTATCTACTGCGAATAATAATGAACGCATCTGCACAGCATCATCTTCAGTTTTTAATCGGAATTTTGGATTTAATGATTTAACAAACATCTCGGATTGAATTAAATCAGAAAACGATTCGAAGGCATAAAACTTACCCCCGCTTTTTATAAAATAACTTGAGGCAATATCTGTATTATTATATTTATTACCTAAGTTTATTGATAATCCAGCCTCAATAATATCAGCACTTAACACATTTTGCTGGTCTGCAGATAGCAACATTGTATTATATTGCTTTATCTGATTTTCAAGATATTTTTTTGCATTTTCAATATTTGCTTGAGCAAACAATAAATTTGATGTTAATAATAAAACTATGATTATATAGATTTTTCTGTTACTTTTTGTATTCATTTTTTTTTGATTTTTAGCATTTAACAATATGGGTACGAAGTATTTTTGGTTGTTATAATAAGGTAAGATTATTTGTTAGGTTATACCCACTTTTTTTTAAATTAGTATTTTCATTTTTTAATGATACTCATAAAAAATAAGAATAATGATTAATGCGAAATAAAGCACTTCACATTAATCATTATTACAATAGTTTAGTCGTCTAATAAACCAGCTAATGCTGAAAGACCTCCGCCTCCGCCTTTTTCGCTATTTGCACTACCTGGCGATAATTGCTGAACTAACTTACTTATTGGCATTGATTGTAACCAAACTTTACCTGTTCCTTCTAATGTTGCTAAGAATAAACCTTCGCCACCAAATACCATTGATTTTAAGCTACCTGCTTTCTCAACGCTAAAGTTTATTCCTTCTTGGAATGCAACTACACACCCAGTATCAACTCTTAGTTTTTCATTATTTAACTCATACTCAATAAGCGTTCCTCCAGCATGCATAAACGCCTTACCGTCGCCTTGTATCTTTTGCAAGATAAAACCCTCGCCAGCAAATAGACCTGCTCCTAACTTACGGTTAAAGTGCATTGATATTTTTGTACCTAAAGCTGCACAAAGGAAAGCATCGCGTTGAGCAATTACTGTTCCGCCAAGCTCTTGTAAATCTAAAGGAACAATTGTTCCGGGATATGGTGCAGAAAAAGCAACATGCCCCTTTCCTGTACCTGTGTGGGTAAAGTGTGTAATAAATAATGATTCTCCTGCTATCTTACGCGATGCAGCTGAAAGTAATTTACCAAACATACCTTTATCGGGTTCTGAACCATCGCCCATTTTTGTTTTAAACTCAATACCATCTTTCATATACAACATTGCACCAGCCTCTGCAATAACTGTTTCTTGAGGGTCTAATTCTATTTCTACATATTGAACATCGTGTCCACCAATTTTGTAATCTACTTCATGTGATTTCATAACTAATTTAGTTTTTATATTTATAATTTATTTTGATTTATATTTTTACATTCTTATATTCATTAATTTACTAATTATCGGAATATTGCACGTAAAATACGTTTAAATATAGATAAAAAAGACAATCCACCTATTACCATAAAAACAAACGGAATTTTTACTAATATCCAAAACCAAAAACTACCGCCCGTTTCTAATACTGAACTTTGCGGAAACTCAGGGTCGTAATACACTGTAACCTCTTTTCCTTTAGGGTATTTTTTTAATTCTTTTTTTACAGCTTGTTTTAAACTTGTTGTTCCCCCATCCACTGCGGTAATTCCCTCACCATAATACTCTTTATTACCAACCGAATATGAATAATGTATATCTGCCGAATACATTTTCTGTCCGTCACTCAGTTCGGTATGCAAGTCCGATGCCGTGATTACCCCCATAACCGAAGGCCACTCTTTTGAGGCTTCTGCCTCTTCTTCTAAAGGTTTAGTAAGATGCTTATAAGCAAGATAACCTCCTACAATAAATACTACTGAAAAAATTAATGTTCCAAAAATTGACATTTGTTTACTCATGATACTTGATTTTTTAATTTTTAATTAATTTGATTTTAGAAATAATGATATTCAAAAGTAAAATTTTTTTTTCAAACAAACAATAGCCATTGAGAATACGTAGTGATTTTTTGAGTAAGCGTAGGCGTTTTTTGAGTAAGCGTTATTTGTTATGCTAAAAAAAAGAGGTAAACTAATAATTAGCTTACCTCTCATATTTAATATTTAGAAACTATTATTTAAAATCTGCCTCTGTTACATTTTTATTAATTTGGATATTTGAAAATTCCATTTCAATACTCTGACCTTGTGCAGCAGTCTTCATTTTAGCTGGGAATTTAATACCTTCAACTTCGGTGTATTGCTCAATTACTGCTTCGCCTTGTGGCGATGTTGTTTTAAACAATAAACCTGTTTGCTTGTTAAAATACGACTTATCGTTTCCTTTAACTAACACGTAGTATTTCACTCCGTCTATTTCTGTTTCCTCAACCGCTGAAAAATCCGATGCTACTAAGCCTAAGGCATCAATAATCTTATTCTTTTTGTACTGTGCAACCGATGGCTCTGGTAATGGCATTTTATTTCCTGCCTGTTCCATATAACCTTTCTCGCCGTCAAATACTTGTACCATTTTTTGCCCCATCATATCTTGCTCACTCTTGAATTTATTCGGAGCCATCTTTTTAACTGTTCCTTTTATCTCCATACCCATCATCTTCATTGTACTTGACATACTCAAAGTTTTAACCTTTTCAAGTTTTGCTTTTCCGCCTAAGGCTTTTAGGTAAGCATTAATAACCTGCTCCGCACTTACTGAACTTGCTTTTGCAGCTTCCTCTTTCTTAACATTCTTTTCCCAACCGTCCTCGGGCATTAGGGTTGCAATTATTTTATCGCCAGTTAAGTACTTTTTACCAACAGCTTGTAAATCCTTTACAGTTAAAGCATTAATCTTTTTCTCTATGTCCAGAATTTCATATTTATCGCCACCCTCAATACTATAATTTGCTAAATTAACTAACCAAAATCTATTACTTTTTAATTGAGTTTTTAGGTCGTTAATTTCACCTTTTTTGTATTTATCAAGGTCTTTTTGGTCAATGCCATTCTTTAATAACTTATCCAATTCGTTTAATGCACTTTTGGTAAGTTTTTCGGCATTTTCGGGCCCACAAGGGAATTGTATTGAAAAATTAAACAATCCATAAGGAATTTTTGACATACCTCCGTTAGCTCCTCCTCCATAAATTCCACTCTCTTCCTCACGTAATGTTTCAGTAATTTTAATAGTAACCACTTCAGCTAATGCTTGTAATGCTAAGTCTTCTTTTTCGTTGTACTTAACCTCACCACCAAAGTAAATAACCACCATACTCTTAGGGTCTTTTCCTTTTTTAAATACCTTATTATGCGAACCTGTTATTGGTCTGTAACCATTATCTTTAAAGTTTTCTACATCTTTTGTTTTAGGTAACGATGCAATATATTGCTCTGCATATTCCTTTAATTTAGCCTCGTCGATATTTCCTACAAAATAAAAATGGAAATCATCAGCATCAGCAAATTTTGCTTTATAAACATCGTAAGCCTCTTTGTAATTTGTTCTTTCCCAATCTTCTGCTAAAGGCACTGGGTTGGTACTACGAGGGTTATTCTGATTTACAAAACTATTTAACTCTTTTGAGAAATAAAACTGCGGATTTGAAGTTAAATTTGAATAAAGAGCCGACATTTTTTTCTTGTAAGCATCAAAACTTGCTTGGTTAAAATTCAAACCTGTAAAGTAAGAGTAAATCATCTCCATAAGCACTTTAAAGTCCTTTACCGATGAACTACCTCGCATACCTTCCTGTAAATCACTAATATAAGGACTAGCCTTAACTTGTTTACCTGATAAATACTTGTCTATATCCGATTTAGTATAACCATTAATACCTGCCTCTGTTAATGCTCCAAAGGCAAAAGTTGTACTTAAAACTTTTTTATCGTCAAGCACAGATTCTCCACCCTTACTTACTGCTCTGAACAGAATTTGGTCATCCTTAAAGTGAGTTTTTTTGTAAGTTACTTTTACACCATTGCTTAGTGTAAGCGTTGTTGTTCCTAACTTTTTATCAGTTGCTATTTTAACAATTTTACCTTTTTTAGGTAGTTTCTTTATTAACTCAGCAATCATTGCCTTATCCTCGTAAGGTTTTAATTTTGAGAACCTTGCCTCATCAAATAATGCTAACACTTCGGCTTCTGTTGGTTGCTTAATATTATCCTTTTTTGGGCCTGTAATTACAACTACTCTGTTTTCTTTTTTTACTAAGTCCTTTGCTATTTTATTTACCTTATCCAGTGTAATTTCAGGTGCATATTTTACAAACTGAGCATACTCCCAATCAATCCCTGGTATTGGTTCTCCTGCCAAGAAGTTACGCTTGTATTCATCAACGTAAATCCTACTTTGCGTTTTATTTTTGTTGTTCTTGCTACGTTCTAAATTAGATATGATTTCATCTTTTGCTCGTTTTAATTCATTTTTAGTAAAACCAAAACGCTTTGCTCTTTCTATCTCATTTATAAGAACTTCTAAACTCTTAAGTTGCTCACCCGGTTGAGTCATTGCAAAACCCTGTAATCCATTCTGATTTCTTGCCCAAGTACCTGAATAAGTAATACTTCCGAAAGTAAATGGTGGATTATCTGAATTAACTAACTCTTGAATGCGGTTGCTCATCATAACAGAATACACTTGCGTGATTAAATCCTTATTATATTGTGCTACAGTTTCAATTCTTTCCGCTGGTTTGGTGTCCTTATACAATAACTGAACATTTGCAAAACTTGCATCAGGGTCAGACTCAATTGCTACCAAAGTTTCCTTGTGAACAGGAGTGTCAAACACCTTGCGAGGTCGTGCGTTTTTAGGATTTTCGTACTTTGAGAAATTCTTTTTAATGCGTTTTTCTATATCATCAACATCAATGTCTCCAACCACAACTACAGCCATTAAGTTTGGACGATACCAATCTTTATGAAAACGGCGTATTTTATCGTAAGAGAAAGTCTCTAACAATTTTTTATCGCCAATAGGCAGACGCTTTGCATATTGTGATTTGTACATTATTTTTGGCAAATACCTGTCCATCATACGCTTATCTGGCCCTAAGCCTAAACGTAATTCCTCTAACACTACGCCACGCTCCTTGTCAATTTGTTTTCCATCAAGGGTTGCGTTAAATGCCCAATCCTCAATCACTTGAAGTCCTGATGCAAGGTTTTCAGCCTTATCTAAAGGAACAGGTAACATATAAACCGTTTCGTCAAAACTTGTGTAAGCATTTAGGTGCTGACCAAATTTGATACCTATCGACTGTAAGAAATCAACCAGTTTATTATCAGGAAAATGAGTTGTTCCATTAAAATTCATATGCTCCATAAAGTGAGCTAAACCACGCTGATCGTCATCTTCCAAAATAGAACCTGCGTTAATTACCAATCGTAACTCAACCTTTTTCTCAGGCTTTTGGTTTTTCTTAATATAATACTTCATTCCGTTGCTCAAAGTACCTATGCGGATACTCTTATCAACAGGAACATTCTGAGCCGAAAGGCTACTAACAAAAGCAACTAATAAGGTTGCTATTACAATTTTTATTTTTCTCATTGTTTAAGAATTTAATTTAACTTTTAATTTATATATACTTAGACGTAAAAAATATAAATAAGTTACATTTTTTACTGTTTTTTTTCTGAAAATTTTAATTTAATGAAAGTGCTACAGAATATAACAATAAATACGCTACAAACGTAGCTGTATATTTAGTTATTATTTAGCAATATGCTCTCCCATTCTAACAAATGTTTCTAACTTATTTTGAGTATTTTGCAAGATATCCTCATCTATTTTTATTTTATCTCTATCCATAAGCATTACAATTGTTGAACCCCCAAACTCAAAGTATCCCATTTCATCGCCTTTTGCCACTTGAGTATTCGGCGTGTAGGTTTCTTTTATACTCCCTACCATTGTTGCCCCTACTGGAGCTATAAGCATTTTGCCTTTATCCTTAGTATCTAGAATGCAATATTCTCGCTTATTTTCGCAAAATACTTTTGTAAAGCTATTGCTTAAAGCATAAGGCGATACTGAACAATAATATCCATTAATTGGCTTTACTGATGAGGGTGTTCCCGATATTGGAAAATGAAAACGATGATAATCGTTAGGAGCTAATCGCAGTATAACCAACGAAGAATTTGAAAATGATTTAGCTAAATCCTCATCTTTTAAAAATGCCGACAAGGTAAACTCCGTACCTTTTACAAAGAAGGTATTTACACCCTTAACATCTTCAAATGCTATAATTTTACCATCTCCGGGGGAAACTATACCGTCTTGAATTTGTCGTGCCCCTGCTTTCAACTTCCGACAGAAGAAATCATTAAACGAAGTAAATTCATCAACATTTTTTAAGGACTCCGACATGTCGATATTTAACTGATTGATAAAGGGCTTTATCTTTTTTACGGAAGAGCGTCTATCCATTTTCTTGCCATAAAAATTAGAGATAAAAGTACGTTTTGCTATTGGTAATATAGCTGACTTCCCAAATGGATTATGATATAAAAACCTTAATAAAATCTCTGCTGGTGGTGTCTCTGCCTTTAACTCACCTGTCTGTCTATCAATGTATTGTATCTTCATAATTATACTATCTGATAAAAAATAAGGGAGCTAACAAACTCCCTTAAAATTTTAATTATTTAAAAAATTAAGCATCAATATTTGCATATTTTGCATTTTGCTCAATAAATTCTCTACGTGGCGGAACATCATCGCCCATCAACATTGAGAATATACGGTCTGCCTCAACTGCATCCTCTATTGCTACTTGTCTAAGCGTTCTGTATTCTGGGTTCATTGTTGTATCCCAAAGTTGCTCGGCATTCATCTCACCCAGACCTTTATATCGTTGTATATGTACGCTGTTTTCGTTACCTCCACCCCATTTTTTTACTAACATATCGCGTTGGTCGTCGTTCCAGCAGTACTGCTGATTTTTACCCTTCTTTATAAGGTATAATGGCGGTGTTGCTATATACAGGTAACCTTTTTCGATAAGGTCTTTCATAAAACGGAAGAAGAATGTCATAATAAGCGTTGCAATATGCGAACCATCAACGTCGGCATCACACATTATTACTATTTTATGATAACGTAACTTCTCAGTATTTAATGCTTTTGAATCCTCTTCTGTACCAAAGGTTACGCCCAATGCTGTAAATATGTTTTTAATTTCATCGCTTTCAAACACTTTGTAAGGCATTGCTTTTTCAACATTAAGAATTTTACCCCTAAGTGGTAATATAGCCTGAAACTGACGGTCACGACCTTGTTTTGCTGTTCCCCCTGCAGAGTCTCCCTCCACTAAGAATACCTCACATTTTGCTGGGTCTTTATCGGAACAATCGGCTAGTTTACCTGGTAAACCACCAACCGACATTACTGTTTTACGCTGAACTAATTCCCTTGCCTTACGTGCTGCATGTCGTGCCTGAGCTGCAAGTATTACCTTTTCAACAATAGCCTTTGCATCTTTTGGATTTTCCTCTAAGTAATTGGTTAGCATGTTGCTAACAGCATTATCAACAGCCGCACTTACATCAGAGTTTCCTAATTTAGTTTTTGTTTGTCCTTCAAACTGTGGCTCGGCTACTTTTACCGATATTACTGCGGTTAAGCCCTCTCTAAAATCATCTCCACTTATTTCAAATTTTAATTTAGATAACATTCCCGATTTATCTGCCCAGCTTTTTAACGTTCTGGTTAAACCACGTCTGAAACCAGTAAGGTGCGTTCCACCCTCTATTGTATTAATATTATTTACATAAGAATGTACGTTTTCGGTAAATGAATCGTTATACTGCATTGCTAACTCAACAGGTACTTCATTTTTTTCTGTGGAAATACATATCGTATTCTCAATAAGTGTGTTACGAGTACCGTCTAAATACTGAACAAATTCTTTTAATCCCTCTTCGGAATAGAATTTTTCGGTTTTATAATTACCTTCTTCGTCTTTTTCGCGTTTATCGGTTAATTGTAAAGCTATTCCTTTATTTAAGAACGCCAACTCTCGTAATCTCCTTGATAGGATATCGTAGTTATAAACCGTTTCCATAAAGATACTTCCATCAGGCTTAAATGTTACTGTTGTTCCTGTTTTGTCGGTATCTCCAACTATTTTCACATCGCCTTTAGGAATTCCGATACTATACTCCTGCTCCCACACCTTTCCGTTTCGGTGTATTTCAGCTTTTAAATATGTTGATAAAGCATTAACACACGATACACCTACTCCGTGCAATCCGCCTGATACTTTATAAGAATCTTTATTAAACTTACCTCCTGCATGCAGAACAGTCATAACAACCTCTAAGGCTGATTTTCCTTCTCCTTGATGAGTTTCTGTAGGAATACCCCTACCATTATCGGATACCGATATAGAGTTATCCTCATTTATGATAACATCAATTTGGTTACAATGACCTGCTAATGCCTCATCAATGGAGTTATCTACTACCTCGTAAACTAAATGATGTAGTCCTTTAATACCTACATCGCCAATATACATGGCTGGGCGTTTACGTACTGCTTCTAAACCTTCTAATACTTGAATACTACTCGCTGAATATTCTGCTTGTTGATTATTATTTGCTGTTTCACTCATTTTATAAATACTTTACAGTCAAGCTATTATTTATTATAACGATAACTTTTTACTAACCCACAAATTTAATTATTTTTATTTATTTAGCATAGATTTTTAACACCTTTATTTGAAGTAGTTTTTAACAAGTAATTAACATTTTTTCATTATATGTTTGGTATTGGGTGCTAGACATTAGCAACACCTAAAAAAACAAAAGGGATTGCTTAAACAAACAATCCCTTTCTCAATTTTTATTTAATATTTCTAATATAATTCTACATCGTAAGGCATTCTTGCTTGCACGCCCTTAGTTTCTTTTACTCGTTTTAGTTGTTGATATAATTTGATATCTTCGCCCAATTCTTTATATAATAACTTCATCTTCATATTTTCAGTAAATTCAGTTAATAAAGCTTCAAATTTATCCTTTTGTTTTGGAAGTTCTAATAATTTATAATCATCTAATTTGGCTTTTTCAGCAGCTATTTGTATTGCTTTTTGCAAACCTCCAAATTCATCTACTAAACCTATTTCTTTTGCATTAATACCACTCCAAACTCTACCTTGACCAATATTATCAACTGCCTCGGTTGTCATTCCTCTACCTTGCCCTACATGTGTTATGAATGTAGTATAAACCTCCTCAACTCCACTTTGTATTATTTGCTTTTCGGCAGCACTCATCTTACGGTGTGGGTTACCCAAATCGGCATATTGGTTTGTTTTTACTCCATCAAAAGTTATTCCTAACTTATCGTTCATTAATTTCTGATTATTGAACATTAAACCAAATACACCTATAGAACCTGTTAATGTTGTTGGATTAGCTAAGATAACGTCTGCTGGACATGAAATATAATAACCACCTGACGCTGCTAAGTCACCCATTGAAACAATTAATGGCTTTTGCTCCTTAGCTAAAACTGCCTCTCGCCAAATAATATCCGATGCCAATGCACTTCCTCCTGGAGAATTTACTCGGAACACGATTGCCTTTACAGAAGAATCTAAACGTGCTTTACGTAAAGCTTTTGATATTGGCTCTGATGCCAATTTACCATATTTAGCCTTACCCATAACAACCTCTCCTTGTGCATATATAACTGCTATTTTAGCTCTTTTATCTCTTGACTTACTTTTTGTTTTTGCATTTTTATACTTACCTAAAGTAATAAAGTTAATATCTTCAATATCATCTTTTCCTGTAGCTTTAGCTAATTTATCATACATTTGGTCTTTATAAAATAATGCATCTACTATATTATTATCAACAGCTGTTTGTGCATTTCGTATTTTTAATTCCTGCACAATATTATCTACCTCCTCTAAACTCATACCTCTTTGCTCAGCAATTCCTTTTTCAATATGTTTCCATATACTATTAATATATGTTAATGTTTGCTCCTTGTTAGCTTCACTCATTTTATTTAACATAAATGGCTCAATGGCACTCTTAAATTTACCATGACGGAAAATAACAGGCTCCACTCCTACTTTCTCCATTGCACCTTTAAAAAATTGAACTTCAGCTCTTAAACCTTTTAACGAAAGCTCTCCCGCTGGGTTCATATAAATTGAATCGGCAACTGACGCCAAATAATACGCCGATTGTGTAAGGAAGTTAGAGTATGCATAAATAAATTTACCACTTTCTTTAAAGTCTAACAAGCCATTGCGAATTTCCTCTACAGTTGCTATTCCTGTTGGAATAAACATTAAATCTAAATATATTCCTTTTATATTATCATCAGTTTTTGCTCGTTTTAAACTGCTTAAAATATCGTTTAAGCCCATATTTGACGAAGGTGTCATTGTCATAAAGTCAATATTTACAAATGGGTCTTCACTTGCTCTATCAACTATTACTTTATCTAACTTAACATGTAAAATGCTATTTTCTTTTACATTAACCTCTTTATCGCCTGAGGCTGCAGCTATCGCTCCAATAATTCCAAAGAATAATAAAGAACTTATAATCATGTAGATAATAATACCTACTACTGTCGCTAACGCGTACTTAAAAAAATCTTTCATCTGTTTTTATGTTTTAAATTTATAATATTGTATTTACCCATTAGTCGTTAATAATTACTAATGGTTACAAAAAAAGTAATATTTTTTTCTATCGACGGAATTGATAAATATTGGAGTACTCGCGTCCTACATACAGACCAACGCAACCTTTTATAGGTTTAGTCGCAGTTTCAACATCTACTATAATTGTTACTTGTTGCGTTTTATTGGGAGTTGCTAACCAATAGTTTTGCTCACTAAATCTACTATCAAACACAAGCTCTTCCATATCTACAGTTTCTCTTGTCCAAATAGTATCTTGTATAGTTTCTTTTCCTATTGGTATTCTATCGCCTCTATAATCGGTTAAGTAAAAACCTTCAGGGTCTTTTTTATAAACATTAACCTCTTTAGGTTTTACATCTTTTACCACCCTGTTAAATTTTTTACGTGGTACATATATCTTATAATTAACCTTACCTAATTTTTGTTCATTAGCTACAAATATTTTATAATTCTGCTTTGAATATAATACTACTTTTAATGTTGATGTTTGACCATTGACTAATTCTAAGAAAATTGACTGTCCTCTATAATCAAACTCCCCTAACATCTCCTTTGTTGCTAACTTCTTTTTAGAACAATTTTGTGAAAAAAGAGCTATCGGAAACACTAAAAATAATAAAAATAATTTGTATTTATAATTTCTCTGCATATTACACTTATTTATTAATAGCTTTATAACCAATACATTAAATCATTTTAATAAAGTTTATCCTAATAGATTGTACTTTATTTGCTATATTCACATATTGCTTTTTAGTTATTAATACTTTTTCATCATTCTGGTATAAACAATCGTATTCTTCTTGCAAATCTAATAATTGATTTAATACTTTATCTAATTTTAAGGAAGAATTTTGTTTGTTTTGTGAAATTAATTTGATTAAATATTCCAAAAGTAACCTTTGGTCAACTATTCGTTCTACTATATTTTGCTCTGCATCAAAATCATTTACCGATTTTATTGTTACATATAAACTCTCAACCCAACATCCTGTAACTATTAGTGACATAACATCATGCATTCCCATTTCAGTTAAAACTGAGTTACTTGCTGCATACGATTCGGCTGAAAGCTCAATAAGCGAGTCAACATTATTCAAATTAGACTGCACTCTATCGGTTATTATTTTTCCAAATCCTTCGTATAACCCTAAATCGTTTGCAAAATCTTTTAGTACATTAAAATAAATTAATGACTGCTGAAACTCGCCAAATACCGAACAGTATGCCAAATCTGATGAATAAACACCAAAATTAATAGCCTTACTTAATGTTGTGTTATAATTTAATTTATATTCAACACTACTCATATTGTCGGCATTAAATTCTTTATTTTCGCGTTTTATAAATATAAAGGCATCTAACGGCGACGGTATTCTATAATTAACATCAATTGTATTGGGTTGTATTAATTGTTCTTCATTTACTATATCCAAACTACTATTATTTTTTTGGCTATTATCCGATTGACAGGCTACAAACATTAACTGCACAAATATAACAACAAATGCAGTGTATTGAATGCTTTTTTTAAAGTAAAATAAAGATTTCATAGCTTTTTAATTTTGTTGTTTTTCTTCTACTTTCACTAAAAATATAAATTAAGATGAACAAATTAGTAAAAAATAAATAATTAACCAAGTTTATTGACCATTTTTTTTATCTCGAGTTTATCCCCATCAAATTCGGCATAAGAAAATAAACTAAGCCAATCGCCAAGTAGTACATATTCAGAGTTTGCGGAAAGTTGCCTATGTTCAACTAAATGCCTATGCCCATATACAAAGTAATCAAAATGTTTTTGACTTAACACCTGTTTACTATGCAGATAGGTACATTCCGATTCCTTATTAAATGGATTAGCTACTATACCCTTACTATACCTACTTTTTATTGACCACCCATGAGCTATCCAAAAGGCAAAATTAGGATGCAAACGACTAAATAGCCATTGCAGTATTTTATTTTCAAATATCTTCTTTAATATTTTATACCCTTTATCTCCAGGACCTAAACCATCGCCGTGGGCTATATAAAAATCTTTACCTAACAGATTAGTTTCTAATGGCTTTCGGTGGATTACCATTCCTGTTTCGCTACCCAAATAATCAAAAACCCAAATATCATGATTTCCTGTAAAGAAATGTACAGGTACTCCAGAATCGGTTATTTCAGCTATTTTACCAAGAACACGTACAAATCCTCGCGGAACAACACTTTTATACTCATACCAAAAATCAAAAATGTCGCCTACTAAATAAATTTCACTTGCTTTATCCTTAATTTCATCTAACCATTTTACAAAAAGCTTTTCCCTATCCCTACCCTGTTCAATGTTAGGAAAGCCTAAATGCACATCGGAAGCAAAATATATTTTTTTTCTATCGCTCACGTTTTAGTTTTTTGCTTGTTGTAAAAAAAGTTCCTCTAATTTTTTCGTCAGATTTTCATCATATAAATTCCGAGCTATAATTTTACCGTCTTTATCCAGCAAGAAGTTTGCAGGAATCTGTGTTATTTTATATGCTTTAGCTGTTTTACTATCCATATATTTTAGTTCGCTAACTTGATATTTCCACCAAAGGTGGTCTTCGCGTATAGAATTTTTCCAATTGGCTTTATCATACTCCAAAGCAACCTGATAAACCTCAAATCCGTAACGCCTAAACCTATTGTAGCATTTTCGGATATTCTTATTCTCTTGCCTACACGGACGACACCAACTACCCCAAAAATCAACCAATACATATTTACCTCGCAAAGCAGATAATTTTAATGTGTCGCCATAAGGGTTGGGCAAACTAATTTCAGGAGCAATACTACCATTTTGCAAATAACTTTTCTTACGCTTTAACTTATTATTATGTATGCCTCGTTTAACATAATCACTTAACATAAGCGACACTTTTGCAGTATCGTAGGCATTTGTAAATGCGGTATCTACCATAATAAAATAAGGCATGTCATTCTCCAAAGTAAAGAAGTTCAGTTTATACGTAAGTTTCTGTGCCAAAGCTACATAACTTTCCATTCCCGAAGGATTAGTTTTGATAACTTTTTTTAGATACTGCTTACCTAAATTAAATATTGAGTCGCTACGCTTTCGCGATATTTTTATAATAGTATCAATATCTGCACTTGCTTGATTTCTCATATAAAACGCACTAACAGAATCTAGCTCAACACGTAATTTCTGCAAATATTTTGTGTATTCGCTTATTATTTTTGAAGATTTTGAACCTGCCACATCATAACTACCAACAAAATCATCAGCATTAGCATATATACGAATAAGCTCCTCAGGCATAGGTGTAATTCGGATAGACTGCGAAGGCTCAAAATACAAAATATAATCGGCTGGTTGATTAATAAATTTTGTGTACGAAAATATGCCCTCTTGGTCAACTTTTATTGAATCGACAGGAAAGCCACTTTGTGTCATATCCATTATCTTAATATACTTACCTTGAGCATTACTTATGTTACCTTGCAATACAAAATCTTTAGGCTGACGACTACAAGATAACGATAAAGCCAATACTAATATTAAGGATATTTTTGCAATATTATTGATATTCATATTAATTATTCTATTAGTTTATTTACAAACCTACAAAATAAATAAAAAATTATTAATGTATTAGTCTAAATAATACATAAAAACCAACTAATATTTTAACTTTGCATTTCATTAATGCTTATTTTATCAAAACAACATGATAATTAAAAACATTACAGATTTTAAAACTAATAAGTGGTCAGGTGGCACTACCACAGAGCTATTTATATATCCTAATAATTCTGATTATCAGCTACGCAACTTCATTTTTAGGATAAGTTCAGCTACTGTTGATATTGATAAAAGCACATTCACCAACCTAAACGGTTTTAAAAGGTTTATATCGCCTTTAAGCGGAGAATTAAACATCAGCCACAACAATATAGATTTTAAACCTTTAGCAATAAATGAGATTTACGAATTTGATGGCGGAATAAACACCCTTAGCACAGGTTGTTGCAGAGATTTTAACCTAATGCTAAACAATAACACCAAAGGAGAAATACATAACAAACAATTAGAATGCAATAATTTATTAACAATCAACTTTTTACAGAATGAGATTGTTTGGGTATTTTCATACAACAATATCTGTAATATAAATATAGATTGTAACAATAAACAGCAAAACAATATAAAATTACAAACAATGAACCTTTTTGTTTTTCAGGCAGAACAATCTGACCCACAACAAAATATGATTAATCTATCTACCGATGATAAATCTAATCTGTTTTATGGCAAAGTGCTGATTAACAATAAAAAATAAAAAATATGGCAAAGATATTAGTAATAGACGACGAAAAAAGCATACGCAACACCCTAAAAGATATTTTAGAATACGAGAATTATGAAGTTTTATTAGCTAAAGATGGCAATGAAGGATTAGAGTTTTTAAAGAAGGATACCTACGACTTGGTTCTTTTAGATATTAAAATGCCTGAAATGGACGGATTAGAGGTATTAGAGTTAATCAAGAAAGACTACTCAAACCTACCAATAGTAATGATTTCAGGACATGGAAATATTGACACCGCCGTTACCGCATTAAAAAACGGAGCATATGACTTTATTGAAAAGCCATTAGACTTAAACCGTTTATTAGTAAGTGTACGCAACGGATTAGACCACTCCGAATTGGTTGAAGAAACAAAAACCTTACGCCGAAAAATTAATAAAAAGTACGATATGATAGGCGAATCAAAACCTATATTGGAGATAAAAGAAATGATTACCAAGGTTGCCCCTACCGACGCCAGAATTTTAATAACTGGCGAAAACGGAACAGGTAAAGAGGTGGTTGCCCGATGGATACACGAGCAAAGCCAACGTGCCGACAAACCTTTTGTTGAGGTAAACTGTGCAGCCATTCCGTCAGAACTAATTGAGAGCGAACTATTTGGACACGAAAAAGGAGCTTTTACATCAGCAAACAAACAACGCAAAGGAAAATTTGAACAAGCAAACAACGGAACTATATTCTTAGATGAAATTGGTGATATGAGTTTATCAGCTCAAGCAAAGGTTCTACGTGCCTTGCAAGAGAATAAAATATCGAGAGTGGGTGCCGATAAGGACATAAATATAAATGTTAGGGTTATTGCTGCAACTAATAAAAACCTAGAAACAGAGATTGCCGAAAACCGATTTAGAGAAGATTTATACCATCGATTAAGTGTAATTTTAATAAAAGTACCTACACTTAACGAACGCAAAGAGGACATTCCATTACTAGCCGACCACTTTATAAATATGATATGCGAGGAATATGGAAACCCCAAAATACCAATTGCAAAAAATGCCATTGCCGAGCTACAAAAACAGAATTGGACAGGTAACATTAGGGAGTTCCGCAACGTAATTGAACGCCTACTAATACTTTGCACCAAAGAGATAAAAAAATCGGATGTGGAAAAATTTGCCAGTCCGTTAGGTGGCAATGCTTAACGACTAATGTTTTTTATAAAAACTCCTAATTTATAAAAATTAAATAAGTGCAAATTAAAAGTTAATCCGTTATTAAATAAAAATTGCAATATTCTATTAGATAATAAACAAATAAATTTTATTATAGGAAAGAGAAAATTCTTCTTTATCCTATAATAAAATTTCAACATCTTTACATTTTCTATAAAACAAACATCATAATTTAAGTTTTGTAATATATGTACTAAATTAATTACTGCTTGATTAGTTTTTCTTAAGAATTCCCTATTCAACTCATAATCATTATTTAATATAGGATTATCAACATGTTCTATCTTAATATTTGCTTGTTGCAAACGATATCCAAACAAAGTATCTTCATGTCCATATGTTATTATGGACTCATCAAATTTTATTGCAGAAAAAAGCTCTTTTCTTATTACAAAATTATTTGTTAAAAAAGATTTATTAGGAAATTCTCTACGTTGTTCTGCTGACTTTGTTTCTATTTTTAAACCATACTTCCACCTCAATCTGTACTTTCGTTTAGGTTTAATATTTTTATAAATTCGCCCTCCACATAGAACATTTAAACCATTATTATTCAATAATATATTAATATAATTTTCAATAAATTTATTTGAAATAATAAAGGAATCACAATCTAAGAACAACAAATAAGGATAATCAGAATAATTAAGAAATAAATTCCTTATTTTGGCTCTCCCCACATTTTCATCTAACTGTACATACTTCGTTACCAACCCCTTATTTATACTTCGATAATGTAAATCCGAAGCATCATCGATTAATATAATTTCAATATTATAAGGAATATTTACAATCTGTTCCTGCAATGACTTAACTAAAATAGTTACATCATTATTATAAACAGGAATGCAAATTGAAAGCATACGATGTTAATTTATACCACCTACTCCTTATTTTCCGTTGGTTGAGCCTTTTGCTCTCCACTGTCCTCTTTAGGTTTACGTGGAGTATATTTCCTTTTTGGTGCAGTTTTTTTAGCACCCTCGTCGTCTGAACTACTTTTAGTTGTTGTTTTTGTACGTTTTGTAGCAGTTGTACTTTTTGCCGTTGTTTTAGCATTAGCTCTGCTTGTTGTAGTACGTTTGGTTGTAGTCTTTTTTACAGCTTTTGTTTCTGTAGTGGCATTAGGTTTTGTTCCCTCTGACGAAGATGATTTTGATTTAGTTTCTGATTGATTATCTTTATTTGCCGAAACACTTTTACTCTGAGTACGAGGTTTTGACTTTTGATTTCTTTTATAATTATTGCTACTACGCTGATTATTTTTACTCTTAAGTACCGACGACTTTATTAGGTCAATATCTTCTTTTTGATTGTGCGTATGAACTTTAACCATATTTTTCATTTTAGTCATTCGTACTGAGTTAAATATAGCTAAAACTAATGATAATAAAGCTACTGCCCATAACAAATAATCCGCTGTTTGCATTTCAGCAGCATATAAATTTCCTATTGATAAAATTGTATGTCCTAAAATCATTTTAATATTTTTTTATTTTATTAATATTTTAAACAGATGCATACAAAACACATCTATAAATTATTTTTGATATTTTTTATTAGAATCCGAAAAACAACTTCGCAATTCCAAAATAGATAAACATTCCCATAACGTCATTAGTTGTTGTTATAAAAGGACCTGTTGCTACTGCTGGGTCAATATTAAACTTATTTAACGTAAGGGGTACAATCGTTCCGAACAACGACGCAAAAATTATAACACTAATAAGTGATAAACTTACAGTTATTGTCAGACTAAACGAACTAACAAACAACAAATTAAATAAAAATAACAATATACTACAAATAATTCCATTAAGTAAAGCTACGGAAAATTCCTTCATAAGTCGCCTTCCTGTTGAGTCTAAACCTAAGGAATCGTTTGCCAAACCTTGCACAATAATTGAACTTGACTGTATCCCCACATTACCACCCATAGCTGCAATAAGCGGAATAAATAAGGCTATTTGCGGAAACTTACCCAAATCGTGTTCAAATATACCGATAATCATAGCTCCGAAAACACCGCCTACTAAACCAATTATAAGCCAAGGAATACGAGCTTTTGTTAACTGAAAAACAGTATCGGTAGCCTCAACATCGCTACTAATACCAGATGCCATTTGATAATCTCGCTCCGCCTCTTCCCTTATAAAATCAACAACATCATCAATTATGATACGCCCTTGTAATCTACCAATACTATCAATAACAGGTATTGCTACTAAATCGTATTTATCCATAACATTAGCAACATCTTCAGCTGGGTCATCAACTTTTACTGATATTATATGGTCATCACAAATATTTTTAACCTTTGCATTGCCGCCTGATACAATTAGTTGTTTCAAGGGTAATGTACCAACAAGCATATTATCGTCATTAACAACATATACAAAGAATATTTCATCAACATCTTCGGCTTGGGTGCGAATTTCATTTATACAAGCTGTTACGGTTAAATTTTCGTTTACCGCTATCAGCTCTTTTGCCATCAATCCTCCAGCAGTATCCTCGTCGTACGACAAAAGGTCAACAATATCACCTGCTTGTTCAATATCTTTGATGTGCGAAAGTACTTCATCTTGCTTATCATCGGGTAGTTCACGAATAATATCAGCAGCATCGTCCGACTCCATATTGCCGATAAATTTTTCAGCAATATCCTTACTCGATAAGTTTTCAAGAAATTCCTTACGCACATCCTCCTCAAGCTCTACCAACACATCAATAGCCATATCTTTTTCAAGAAGAAGATATAAGCGTCTTACTATTTTTACATCTAACTCATTAAATATTTCAGCAATATCGGCAGGGTGCAAATCTTTTGTGAGCTTAATAATTTCTTTTTTATTCTTCTGCTCTAAAGCACTTTGCAGTTCGGCTAAATATTCTCTGGTTAATTCAAAACGCATACTTACTGATTTTGAGTGTTTAATAGATTTTCAACTTCGTTAGTTAAAACAAAAAATTCTTGAACAGATAATTGTTCAGGTCGTTTTTTAAATATTTCATTTTCAGGCTTAACCGATAACAAAATACTTTTTAAACTGTTTGACAAAACTTTTCGTCGTTGATTAAATGATGTTTTTACAACTCTGAAAAAAAGCTTCTCGTTACAAGGGATTGTTAGGTTTTGTTTTCGCGTTAAGCGGATTACTGCAGATTTTACTTTTGGCGGTGGCGAAAAGACATTTTCATTTACAGTAAACAGATATTCAACATCATAATAAGCTTGTAACAAGACACTTAATATGCCATAAGTTTTTGAGCCACTTGATGCCGAAACACGCTGAGCCACTTCTTTCTGAAACATACCTACCACTTGTGGTATCTGCTCTTTGTTGTCTAAAACCTTAAACAAAATTTGACTGGATATGTTGTACGGAAAGTTACCTATTAATGAAAATGGTTGGGTAAAATAATCGGATAAGTTTAATTTTAAAAAGTCGTATTCAATTATTTTACCTTGCAATTGAGGATAATATTTATTCAAATAAACTACCGACTCTGTATCTAACTCCACTACATTAACATCGTATGCTGAGTTTTGAACTAAGAACTTGGTAAGTACCCCCATTCCTGCACCTATCTCCAGAATAATATTAGGTGCGTCTTCCGACAAGCTATCAACAATACGCTTTGCTATATTGTCATCTGTTAAAAAATGTTGTCCTAAATATTTTTTTGCCTTTACTTTATCCATATCAAGCCAACAAAATAACAATATTTTTTTCTATTATTATTGAATATAGTATAAAAAGTGCCACTTAAGGATAAAAAAATATGTGCCATAAAGTAAATTTATGACACATATTATAATTTAAGTTAAAATATAAAAGTTTAATTGTTACCTTTTATAAGATTTACAGTATCAGTAGCAATAACCCTTTCCTCATTAGTTGGATATATCATTACTTTTACTTTTGAATTTGGCTTACTTATAGTTTTAACCTTTCCTCTTACACCATCATTTGCTTCATTATCAAACTCTAAACCTAAATATTCCATATTCTCACAAACCAACTGACGTGTTTCAGGACCATTCTCTCCTACACCTCCAGTAAACACTATCAAATCAACACCTCCCATTTCGGCAGCATACGCACCAACATAGTGTCTGATACGCTGATGATAAACCTCTAATGCTACTTCCGCTCTTTCTTCATGTTTTTTCCAGCCAGCCTCTTCTACATCTCGCATATCCGAAGATACTCCAGACAATCCTAACACACCACTTTTCTTGTTCATAACATCATTTATCTGATGTATGTCTAAGTTTTCTTTTTCCATTAAGAATAACAACGCTCCTAAGTCAATATTACCTACACGAGTTCCCATTACTAAACCCTCAACAGGAGTAAATCCCATTGATGTATCATACGATTTTCCGTCTTTTATTGCAGTAATTGACGCTCCGTTACCCAAGTGGCAAGTAATTATTTTTGAATTATTAAAATCAAGTCCACACTCCTTACAAGCCTGTTTCGATACATATTTATGACTTGTTCCGTGGAATCCATATCTACGTATTTTGTACTTATCGTAATACTCGTAAGGGATTGCATACAAATACGACTTTGCTGGCATTGTTTGGTGGAATGAAGTATCAAATACTGCTGCTTGTGGTACATTTGGCAATAATTCCTCCATAGCTTTAATTCCAGCTAAGTTTGCTGGATTATGCAATGGTGCTAAATCGCTAACATCTTGTATTTTTTGCTTAACCTCTGGTGTTATTATCACACTTTGAGTAAATGCCTCACCTCCGTGAGTTACACGATGTCCTACTGCCTCAATTTCATGTACATCATTTATAACCCCGTGTTCCTTATCAGTTAAAGCCTTCAATATCAGATTTATACCAACAACATGATTAGGTATATCTTCTGTTATTTTATACTTTTCAGCACCCTCAGTTTGAGGTTTGTGTGTCAATATTCCGTCGTTTAACCCTATACGCTCAACTAAGCCTAATGCTTTTACATTTGGGTTTTCAACATTGTCCATATCCATAAGTTGATACTTAATTGATGAACTTCCACAGTTTAATACTAATACTATCATTTGTTATTATTTTTTTTATTATAAATTTAAGATTCTTGAAAAAAACGCATAAAAGTATTAATAATAAACTAATATTTCAAACACATTTTATTTTTTTTAGCTTATTTAAAATGGAAGACTGAAACACAAATATTTTAATGTTTTATGATACAAACAACTAACTCTTTTTTATAAAAAAAGTCAGAAGACAGAAGTGTAGATTTTTATTTTTACATATAAAAACCTACAACTTCATTACTTCCAACCACTAACAATAAATATTAATTATCAAAAACAATATTACCTTCAACCACTTTAACCACAACATCCGATTGCGGACTTATACTGCCTTTAATTATCTCTTTTGACAATTCATTAAGTATCTTACGCTGAATAAAACGCTTTATTGGTCGAGCCCCAAAATTAGGGTCGTAAGCATTATCGGCAATATGTTTTTTTACCTCATCAGCAAATTTCAGATTTATATTATTAACCTTTAATCGTTTAGCTATAATATTAAGTTGCAGGTCAACTATTTGCTCAATTTCCGATAAAGATAAAGGTGTAAATGTTATTACCTCATCAATTCGGTTCAAGAACTCAGGTTTTAAACTTTGTTTCAGCAAATCAAATACTTTTTCATTCATCTGCTCAATTAAATCTTCACGATTGTCGTTATTCAAGTCCTTCATCTGCTCCTGAATTAACTGCGACCCCATATTTGACGTCATTATGATTATGGTATTCTTAAAATTAACCACGCGTCCTTTATTATCAGTTAACCTACCATCGTCTAACACTTGCAATAATATATTAAATACATCGGGATGAGTTTTTTCTATTTCATCTAACAAAACAACCGAATACGGTTTTCGTCTAACAGCTTCCGACAATTGCCCTCCCTCATCATAACCAACATACCCCGGAGGTGCACCTATCAACCTTGATACCGAATGTTTTTCTTGATATTCCGACATATCTATCCTTGTTATTTGCTGGTCGTTATCGAACAAAAACTCAGCTAAAGCCTTTGCTAGTTCTGTTTTTCCAACTCCTGTTGAACCTAAAAAGATAAACGAACCTATTGGGCGATTAGCATCTTGCAATCCAGCTCTATTACGCCTTACTGCATCGGCAATGGCAGTTATTGCCTCATCTTGCCCAACCACTCGCTTGTGTATTTCCTGTTCCAAATTTAACAACTTTTCTTGCTCCGACTTCATCATTTTATTTACAGGAATTTTTGTCCATTTAGCTATAACATTTGCAATATCCTCAGCAGTTATCTCCTCTTGTATCATTGGTTTTTCACCCTGAATATCAACCAATTTCTGTTTTAACTGCTCAATTTTTTCTTCGGCTTGTTTAATTTTACCATAGCGAATTTCAGCCACCCTACCATAATCTCCATCTTTTTCAGCTCGTTCGGCTTCAAACTTAAAATCCTCAACATCTTGCTTTTGCTTTTGCAAATTATCAATAACACTCTTTTCAGTTTGCCACTTAGCTTTTCGCGACTTTAATTCTTCGGTAAGTTCAGATATTTGCTCCGCTATTACTGACAATTTATTTTTATTACCCTCACGTTTTAAAGCCTCTCTCTCTATTTCTAGATGCTTTATATTACGCTCTAACTCGTCAATATCCTCAGGTAAAGAATTCATTTCCAAGCGTAATTTAGAGGCAGCCTCATCAATCAAATCAATTGCTTTATCAGGCAAAAATCTATCAGAGATATATCGACTAGACAGCTCAACCGCAGCAATTATCGCCTCATCTTTTATTCGTATTTTATGATGATTTTCATACCGTTCTTTCAATCCTCTTAAAATAGACACAGCACTAAGTTCATCAGGCTCATCTACCATCACCTTCTGAAACCTACGCTCCAAAGCCTTATCCGATTCAAAGTATTTTTGATACTCATTTAATGTTGTTGCCCCAATAGCCCTAAGCTCACCTCTTGCCAAGGCTGGTTTTAATATATTTGCCGCATCCATAGCCCCTTCACCCTTTCCTGCTCCAACTAAGGTATGAATTTCATCTATAAACAAGATATAATCACCATCAGATTCCGTAACTTCCTTAACTACAGCTTTTAAACGTTCCTCAAACTCACCTTTATACTTTGCCCCAGCTATTAAAGCCCCCATATCTAAAGAGAATATGATTTTAGAACTTAAATTTTCTGGAATATCCCCACTAACAATACGATGAGCTATTCCCTCAGCTATAGCTGTTTTACCCACTCCCGGTTCACCCAAAATGATAGGATTATTCTTAGTTCGCCTACTTAATATTTGCAGTATTCTACGGATTTCCTCATCTCTACCAATAACAGGGTCTAATTTATTTTTACTAGCCAAATCATTCAGATTAAGAGCATATTTACCCAAAGCATTCATAGTATTTTCAGCTGATTGACTATTATTAGACATCCCCTTCTTTAATTCGCCAATAACCTTATCAAGCGATTTAGCACTCATTCCTAAGTCCTGCAAATATTTAGCTACGTCATCATTAGCCGACAACAAACCTTGCCAAAGGTGTTCTATTGCAACATATTTATCCTTATTTTCTGATGCTTTTTTCTGTGCAAACATTAATGTTTTATTTGCTTTTGCCGACAAATATATATCTGCACCTGTAACCTTAGGATACGATTTGATTATACTTTCAACGGTTTGCTGTACATTCGCACGCGATATGCTATGTTTTTCAAGAATAAATGAACAGATATCACTATCATCTTGCAACAACGACTGCAAAATATGACCATTTTCTATCATTTGATTATCATTAGCCATTGTTAGCTGCGATGCTCGTTCTAAAACTTCTTGACTTTTTATTGTAAAATTATTAAGATTCATCACCATAAAATTTAAATTGTTAATAATTTGTTAGTTTCTTGTTAATATCATGTTAATTAACTGTTAAAAATCATTTAATAACAACTAACAACTAACAAGTTATCAATTTATTTGCCAAATAAACATTATGTGTCAATAAGTCATATTTTAACTAAAATATAATGACAAATAGTCATTAATAGAGTTACTTTTTAACATTTGTATAAAAAAAGACATCTTTTTGTTGTTCATATTATAAAAAAATATATCTTTGCATTTCATCAAAAGCTTAATTGATTGAATTTTAATTAAATAAAAGCTATTGAATTATAATTATAGGAGTCTGTAAAATACACAAACAGCCTCATTTACAATTATTATTGTAATAAAATAAATATGAAGTATAAATATATATTAGATAAAGACAACTTGGTATATAGAAAAGTACCAATAACCTTTAAATCTAAATTAAACGAACATAAATATAAAATTATAATTGGAGCTACTTTAGGAATAGCTTTAATAATTATGTTCTTTGCAAATACTTTACCCTCTCCCGAATTACAATTACTAAACCATAAAGAGGCTAAACTAATAGCTCAAATAGATTATATCAACCAACGATTTGATACCATAAACAACTTCTTATTAGATGTACAGGATAGAGATGAACACTTTTATAGAGTAGTTTCAAAATCAGCTCCTATATCTGACCAAATACGTAAACAAGGATTTGGTGGTATTAATTCATACAAAAATTTAGAAGATTTTAAATCCGCTAACTTGCTAATAAACAGCAATAAACGTAGCGACATTCTTATAAAGCAACTACATTTTCAAAAAAAATCATTAGATAATTTATATGTATCGGTATCAAATCTTCATGATAGCATATTAGCAATACCGGGCATTTATCCTATATCACCATACGAATACCACCGCATTTCATCTCCATTTGGATATAGAGCTGACCCAATGTCTGGAAGAAGAAAATTACATGCAGGTATTGATTTTGCTGCAAGAGAAGGTATTCCTATTTACGCTACAGGCGACGGCGTTGTGGAACAAACAAAACACTCAAATGTTGGATATGGGAATAGAATTAAAATAAATCACGGATTTGGATACCAAACCATCTACGCCCATTTAAGTAAGATTTTTGTTTACGAAGGCGAACATATAAAGAGAGGACAACAAATAGGGACTGTTGGGAACACTGGAAAATCAACTGGCCCACACTTACACTATGAGGTAATTGTAAACAAAAAGAAGATAAATCCGAAACACTTTTATATAAACGATTTATCAAAAGAAGAGTTTAATTTAGTAACTACAAAATACTAAATAAAAACTTATTAAATCTCTTTATTCTACTAATAAATAAAGATAAAATTAAAGGGCAATATCTTTTAACTTTTCAGACTTTGACAATTGTAGTAATGCCGACTTTAAATGAGGAATGTCAATACCCAAGTTAATTTTATTTAATAAATATTCAATATTATTAATTGCATAAGGGATACTTTGTAAAAAATGTTTTTTACGCTCAAAAAAACCACGAAATCCAAATGCCCCCATAGCTTGCAATATCCTAATTAAAACATAACCATAATATTTTTGAGTAAAAACATCAGCATCCACATGCTTATATTTTTTCAATTCTATTATATAATATTGTAATAATTCGTCGCGTACTGACTGAGGTAAATTTGCTTTAGCATCATATAATAATGACGCCACATCGTACTGCAAAGCTCCCCTACGCCCGCCTTGATAATCAATAAAATAAATTTGACCATCTACCAACATTATATTCCTCGACTGAAAATCACGAAACAAAAAGTAATTTGTATCTTCGTCTAACAAGAAATTTATTAATGTATTAAAATCATTTTCAAGAAGTTGCTCATGAAATGGAATATCTGCCAATTTTAGAAAATAATACTTAAAATAGTTTAAATCCCATTGTATACTCTGCCTATCAAATGCCGAACGCGGATAACATAACGAATAATCTATTTTATTCGCTGCATTAATTTGCATATCAATAAGCCCTTGTAATACTTTTTTATAAAGGTTTATTAACTCCTCATCAAAACCACCTTTTTGCTCTACATAATTAAATAATGTTAAATCGCCTAAATCCTGTTGCAGATAAACATTATTTTCAATATCGGTAGCATATATTTCAGGCACATTAACATTACTCTGTTTTAGCTTTTTACTAAAATCTAAGAACGCAATATTTTCAGTTTTATCGGTACTAAAAACACCTATGGCTGTTTTTGTCGTACCTATAATTCTGTAATACAACCTATTTGAGCCTGACTCTGGGAGTTGTTCAACAGACAAGACATCTTCATCTGCCCATTGTACAAAAAGATTTCTTAATTTTAAATTGTGCATTTTTTAAAAGAAGTAACCTACACTTACTAAAAATTGATTTTGTCTTTGGTCGGTATTATATTCTTTATCACCAATTTTAACACTGTCAGTTAATTTACTAATACCAAACTGGTAACGTGCATCAATGGTTACTTTCTTTAAGATGTCAATTCCCGCACCTATCTGCATACCAAACGTTGCTTTGTTTGACACTGAAGTATAATCATCTACAAGCTCCTGAACTTGTTTTTTAGCATCGGTTTTTGAGCTAACATTAAATGTTGCAACTGGCCCCAAAGCAACATGTGCAAACGCAAATTTCATTCCTACCAAAACAGGAACATCTATCACATTATATTTAACATTAACTAATTCATCAATGTTATTTGATACCGATTCTTTAATATCTATTGAAGAATTAACTGCTGAAAATAATAGTTCGGGCTGAATAAATACCGAAAGTACTTTTATTCGTGCCATTGCCCCAAAATGAAAACCTAACTTAGTTTCTGCTGGTGTAACTTTTACAGTTGACAAATCAACTTTATCTGCATTAAGAACATTTGCCTCAAATCCACTAAACTTTAATTTTGCTCCGTTTACACCTCCCTTTAATCCAAAACTAAAAAACTGTGCTTGAGATACTAATGAACAAGATAATACTACTGCTATACTAACTAATATTTTTTTCATTTTTTTAATATTTATGACCACTAAAGTATTGAAATAAATTTAATCATTACAAATTTTAACTCTTACCTCTGATATGGTCGGATTTATTTTTTACTTATTTAACTAATGCAAATATATAAAATTTTCATAAAATTTAAGATGCCGATGATTATTTATGTAATGTTTAATAATATTTTAAAATATAAAATAAAATTCAGTTTCTATTTATTTGATTTATATAAGGTAAAATGTACTTTTGCAATAAAACAGACCTTACCAGAGAGGATTATTTGAAATAACAATACAACTTAACTAAAGTTTAATTCACTCTGGAACTTGGTCATAAATATTAAACAGACCTTGTCTGTGAGAATTATTTGAGATAAAAATACAACTTAATTAAAGGTAAACTCACTCTGAAGCTTGGTCATAAATAATTAAACAGATGAATAAATTTCAATTCTTATTAGAGCAATTTGCCGATATTAAAATAATGCGTTATCAAGTACCTGAATTTGAAACGCTTAGTTTAAAACAAAAGACATTACTTTACTATTTAAGCGAGGCCGCCACTTGCGGTAGAGATATTATTTTTGACCAATTTTACAAGCATAATTTAACTATTCGCCGAACAAATGAGGCTATAATAAATAGCTATTCAGGTGATAAAAATACCGATGAATATAAGCAATTTTTAACTTATGCTAAGCGTGTATGGTTTTCTAATGGTATCCATCATCATTACTCGGCAGATAAATTTTTCCCAGAAGTTAGCGATAGTTTCTTTGCTAAATTAATTGAAAATTCTGATGAAAAATTATTACCATTATTGCCAAATGAAACAAAAACAGATTTGGCTAAGCGTATTATTCCTATAATCTTTAACAAAGATTTAGATAATAAACGTATTGTACTTGACAGCAAACAGGACATTATTCAAAACTCTGCAAATAATTTTTACGAAAACCTTACACAACAAGAAGTTGAGGAGTTTAACAACTCATTTATTCAAGAAGATAAAGACAGACCTATTGCTTTTGGTTTAAACAGTAAATTGGTAAAAGAAAATGGGAAAATTACCGAGAAAAAATACTCTACTAATGGATTGTATGGCAATGCAATAAAACAAATTGTAAGCAACCTACAAAAAGCCAAGCAATATGCTGAAAACGATAAACAAAAAGAATGTATCAACTTATTGATAAAATACTATGAAACAGGGGATTTAAAAGTTTGGGACGAATATAATATTGCTTGGTTACAAGACCAAGAGTCGGAAGTAGATTTTGTAAACGGATTTGTTGAGGTTTATGGCGACCCGCTAGGAATGAAAGCTACTTGGGAATCGTTAATTAACTTTAAAAACAAGGAGGCGACTAAACGCACCGAAATTATAAGCTCAAACGCACAATGGTTTGAGAACAATGCTCCTACTGACCCTCGTTTTAAAAAGTCAAAAGTAAAAGGCGTAAGTGCAAAAGTTATTACTGCGGTTCAGCTTGGTGGCGATTGCTACCCATCAACACCAATTGGAATTAATTTACCTAATGCTGATTGGATACGTAAGGAATACGGTTCAAAATCGGTAACCATTGACAATATAACTTACGCCTACGACAAGGCTGCGGAAGGAAATGGTTTTATGGCTGAGTTTTTTGCATCGGAGGAAGAAATTGAATTATCTAAAAAATATGGCTCATTAGCAAGTAGCCTACATACCGATTTGCATGAATGTTTAGGACATGGTTCAGGTCAATTACTACCCGACACCAATCCTGATGCTTTGAAGAACTACTCATCGGCATTGGAAGAGGCTCGTGCCGATTTATTCGCACTTTATTATATGCCTGATAAAAAATTGCAGGAATTAGGACTTGTTGACTCTCCTGATGTAGCAAAAACAGAATATAACTCATACATTCGCAACGGATACATGACACAACTTATTCGTATTGAACCAAATAAGAATATTGAACAAGCTCATATGCGTAATCGTCAGCTAATTGCCCGTTGGAGTTACGACTTAGGAAAAGCGGACAATGTAATAAGTATTGACAAACGCAATAACAAAACGTTTATACAGATAAACAATTATGATAAGTTACGCGACATATTTGGCAAGATGTTAGCTGAAATTCAGCGAATTAAGTCAGAAGGAGATTACGAAGCTGGTAAAAACCTTATAGAAACATATGCTGTAAAAGTGGATAAGGAATTACATGCGGAAATGTTAGAAAGATACAAGAAACTAAATATTGCACCTTACGGAGGTTTTGTTAACCCTGTACTTAAACCTATTTTTACAGATAACAAAATAAGTGATATTGAAATATCATACACCGAAACTTATACCGAGCAAATGTTACGTTATTCTAAGGAATATTCGTTTTTACCTGATTATAATTAAATTAGTACCTTTACAAGAATTACAATATACAGAAAGGGCTGAATAAAACTTTATTCAGCCCTTTTTTATATCTTAAATTCAGTATTACCAAATCTTAGCTCTGTCCTCTTCTTTAATATACATGTAATCAGTTTCTTTTACATTAAATGCTTCATGAAACTCTGGTATATTTCTTAAAGGTCCTATAACTCTGTACTTTCCTAATGAGTGAACGTCCTCTTGTGTACGACGTAGTATCTCTTTATCTCTTATATTTTGAGCCCAAAGTGTAGCATAAGCTATAAAGAATCTTTGAGCTGGAGTAAAGTTATCTATTTTTTCTTGCTTTTTCCACTCCTCGGTTTTGGTTAATGCTGTATAAGCAATATTTAAACCTCCAAAGTCAGCGATATTCTCGCCAAGAGTATATTTTCCATTAGCATGTACTGTATCTAAAACTACAAAACTATCAAATTGCTTAACCAACACATCTGCTTTAGCTATAAAACGTTTACTATCCTCTTCTGTCCACCAAGTATTTAGGTTTCCGTCCTTGTCGTATAAACGTCCTTTATCGTCAAATCCGTGAGTCATTTCATGACCTATAACAACACCAATTGCTCCGTAATTAACAGCATCGTCACCTTTTGCATAAAAGAATGGTGGCTGTAATATTCCTGCTGGGAATACTATCTCATTTTGCAATGGATTGTAATAAGCATTAACCATCTGTGGTGGCATATGCCATTCTGTTTTATCAACAGGCTTATTTATTTTATTTATCATTCTGTCAAACTCAAAACGACTACAACGGAAACGGTTTAATACATAAGCATCGTCTTTTATTACTAATGCATCGTAATTTTTCCATTTGTCAGGATAACCTACTTTTACAGTTATTGCATCTAACTTAGCTTGTGCATTCGCTTTTGTTTGGTCTTCCATCCATTCAAGGTTTGCAATACGCTCACTAAATGCTAATCGTAAGTTAGCTATTAACTCAACCATACGCTCTTTCGATTCTGGTGGGAAATATTTTTTAACATATAATTTTCCGATAGCTTGACTTAAATAGCTATTAACTACTGAGTTTACTCTCTTCCAACGCTCCTTATTTACAGGCGTTCCTTGCATTGTTTTTCCGTAGAAGTTAAAGCTTGCATCAACGAAATTATTTGATAAGTAACTTGCACTAGCATCGATTAAATGCCAACGGAAGAATATTTTCCACTGGTCGATAGTGAATTCACCTAACATTTTACCCATTTCTGCAATAAATTCTGGTTGCGATACTATAATAACTCCTGGATTAGGTAAGTTTAAAGCTTTAAAATATTTATCCCAATCAAATTGAGGACACATTTCTTTTAAACTCTCTAATGTATTTTTGTTGTATGTTTTATGAGGGTCGCGTAACATTAAACGAGACATTGAAACTTTTGCAAAAGCTGTTTCTATTTTAAGTACTTCATCTGCATTTTTTTGTGCTTGTTCATCGTTATCACCTAACATCATAAATATTTGCTTAACATACTCTTGATATTTTGTACGAATATTAACAAATCGCTCAACGTCAGATAAGTAATAATCTTTATCGGGTAAGCTAAGCCCTGATTGGTATAGATATGTTACTACCTCTTGGCTATTTTTTTTGTCAGGTTGAGCATAAATATAAAATGGTGCAGTTATACCATTACGCTGAAAATATAATATCTGCTCTTGTACTTGCTCTAAGTTACTAATTTCATTAATACGCTTAAATTCAGAATCTAAAACTGAAGCACCTTGCTCTTCTATTTTAACAGTATCCATTCCTGTTCTTGTAAAATCAGCAATTTTTTGCTCAATAGTTCCTTCCTGATGCTTTCCTTTTAATATTTCAGCTAAAAGACTTTTTATTTGTTTTTCGTTCTCATCGCCAAGAATATCAAAATTTCCGTATCTACTTTTATCCTCAGGTATAGGGTTGTTTTTTAACCAGTTACCATTTGCATAAAGGTTAAAATCTTCTGCTGGATTTACTGTTAAATCCATTCTGTCCAAATCAATTGGTTTTTGTTCCATTTTTTCTTTTTTAACACAACCTTGTAGTGCAACTAAAAGCACTGCAACAGTTATTAAACAATTAAATTTCCTCATTTATACTTATTTTTAATATTATTAAAACATGCAAATATAAAAACAAATTTGTTAATATATAAAGTGAATTTTAATTATTTTCAAGAATATAAAATATTACTTTTGCAGAAAATATTTTTTTATGGATTCGTATAATTTACCATCGGCACTTTTGGAGAATGTTATTGCTGAATTTACAAAATTACCTGGCATAGGTAAGAAAACAGCTTTACGTTTAGCATTACATCAATTAAATCAGCCACAAGATGATGTTTTAAGGTTTGTTAACGCGGTTAAAGAAATGAAAACCGAAATAAAATTATGTAAACATTGCTATAATATTTCGGAAGATGAGGTGTGTAGTATTTGCAATTCTACTAAGCGAGATAAAACAACCATCTGCGTTGTTGAAAGCATAAAGGAACTTTTGGCAATTGAGGCAACATCGCAATATAATGGAGTATATCACATTTTAGGCGGAAGAATATCGCCTATGGAGGGCATTGCCCCTAATGACTTAAACATAAACGACCTTGAAGAAAGGGTAAAAAACAATACTATTACCGAAATAATTTTAGCCCTTAGCACAAATATGGAGGGCGATACTACTGGGTTCTACATTTATCGCCGATTAAACGAATATAACATACCAATATCAACCTTAGCTCGTGGTGTGGCTATTGGCGATGAGCTGGAATATACCGATGAAATTACATTAGGAAAATCTATTATTAATAGAACTCCTTATAACGGAAAGTAATCCTACAATCCATTATCTTTAAACAATTTAACATACTTTTTATTTGATAATAGATTGTAATAAACCCACTCCTTTATATAGTTCATTGTATCATTTAAGAACAGTACTTTATTTGACAGATAATCGGTTTGGAATTGGTGTATTTTATCTACAAATATCTTGTATTCTTTTACAGCATCTTGTTGTTTCTCATAATTGAATTTAACAAAATAATCTTCTTTTACTCCTAAATGGTACGATGCAAAATCGATAAAACTATTTAAACTCTCCTTTATTTCTTTTTTTGATTTACCTTGTTTTAGGTTACTGTACATAGTATTTAGCAGTACTACTAATTGCTGATGCTGATTATCAATTTCGTCTATACCGAAACTATATTTATCGTTCCACGTGATTAATTCTGCGTCATTCTCCGATAAAGATAATTCCTCTGTTTTTTGAGGCACTACTTTTTTACTCTTTTCGGTTTTTATGTTTGTTGCTAATAACTTTTGGTCATCTTCTTGTAACTTAAGAATTTCTTGTTTATACTCTGCCAATAACTTTTGTTCTTTTTGCAACTCTTCTTCTAAATCAATAAAATTAGCTTCTTTACATTGTCGCTGACTTACATCAAGACTTACTTTTATAACCTTATATGGTAGTTGCGTATTATTGTCAAGTATTGGATAATAGTGCTCTTGCAAACAGATTTGTTTATTATTAATGGTAATTCTTCGCTCTCTATGTTGCTCTATTCCTTGTTGTAAGTTAATCCATAATTTTTTATACTCCTCAGCTTGTTCTTCGGTTAATCCTGAATCTATCATATTCTTTTTACCTACCATTTGCTCTGGTGTAGTGCCAAATAAATCGGCATATTTTTTATTTACTTTTAGTATTGTGCCATTTGTATCATATTCTATTAGAAAAAAAGCCGAACTAAAAGCATCTAACATACCTACCATTTCGTGTTCTTTTTTACGAGCCTCCTCTTGCGTTGCTTGTAGTTCCTCCATATTCTGACGCATCTCTTCCTCTTTTGAGGCTAACTCCTCAGCTTGTTGTTTTGATTTCTGCAACAAAGTTGATGTTTGTTGGTTTACTTTTACTATGGAAATGGTTGCTGCTATACTTTCGGATAATTGTTCTACAAACTTAATTTTATATTCTTCTAACTTATTAAATGATGATAATTCAAGTACTCCAAGCACTACCCCATCTAATAATAACGGAACTAACAATAAAAATTTAGGGTTAGCAGTTCCCATTCCTGAGGTGATATGTATGTAATCCTTAGGAATATCGGTCATGTATATAGTTTTTTTCTCAAAGGCACAGCGTCCTACCAATTCTTTTCCGAATTTAACTATCCTATTTTCAGTTTGTTGTCGATTATATGCTATTGATGATTTTAATTGTAGAACCTTTTCGTCGTTTATTTCCTCAACTATAAATATTGCACCTTGGTTTACCTCCAGATAATTAACTAAACCATTTATACAATTGAAACTTAATTGTGATATGTTTGACAAACTATTTCGCAGAATTTCAGCAAATTGTGCCTGTCCTTTTGTTGCCCAGTTATAACGCTCGTCTTCCTCCTTACGCTTTTTATCTTCTTCCTTCGATTTTATTAAACTATCCCTCATATTTATTAACGAGTGCCCTAATAAATCCTTATCACTAAGTAGTTTAAATTCCGAATTTAGATTTCCACGTCCTATCTCAGATGCAAAGTTGGCGGTTTTCATCATGCCGTCCATTACCTTATTTACTGAATTTGACATCAGCTCAACCTCGTCGCCTGTATTTATTGATAATTGTTTAATATCCTTTATATCGCCTAACGACATCTTTTTTAATACTTTTGTTGTGCTTTTTAAAGAGTCGCTTATATTTTTTGATATAAATATTATTACAAATGATAGTATAACCAAACCTATTAGTGCTACTAATATTGATATAAAACGTGTATGATAAAAATCGCTTAGAATTACACTTTTAGGGACTATTAAACATAACGACCATGGAGCTTTATAGTCGCCAACCTGTATTGGCGAGGTTACCAATAATTGCTCTGCTCCTTTATCGTCTTTGGTTAATAGAAATGTTTTTTCGCCATCTTTAATATATTGTAATAAATCGGTTGTTTGCTTATGCTTAGATATTTCTTTTAAGTTTTTACCCACATAACTAGCATTAGTATGTCCTACTATAATTCCATCGTTGGAACTTAAAAACACAACTGTATTATCAAAAGGTTTTATTTTTTGTATCATCTCTTGCAACTTATCTACAACTATATCGAACCCCACCAAGCCTCGGTATTTATCATCTTTTAACATCACCGCTATCAAACTTGTCATAAAATGCATAGCCTCCCCTTCCTCAACATGCTCGTCCCAATAGGGTTCCTGCATCATATTTTTCTCTTGCGACTTTAAAAAAGCATACACACCCTTATCGCCATCTAAACTACGTGTTGCTGTATAGTGTTTTATTTCATCGCCTTGCCTAAATACTGAATAACAAAACCGTCCGAAATCTTTATTCCATGTTGTATCAAAATACTGTAACTCCCAGCTATCCCATAATTTATATACATCGGTATTACTTTTAAATACTTCGTAATACATATCCAAGAATAATTTTTTCCACTGACTCTCAGGCATATCATCATAAACCTTAAATGCTGATGCTAAAGTTTTTACAATCTCCATTTTGTCGGCAAAATCTTTTTGTATTTCTAAGGCTTGTTTGTCGGCAACTTGTATTAATAGTTTTTTTGCATCGGAATATGCTTGTTGCTTTGATTTTATAGATATATAACCTACCGTTACTGCAAATACTACAATAGTTACTGATAGTATTTGTAATAACATTTTAGAATTTATATTTAGCTTTAGTTTCATATTCTTGGTATTTTTCTGATGTATTATGTTATTCTATATCTTTCAATTTAATATTTGATGATAATCCCTTAAGGTTCTCATTAAATTCTAGCATTACTTTGTCAATGGTTTCTATTACTTTACCATCGGCATTACCTTTAAATTCAATACCCTTACTACCTATTTTATTTAACACAAAAAAGATAGTATATCTATCAATATCGCTGGCTGGCATAAAGGCGGTTGCCATATCATCTATTTGTGTTTCGGCAATAACTCCGCATTCAATAAGGTTCTGTAACAGATAATTAACAACCTTTAAGGGTATGTTTAACTCTTCGGATATTTGCAAACTTGTTGGTGGTGTTTCTGCATTTTTAAAATACTTAACAATGCAATGAGTTATATAAACAGACAACAGTTGTTTTGAGGATAAACTAATATTTTTTAAGTCGTGCTCATATTCATATTTACTTTGGTTTTGTATTGAGAATGATATTTCTGCACCAAACAGTACAATTAACCAACTCCAATTTAACCATACCATAAATAATGGTAAGGCTGCAAATCCTGCGTAAATAGTATTGTATCGCGAAAAGCCTATCTGAAAATGGAAATATCCCCATTGAAGTACCTGAAACATACTTCCTGCAATAATACCTGCTATTAATGCCGAACCAAATTTAACCTTTGTATTTGGCATAACTATATAAACAAGGGTAAATAAAAGCCATATTAAAACATAAGGTATTATTTTTATTAGAAATGATATAAATGGACCTACATAGCCTATTATTGAACTATCTTCCATTACTACATTTAGCATTTTAATTATGGTTACTTGTGCACTACTTGATAGTATAAATAAAATTGGTGCAAATATCATCATTGATATATAATCGCTAAATTTACGGAAGAACGAACGTGATTTTTTTATCTGCCAAATATCGTTAAACGATTGCTCGATATTTCCTAACACTTTAATAACTGTCCATAAAAGCACTACTAAGCCTATTCCTATTATCCAACCGCCATTAACCGACTCCAGCATACTATTTGCAAATTTCATTATCCATGCAGATATTTCTTGCTGATTTTTAAAATTTTCAAATACTACATCTTCTAATTTTTTATCTAAACCAAAGCCCTTGGCAAACCCAAAAACTAATGCCATTACAGGAACTACCGACAATAATGAAAAATACGTTAATGATGCTGACCGTAAATTAACCTTATCCTCAATAAATCCGCGATAGGCAAGAATTATTGTACGTACTATTTTTACTACAAATTGCTTATATTTAGGCAAATGCCATGTATCAATATTCCACAAATCGGAAACCACATAGCGTTTTACTGTGCTAATTATCTTTTTTACGTCTATTTTCTTCTTTTTCATAATGCTATTTTTACTATAAACCATTCTGTTTAAATAGTTTAACATAGTCGGTATTTGTTACAACATTAACAAATATCCATTGTTTGATATCTTCTATAATATCATCTAAAAATTTAATCTTATTCGCCGAATAATCCTTATTAAACTGATTTATTTTTTGCAAGAATAATTTATGTTCAGTTGCACATTCATCGGCTTTAGCATAACTAAATTGCTTGTAATAAGTTTCCTGTTGTTGCAGATACGTAGTAATAACATTAATAAATTCGGTTAAACTTGCCTTTATTTCGGCTTTAGCTTTACCTTGCTTAAAATTAGCATACACAACATTTAATAACTGTACTATCTGCTTATGCTGTTCATCAATAGACTTTATTCCAATAGCAAATTGATTATCCCAACTAATAAGTTCATTCTCATTTATTACAGCAGTACTTTGCTCTTCTTCATCATTAGTTTTTTGTTGTATCTTTTTATTTATAAGCATCATATTTCTATGCTTTTCTTTTAGATGTGCTATTTCATCTTGACAAAGTTGTATTTGCTTTCGCTCATCTTCTATCTGTTGCTTTATTTTAAAATTATCTTGGCTATGAGTTTTCTGCTTTGTTATGTCATAGCTTATTTGTATAATTTTATAAGGAGCATTACTCTCACTATCAAGAATAGGATAATAATATTCTTGCAAATACATAGTTTTATTGTCGATAGAGATAATACTTTCAACACTTTGCTGTTGCCCTTTGGTTAAATTACTCCACAACTGACTGTAAATATGTTCATTAGTTTCATTTATTTTGTAGCCCAACAACTTTTGCTTACTTCCAACAATTTGGTCTGGAGTTTTTCCGTATAGTTTAGCAAAACTATCGCTTATTTTTATTATTCGTTTATTCATATCGTATTCAACAATATAAAAGGCTGAACTAATTGCCGATAACACATCCATCATCTCACTTTCCCTACGCCTTGCCTCTTCTTGTGTCGATTGTAGCTCTTCCATATTCTGACGCATCTCCTCCTCTTGTGAGGCTAATTCTTGCGATTGTTGTTTCGATTTCTCTAATAATTGTGCCGTTTTATAATTTACCTTTATAGTTGATATTGTTGACGCTATACTTTCAGCCAAACGCTCTACAAATTTTATTCTATAATCCTCTATATTATTAAATGAAGCTAACTCAATAACACCTAACACCTCCTCGTTTAAAACTAACGGAACTATCAATATTACCTTAGGGTTATCAGTACCCATACCCGATTGTATATTTATGTACTCATTAGGCAGGTTATTAATGTAAATAGTTTTTTGCTCTAATGCCGACCTACCAACCAATTCCTTACCTAAAGGAACAACCTTTTTAATTGTTTTTTTTCTGCCATAAGCCAATGCTGATTTTAAAACCAATACCTTTTCGGAGTTTTTCTCTTCCATTACAAATATTGCCCCTTGATTTACCTCCATATACTCAACCAATTTGCTAATAACATTCATACTTAGCACGTCTATCTTTTCGGAACTATTTCGCAGAATTTCAGCAAATTTAGCTTGACCATCGGTAGCCCAATTATATTTAAAGTCTTCTGTTTTTCGTTTATTCTCCTCATTATCGGCAACTTTTAAACTTTGTCGCATATTTAGCAATGAGTTACCTAGTAAGTCCCTATCACTTAACGGAATAAAATCATAATCTAAATTTCCCTTACCTATCTCCGAAGCAAATTTAGCTGTGGTTAATAAACCGTCAATAACCTGATTGGTTGAGTTTGCCATATCCTCAACCTCATCGCCTGTATGTACCGATAATTTTTGTAATTCTTTAACATCGCCTAAGGACATTTTTTGCAACACTGATGTTGTTTGAATTAATGACTTACCTATACGACTTGCTGTTAATACTATAACTAACGATAATAAAAACAAACCTATAAAGGCTATTATTATTGACACCAATCGGGTTTTATAGAACTCTTGCAAAATAACTTTTTTAGGAACCATTAAGCATAACGACCATGGCGATATGTAATCTCCTATCTGTATCGGGTTTAACAGCAATACATTATCATCACCTGTTTTACCCTTTACTTGCAAACACACCTTTTTGCCTTTTGCTATATACTTTTTCAGATTATAATTTTGATTATTATACTCTTCAATTTCTGATATATTTTTACCTAAATAATCTATATTTGTATGTCCTACAATAACTCCTAAATTAGAACTCAAAAATACAGTAGTATGCTCAAACGGATGAATATCCTCAACTAATTTCTGAAGTTTATCTATAATAATATCTAAACCTATTACTCCAATATATTGTTTATTTTTAATAACAGGAGCCTCAATACTTGTCATCAAACATTTTTTACCGTCAGCCACATTGTCGTCCCAGTAAGGCTCCTCTAACATTGTTTGTGCTGTATTTTTTATAAAAGCATAAGCTTCTGAATCTCCATCTAAACTACGTAATTCTAAATCATGGTATATCTTATTATCTTTTTCGAAAACCATTACAGTATATCGTCCTGTTTCCTGCGTCCATAAAGTATCAATCATATTAAATTCCCAACTATCCCATAACTGATAAATATCAGGATTATTTTTAAAAACCTCATCATACATCTTTAAAAATAGGTTCTGCCATTCCTCATTGGGCATCTGGTCATAAACAGTAAATGCCTCCGATAAAGTTTTTACCACCTCTAACTTTGCTGAAAAATCTTTCTTTATAGTTAAAGCCTTTGTATCTGCTACTTCAATCAATAATTTTTTAGCATCTAAGTACGCTCTTTCGCTTGTTTTCATTGATATGTAACCTACTACTACAGCAAATACTAATATTGTTGTTGATAATATTGCCAACAACATTTTTGCTTTTATACTTAACTTTATCTTCATTGTATTTCGCTTATATAATAAAATAATCAAAAAAAACTGTAAAATACACCTACCCTTTATGTATAGGTATTTTTTATGCAATTTATATGTAATTTGCAATTTTAATAAAAATTAAGAACATAACAGTTTATTTTAAGCTTAAATTTGCATATTTGCAATCAGCAAAAAAATATTAAAATTTATTAGCATCATACAGGCTTAGCAATAAATCATAATTTATTAAGCTACACCGTAAGTTTAACATTGATTTACAAAGTATTATAAATAAATATGTACACTTAACTTTTACTGATGCCTAATAATTAAAACAAAAAAGAATGGAATATATAAAAATTGTATTAAAATCGGGTAAAGATGCATCGTTACGTCGCTACCACCCTTGGGTATTTAGCGGAGCTATTAAAAAGATATATGGAGGAACACCCAACGAAGGCGACATTGTTTCAGTTTACGACAATAAAGACGAGTTTTTAGGATTAGGTCATTATCAAAACTCATCGATAGCTGTTAGGGTATTCTCGTTTGAAGATGTTGAGATTAACCGTGAGTTCTGGAAACAGAAATTTGAACATGCAATAAAGTATCGCGAACAATTAGGTATAATAAACAACCCTAATACTAATGTGTTTAGGCTTATCCATGCCGAAGGCGATTTTATGCCCGGTTTAATTGCCGATTTTTATAACGGAACAGTTGTACTTCAGTCGCATTCTGTTGGGATGTATTTGTTACGCGAAATGTTTACCGAAATTTTGCAAGAATTATTAGGAGATAAACTAACTGCTGTTTATGATAAAAGCAAAGCAACACTACCCTTTAAAGCCGATATTGAATGCAACGACGAATATCTATTCGGATCAAAAACAAATACAAAAGTTACCGAAAATGGTAACATATTTGATATTGATTGGGAAGCAGGACAAAAAACAGGATTTTTTATCGACCAACGAGAAAACCGCGATTTATTAGCAAAATTCTCAAAGGATAAAAAGGTCTGTAATGTATTCGGCTACACAGGAGGATTCTCAATATATGCCTTACAGGCAGGAGCAACATTAGTTCATTCTGTTGATGCATCAAAATTAGCTATCGACCTATGCAATAACAATGTAGAACTAAACTTTAACAATGCTCCACACAAAGGTTTTGCAAAAGATGCTTTTGACTTTTTTGCTGATGCTCCTGAAAAATACGACGTTATTATTCTTGACCCACCTGCATTTGCTAAACACCAAAAAGTTTTACACAATGCCCTACAAGGCTATAAACGTATTAATCAATGTGCTTTAGAGCAAATAAAAAGTGGAGGAATATTATTCACGTTTTCATGTTCGCAAGCTGTAAGTAAAGAAAATTTTAGAAAATCGGTATTTGCAGCAGCAGCCAATGCAAAACGTAAAGTACGTATTTTACATCAACTAACACAACCTACCGACCACCCTATAAATATATTCCACCCCGAAAGCGAATATCTAAAAGGATTGGTTTTGTATGTGGAGTAAACATGAACGGTAATCTCTAAAATAATAGAATAACATAGCAACACAAAAGTTTACTTTTTTAGAGATTACCTAAATTAATTTTTGTATTTTTGATGAGGTTAAACAAAAAAACATAATCATCATGTGGCAAAAATATCAAAATTACTTCTTAAAATATTTAAATAATTCAAAATATAGTGAAAAAGATGGTTTGCCATATTTAAGAGACAAGCTTTTTATTTTAACAATTATAATAACTTTTCCTTTAAGCATTGTAGTATATCTTCCGAGTTTAGTTTTTTTACTTAGTATAAATGCCTATACATCCGCTATTATGGATGTTATATCATTAATAATTTTTTCAATTATTTTGTTCTATAAAAAGATGAGCATTTCAACAAGGAAATTACTATTCTTATTTGACTTTTATATGTTAGCTGTTGGTCTTACTTTATTGCTTGGCAGTAGAGGTGCTGGATTTGTAATATTTTTCGGCATATCGATATTATGTACTTTGCTAATAAATAAAAAGGCAGGATTAATATCGGTATTAGTAACAGCCATAACACTCTTTTTCCCGTTATTAGGTTTTTTATTACCAATAGAACAACTAATTATTTTTCAAGAATATAATAAAGCAGAATGGTTTATTATCAATTTTAATTTTGTTGGGATTACCTTGATTTTGGTTTTCATATTGAATTTTTTCATAGACCAAATGGACAATTTAGTTTCATCTAAAAATGAATTATTATGCCGATTACAAGAAGAAAGTAAGCTTTTAATAAAAGCAAAAGAAAAATCGGAAGAATCAGACAGACTAAAATCAGCATTTTTGGCAAATATGAGTCATGAAATCCGTACTCCCATGAACGGAATATTAGGGTTTTCAGAATTACTCGAAAATCCAAAACTTTCAGGAGACGAACAACATAAATATATTAAAGTTATTCAAAAATCAGGGCAACGCATGCTTAGCATAATAAATGATATAATTGACATATCAAAAATTGAGGCTGGAGCAATGGAAGTTCATAAAAAGCATGTAAATATAAAAAAAATGGTTGATTCTACTTTCGCATTTTTTAAAACAGAAGCACAAAAGAAAGGTTTAGAATTATTACTTTCAGAAAAGACACCTACCAATGATTTTTATCTAAATACAGATAGCGTTAAGCTACACTCAGTTTTAAATAATTTGGTAAAAAACGCTATTAAATATACCGATTCGGGCTCAATAGAATTTGGATATAATATAGATAGTCAGTCGGTAAAGTTTTTTGTAAAAGATACAGGAATTGGTATTCCTAAAAATAAACAAAAAGATATTTTTGAACGTTTTATACAAGCAGATGTAACTGATAAACAAGCACGTCAAGGAGCTGGTTTGGGACTATCAATCTCTAAAGCCTATGTAAAAATGCTTGATGGCGAGATTTGGGTAGAAAGTGATGAGCAACAAGGCTCAACTTTTTATTTTACTCTACCGCAAGATGAAAACTTAGAAATAAATGCTAAGAATGAATCTGTAAAAGTATGCAGTAAACATTTTGAAAAGAACTTAAAAATATTAATTGCCGAAGATGATGAAACATCAAATGAATATTTATCTATTATTGTTCAGAAATACGGTAACGTAGTAAGTAATGTAACAGATGGTTCAGAAGCTGTTAAAGCCTTTAAAGCAAACCCTGACATTGATTTAATACTGATGGACATTCAAATGCCAAATTTAAATGGATATGAGGCTTGTAAACAAATACGTAAGTTCGATAAAGATGTAATTATTATTGCTCAAACAGCTTTTGGTTTGGCTGGCGATAGAAAAAAAGCTTTAGATAATGGCTTTAATGATTATATTTCAAAACCAATTGATAAAAAAGAACTTGATAAATTAATTTTTAAGTATTGTTAGTAGATATAATGAAGATATAAAAGTACATCAAATAAATAAAACATATCAGTAACAAATATCATTTATTGATTAACCTATAATTTTTATATTATCTATCAATATTCATAAATAAACAATTACATATCAAACAAATCTCCATTTTTATTAAGATTGTTTCTAATTTTTATTATGTTTGCAAACTAAAATGCAACAAACAAGAAAATAGATGTCAAAAGGAATAAAAATAAAACAACTAAGCACCTTTACAGCTGGACTGATTGTGGTTGTGCATTTATTATTTCCGCATCACCATCACAAACTATTGCATTATTGTACACATCTGCATTCTGAAAATGCTATTTGTCATCACCACCATAGTTCAGAAAATAATAGTCATTCTGTAACTTGCCATTCGCTAAACGAGCTTACTGTTAGCAAAAAGCAACAAAATAACGATGATAACAAAACACAAAGCAAAGACGTAAAAAAACAAGCAACATACTGTAAGTCAGATTTACACAATAGCAATACAACTACAAAAACATTAAAATTCTGTAATACCAACCAAAAACTTACAGAACAACTAACACAAAAGCTCTTACATTTTAGAGCCCCACCTATCTCATAGAAGTATTTTCCAAAACAACATAGTGAATTAAGAGTTAAAAATTAAAATGTAAAAGTTAAAAGCATTCTTAATTTTTAACTGTCAATTCTTATTATTTAGTAATTGTTACGATGAAGTAATATAGACCTCACAGGTTTTAAAAACCTTTGAGGTCTGGCAAAATAAAAATCTAATTATCAATAAATTTAAAAGATGATTAATTCAATAATAAAATTTTCAATAAAAAATAAAATAGTAGTGGGTGTATTTACCATAGCACTCATTATTGGGGGCATTTATGCGATGCGGAACATTCCGTTAGACGCCACCCCCGACATTACAAACAATCAGGTACAGATAATTACTGTTTCGCCAAATTTGGGCACAGAGGACATTGAAAAATTCGTAACCTATCCTGTGGAATTAGGTATGTCCAATCTGCCTGATGTGTCTGAAATCCGCTCCATATCTCGTTTTGGACTTTCGGTTGTTACCATTGTGTTTGATGATGATATGGGAACTTATCTGCCAAGGCAATTAGTAAGTGAGGCTTTAAGCGAAGTGCGTGAAAATATACCAGAAGGCTTTGGCGAGCCTTTTATGGCACCTGTCAGCACTGGTTTGGGCGAGATTTACCAATATATTTTGGAAGTAGATAAAGGCTTTGAACAGAAGTACGACAACAAGGAACTCCGTAGCATACAGGACTGGATAGTTAAACGCCAAATGGCAATGACACCCGGTGTAGTTGAGGTAAATTCCTTTGGTGGAGACGTTAAGCAGTACGAAATATCAATCGACCCAGAACGTTTACGAAGTATGGGAATTACTATGAGCGAGGTATTTGAGGCTGTCCATTCCAACAACCAAAATACAGGCGGTGCGTACATCGAAAAGAACAAAAGAGTAAATTACATCAGAGGTGAAGGCTTAGCTCGTAACATAGACGACATAAACAATATGGTGGTAAAAGTACAGGACGGACGACCAATTTTTATCCGAGACATAGCCACTGTAAAGTACGGAAAAGCAATACGTTACGGAGCATTTACACGCAACGGAAAAGGCGAGGCTGTAGGCGGCATTATTATGATGTTAAAAGGTGCAAACACCAACAAAGTAATAAAAACCGTAAAGGAACGAATGGCAAAAATCGAAAAATCCTTACCAGAAGGCATTCACATAAAATCGTTCCTCGACCGTAGCGAAATGATAAAAAATACCACCTCAACAGTTGTCGAAAACTTAGTTATCGGTGCATTAATCGTAATTTTTGTACTGGTATTAATTTTAGGCAACCTACGTGGCGGACTTATTGTAGCCTCAACCATTCCATTAGCTTTAATGTTCTCATTTATAATGATGTACATCTTTGACGTATGGGCTAACTTAATGAGTTTGGGAGCAATCGACTTTGGAATTTTAATTGACGGAGCGGTAATAATAGTCGAAAGTATGATTTTCTACTTACGTGATAATAGGCTGATTGGCAGAACCTTAAACTCCGCACAAAAAGACCGAGTTTCCTATGTTTCATCGTCAAGAATGATGAACTCCGCATTTTTTGGACAGATTATCATACTAATTATTTTCGTGCCGATTATGACACTTGGCGGAATTGAGGGCAAAATGTTTAAACCAATGGCTATGACCTTCGGCTTTGCTGTTTTGGGCGTGCTAATCCTTTGCCTAACTTACATTCCAATGATGAGTGCCTTATTCCTAAACGTACCAAAAAAACAAAAACTAAGCATAGGCGATAAAATTGTTCGCAGCATCGAAAATGCTTACCGACCAATGGTTTCGTGGGTTTTGAACCATACTCGTAAAGTTATAATTGCATCATTAATTTTGCTTTTAGGAGCAGGTTTTCTGTTCAGTCGAATGGGTGGTGAATTTATTCCACAGCTTGACGAAGGCAATTTGGCAATGCACATTCTGATGAAACCGGGTACATCGCTAAGCGAGACGGTTACCGCATCTACAAACGTAGAAAAAGCCTTACTAAAAGCCTTTCCTGATGAGATAAACTCCATTCAGACACGTATTGGTGTTGCCGATATTCCAACCGACCCAATGCCTATGGATATTGGCGACTGTTTCATTATCTTAAACCCTAAAAATCAGTGGACTGCGGTATCTGATAAGGACGAGTTGTTGCATAAAATGAAAGAAGTTGTACACACCATTCCAGGGATTAATTACGAGTTTTCGCAACCTGTTGAGATGCGTTTTAACGAGTTGCTAACTGGTATCCGTGAGGATTTGGCTGTGAAACTTTACGGAGAAGACCTTGATGTGTTGGCAAACAAAGCCCAAGAGATTCAAAAATTAATTTCAAATATTAAGGGTGTGGGCGATATTCACGCTGAAGCGACAAAGGGTTTACCGCAGATTACCGTTAGATACAATCGTGCAAAAATTGGTCAGTATGGGCTGAATATTGCCGAGTTAAATAAGTTGGTAGAAACAGCATTTAGCGGAAGCTTTGCTGGGGTACTGTACGAGGGCGAAAAACGTTTTGACATTGTACTACGCCTAACCGAGCAACACCGCACCGACATTAACGATATTCGTAATTTATATGTCAGTTTGCCTGATGGACAGTCAATTCCATTAAAGGAACTTGCTGATGTGGTTTACAAACCAGGTCCTATGCAGATTAGTCGTGATAACACCAACCGCCGAACTTACGTGGGTATTAACGTACGTGGGCGTGATGTAAAATCATTAGTTAGCGAAATTCAACAAAGATTAGATGAAAAATTAGACTTACCAGCAGGTTATTACATCCGTTACGGTGGAGCTTTCGAGAATTTAGAACGAGCAACAAACCGCCTAAAAGTGGTTGTGCCAATTGCTTTGGCAATAATCTTCTTGCTGGTATTTATGGCAGTAAGGTCGTTTAAACAAACCTTGATGATTTATGCTGCAATACCACTGTCAGCTGTTGGTGGCGTGGTTTCACTCTACTTACGTGGAATGCCATTTAGTATATCGGCAGGTATTGGTTTTATTGTGCTATTTGGCGTAGCTGTGCTGAACGGACTGGTGCTAATTAGCAGTTTTAACGAACACAAAACACAAAGCGGAAAGTTAAAAGATATTATTGTAAATGGCTCGGTTAGGCGTATCCGCCCT